>JAAIGE0100546163.1_pt1 | contig 176890 bp, 183 predicted proteins | sample 6487951 | NCBI WGS metagenome assembly JAAIGE01 (sample SAMN13974128, study PRJNA590717) | phyllosphere metagenome | biome: tomato field; feature: multiple bacterial spot infested tomato fields; material: tomato leaves; isolation source: leaves from tomato fields | host: Solanum lycopersicum ...
AACCTGCAGCTCAGCGCCCAGCAGCCGCTGTACCGCCCGGCCAACAAGATCGCCTACGACCAGGGCCAGCGCGGCGTGGACGTGGCGCGCGCCCAGTTGGACAGCGGCGAGCAGAACCTGCTGGTGCGCGTGGCCCAGGCCTACTTCGATGTCCTCGGCGCCCAGGACAGCCTGGCCGTGGTCAAGGCACAGAAGGCCGCCATTGCACAGCAGCTGGAATTCGCCAAGCGCAACTTCGAGGTCGGCACGGCCACCATCACCGACTCGCGCGAAGCCCAGGCGCGCTTCGACCTGGCCGGCGCGCAGGAAATCGCCGCTGAGAACGATCTGCGCGTCAAGCGCCTGGTGCTGGACCAGATCGTTGGCGCCGTGGGCACCGTGCCCCGCCCCCTGGCCCAGCCGCTGCAGTTGCCGGCCCTGATGCCCGCCGATGCCCAGGCCTGGGTGGACACCGCACTGCAAGGCCAGCCCCAGCTGCGCCAGGCCCGCCTGGCGCTGGACATCGCCCAGCTGGAAACGAAGAAAGCCGAGGCCGGTCACAAGCCCACCGTGGACCTGCAGGCCGGCTACGTGGTCAACCGCTATCCCAATGGCTCGGTCACACCGCAGATCGGCACCAGCTACCGCACCAATGCCGCCAGCGTGGGCGTGGTCATGAACCTGCCCCTGTTCGCCGGATTTGCCGTGCAAAACCGCATCAAGGAAACCCTGGCGCTGGAAGACAAGGCGCGCGCACAGCTCGACGACGCCCAGCGCAACGTGGAGCAGAGCACGCGCACGGCCTTCTTCGGCGTGCAGTCGGGCCAGGCCCAGGTCAAGGCGCTGGAGGCCGCGCTGGCGTCCAGCCAGAGCGCGCTGGACGCCAACAAGCTCGGCTACGAGGTCGGCGTGCGCATCAACATCGACGTGCTCAACGCGCAAAGCCAGCTCTACCAGACCCAGCGCGACCTGGCCCTGGCGCGCTACCAGGTGCTGCTGGGCCAGCTCAAGCTGCGCCAGGCCGCCGGCACGCTCAGCGACGACGACCTGCGCGCCATCGATGCGCTGTCGCTCCGCGCGCCAGCCCCTTGAATCCCTGAAGCGCCCGCACGGCCGGCATTGCCCCGGGCTGATGCCCGGCCGCCGCGGGCCGCGCGCCTGGCGCCGCAGTCCTGTGCTCTGGCAAAGCCGAGGCACGCAAACCCGCCACGACCAGCATCCAGGCAGCCAGCGCGCACAGCACCGCCAGGCGGCTCAGCAAGGAACAGCGGGAGAGTCTTGGCATGCGCGCCTTGCCTTCGTGGGAGTTGTCGAGCGGGCCACTGTGGCAAACCAGCCTGAAGACCTGCCCCGGCTTTCCTGAAGGGATGCTGAAGCGCATCGTCCCCGCCTTGACCGATACTCGCGGCAGCCCTCCCGCAGGCGCCGGTCCGCGGCGTGGGAGCGGCACAGGAAACACACGATGAGACTGCTGCTGGTGGAGGACGATCTGGATCTGGGCAATGGCGTGCGCATCGCATTGGGCGATCACGCCATGGACGTGGTCTGGGTGCGCCGCCTGTCCGATGCGCTGCGCACGCTGGAGCAGCAAAGCTTCGAGATGGTGTTGCTGGACCTGGGCCTGCCCGATGGCGACGGCATCAGCCTGCTCACGCGCCTGCGCCGCGAATGGCGCCGCCTGCCCGTGCTGATCCTGAGCGCACGCGACAGCCTGCACGACCGGCTGCACGGCCTGGACAGCGGCGCCGATGACTATCTGGTCAAGCCCTTTGCCCTGGCCGAACTGGTGTCACGCGTGCGCGCCCTGGCACGCCGCAGCTATGGGCAGGGCGACGGAACGCTGCATCTGCGCGGCCTGTCGCTGCACGAGCCCACGCGCCGTGTCAGCATTGCAGGCCAGAACGTCGAGCTGTCCCGCTGCGAATTCGACCTGCTGGCCCTGCTGCTGCGGCGCATGGACCGCGTGGTCACGCGCAGCGGCATCGAGGAGGAAGTCATCCCGGGCGGCAGCGCCAACGGCAGCAATGCGCTGGAGGTCCATGTCTCCAACCTGCGCCGCAAGATCGGGCCGGGCTTCATACGCACGGTGCGCGGCATTGGCTATGTCATCGACTCGCAGCCGATGGCATCCCTGTCCTGACCATGACATCGCACACCCTGCAGGGGCAACAGGCCAGCCCGAGATGGCGCCGCTGGCTGCGGCCCACCCTTGGCCGGCGGATGCTGCTGGCCCAGATGGGCGTGCTCACCGCGATCTGGACCGCGTTGCTGGTGGCAGCCATCTACATGGCCCACTTCCACAATGAATTGCTGGTCAGCAAGCCTGTCTACGAACTTGTCATGGCAGTGGCCGAGGACCTGGCCGACCTTCCGGACCGCCAGCAGCACAGCCTGGCCGCGCTGGACACGGCCCTGCGCCATGAGTACGGCGACGGAGACGACGACATCCGCTTCACGCCCACGCTGCTGGTCTGGCAGCGCGGCCAGCTCCTGTACCGCTCGCCCACGCCGGCGCCCACGCTGCGCAACCGCGTGCTGGACACGGTCGAGGACATAGATTTCGAAGGGCAGACCTGGCGCATGAGCACGCTGCGCTCGGCCTCGGGCCAGACCGAAGTCACGCTGATGCTGCCGTCCTTCAAGGAACTGCTGATCACCCTCAACACCCGCAGCTATTACCTGCTGCCGCTGCTGATCAGCCTGCCCTTCCTGGCCTTTCCTGCCTGGTGGTCGGTACGCGCGGCGCTGCGCCCGCTGCGCCGCGTGGGCGACGAGCTGGCCACGCGCGGCCCCGACGACCTCAGCGCGCTCACCTATGCGCCGCCACACGCCGAGCTGCGGCCGCTGGTGCAGGACATCAACGCCCTGCTGGCCCGCGTGCGCTCCAGCAGCGAGCGCGAGCGCAACCTCATCGCCGATGCAGCCCACGAACTGCGCACGCCGCTGGCAGCCATGCACGTCAACGTCGAGGCCCTGCTGCGCCTTGGCAGCGAACCGCGCCAGCAGGAACTCATGGACAGCCTGCTGCGCAGCAACCAGCGCGCCAGCCGCATGGTGGCCCAGCTGCTGCAACTCATGCGCAGCGAGACCGAAGCGCCCGGAATGGCCATGCAGCCGCTGCGCCTGGACCTGCTGCTGGAAGACCGGCTCGCCGCACTCGACGCCCTGGCCTGCCGCCGCCCGGTGGAACTGGCCCTGGAAGCCAGCGAGCCACTGAGCGTGATGGGCGAACGCGAAGGCCTGGTCTCGCTGATCGACAACCTCGTGGACAACGCCATCAAATACAGCCCCGCGCACGCCACCATCAGCGTGCGCCTGCAGCGCCAGGGCGACCAGGCCGTGCTCCAGGTGCGCGACCGTGGCCCGGGCATCGCCGAGGCCTGGCGCCAGCGTGTCTTCGACCGCTTCTTCCGCGTACCCGACCAGAGCCAGAGCGGCAGCGGCCTGGGCCTGGCCATTGCCAGGACCGTGACCGAGCGGCACGGCGGCAGCATCGAGCTGCTCAGTGCGGAGGATGGCGGGCTGCTGGCGAGTGTGAGCCTGCCCGTGCTGCAGGACGCCGGCTGATTCAGCCTGCGGATACCGCCAGCCGAAAACCCAGTGCTCAGCGCAACGGTAGGGGCTGCAACAGCCCGGCCACCGCCTGCGCCGTGGCCTGCGCGGCCCCGCGGTGCTGGTCCAGGAAGCCGCGCGCCTGGGCCACGGCATGGGCGTGGGACTGGCGGTCCCCGGCCAGGTCCACGGCCAGGCGCAGCCCGTGCTCCAGGTCGGGTGCGCGCAGCGCGGCGCCGGCTTTGCAGGCCAGGTCCGAGGCTTCGCTGAAGTTGAAGGTATGCGGCCCCAGCACCACGGGGCAGTCGCAGGCCAGGGCCTCGATGAGGTTCTGGCCGCCCAGCGGCGCAAAGCTGCCGCCCATGAGCGTGGCGTCGGCCAGGCCGTAGTACAGGGCCATCTCGCCCAGCGAATCACCCAGCCAGATGTCGATGTCATCCGCCGCAGCTCCGCAGGGCGGGCCACCCACCCACTGGCTGCGGCGCGAGACATGCAGGCCGCCGCCAGCCATCAGCGCCGCCACTTCGTCAAAGCGCTGCGGATGGCGCGGCACGACCAGCCATTGCACGGCCCGGCCTGCCGGCCCCAGCGTGCGCAGGGCGGACAGCAGCATGGCCTCCTCGCCCTCGCGGCTGCTCGCCAGCAGCACCACAGGGCGGGACAGGCCGGACTTCCATTGCCGGGCGCGCTCCAGCAGCGCAGCGTCCGGACGCGCATCGAATTTCAGGTTGCCGAGCACGCCGCGCACGGGCGCACCCAGCAGGCGCAGGCGCCGGGCATCGTCCTCGGTCTGCGCCCAGGCGGCGGCCAGGGCGGCATAGGTGGGCCGCGCCAGCGGCGCCACGCGCAGCGCCTGGCCCAGTGATTTGTCGCTGAGCCGTGCGTTGGCCAACGCCAGCGGCACGCCTTCTTCGCGGCAGATGGCGACCAGGTTGGGCCACACTTCGGTCTCCATGAGCACGCCGACCGCGGGCCGGAATTGCTGCACGAAGCGGCGCACGGCCGCTGGGGTATCCCAGGGCTGCCAGACCTGCAGGTCGCCGGACTGCAGCAGCCGGCGGCCTTCTGTGCGGCCTGTGGCCGTGCCATGGGTCAGCAGCAGGCGCATACCGGGCAGGCGCTCGCGCAGCGCGGTCAGCAAGATGGCGGCAGCGCGCGTCTCACCCAGCGATACGGCATGGATCCAGATCCACCGGCCGTGTCCGTCCTGCCCCAGCGTGGCCGGCTGGTAGCGGCCAAAGCGCTCGGGAATGTGCTCGGCATAGACGGGCTCGGCCTCGGCGCGGCGCAGCAGCTTGCGGCGCAGCAGCGGCTGCGCCGCCCAGGTCACGGCGCTGTACAGCGCGCGCGCCCAGGACGTGGGAGAGCGTGAAGTCATCGCCTGGCGCGCAAATCAGTGCGCGGCGCCGCCAACCTGCGCGCCGGGCTTGACGCGCTCCAGCAGCGCCAGCATCTGCGCCTCGATGCGCGACAGCGCCTCCTGGGTCTGGCCCTCGAAGCGCAGCACCAGCACGGGCGTGGTGTTGCTGGCGCGGATCAGGCCGAAGCCGTCGGCCCAGTCCACGCGCAGGCCGTCGATGGTGCTGACCTGGGCCGGTGCGGCAAAGGTCTCGGCGGCCAGGGCCTGCAGTTCGGCGGCCAGGCGATGGGGCTCGCCCTCGGCGCAGGCCACATTCAGTTCAGGGGTGGAGAAGCTGGTGGGCAGCGCGTTGAGCAAGGCGCTGGGGTCGGCCTCGCGGCTGACGATCTCCAGCAGGCGGCAGCCCGCGTAGGTGCCGTCATCGAAGCCATACCAGCGCTCCTTGAAGAAGATGTGGCCGCTCATCTCGCCGCCCAGCGGCGCGTCCAGTTCCTTCATGCGGGCCTTGACCAGGGAGTGCCCGGTCTTGAACATCACGGGCTCGCCCCCGGCCTCGCGGATGGCGGGCGCCAGGCGCTGCGTGCATTTCACGTCGTAGACGATGCTGCCGCCCGGCACGCGCGAGAGCACGTCCTTGGCGAACAGCATCATCTGGCGGTCGGGGAAGATGTTCTGGCCGTCCTTGGTGACGATGCCCAGGCGGTCGCCGTCACCGTCGAAGGCCAGGCCCAGTTCGGCGTCCGAGGTGCGCAGCGCCTCGATCACGTCGCGCAGGTTCTCGGGCTTGCTGGGGTCGGGATGGTGGTTGGGGAATTCACCGTCCACTTCGGAGAACAGCTCGATCACCTCGCAGCCCAGGGCGCGGAAGATGCCGGGCGCCGAGGCACCGGCCACGCCGTTGCCGCAGTCCACCACGATCTTGATGGGGCGCGCCAGCTTCACGTCGCCCACGATGCGCGCCTGGTAGTCGGCCTGCACATCGGCGCGGCGCACGCTGCCGGTGCCCGTCAGGGTCCAGTCGTCGCTCTCGACACGGCGGCGCAGCGCCTGGATTTCCTCGCCGTAGATGGCGCGGCCGGCCAGCACCATCTTGAAGCCGTTGTAGTCCTTGGGGTTGTGGCTGCCCGTGACCTGGATGCCCGAGCGCGCCAGTGTGCTGGCCGCGTAGTACAGCATGGGCGTGGTGGCCAGGCCGATGTCGATCACCTCGATGCCGACCTCGGTCAGGCCGGCTATCAGCGCCGCGGACAGCGAGGGTCCCGACAGGCGGCCATCGCGTCCCACGGCCACCACGGTCTCGCCGGCCGCCAGGGCCGCCATGCCGAAGGCGCGGCCCACGCCAAGCGCGACCTCCTCGTTGAGCGTGGACGGCACGATGCCGCGGATGTCATAGGCTTTGAAGATGGAAGATGCGACCTGCACGTCGAAAACGCTTTCTCGTCGGTTGAAAACAGGGCGCCGCAGCCCGGAACCTGGCCCGGCTGCGGCCCAAGCCGCAATTGTAGGCGCGGCAGGCTTGTAGGCGCGGCAGGCAGGGGCGCCGGCGCACATCACCCCGGCTGAAAGCGGTTACGGCGCGCGCCCTGCCTCACAGCTGCTGCTGCACCTGGGCCAGCGCCGCCGGGTCTTCCATGGTGCTGAGGTCGCCCGGGTCGCGCCCCTCGGCCACGGCCTGCATGGCGCGGCGCAGCAGCTTGCCGCTGCGCGTCTTGGGCAGCGCACTGACGAAGACCACGCGCGAGGGCCGGGCTACGGCGCCCAGCCGCGCATCGACCAGCTTCATCACATCGGCCTGCAGCGCCGCGCGCTCGGCCTCGCCCTCCAGCGCCGTCCGGGGCACGGCAAAGGCCAGCGCCACCTGGCCCTTGAGCGTATCGGCCACGCCGACCACGGCGACTTCGGCCACCTGGGGGTGGGCGGAGATGCATTCCTCGATCTCGCGCGTGCCCAGGCGGTGGCCGGCCACGTTGATCACGTCGTCCGTGCGGCCCAGGATGAAGAAGTAGCCGTCCTCGTCGCGAATGCCCCAGTCGAAGGTGCTGTAGACCATGCGGCCCGGAATGCTCTTCCAGTAAGTGTTGACGAAGCGCTGGTCGTCACGCCAGACGGTCTGCATGCAGCCCGGCGGCAGCGGTCCCTCGATGGCCAGCACGCCCTTTTGCCCGGCACCGAGCAGTTCCTCGCCCGTGGCCTCGTCGATCAGTTTCACGTCATAGCCATAGACGGCCTTGCCGGGACTGCCGAAGCGCGTGGTCTGCTGCTCCACGCCGTTGCACAGCGTGAGGATGGGCCAGCCGGTCTCGGTCTGCCAGTAGTTGTCGATGATGGGCTTGCCCAGGGCCTGGCTGATCCACTGTGCCGTGGGCTCGTCCAGCGGCTCGCCGGCCAGCCACAGCGCCTTGAGGCTGGAGATATCGTGGCGGTGCAGGTACTCGGCATCGTGCTTCTTGAGCACGCGGATGGCCGTGGGCGCCGAGAACATGTGGGTGACCCGGTACTTCTCCACGATGCTCCACCAGATGCCCGCGTCGGGGCGTATGGGCAGGCCCTCGTAGAGCACGGTGGCCATGCCTGCGATCAGCGGCGCATAGATGATGTAGCTGTGGCCCACGACCCAGCCGATATCGCTGGTGCAGAAAAAAGTCTGCCCTGCCTCGGCCCCGAAGATCAGCGGCATGCTGGCGGCCAGCGCCACCGTGTAGCCGCCCGTATCGCGCTGCACGCCCTTGGGGCGCCCCGTGGTGCCGCTGGTGTAGAGCGTGTAGCTGGGGTCGGTGGATTCCACCCAGGTGCAGGCGACCTGGGCGTCGGCGTGCAGCGCACGCAGGCTGGTCCAGTCGTGGTCACGGCCGGCGCGCATGGGCGCAGGCGCCAGGCCACGGTCCACGATGAGCACGGCCGCTGGCTTGTGGCTGGCCAGCTGCAGGGCCTCGTCCAGCAAGGGCTTGTAGGCCACGACGCGCCCGCCGCGCGAGCCCGCGTCGGCACTGATGATGACCTTGGGCTCGGCATCATCGATGCGCGAGGCCAGCGCCGCCGAGGCAAAGCCGCCGAACACCACCGAATGGATGGCACCCAGCCGCGCGCAGGCCAGCATGGCAAAGGCCGCCTCGGCAATCATGGGCATGTAGATCTGGACGCGGTCGCCCTTTTGCACACCCAGCGACTGCAGCACGGCGGCCATGCGCTGCACCTCGGCATGCAGTTCGCGGTAGGTGTAGACCTTTTCCGTGCCGGTCTCGGTGGAGATGGCGATCAGCGCGTTCTGGTCGGCGCGCTCGGCCAGGTGCCGGTCCACAGCGTTGTGGCAGAGATTGGTCTGCCCCCCGACAAACCACCGTGCAAACGGCGGATTGTCGTAGTCGCAGATGCGCTGGGGCGGCACATGCCAGTCGATGCGGCGGGCCTGCTCGGCCCAGAAGGCATCGCGCTCCTCGATGGAGCGGCGGTGGAAATCGTCGAAACGCGGGGCCATTGTCTGTCTCCTGTCGTTGTCATGGATTGGCGGCTTATGAATTCATAATTATTCATAATGCGCTTGCCAAAAGCTGACAACTCCGCGCTGTGCCGGCAGACAGGCCCCTTCAAACTCAGAAGCTGTAGCGCAGGCCGACCGAGATCTCGCTGGAACTCAGCTTGGCGCGCATCTGCTCATCCTGCAGGCCACGGACATTGGTGAAGTTGTTGGCGCCGCTGTGGGTCTTGCCCAGGCCCACATAGCGATAGCCCAGGTCGATGCTGACCTTTTGAATCGGCGAGTAGCTGACGCCAAAGCCCAGCGCATAGGCCAGATTGTTCTGGGAATCGCTGAAGTACTGGCGATTCGGATTGCCTTGCCAGCCGCTGGACTGCAGGTGGGCCAGGCCCAGGCCCGCCGTGCCGTACACGGAGAACTGCGCGTTCAGGGGGAAATCCTTGTACGCATTGATCATCAGGCGCTGAGAACGGATGCTGTGGTGATTGAAGCTCGTGGGAAAGCGCGTGGAGCCGCTGGTGAATTCGTTGCTCCTGGGCAGGGTGTATTCGGCTTCCAGGCGCCAGTCCGACGGGAGCTGATAGCCCAGGGCCAGAGAGCCGCCTGTAGCGCGGCGGCTTTCATCACCAGGCACGAACTGCCCCAGCCCGGGGCGGGCGCTGGAGTCCATGTCGTGGGCCTTGTAGTTGGCGGAGTTGATGCGGACGGCGCCATAGAAATGGTCGGCAGCCAAAGCGCTGCCCGAGGCGGTCAGGATCAGGGCGGTGAAGGTCAGAACGTGCTTCATACAGTCTCTCTTGGGGGAATGCCGCCACTGTAGAAAAACGCCCTGCCCGCGCCTATTCGGCCGGCTACGCACGCAGCTCCGTAGAACTACGCGGTGCAGCGGCAGCCCGCCTCCCGAGAATAGACAGGCCACCATGAAAAAAGGCGCTCCAAAGAGCGCCCCAAGACGGCGGACCCAGGAACCCGTGCCTTACTTGACCAGGGCAAGCAGATCCTTGAAGGCCGGATGCTCGCAGCTGCGCAGCCATTCGAAGGCCACCATCTCCGTGGTCACCAGCTCGGCACCAGCGCCGGCCAGGCGGTCGAAGGCGGCATCGCGGTTGCGCTCGGTGCGCGAGCTGCAGGCGTCGGTGACGACCCAGACATCGAACTCATCTTCCAGCAGTTCCAGCGCCGTCTGCAGCAGGCAGACATGGGCTTCACAGCCGGCAATCACCACCATGCTGCGCTCGGGCGCCTGCTGCTGGGGCTTTTGCAGGTGCTTGGGCAGGCTGCGTGCATTGCCGCCCTGGGGCCGTGCAGGAGGACGCAGCCACTCGCCCAGGCCCTCGGCCACGGCGCTGAAATGCATCTTGGACAGGGTCCGGTCGCACAGCGCGCGCAGTTCGGCGTCGTTGGCGCCCAGGCGCGAGGGGTTCTGCTCGGTGCCGAAGACCGGCACGTCCACCAGCTGCGCCAGGCGCGCCAGCTTCACGGCATTGGCCAGAACTGCCGGTCCCTCGAAGATGGCCGGCATCAGGCGCTCCTGGTAATCGACGAGTACGAGCTGGGAGTCGGTGGCTTCAAGCAGCATGGCGGATCTTTCTTGGGAATATGGGGCGGCGCGGGCCGCCCTTCTTATAGAGGACAAAAGGGAAAGCTTTCCATTGTCGCAGCTTGCGTGCGCTCCCTGCCGCGCAGCCCGGATTCCTGAGGTAACTCAAAAACCCAGGCTTTCGGGGGTCTTATCGAATTTGTCCTACGTTTTTGCGTGGTAATCTCGCGCCCCATGTCCCGATGGCTTATTGCACTCCTGTTTGTCAGCGTCACGGCACACGCGGCTCCGCCCGAAATGCGTGACGACGATATGAACCAGCTGCTGGTCAACCGCAGCCTCATCTCGCAGCTGCGCGAAGCCCGCCACCACATGGCGGAACGCACTTCCGACTTCGTCAAGGAAGCACGACAAAGCGTCGCCGAAAAGACCTCCGATCTGGTCGTGACCGCCATGGGCTTCATCGGCGTTCCCTACCGCCGCGGCGGCAACAGTGCCGAGACCGGCTTCGACTGCAGCGGTTTCGTCCGCGCCATCTACTCCGAAACCCTGGGCAAGGTCCTGCCGCGCCGCGCTGACCAGCAGGCACAGGCCACGGAAAAAATCGACAAGAACGAACTCAAGCCCGGTGATCTGGTGTTCTTCAACACCATGCGCCGCACCTTCAGCCATGTCGGCATCTATGTCGGCGACGGCAACTTCATCCATGCACCGCGTACCGGTGCGCAGGTTCGCGTGGAAAGCATGCAAAGCGCGTACTGGGCCCGCCGCTTCGATGGTGCCCGCCGCGTGCAGGACGCCGACGGCCTGGGCCTTGACGCCAGCAAGGCCGCTCTGGCCCTGCAGATGCAGGCAAGCCAGCTGCAGTGATCGCAGCGTCTTTTGCGCCAATCCACAAACGCCTGCACATGCAGGCGTTTTTGTTTTTCAGGGCCCTGCTCTGGCTTCGTCCCAGGTTGAGATGCTGTCCGACAGGGCCACCCGGTGCCGGGCCCTAGAGTCGCGGCATGGAAGCTTCAGTTCGGAGAAAAGCATGATGTCCTTGATTGGTACCCTCATCGTTGGCCTGGTCGTTGGCTTGCTGGCGCGGGCACTCAAACCCGGCGATGACAGCCTTGGCTGGATCATGACCATCCTGCTCGGCGTGGCAGGATCGTTTCTTGCCAGCTACGTTGGTGTCGCGATGGGTTGGTACGAGGCCGGGCAACCCGCCGGCTGGATCGCCTCCATCGTGGGCGCCATCGTCATCCTCTTCATCTACAGCCTGGTTCGCAGCAAGAGCGCACGCTGACCACCCTGCGCGCCAGCCGCATCCACCGGCTGGCGCATTTTCTTGATCGACATCTGCCCCGTCTTCACTGGCACGCATGATCTTTCGCACATCGGACAAAACCCCTCCCCCTCCACCACCGCGCCACGATGTGGCGCAAGCGGCCGAAAGCGCGCGCAAGTTGCTGCACCGGCGTGCACTGGTCGGCGCAGCAGCCAGCAGCCTGCCCATTCCGGGCCTGGACTGGCTGGTGGATGCGGCACTGCTGGCGCGGTTGCTGCCACGCATCAACCGCGAATTCGGCCTCACACCCGAACAGTTGGACAAGCTGGAACCCGGCAAGCGCGAGCAGGTGCAAAAGGCCGTGGCCATGGTGGGCTCGGTGCTGATCGGGAAGCTGATCACGCGCGACATGGTGGTGCGCCTGGCGCGCGCGGCCGGCATGCGCATGACGGCCACGCAGGCCGCCAAGTATGTGCCGCTGGCAGGCCAGGCCGCAGCAGCAGCGCTGGGCTATGCCACGCTGCGCTACCTGGGCGAGCGGCATATCCAGGACTGCATTCGTGTGGTCGAGCACGCAGAACTCGACATTCCCTCGCGGCTGGATCGCACGGCGCGCAAGGTCGAGCAGACAGGTCAGCAATTGGAAAACGCCAAAAAGACCGACAAGGCCAACAGGACCGACAAGGACGGGCGCGAGGCCGAGCCCGCCCCCGAGCCTTCCGGCAAGCGCCCGCGCTTCTGGCGCCAGCCCGATCGCGGCCCCTGGGGCCGCTCCCAGTAGACGGCTATCAGCCCAGGTCCGACGCCTGGTGGCGCTCGGGCACCTGGGTGGCTTCATCTCCCCAGGTACGATTCACGCGGCGGCCACGCAGCACGGCCGGCCTTTGGGCAATCTCCCTGGCCCAGCGCATGACATGCGTGTATTCATGGGCTGACAGGAACTTGGCCGCGCCATACACCTCGTTGAGCACCAGGGCCCCATACCAGGGCCAGATGGCGATGTCGGCAATGCTGTAGTTGGCCCCTGCAATGAACGGGTGCAGGGCCAGCTGGCGATCAAGCACATCGAGCTGGCGCTTGGTCTCCATGGTGAAGCGGTTGATGGGGTACTCGAACTTCTCGGGCGCATAGGCATAGAAATGCCCGAAACCGCCGCCAAGGTAAGGTGCCGACCCCATCTGCCAGAACAGCCAGTTCAACGTCTCGGTGCGCGCAGCGGGCTCGGCAGGCAGCAGCGCACCAAACTTCTCGGCCAGGTACAGCAGGATGGAGCCTGACTCGAACACGCGCACCGGCGGCTCGACGCTGCGGTCCACCAGCGCCGGGATCTTGGAATTGGGATTGACCTCGACAAAGCCGCTGGAGAACTGGTCGCCTTCGCTGATGCGGATCAGCCACGCGTCGTACTCCGCGCCGGCATGGCCCAGCGCCAGCAGCTCCTCCAGCATGATGGTGACCTTCACGCCGTTGGGCGTGGCCAGCGAATACAGCTGCAGCGGCTGGTGCCCCACCGGCAATGCCTTGTCATGGGTGGGACCGGCGACCGGGCGGTTGATGTTGGCAAAGGTGCCGCCAGAAGGCGCTGGCTGCCATACGGCGGGCGGGACATAGGTGGAGCTGTCGGTCATGCAGGGTTCCTGTGGTTCGCGGGCTGGGGAGAGGTGCCCGGCTGAAAGTGATTGTCCCGTCACCGGCGCGCTCTTGCCGGCGTGCGCGGAACGCCGCCACGGCGCCCGGGGATTTGCCACAATCGCGGCATGACTGCCGCCCCCACCTCCGCCCGCCAGTTCTGGCTCATGAAGAACGAGCCCGACGAATTCTCCATAGACCACGCGCTGGCCGCACCGCAGGCCACCATCGCCTGGGACGGTGTGCGCAACTACCAGGCGCGCAACTTCATGCGCGATGCCATGCAGGTGGGCGATGGGGTGCTGTATTGGCACTCCAGTTGCGCCGAGCCCGGCATCTACGGCATCGCCCGCATTGCAGGCAACCTGCGCGTCGATGCCTCGCAGTTCGACCCGCGCAGTCCCTACTACGACCCCAAGTCCTCGCCCGACAAGCCACGCTGGCTCACGCTGGACGTGCAGGCGCTGCGCAAGACACGCACGCTGCAGATCGCCGAGCTGCGCGAGCATCCCGAGCTTGCCGGCATGCGTGTACTGCAAAAGGGCAACCGCCTGTCGATCACGCCGGTCACGCCCGAGGAATGGGCCTTCATCGAAGGCCTGCTCCAACCCGCCTGAGCTGCCGACCCGCCCCGCCCCGCCGCGGGCTGCTTTCTTACAAGCAAGAAGCTTCTCTCCTGCACGCCGGACCTGGACCGGCCGCTATGCTTTTGGGCATTTGCGAACCTGGATTTCGCATGCTGGAGGGAGAATCTTCGTGCGTTGGCGAAAAGCAAAAGCAAAAACACCCCCTGGAACTCCCAAGAGCGGCATGGCCGCTGCGCCCGGTCGCCTGCGTCTGGCGCTGCGCGACGCCATCGCCGCCTCCCTGGGTGCGATGCTGGCCTGGGAGCTGTCCCACTACCTGCTCGGCCACCCCAAACCCGTCTTTGCCGCCGTCACCGCCCTGGTCTGCCTGGCGCCCGGACTGCCCAGCCACCTCAAGCAGACCTGGGGTCTGGTGCTGGGCTGCGCCATCGGCATCATCGTCGGCGAACTGGCCTGGCTGCTGCCCGACACCATTCCGCTGCTGCGGCTTAGTCTGGCCTCGCTGGTCGCCCTGTCTCTGGCCGCCATGCTCGGGCAGCCGCCGGTCGTCCCGATACAGGCGGGCGTCTCCGTCGTGCTGGTGCTGAGCATGGGGCCGAGCGCCGCGGGCGAGACGCGGCTGGTTGACGTACTGGTAGGCGCCGGTGTCGGCCTGATGTTCAGCCAGGTGATCTTCACGGCCAATCCGCTGCGCGCCGTGTCGCGCTCGGCAAGCGCCTTGCTGGGCCAGCTGGCCGAGGGGCTGGAAGCCACTCTGCGCGCCACCGCCACCCACGACACGCCCGATGCCACCGTCGCGCTGGGCCAGCTCACGCGCAGCAGCGATGCGCTGAGCGCACTGCGCGCAGCCATGGTGGAGGCGCAAAGCGCCAGCCGCTGGTCCCTGCGCGGCCGCCTGGGTGGCGCGGGGCTGCAGACCATCACCGGGCGCTATGACCGCCACGCCGTGCGCCTGTATGCCAGCGCACTGCTGCTGGGCGAAAGCCTGGTGCGCGGCATGTCGCATGACAGTGGCCTCATGCCGCGCGCCATCGTGCTGCACTGTGAATGGCTGGTCGATGCCTGCCGCCAGCTGTCCGCCAACGGCAACGTGGTGGCCCTGCAGCCCGATGACGCCCTGGCCCAACTGGCCGCATCCGCTCCCCAGGCACCCGCCCAGCCGGTGCCCCAGGCCTGGCTGCCCGCGCTGGACCATGCGCAGCAGATGGAAGAGGCCCTGAAGGCGTTGATAGGCTCGCGCGACGCGTGATCAGACTGCAGCGCGCCCGCGCGGCGCTGCAGCCGCACCGCTGATGCGCCCGATCGCGCCAGCCAGCCACCAGCCGATGGCGCACATGGCCGCCGTCACCACCCAGGTCCACTGCCATCCCCCCGCCTGCACGGCCACGGCCGCCACCAGGGGCGGGCCTGCAAACTGCCCCACGCTGGACCATTGCTGCATGAAACCCACCGTGGTCGATACCGTGGACTCATCGGGGGCCAGCCGCACTGCCATGGAAAACAGCGTGCCCGGGATCAGCCCGCCCGCCGCCGAAAACAACACCACCGCCACAAAGCGCAGCCACAACGGCGCCAGCGGTTGCCCCTGCCATTGCAGATAGGCCAGCAGCGCACACGCCGCCATGCAGCCAAAGCCCAGGCGCAAGGCGCGCGTAGCGCTCCAGCCGCCTTGGAGCAAACGGCCCGAGGCCACATTGCCCACCATGTTGGCCAGCGCCACCACGGCCGTCAGCGTCCCCGACAATGCGGCGCCCAGGCCCGCCTCGGCATAGACCGTGGGGAGAAAGCCGATGACGGCCATCCACTGCCCTGAATACACGGCAAAGGCCACAGCCACGCACCAGGGTCCGGGGCTGCGCAGGGTCAACGTCAGGCGAGGACGCCAGCCACCGCCCGCCACCGATGTGCCAAGGGGCACCGGCCTGTCTGCCGGCACGCCACACCAGACGGCGACCCATGCGAGTGCCGAGATCAGCCCCAACAGCAACCACCATGCGGGCCAGGATGCCCAGGCCATCACCCACGGCCCCAGCAGCAAGCCGATGGCACTGCCCAACGGCATATAGGTGCCCCACCAGCCCATGCGCGCGCTCAGATCGCTTGGCGCCACGCAGCGCCGGATCAGACCCGGCCCCGGCATGGCAACCAGCAAAAAGCCCAGCCCCTCCACGGCACGCAAGGCCAGCAGCGCTGCAAACCCCGTAGCGGTGGCGCCCAGGGCGCTGGCACCCGCCATCAGCAGCAGGCCTGCCAGCATGCTGCGGCGCAGCCCCCAGCGGTCTGCACCCAGACCCACCACCAGGCCCAGCACCATGCCGGCCACCTGCACGGTGGAAAGCAGAAAGCCGGCCTGCAGCAGGGACAGGCCCAATTGCTGCTGCAGCACCGGCACAGCCGGCGGCAGCTTGCCTACATGCAGAGCCGCGCTGACGCCGGCCGCCACGACGATCCATGAGGGATGCACCCCCTGCTTCGTTGTTTTCACTGGATGCTGTCTCCTGGGGGCGCATGCCATGCGCCCTGTCGCTGATGTGTGAAGTATCGAAAGCATAGGCCAAGCGGCGCCTGCAAACAGCACTCTTCTTACCCGCCGACCCGTCTGTATGGAGGCACACTGAAGGCCTGGATCAACTCCCGAGGCCTTGCGCATGCGCTCATCACTAGATTTCAGCTCCTGGTCTTCGCTGCTGTCCACGGTGTTGGGCCTGCTGCTGGTCACCTGCCTGATGATGGGCATTCGCCTGCTGTTCATGCAGACCGTGCAAAAGCGACGCGAGCGTGAGAACCGCCAGATCAATGAACGCCTGAAGTCGCTTATCGCCGCCTACAAGACGCTGGGCGGCTCCTTCACGGGCACGCTGCATGTGAATCCCCTGCACCTGCGCGATCTGCGCAGGCCCGCCGCCGCCGACACCGATGCACCACCGGCTTTTGGCAGCGAGCGCCAACGGCGCATTCGCGATGCGGTCGAAGCCGCGCTGTCCGATGTCATCTTGCTCGGGACGCAAGACCAGGTGCGCATGGCCGCCCAGGCGGCCCAGGACATGGTGGCAGGCCAGCCTGTCGAGACTGCGGCACTCGTCACTTCGCTGCGCGCCTTCATCCGCGAAGCGCTGGATCTGGAGCCGATCCCCGACAGCCTGCGCGTTCCCAACCAGGGCCCCACGCGTCCGGGCGGCACGGCGGGCGGGGCGCGCAAAGGTGGCGCGGAATCCGGCGCTTCGAGCAAGGGCGGTGGCGGCGGCGGTGGTGGCGCAGGAATGGGCGCCGCAGGAATGGGCGGCCTGGGCATGGGAGCAGGCCTTGGCGTCGGCGTTCACCATGGAGACGATGGCACGCCCCCACCATGAACACCTGCCGCGCAGGGTCGAACCGCAAGCCACTGGGACGCCGGCCCGCTTGCCGGGCGAACCTGACACTCGCCAGAAACAGCCAAGCCTGCGAGGTACCAGATGGCACCCCGCAGGCCTCGCATGCCGGGCAACAGCCGCCTGCCTGCCCGTCCTCCCCCACCAATTCCTGTCAGACCATCACCACGTCACAGCCGCAGCTTGGCCGTTGCCAGCAGCAAACCAAACCCAACCAACATGCCGCCAAAGGCCCTGTCTATCCAATGCCGCACGGCCAGCAGCCGCGCACGCACCCGCTGGGCCGAAAAGCACAGCGCCACGATGCAGAACCACGCCACATGGGCCAGCGAGATGAATCCGCCATATGCCAGCTGCGTGGCCAGCGGCGTGTCCTGTCCCACGATCTGCAGGAACAGGCTGACCACGAACACCGTGGTCTTGGGATTGAGCGCATTCGTCAGAAAGCCCGTGCGCAGTGCCGCCATGTCGGAGAGCGCGGCCACGGGCTGGCTGGGCAAATCGCCCTCCGGGCGGCTGCGCAGCATGGTCACGCCCAGATAGATCAGATAGGCTGCACCCAGCAGCTTGACCACGTCGAACAACCAGGTGGACTGCTGCATGAGCAGTCCGACCCCGAGCAAGGTATAGCCGACATGGACCAGCACCCCCAGGCCAATGCCCAGCGCCGTCAGCAGGCCCGCGCGGCGCGAGCGCAGCAGGCTGTTGCGTGTGACCATCGCGAAATCCGCCCCTGGGCTGATGACGGCCAGCAAGGTGATGGTGACTACAGCTATCCATTCGGTCATCGGTTATCCATTCGATTCAATGCAACGCGCCGGATAGTATTGGCCTTCCATGAAAATACATAACGATGTTTTCTGACACAGTTGGTGAACTCAATTCACATACCCCAAGCAAGCGGCTGCCGTCGCTGCAGGCCTTGCGTTGCTTTGAAGCGGCCGCCCGGCGGGAGAACTTCAGCAAGGCGGCAGAAGAGTTGCACCTGACCCATGGCGCCATCAGCCGGGCCGTGCGCTTGCTGGAGGACGATCTGGGCGTGACCCTGTTTGACCGCCGCAGCCGCCGCGTCTTCCTGACCGAGGCAGGCCGCCACCTGGCCCAGGCCGTGCACGAAGGCCTGGAGCGCATGCGCCAGGCCACGCAGGAGTTGCGCTCGCGCGCGCAGCAGGCGCGCCGCTGGGTGCTGTCCTGCGAGCCCACCTTGCTCATGCGCTGGCTGATCCCGCGCTGGCCCCAGTTCCAGGAACAGCACCCCGAGTTGCAGCTGCACCTGATGGCGGGCGGCGGGCCTTTCTCTTTCGCGGACGGCATCGATCTGGCCATACGGCGCGATGACTTCTCTCCGCCAGCGGGCTGTCATGCCGAGACCCTGTTTGCCGAGCGCATAGGCCCGGTCTGCCGGCCCGAGCGGCTGGCGCAGTGGTGCACGCGCTCCGACGAGGGGCATGCCACCGGGCTGCGCCCGGAGGCACCCTTGCTGCAAAGCCGCACCCGCCCCGGGGCCTGGTCCACCTGGGCAGAGCACAGCGGCCAGCCGCCGCCGTCGGGATCCCAGCTGCAGTTCGACCATTTCTATTTCAGCCTGCAGGCCGCCGTGGCAGGCATGGGACTGGCCATCGGACCCTGGCAACTGGTGCGCGACGACGTCGCCAACGGCGTGCTGGCAGCGCCCATGGGCTTTGTCGAGGACGGTTCGCGCTACTGCCTGCTGTCCCCCGCTCCGCCCACGCCAGATGGCGTGCACGACCAATTGCTGCAGTGGCTGCGCGCCCAGGCCTGAACAGCTCTGTCCCCTTTGCCGTGCCTGTGTCTGGGCCGGTGTCTGGGCTGATGCCTGTGTCCTTGTCTGCATCTTTCAAAGCAGAAAGGCAGCCGAAGCTGCCTTTCTGTTCTTGCCTGGCCTGAACGCCAGGCCTTGCGCTTACTTGCGCTGCGGCGGCAGGTCCGTGCAGGAGCCGTGTGCCACCTCGGCCGCCATGCCCAGGCTTTCGCCCAGCGTGGGGTGGGGGTGGATGGTCTTGCCGATGTCCACGGCGTCGGCACCCATTTCGATGGCCAGCGCAATCTCGCCGATCATGTCGCCCGCATGCGTGCCGACGATGCCGCCACCCAGGATGCGGCCATGGCCGTGCGCCTCGGGGCTGTCGTCGAACAGCAGCTTGGTGACGCCTTCGTCGCGGCCATTGGCAATGGCGCGGCCCGAAGCCGTCCAGGGGAAGACACCCTTCTTGACCTTGATGCCCTGGGCCTTGGCCTGGTCCTCGGTCAGGCCCACCCACGCCACTTCCGGGTCGGTGTAGGCCACGCTGGGGATCACGCGGGCGTTGAAGGCGCTGGCAGCCAGCTCCTTGTTGCCCTGCAGTTCACCGGCGATGACTTCGGCGGCCACATGGGCCTCGTGCACGGCCTTGTGCGCCAGCATGGGCTGGCCCACCACGTCGCCGATGGCGAAGATGTGGGGCACATTGGTGCGCATCTGGATATCGACTTCGATGAAACCGCGGTCCGTGACGGCCACGCCGGCCTTCTCGGCAGCGATCTTCTTGCCGTTGGGCGTGCGGCCCACGGCCTGCAGCACCAGGTCGTAGACCTGGGGCTCGGGCACGGTGATGCCGTCCTTGGCAGGCGCAAAGCTGACCTTGATGCCTTCGGGCGTGGCTTCGGCACCCACGGTCTTGGTGTTGACCATGATGTTGTCGAAGCGCGGCGCGTTCATCTTCTGCCAGACCTTGACCAGGTCGCGGTCGGCGCCCTGCATGAGGCCGTCCATCATCTCCACCACGTCCAGGCGTGCGCCCAGCGTGGAGTAGACGGTGCCCATTTCCAGGCCGATGATGCCGCCGCCCAGGATCAGCATGCGTTTGGGCACGCTGGCCAGGTCCAGCGCGCCGGTGGAGTCCACCACGCGCGGGTCCTTGGGCATGAAGGGCAGGTGCACGGCCTGGCTGCCGGCGGCAATGATGGCGCGCTTGAACTGCACGATCTTCTTGCTGCCGGTCTTTTCCTGGCCGTCGCCCGTGGTCTCTTCCACTTCCAGGTGGTTGGCGCCGACGAAGTTGCCGTAGCCGCGCACCACGGTGACCTTGCGCATCTTGGCCATCTGGCCCAGGCCGCCGGTCAGCTTGCCGATGACCTTGTCCTTGTGTCCGCGCAGCTGGTCGATGTTGACCTCGGGCGCGCCGAACTTGACGCCCGCCACTTCCAGGTGCTTGACCTCGTCCACCACGGCGGCCACGTGCAGCAGCGCCTTGGACGGGATGCAGCCCACGTTCAGGCAGACGCCGCCCAGGCTCTTGTAGCGCTCGACGATGACCACATTCAGGCCCAGATCGGCCGCACGGAAGGCTGCCGAGTAGCCGCCAGGACCGCCGCCGAGCACGACCACGTCGCAGTCGTAATCGGCCGCGCCACCGGCATAGCTGGCTGCGGTCGGAGCGGGAGCCGATGCTGCGGGCGCTGCAGCGGCGGGCGCCGGAGCCGCCGCTGCAGGGGCCGGTGCTGCCGCCTGGGGTGCGGCGGCCGCTTCGCCAGCGGCCTCCAGCGTCAGGATCAGGCCGCCTTCGGCGATCTTGTCGCCGATCTTGACCTTGAGCTCCTTGACCACGCCGGCATGGCTGGAGGGGATCTCCATGGAGGCCTTGTCGGACTCCACGGTGATCAGGGACTGGTCCTTGGCCACGGTGTCACCGGGCTGGACCAGCAGTTCGATCACGCCCACTTCGGCGAAGTCGCCGATGTCGGGCACCTTGATGTCGATGATTGCCATGTGTCGGGCCTCCGTTTACAGCAGGATGCGGCGGTAGTCCGCCAGCACTTGGCCCAGGAAGGCATTGAAGCGCGCGGCCGAGGCACCGTCGATGACACGGTGGTCATAGGACAGCGACAGCGGCAGCGTCAGGCGCGGCACGAATTGCTTGCCATCCCACACCGGCTTCATCTGGCCCTTGGACAGGCCGAGGATGGCCACTTCAGGGGCGTTGATGATGGGGGTGAAGTTCGTGCCACCGATGCCGCCCAGCGACGAGATCGAGAAGCAGCCGCCCTGCATGTCGGCGGCGCCGAGCTTGCCGTCGCGGGCCTTCTTGGCCAGCTCGCCCATTTCCTGGCTGATCTGCAGGATGCCCTTCTTGTCGGCATCGCGCAGCACGGGGACCACCAGGCCGTTGGGCGTGTCGGCCGCAAAGCCGACGTGGAAGTACTGCTTGTAGACCAGGGTGTCGCCGTCCAGCGAGGCATTGAACTCGGGGAACTTCTTGAGGGCCGCAACCACCGCCTTGATCACGAAGGCCAGCATGGTCACCTTGACGCCGCTCTTCTCGTTCTCCTTGTTGGTGGAGACACGGAAGGCTTCCAGGTCGGTGATGTCGGCCTCGTCATTGTTGGTGACGTGCGGGATCATGACCCAGTTGCGCGACAGGTTGGCGCCGCTGATCTTCTTGATGCGCGACAGGTCCTTGCGCTCGACCGGGCCGAACTTGGCGAAGTCCACCTTGGGCCAGGGCAGCAGGTCCAGACCTGCGCCGCCGCCGGAGCCACCCTTGGGAGCGGTCGCGGCCTGGGCCTTGGTCTGCACGGCACCCGCCATGACGGACTTGGTGAAAGCCTGGATGTCGTCGGCCGTGATGCGGCCCTTGTTGCCCGAGCCCTTGACCTCGTCCAGCGGAACGCCGAGTTCGCGGGCGAACTTGCGTACCGAGGGCGATGCATGGGGCAGCTTGCCCGTGGGCGCCACGGTCGGGTTGTGCGCAGGTGCAGCGGCGGGAGCCGATGCTGCAGCGACCGGAGCAGCGGCCGGGGCAGCAGTGGCCGGGGCAGCAGTTGCCGGTGCAGGGGCTGCAGCAGCAGGTGCCGGGGCCGCAGCCTGGGCTGCAGGCGCGGCAGCGCCCTGCACGCTCATCTGGCCGACCACGTCGCCCACGTTGACCGTGTCACCGATCTTGAGCGTCAGCGCCGTGATGGTGCCGGCCGCTGGCGACGGGATTTCCATCGAGGCCTTGTCGGACTCGACGGTGAACAGCGATTGCTCGGCCGTCACGGTGTCGCCGACCTTGACCAGCATCTCGATCACGGCCACGTCCTTGAAGTCGCCAATGTCGGGAATCTTGATGTCGATCTGCGTGGCGGCGCCCGAGGCCGCAGGCGCGGCAGCGGGAGCAGCGGCCGGTGCAGGCGCAGCCACCGGGGCCGGGGCTGCAGCGGCGGGGGCCGGTGCGGCGGCTGCAGGCGCCGGGGCAGCTGCTTCCGCCGACTCGACCACGGCAATGATGCTGCCCTGCTTGACCTTGTCGCCCATGTTGACGCGCAGCTCCTTGAGCACGCCAGCGTGGCTGGAGGGGATCTCCATGGAGGCCTTGTCGGACTCCACGGTGATCAGCGATTGCTCGGCCTTGATCTGATCGCCGGCCTTGACCAGCACTTCGATCACAGCAACTTCGTCGAAATCACCGATATCGGGGACTTGAATTTCTACCAATGCCATATGTGTCTCCCGTTCTTACTCAAGCGTGCAGCGGGTTGATCTTGTCGGCCTTGATGCCGTACTTGGCGATCGCTTCGGCCACGGTGGTGGCGTTGATCTTGCCTTCTTCGGCCAGCGCGCGCAGTGCGGCAACCACGATGTAGTGGCGATCCACTTCGAAGTGCTCGCGCAGCTTGCGGCGGAAGTCCGAACGGCCGAAGCCGTCGGTGCCCAGCACCTTGTAGGTGCGGCCCTTGGGCATGTAGGGGCGGATCTGCTCGGCGTAGGCCTTCATGTAGTCGGTGGATGCGATCACCGGGCCATTGTGCGACTGCAGCTGCTGCGTGACGAAGGGCACCTTCTGGGTGTCCAGCGGATGCAGCAGGTTCCAGCGGTCGGCGTCCTGGCCGTCGCGGGTGAGCTCGTTGAAGCTCGGGCAGCTCCACACGTCGGCGGCAATGCCCCAGTCGGCCAGCAGCAGTTCCTGGGCGAAGAAGGATTCACGCAGGATGGTGCCCGAACCCAGCAGTTGCACGCGCAGGCCGCTTTCCGGCACCTTCTGGCCGGGCTTGCACAGGTACATGCCCTTGATGATCTGCTGCTCGGTGCCGGGCGTGAGGCCGGGCATGGCGTAGTTCTCGTTGAGCAGCGTGATGTAGTAGAAGACGTTTTCCTGGTTCTGCACCATGCGGCGCAGGCCGTCCTGCATGATCACGGCGACTTCGTGGGCGAAGGTCGGGTCGTAGCTCACGCAGTTGGGAATGGTGTTGGCCAGGATGTGGCTGTGGCCGTCTTCGTGCTGCAGGCCTTCGCCGTTCAGCGTGGTGCGGCCCGAAGTGCCGCCCAGCAGGAAACCGCGCGCCTGCATGTCGCCGGCCGCCCAGGCCAGGTCACCGATGCGCTGGAAGCCGAACATCGAGTAGTACACGTAGAACGGGATCATGATCCGGTTGCTCGTGCTGTAGCTCGTGGCTGCCGCGATCCAGCTGCTCATGCCGCCGGCTTCGTTGATGCCTTCCTGCAGGATCTGGCCGGCCTTGTCCTCGCGGTAGTACATCACCTGGTCCTTGTCGACCGGGGTGTACTGCTGTCCAGCGGGGTTGTAGATGCCGATCTGACGGAACAGGCCTTCCATGCCGAAGGTACGTGCCTCGTCCACCAGGATGGGCACGACGCGCGGGCCGATTTCCTTGTCGCGCAGCAGCTGCGTGAGGAAGCGCACATAGGCCTGGGTGGTCGAGATCTCACGGCCTTCGGGCGTGGCTTCAAGGATGGCCTTGAAGGTATCCAGCGCAGGCGCCGTGAATTGCTCGCTGGCCTTCACGCGGCGGTGCGGCAGGTAGCCGCCCAGGGCCTTGCGGCGCTCGTGCAGGTAGCGCATTTCCGGGGTGTCGTCGGCCGGCTTGTAGAAAGGCAGGTCGGCGATTTGGCTGTCGGGAATGGGAATGTTGAAACGGTCGCGGAAGGCCTTGATGTCCTCGTCGCCCAGCTTCTTGGTCTGGTGAACGGTGTTCTTGCCTTCACCGATCTTGCCCATGCCGAAGCCCTTGACGGTCTTGACCAGCAGCACGGTGGGCTGGCCCTTGTGCGAATTGGCGGCGTGGAAGGCAGCGTAGACCTTCTGCGAATCGTGGCCGCCGCGGCGCAGGTTCCAGATCTCGTCGTCGCTCATGTGCTCGACCATCTTCAGCGCGCGCGGATCGCGGCCGAAGAAGTTCTTGCGCACGTAGGCGCCGTCATTGGCCTTGAACGACTGGTAGTCGCCGTCGTTGCACTCGGCCATGATCTTCTTGAGCACGCCGTCCTTGTCCTTGGCCAGCAGCTCGTCCCAGCCCTTGCCCCACAGCAGCTTGATGACGTTCCAGCCGGAGCCGCGGAACTCGCCCTCGAGTTCCTGGATGATCTTGCCGTTGCCGCGCACCGGGCCGTCCAGGCGCTGCAGGTTGCAGTTGATCACGAAGATCAGGTTGTCCAGCTTTTCGCGCGCGGCCAGCGAGATCGCGCCCAGCGACTCGACCTCGTCCATTTCGCCGTCGCCGCAGAAAACCCAGACCTTGCGGCTTTCGGTGTCGGCGATGCCACGGGCATGCAGGTACTTGAGGAAGCGTGCCTGGTAGATGGCCATCAGCGGGCCCAGGCCCATGGACACCGTGGGGAACTGCCAGAACTCGGGCATCAGCTTGGGGTGCGGGTAGCTGGACAGGCCCTTGCCGTCCACTTCCTGGCGGAAGTTCAGCAGCTGCTCTTCGGAAATGCGGCCTTCCAGGTAGGCGCGGGCATAGATGCCGGGAGATACGTGGCCCTGGATATACAGGCAGTCGCCGCCGTGGTTCTCGTTTTCGGCGTGCCAGAAATGGTTGAAGCCGGCCGCGAACATGTTGGCCAGCGAAGCGAAGGAGCCGATGTGGCCGCCCAGGTCACCGCCTTCGGGCGGGTGCAGGCGGTTGGCCTTGACCACCATGGCCATGGCGTTCCAGCGCATGTAGGCGCGCAGACGGCCTTCGATTTCCAGGTTGCCGGGACAGCGGGCTTCCTGCGAGGTCTCGATGGTGTTCACATAGCCGGTGTTGGCCGAGAAAGGCATGTCCACGCTGTTCTGGCGTGCGTGTTCGAGCAGGTCCTCGATCAGCTTGTGCGCGTATTCGGCGCCCTCACGGTCGATGACGGCCGACAGGGCGTCCATCCATTCGCGCGATTCTTGTTGGTCCAGGCCGGCGGGAACGCCTGCATTGCCTTGCGGGTCAGTCTGAGCTGTCATGGGAATGTCTCCTTGCAGAAGGTAGCGTCTTGGGGTCGAACCAGTGAGCGGCGCAGCGCGCCAACGCAGGCGGGTAGTTCACCACGCCTTGCGCGGCACAGACCCTGTCTGGCGAACTTGAAAATACCGATTCACTGCCTCAATGCTCGGCGAGTGTCGCATACTTTTTTCGAATTTCAAATGGTGCTTTTTGATTTCATAATTTGAAATTTTGCTGCAAACGCACATACAGTGAAGACCCCAAAGAACGTCGCCGAAGCGCCTCGGCGGCGACTCCAATACTCCTTAAAAACAGTCAGACTCTCCCCTACACTGGGCGCATGCAATCCTCCCCTTCCGAGCACGGCACGCACAGCCCTGCCCCCATGGCAGGCGTGGCCGCGCCAGTGCGCTGGTGGCGCAGCTGGTGGCGCAGTCTTTCCCCCACGCGCCAGGACCGCTTCGCGGCGCTCGCCCCCCTCGCGGCCGTACTGATGTTCATGGCGGCCATCGTGGCCTCCTTCTGGTACCTGCGCATGGAGGAGATCGACCGCGAGAAGGAAGCGCTGCACCGCGACGTGGAATATGCCCAGCAACGCGTGCGCCTGCGCCTGCTCGAGCGCCAGGAGCAACTGATGCGCATGGCGCGCGACATCGGCAACCACGACCTGGGCGAGTCCGACTTCGCCAGCCGCGCCGAAGCACTCATCAGCCAATACCCCGAACTGCAGTCCATCACCTGGATCGATGCACAGCGGCGCATCCTGGCCAGCCAGTCCGCCCCCACAGTGAGCAGCGAGCAGCTGCGCATCCCGCGTGAAGTGCTGCGCGCCGGAGACGCGCTGGAGGCCTACCAGCTCGCGCGTGAGATGCAGCAACCCATCTACGTGCAGGGACTGGCCCACAAGGGGGAAGCCGCGCCGCTGCTGCAACTGCATGTGCCGCTGGCACAGGACGGCCGCTACATCGGCGAGCTGCTGGGCGAGTACTCCATCGACAGCCTGCTGCGCTATGGAACGCCCACCGAAATCATGGCCCGCTACGCCATGACCATGCTCGACAGCCGGGGCCAGGTGCTGGCAGGCACGCCGCTGACACCGCGCAAGCAGACCGCCACCGAACTGCTGCGCTGGCGCACCGTTGCCAACGAGGACGAGGCCCCCGTCGCCCCCGTCGGCAACAGCCTTGTGCTGCGTGCCCAGGCCTATCGCACCTCGCTGGGCGTGGTCGGCAGCGGCCTGTTCTGGCTGGTGGGCACGCTCAGTGCGATGACGGCATGGCTGCTGCTGGCCACCTGGCGCCACACGCGCCGCCGCCAGCGCGCCCAGGAGGCCCTGGTCGCGGAAACCAACTTCCGCCGCGCCATGGAAAACTCCGTGCTCACCGGCATGCGCGCGCTGGACCTGCAAGGCCGCATCACCTATGTGAATGCCGCCTTCTGCCAGATGACGGGCTGGAGCGAATCAGAGCTGGTCGGCCAGATGCCGCCCTACTCCTACTGGCCCGACAACGACTACGACAACCTGCACTCCAAGCTGCGCGAAGAGCTTTCGGGCAAGACCATCGTCGGCGGCTTCCAGGTGCGCGTGCAGCGCAAGAACGGCACGCAGTTCGATGCGCGCCTGTATGTCTCGCCGCTGATCGACGCCCATGGCCAGCACACGGGCTGGATGTCGTCCATGACCGACATCACCGAGCCCAACCGCATCCGCGAGCAACTGTCCGCCTCCTACGAGCGCTTCACCATCGTGCTGGAGGCGCTGGACGCCTCGGTGTCCGTCGCCCCGCTGGGCAGCGCCGAGCTGCTGTTCGCCAACAAGCTGTACCGGCAGTGGTTCGGCTCGCAGACCGACGGCCACCTGCAGCTCGTCGCCCAGGCCGGCGTGCTGCCCGTGCGCTCGCAGCCGCAAGGCATGGACGACGAGGACGGCCTCATGGGCCTGCCCACCGACTCGCTGACCAGCGCACGCAGCGAAAACGCCGAGATCTACCTGCCGGAACTGGGCAAGTGGCTGGAAGTGCGATCGCGCTACCTGAGCTGGGTGGACGGCCGCCTGGCCCAAATGGTGATCGCCACCGACATCACGCCGCGCCGCCTGGCCGAGGAGCAGGCCGATCGCCAGGCCGAGCACGCCCAGTCCGTCAGCCGCCTGATCACCATGGGCGAGATGGCCTCCAGCGTCGCCCATGAGCTCAACCAGCCGCTGACCGCCATCAGCAACTACTGCAGCGGCATGCTCACCCGGCTTGAAAAGGGCACGCTGACCGAAGAGCAGATGAAGTTCGCGCTGGAGAAAACCGCCCACCAGGCGCAGCGCGCGGGACAGATCATTTTGCGCATACGCTCCTTCGTCAAGCGCAGCGAGCCCAACCGCACACTGGCCCAGGTCACCGACATGGTCAGCGAGGCCGTGGAGCTGGCCGGGATCGAGCTGCGCCGCCGCAATGTGCAGCTGACCTACCACGTGGCCGAGCGCATGCCGGCCATCATGGCCGACACCATCCTCATCGAGCAGGTGCTGGTCAACCTCATGAAGAACGGCGCCGAATCCATCGAGCAGTCGGGCCGCCCCAGCCACCAGCGCAATGTGGAGCTGCGCGTGGTGCCGCGCACCATCGAGGACCAGCGCGTCATCGAATTCAACGTGCAGGACACCGGCAAGGGCCTGCCGCCGGAGGTGCTGGAACGCCTCTTCGAGGCCTTCTTCACCACCAAGAGCGAAGGCATGGGCATGGGGCTGAATCTGTGCCGCAGCATTGTCGAGTCCCACCAGGGCCGGATGCGTGCCGAGAACCTCTACAATGGTTCCGAGGTTGTCGGCTGCCGGTTTTCATTCTGGCTGCCGCTGGCCCCGCCGGGCGACGCGACAACGCCGGCAGCGACCATTGAACCCACAACAAGGACGATTGCATGAGCTTGATCCCGAAAAAAGGCACTGTGTACGTAGTTGATGACGACGAAGCGGTTCGTGATTCGTTGCAATGGTTGTTGGAGGGCAAGGACTATCGTGTGCGCTGCTTCGACTCGGCCGAGACCTTCCTCTCGCGCTACGACCCACGCGAGATCGCCTGCCTCATCGTCGACATCCGCATGGGCGGCATGACGGGCCTGGAACTGCAGGACCGCCTGATCGAACGCAAGTCCCCCCTTCCCATCGTCTTCATCACCGGCCACGGCGACGTGCCCATGGCGGTGAACACCATGAAGAAGGGCGCACTGGACTTCATCCAGAAGCCGTTCAACGAAGAGGAACTGCTGAACCTGGTCGAGCGCATGCTGGACCATGCCCGCGAAGCCTTTGCCGGCCACCAGCAGGCCGCCAGCCGCGACGCGCTGCTGGCCAAGTTGACCAGCCGTGAAGCCCAGGTGCTGGAGCGCATCGTCGCCGGCCGGCTGAACAAGCAGATCGCCGACGATCTTGGCATCAGCATCAAGACGGTGGAGGCGCACCGCGCCAACATCATGGAAAAGCTCAACGCCAACACCGTGGCCGATCTGCTCAAGATCGCCCTGGGCCAGGGCCAGACCGCTGCAGCGGCCAAGGCAGCCGTCGCCGGATAAGCCAAGACACCACCGCTTTTTTCAAAGAGCTGCTAGCGCTTGATCAACAAGCCCTAGCAGCATTTTTATTGGTATTCACTGCAATGACAGCCCAACTCATCGACGGCAACGCCCTCTCCCGCCAACTGCGTGCCGAAGTCGCCCAGCGCGCCACCGCCCTGAAGGCCCGCGGCACCACGCCCGGCCTGGCCGTGGTCCTGGTCGGCGACAACCCTGCCTCCCAGGTCTATGTGCGCAACAAGGTCAAGGCCTGCGAGGACGCAGGCTTTCATTCGGTGCTGGAGAAGTACGATGCCTCGATGACCGAGGCCGAACTGCTGGCCCGCGTCGAGGCGCTGAACAACGACCCCAGCATCCACGGCATCCTGGTCCAGCTGCCGCTGCCCGCACACATCGACGACCACAAGGTCATCGAGACCATTTCGCCGCTCAAGGACGTGGATGGCTTTCACGTGGCCAGTGCAGGCGCGCTGATGGTGGGTGAAGTCGGCTTCAAGGCCTGCACCCCCTACGGCTGCATGAAGATGCTCGAATCCATCGGCATGAAGGACCTGCGCGGCAAGCACGCCGTGGTCATCGGCCGCTCCAACATCGTCGGCAAGCCCATGGCCATGATGCTGCTGGCCGCAAATGCCACCGTCACCATCTGCCACAGCGGCACGGCCGATCTCGCGGCCATGACGCGCCAGGCCGACATCGTGGTCGCCGCCGTGGGCAAGCGCAATGTGCTGACTGCAGACATGTGCAAGCCTGGCGCCGTGGTCATCGACGTGGGCATGAATCGCAACGACGAAGGCAAGCTCTGCGGCGACGTGGACTTTGACGGCGTCAAGGAGGTGGCCGGCTTCATCACGCCCGTACCCGGCGGTGTCGGCCCCATGACGATTACCATGCTGCTGGTCAACACCATGGAGGCGGCCGAGCGCGCCGCCGGCTGACCAGGAGCTGACAAGCCTCGGGCGGCTCCCTGGGGAGCCGCTTGATTTCAATGCACCCGACGGCATCTGACACGCATGAGCAATCCCCTCCTCGAATCCTCCGACCTGCCCCTGTTCGATCGCATACGCCCTGCCGATGTCGGCCCGGCCATCGATATCCTGCTGACCGGGGCCGCAGAGGCCCTGGAGACCGTCACGGCACCCGACTTTCCGGCGCGCTGGGATTCGATCTCGGCCGTGCTCGATGTCGCCACCGAGAAGCTGGGAACGGCCTGGGGCGCCGTCAGCCACCTCAACAGCGTGGCCGATACGCCCGAGCTGCGCGCCGCCTACAACGAGTCCCTGCCCAAGGTCACCGAATTCTGGACGCGCCTGGGTGCCGACGAGCGCCTGTATGCCAAGTACAAGGCCATTGACCCCGCCACGCTCAATGTCGAGCAGCGTGCGGCCTGGGACCATGCCATGCGCAACTTCGTGCTCTCCGGCGCAGAGCTGCGGGGCGAGGACAAGCTGCGCTTTGCCAAGATCCAGGAACGCTCGGCCGAACTGACGCAGAAGTTCAGCGAGAACGCGCTCGACGCCACCGATGCATTCGCCTACTACGCCACGGCCGAGGAGCTGGACGGCGTGCCGCAGGACGTGCGCCAGGCAGCCCGCTCCGCCGCCGAGGCCGAAGGCAAGCAAGGCTTCAAGCTCACGCTGAAGATGCCCTGCTATCTGCCCGTGATGCAGTTCGCGACCAGCAGTGCGCTGCGCGAGAAGCTCTATCGCGCCTATGTGACACGCGCCTCCGACCAGGCCGAGGGCGATGCCATCCGCTTCGACAACACGGCCAACATCTCGGAGATTCTGGCCCTGCGCAAGGAAGAGGCGCAGTTGCTGGGTTACCGCAATTTCGGCGAGATTTCGCTGGTTCCCAAGATGGCGCATTCGCCACAGCAGGTGATCGACTTTCTGCGCGATCTCGCGCACCGGGCCCGCCCCTATGCCGAGAAGGATGTCGCCGACCTGCGCGCCTTCGCACGCGATGAACTGGGCCTGGCCGATCCCCAGCCCTGGGACTGGGCCTATGTCTCCGAAAAGCTCAAGGAGGCACGCTATGCCTTCAGCGAGCAGGAGGTCAAGCAGTACTTCCCTGCGCCCAAGGTGCTGGCCGGCCTGTTCAAGATCGTCGAGACGCTGTTCGACGTGGCCATCCGCCGCGACGCGGCGCCGGTCTGGAATCCTGCCGTCGAGTTCTACCGCATCGAGCGCAGCACGCCGCAAGGCCTTGAGCTGGTCGGCCAGTTCTACCTGGACCAGCCCGCACGTTCGGGCAAGCGTGGCGGCGCCTGGATGGACGATGTGCGTACCCGCTGGCTGCGCCCTGACAACCACAGGCTGCAGACGCCCGTCGCTCACCTGGTCTGCAACTTTGCCACCGGCGTCGATGGAAAGCCGGCCCTGCTCACGCACGATGACGTGATCACGCTGTTCCATGAAACGGGCCACGGCCTGCACCACATGCTGACCCAGGTCAACGAGCGCGACGTCTCGGGCATCGCGGGCGTGGAATGGGATGCCGTGGAGCTGCCAAGCCAGTTCATGGAGAACTTCTGCTGGGAATGGGAAGTGCTCAAGCACATGACCGCCCACGTGGACAGCGGCGAGCCGCTGCCGCGCGCCCTGTACGACAAGATGATCGCGGCCAAGAACTTCCAGTCGGGCATGCAGACGCTGCGCCAGATCGAGTTCTCGCTGTTCGACATGCTGCTGCATACCGAGCACGATCCGAAGGCAGACATCATGCCGCTGCTGGCCCGCGTGCGCGCCGAGGTGGCCGTGCTGCCGTCGACTCCTTACAGCCGCTCGGCCCACACCTTCAGCCACATCTTTGCAGGCGGCTATGCAGCCGGCTACTACAGCTACAAGTGGGCTGAAGTCCTCTCGGCAGATGCCTATGCGGCCTTCGAGGAAACCATGCTGGCCGATGGAACCCCCAACCCCGAGACAGGCCGCCGCTACCGCGAGGCGATTCTGGAGGCCGGTGGGGCACGCCCGGCCATGGAGTCGTTCAAGGCCTTCCGTGGCCGCGAACCCCAGCTGGATGCGCTGTTGCGCCACCAGGGCATGGCCCAGGCCTGAGAGCCCGGCACCAGGTCTGCAGCGCCCCGACGGGGCGCTTTTTCCTGGCCCGGCCACCCCATCGGATGCGCGCAGCCACATCCTGTGGCTCCAGAAGATGGCCCAGGATGAATGGCACGCTATGCTTGCAGGCACTCCTGTGCGGGCATCCATCCGACGAGTGGTGGCCCCCCGCACGAAACCCTTCTTCCGAAACCGAGATCGTCCATGCAGTCTTCTCCCAGCCTTGGCCGCGGCGCCCTGCGCCACCTGATGCCATGCCTCGCCCTCGTCTGCCTCGCTGCCGCGCTGCCGGCCAGCGCACAACAGGTCTACCGTATCGTCGGGCCCGATGGAAAAGTCACTTTCTCGGACCGCCCGGCCCAAAGCGCCCAGCAGCAGGCAGCGCCTGCCGCTCCTGCCGCCCCGTCAGTCGCGGGTGCCGCTGACAGCAATGCCTCCCTGCCCTATGCGCTGCGCCAGATCGCAGGCCGCTTTCCGGTGACGCTGTACACCTCGTCCGACTGCGCGCCCTGCGACAGCGCGCGCCAGTTGCTCCAATCCAGAGGCATTCCCTATGCCGAACGCCTGGTGCAGACCGAGGCGGACGCCGCTGCCCTGCAAAAGCTCAGCGGCCAGAACAGCCTGCCGTTTGCCACCGTTGGCAAGCAGTTCCTCAGCGGCTTCTCGTCCAGCGAATGGACCCAATACCTGGATGCCGCAGGCTATCCTGCGACCTCGCAACTGCCGGCCCAGTACAAGCGGCCATCGGCACAGCCATTGACCACGCCTACGCCCGCTGCATCGGCGGCGGCATCGGCGCCCGCAGCAGCACCCGCCGCTGCCGAGGACCCGGGCAGCCGGCGCCCCCCCACGCCCGCTCCAACGCCTGGTGCACGCACCAACGACAACCCCGCAGGCCTGAGCTTCTAGGCAAGAGCCTGCCGCAATCAGGAGCCCGACAGTGGATTCCATGCTGTCCGATGTAGTCTGGACCATGGCAAGGCTTGCCACGCTTGTCGGCCTGCCCGCGCTCATCGCGTGGACCCTGGTTGCAAGGCCTTCATGGCGCGAGCCTTTCAGGCTGGCCAGCCTGGCGCTGGTGCCTTGCCTGATCACGCTGTGGTTCATGCATGACGGAGGCCTGGGCAATGGCCTCAACCGCCTGGCCTACTACATGACGACGGCTGGCTTCTTTGCCGTCTACGCCGGGCTGGCAGCCATCACCTGGCTCATTCAGCACATCAAAAAACAGCGCGCGCAAGCTTCGTTGCGCGCGCTGTGCCTGGGTGCATTGGCCCTGCTCGCGTGGATCACAGGCGCCGTGGCGTTCGAGAGCCTCGGCTAGCCGAGGCCGGAAGGTCTTCGCTCAATAGTTGAGCGTCTGCACGCCCTCGGGCGTGCCCAGCAGGCAGACCGATGCCTTCTGGTGCGCAAACACTCCCACGGTCACCACGCCGGGCCACTGGTTGACCTCGGACTCGAAGGCCAGCGGCTCTGCGATCTTCAGGCCGCGCACATCAAGAATGTGCTGGCCGTTGTCCGTCACCAGGGGTACGCCGTCCTTCATGCGGATCTCGGCGCGGCCACCCATGGCCTTGAAACGGTTCGCAATCTGGGCAGCTGCCATGGGAATCACCTCCACAGGCAGCGGAAAGTCTCCGAGCACCTCGACGCGCTTGGAGGCATCGGCAATGCAGACAAAGCGCTCGGCCAGCGCAGCGACGATCTTCTCGCGCGTCAGTGCGGCGCCACCGCCCTTGACCATGTAGCCGCGGCCGTCGATCTCGTCGGCTCCGTCGATGTAGACCGACAGGCTGGCGACTTCGTTGGCATCCAGCACCTTGATGCCCAGCGCCTTCAGGCGCTCGGTGCTGGCCACGGAGCTGGACACGGCGCCCGGGATCTGGTCCTTGATGGTGGCCAGTGCATCGATGAACTTGTTGACCGTGGAGCCGGTGCCAACGCCGACGATTTCGCCGGGCACCACATAGGCCAGAGCGGCTTGCCCGACCAGGGCTTTGAGTTCATCTTGGGAAAAAGAGGCAGCAGATGTCGTCATGAGGGAAAATCCAGGTAATCCTTTGATTATCCCCATGTCTCTGATCCCCTACGCCCTGACCCGTCCCTTTCTCTTCGGCATGGACCCCGAATCCGCCCACGATCTCACGATGAACCTGATGGCAAAGGGGCAGAACACGCTCCTGCAGCAGGCGTGGGCACAGCCCATGGTGAGTGACCCCGTCGAGCTTGCCGGCCTCAAGTTCCCCAACCGCGTGGGCATGGCAGCGGGTCTGGACAAGAATGCACGCTGCATCGACGCGCTGGCCGCCATGGGCTTCGGCTTCGTCGAGGTGGGCACCGTGACGCCCCGCCCGCAACCGGGCAACCCCAAGCCGCGCATGTTCCGCATTCCCGAACGCAATGCGTTGATCAACCGCCTGGGCTTCAACAACGAAGGCCTGGATGCCTTCCTGAGCAACGTCAAGCGCTCGCAGGCCCGCGCCCAGGGCAAACCCATGCTGCTGGGGCTGAACATCGGCAAGAACGCCACCACTCCCATCGAAGATGCTACCAGCGACTATCTCAAGGCGCTGGACGGCGTGTACCCGCATGCCGACTACGTGACGGTGAACATCAGCTCGCCCAACACCAAGAACCTGCGCGCCCTGCAAAGCGACGAAGCACTGGACGCCCTGCTGGGTGCGATTGCCGAGCGCCGTGAGCAGCTAGCCACGCAGCATGGCAAGCGGGTGCCGGTGTTCGTGAAGATTGCACCCGACCTGGATGAAGAGCAGGTCGGCGTCATCGCCGCCACGCTGCAGCGCCATGGCATGGATGGTGTGATCGCCACCAACACCACGATCAGCCGGGAAGCCGTCAAGGGCCTGCCCCACGCGCAGGAAACGGGCGGCCTGTCCGGTGCGCCGGTGCTGGAGGCCAGCAACCAGGTCATACGCCAGCTGCGTTCCGCCCTGGGCAGCCGCTACCCCATCATTGGCGTGGGCGGCATTCTCAGCGGCGAAGATGCCGTCAGCAAAATCCGCGCAGGCGCCGACGTGGTCCAGATCTACAGCGGCCTGATCTACCGAGGCCCTGCCCTGGTGCCCGAGACCGCACGCGCCATAGCCCAGCTGCGTTGAGGCCCGTGTCAGACAGGTGGCTGCCTGGCCGTTTCGAGTCAAGGCAGCTGAGTCAAGACATCACACAGCCAGTGCTGGCGCACTGAACGCAGAACGCGAAAACGCCCGGCATGCCGGGCGTTTTCTTTGGGAGAGAAGCAGGCTTCTCGGCCCTCAACCCCTGCGCTGCTGCCAGCGCAGGATCAGGGGCATGACGGTGGTGCCGAATCGCAGCAGCTTGCGCGGGCCCACCATCAGTGCGGCTCCGGCCGCCACGGCCACGGCCACGGGATGCAGGCGCGCAAAGGTGATGGCACGCTCCACCAGCGGTGCATCAGGCTGCACCTGGGTGGCAGAGCGGCTCAATGCCCGGGCCTGGGCCACGGCCGCAGAGCGCGCCTTGAGGCGCTCTCGCTGCTGGGCAATGCGTTGCATCACCTGCTGCTGCTCAACGGTGGATGTGGCCCAGAGCTCCGCATTGGGCCCCGTGGGCGCGGGCGGCGTGACAGCGTTGCGGGACGGGGAAGCGTTGGAAGCATCGACCATGGCTACAGCCTCTTCTTCAGCGCCTGCCAGTCCTGGCTCAGCTCGTTGCGGGTAAGGATGAAGGGGCGGGCCAGGCGGCGCACGGCAGCAAGCAATTGCCACAGGGCGATGGCCCAGACCGCCAGCCAGCCACCGCCCACCAGCCAGCCCACCAGCACGCGGTGCTCGGTGTCCCAGAACTGCACGAGCAAGGCCACCGACAGCGTGAGCATGACCACGACGCTGAGTCCAGCAAGCGCAATCAGCAGCACGACCACCGTCTGCATGCTGCGCTTGTGCTCGGCCCATTCAAGCCGCGCGAGGTCCGTGCGGTCTTCTGCGGCAATGGCCAGCTCGATCACGGAAGCGCGCCAGCGCGCAACCCAGGCATCCAAACCCAGAAGGGAAATCCAATTCACAGGCATCCTTTTCTGGTCAGGCATGCCGTTGATCAGCGACGACCCAGCAGGAAGCCCAGCAAGGCGCCCATGGCAAGGGCAGCGCCTGCGACGCGCCACGGCTCATCGTGGGCGTAGCGATCGGCAGCGTAGGCGGCATCCTTGGCTTGGCGGGCCGCTTCCTGCGCCGCACGCACCGCGGACTCACGCACATTGGACATGCCATCATCGATACGCTGGCGCAGCATATGGATTTCCGGCACGGCATCCAGCTCCTTGGCGGACAGCAGACCACGCAGGTCGCCGACCAGTTTTTCAAGATCGGCTTGTGCGGTGGAGACGGTGTCAGTGATCGATTTCGTCATGATGAGCCTTTCTATTGAGGTGAAAACAAATACAGCGGTGAGCAGGCAATCATGTCGCCCGATACCTGTCACGCAACATGGGCAAGGCCCTTGTTACATGCAAGCATCTTATCCAATTGTTCCGGGGCTTCCGGGAAGCGAGGGGGCCTGGGCCTTGTCAGACAAGGCCTGCCGTGGCCGTGTGTCGTGAACCGGCAGATCCTCAGGCCAGCAATTGCGCCACGTGCGCGCCAATGGCCAGGCAGCTGGTCAATCCCGGTGACTCGATGCCCAACAGTTGCACCACGCCCGCAACGCCGTGGGTCTGAGGCCCCTGAATCACGAAGTCTGCGGCGGCCTCGCCGGGGCCGCTGATCTTGGGGCGGATGCCGGCGTAGCCGGGCACCAGCGCGCCATCGGCCAGGCCCGGCCAATACCGGCGGATCTCTGCGTAGAAGGCGTCGGCGCGCACGGGATCGACCTGCAGATCGCCTGGGCTCTCGACCCACTGCACATCGGGGCCGAACTTGGCCTGGCCACCCATGTCCAGCGTGAGATGCACGCCCAGGCCCGCTGCCTCGGGCACGGGATAGATCAGGCGCGAGAACGGTGCCCGCCCGGACAGCGTGAAATAGTTGCCTTTGGCATAGAAGGCCTGCGGAACAAACTGCTGCGGAAACCCCTGCAAACGGGCCGCCAGCAATGGCGCATGAAGACCTGCCGCATTGACCAGGGTGCGGGCCGTCAGTTCCGTACCATCGGCCGTGCGCAGCCACACGCCGCCTGGAGTGATGGCTGCCTCCTGCACCTCGGCATGGCAGACCACCATGCCGCCTGCGTTTTCGAGATCGCCCTGCAGGGCCAGCATCAGTGCGTGGCTGTCGATGATGCCAGTGCTGGGGGAGTGCAGCGCCGCCGCACAGTGCAGCGCGGGCTCCATGGCACGTGCCTCGGCGCCTTCAAGCCAGCGCAGGTCGTGGACGCCATTGGCTTCGGCCTTGCGTGCAATGGTCTGGAGCTGGCCGCGCTGCGCCTCATCCGTTGCCACGATGAGCTTGCCGCAGCGCTGATGGGCAATGCCGCGTTCACCGCAGTAGGTGTAGAGACGCTGCCGGCCTTCGACGCACAAACGGGCTTTCAACGAACCTTCGGGATAATAGATGCCGGCATGGATGACCTCGCTGTTGCGCGAGCTGGTGCCCGTGCCAATGGCTTCAGCCGCCTCCAGCACCATGACCTCCATGCCCTGCAACGCCAGCGCCCTGGCCACCGCCAGCCCCACCACGCCCGCACCCACCACCACGCAATCGACCTGTTCGCTCATCTTGTCTGCCCTTTCACCGTCCAGCAGCCGATTATCAGACGGCGTCAGACACGAATGCGCCACAGATCATCTGGACGCATTGGAATTTCCAGGGCCTGAAAACCATGCACCGAGCGGAAATGAAAAAGCCCTCCTGAACAGATTTCAGGAGGGCTTGATTGGTGGGTGATACATGGATCGAACATGTGACCCCTGCCGTGTGAAGGCAGTGCTCTACCGCTGAGCTAATCACCCGCGAAGCCGGCTGCTAGGCCAACCTCTTTGGAAAAAATGGTGGGTGATACATGGATCGAACATGTGACCCCTGCCGTGTGAAGGCAGTGCTCTACCGCTGAGCTAATCACCCATATGTCGTTACTGCGACAAGACTTAGATTATGTCATAACTTCTAGGACTGATTTTCGAAGCCGCGCCAAATTGTCTTGCCGCCGCTCGATTTGTCCATCTGCACCATCACATCCTCGTGTGCGGCCAGCTCCTGATCATTGGCGTGCACCACGCGCAGCTTGAAGCTGGCCAGATCCACCTGCGCCACGACCAGCCCACCCTCGGACTGGACAGGCTCTTCCGCCATCAACAGGGCCTCCTGGCCCCGCGTGAGGTTGATGTAGACATCGGCCAGCAGCTCCGCATCCAGCAAGGCGCCGTGCAGCGTGCGCCCGGAGTTGTCCACCTCCAGGCGATCGCACAGCGAATCGAGCGAGTTGCGCTTGCCAGGGAACATCTCCTTGGCCATGACCAGGGTGTCGATGACCCCGCTCACGCACTGGCGGATCGGCGGGCGGTTGGCGAGCTCCAGCTCCTTGTTCAGGAACCCCAGGTCAAAGGGCGCGTTGTGGATGATGAGCTCGGCGCCCTGCAGGTACTCCCAGATCTCCTCGACCTTGTGCTCGAAGCGCGGCTTGTCCTTGAGGAATTCGGTGGTGATGCCGTGCACGCGCAGCGCGTCCGGATGGCTGTCGCGCCCCGCATTGAAATACAGATGCAGGTTGTTGCCGGTCAGCTTGCGGTTGACCATCTCCACGCAGCCCAGCTCGATGAGCCGGTCGCCGTTGTCGGCTGACAGGCCAGTGGTTTCAGTGTCGAGAATGATTTGACGCGACATGTGCTGGCCCTCAGTGGTTTTCCTTGGCGTGATTGAGCGAGTACTTGGGAATCTCGATGGTCACGTCCTCGCGTGCCAGGATGGCCTGGCAGGACAGGCGGGACTGCGGCTGCAGGCCCCAGGCACGGTCCAGCAGGTCTTCCTCCTCTTCCTCGGCCTCGTTCAGCGAGTTGTAGCCCGCCTTGACCACCACATGGCAGGTGGTGCATGCGCAGCTCATGTCGCAGGCATGTTCGATCTTGATGTTGTTGTCCAGCAGGGCCTCGCAGATCGAGGTTCCGGCGGGCGCCTCGATTTCGGCACCCTGGGGACAGTATTCGGCGTGGGGAAGTATTTTGATAACGGGCATGACGGATCTGCTGTCGGATCAGAAATCAGGAAAGGGATTGCACGCTCTTGCCGGCCAGGGCCTGCTGGATGCTGCGGTTCATGCGCTCGGCGGCGAAGGACTCCGTGCCCTTGGCCAGCGCTTGTGTCGCGGCCTCGATGACGGCGGCATCCTCGGAGCCCACGCTGGCGCGCAGGGCGTCGATCAGCGCATCGATGGCCGCACGCTGGTCCGCGGCGAGCACATCGCCATCGGCCTGCAGAGCGCTTTCGGTGGCCATCAGCATGCGATCGGCGTCGACACGTGCCTCCACCAGTGCGCGGGCCTGCATGTCCTGCTGGGCCGTGGCAAAGCCGTCCTGCAGCATGCGGGCAACCTCGTCGTCCGACAGGCCGTACGACGGCTTGACATGGATATGGGCCTCAACGCCACTGGTCTGCTCCTTGGCGCCTACCGACAGCAGGCCATCGGCATCCACGGTGAAGGTCACACGGATGCGGGCCGCGCCAGCCGCCATGGGCGGGATGCCGCGCAGCTCGAAACGCGCCAGGCTGCGGCAGTCCGCCACCAGGTCGCGCTCGCCCTGCACCACATGGACGGCCAGGGCCGTCTGACCATCCTTGTAGGTGGTGAAGTCCTGGGCACGGGCTGTGGGAATGGTCTCGTTGCGGCTGATGATTCGCTCGACAAGGCCGCCCATGGTCTCTACGCCCAGGGACAGAGGAATCACGTCGAGCAACAGCATGTCGCCGCTGGAGCTGTTGCCAGCGAGCTGGTTGGCCTGGATGGCGGCCCCCAGCGCGACGACTTCGTCGGGGTTGAGATTGATGAGAGGATCGCGGCCGAAGAACTCGGCCACAGCCTCGCGCACCTGGGGCATGCGGGTGGAACCGCCGACCAGCACCACGCCCTGCACTTCGTCGCGCGCCAGCCCTGCATCCTTGAGCGCGCGGCGCACGGCCGCCAGCGAACGTGCCGTCAGATGGGCCGTGCTCGCATCGAAATCGCTGCGCTTTACATCGAAATGCACAGCGCCGGTAGACAGCTCGGCCGTGAGCGTTACGACCTGTGCCTCCGTCAATGCCTGCTTGCAAAGGCGTGCCGCCATGCGCCAGCGGGCCTTGTCCTCGGCCGTCTGGGGAACCACGCCGGTCTGCTGGGCCACCCACTCGGCCAAAGCCGCATCGTAGTCGTCACCCCCCAGGGCCGAATCGCCGCCAGTGGAGACGACTTCGAACACACCCTGGGACAGGCGCAGGATAGAAATGTCGAAAGTGCCGCCACCCAGGTCATAGACGGCGTAGACGCCTTCGGAGCCGTTGTCCAGGCCGTAGGCAATGGCTGCAGCCGTGGGCTCGTTGATCAGGCGCAGCAGGTTGATGCCGGCGAGCTTTGCCGCATCCTTGGTGGCCTGGCGTTGTGCATCGTCAAAGTAGGCGGGCACGGTGATGACGGCGCCATGGATGTCGTCATTGAAGGTGTCTTCGGCACGGAAACGCAGCGTGGCCAGGATTTCGGCACTGACCTCCACGGCTGTCTTGGTGCCATCGACGGTCTCGATCCCGATCACGCCACGGCCGGCCTCCTGCTCCGCAAAGCGGTAAGGCAGCTTTTCCGGCGCATCGATGTCAGCCAGCGTGCGGCCCATGAAGCGCTTGGCCGAGGCAATGGTGTTGCCCGCATCGGTAGACAGTGCAGCCTGGGCGGCGTGGCCGATCTCACGGCGGCCCTGGGGCAGATAGCGCACGACAGAAGGCAGCAGCACTCGGCCCTGGTCATCCGGCAGGCATTCGGCCACGCCATTGCGGACAGCGGCGACCAGCGAATGCGTGGTGCCCAGGTCGATGCCCACGGCAATGCGCCGCTGGTGGGGATCGGGGGACTGACCGGGTTCGGAAATCTGCAAAAGCGCCATGAAAATACTCGGGGAAATTGCAGGTCCGGGCCGGCCGGCCTGCCTTGTGAATGAGGGTCTCTCGTGGGAGGTGCGGATCGCGGGTTATTGTCCCAGTTGATCGCGGCGACGCTCTATGTCCTGCGCAAATCGCGCAACAAACATGAGGGCTCTGACCTGCTGCACAGCCGCCTGCGCATCGTGCAGTTCGTCCAGCTGACGACCGCATTCAGCCAGCATGCTCTTTCTCGCCTGCAGCACCTCGTCGTCCAGCGCATCCAGGGCGGCCGCGTCCTGCGCCTCTTCCAACGCCTCGCGCCACTCCATTTGCTGCATCAGAAAGGCGGTGGGCATGGACGTGTTGTCCTCGGCACGCACGGGTGCACCCTGCAATTCGCAGAGATACGCTGCGCGCCTGAGTGGCTCTTTCAACCGCTGATAGGCCTCGTTGATGCGCACCGACCATTGCATGGCCACGCGCTGCGCGGCGGCTCCCTGCGAAGCAAAGCGGTCAGGGTGGGCCTCGCGCTGCAACTCCTTCCAGCGCGCGTCAATGATGCTGCGCTCCTGCGCAAATTGGCGCGGCAGCGCAAACAGCTCGAAATCGTCCGATTGCAGGTTCATGTCGATAAAAAGCCGCCAGCACCGAAGCGAAGGCGGCCTCTTGAGGGAGTAGAAGAAATCAGGGTCTGCCGGCCAAGCCGCCAGGCCACAAAGGCCCGGCCGCCCGGCAGATGCCGGTCAGATGCGAAAGCTCTCGCCGCAACCGCAGCGATCACGCTCGTTGGGGTTGTGGAACTTGAAGCCTTCGTTCAAGCCCTCACGCACGAAATCCAGCTCCGTGCCGTCGATATAGGCCAGGCTCTTGGGATCGACCAGCACCTTGATGCCGTGGTCCTCGAAGATCACGTCCTCGGGCAATTGCTCGTCCACATACTCCAGCTTGTAGGCCAGGCCAGAGCAGCCCGTGGTCTTGACCCCGAGGCGCACGCCGATGCCCTTGCCGCGGCGCGACAGGTAGCGGCTCACGTGGCGTGCCGCAGAATCGGTCAGCGAGATCGCCATATCAGGCGGCCACCACCGCAGTGCGCTTGGCACGGTAGTCATCGACTGCTGCCTTGATGGCGTCTTCGGCCAGGATGGAGCAGTGCACCTTGACGGGAGGCAGAGCCAGCTCTTCGGCGATCTGGCTGTTCTTCAGCGCAGCCGCCTCATCCAGCGTCTTGCCCTTGACCCACTCGGTCACCAGCGAAGACGAGGCAATCGCGGAACCGCAGCCATAGGTCTTGAAACGCGCATCCTCGATGACGCCGGTTTCGGGGTTGACCTTGATCTGCAGCTTCATCACGTCGCCGCAGGCAGGAGCGCCGACCATGCCGGTGCCCACCGATTCGTCGTTCTTGTCGAACGAGCCCACGTTGCGGGGATTTTCGTAGTGGTCTACCACTTTGTCGGAATAAGCCATGATGTCTACCTCTTCAATACTTGATTCGCGTGCCGGCCAATGCTCAGTGAGCCGCCCATTGGATGGTGCTGAGATCGATGCCGTCCTTGAACATCTCCCACAGCGGGCTGAGTTCGCGCAGCTTGACCACATTGGTGCGGATGGTGCTGATCGCGTAGTCGATTTCCTCTTCGGTCGTGAAGCGGCCGATCGTCATGCGCAGGCTGCTGTGCGCCAGTTCGTCGCTGCGGCCAAGTGCACGGAGCACATAGCTGGGCTCCAGGCTGGCCGACGTACAGGCCGATCCCGAGGACACCGCCAGACCCTTGATGCCCATGATGAGCGACTCGCCTTCGACGAAGTTGAAGCTCATGTTCAGGTTCTGCGGCACACGGTGCTCCATGCTGCCGTTGATGAAGACCTGCTCCAGATCCTTCAAGCCGTTGAGCAGACGCTGCTGCAGCGCGTAGGCCTTGGCGTTGCTTTCAGCCATTTCTTCCTTGGCAATGCGGAAGGCCTCGCCCATGCCGACGATCTGGTGCGTAGGCAGCGTGCCCGAGCGCATGCCGCGCTCGTGGCCACCACCGTGGATCTGAGCTTCCAGACGCACACGTGGCTTGCGGCGCACATACAGGGCACCCACGCCCTTGGGGCCATAGGTCTTGTGCGCGGTCATGCTCATCAGGTCCACCGGCAGCTTGGACATGTCGATCTCCACGCGGCCCGTTGCCTGCGCGGCATCCACATGGAACAGGATGCCCTTCTCACGGCACAGCGCGCCGATGGTGGGAATGTCCTGGATGACGCCGATTTCGTTGTTCACGAACAGCACGCTGACCAGAATGGTGTCGGGGCGCAGCGCGGCCTTGAATGCCTCGATGTCGAGCAGGCCATCAGGCTGCACGTCCATGTAGGTCACCTCAAAGCCCTGGCGCTCGAGTTCACGCATGGTGTCGAGCACAGCCTTGTGCTCGGTCTTGAGCGTGATCAGGTGCTTGCCCTTGCCCTGGTAGAAATGCGCCGCGCCCTTGATGGCCAGATTGATGGACTCGGTGGCGCCGCTGGTCCAGACAATCTCACGGGGATCCGCGCCGATCAGGTCTGCGACCTGGCCGCGGGCCTTCTCGATGGCCTCCTCGGCTTCCCAACCCCAGGCATGACTGCGCGATGCGGCGTTGCCGAAATGCTCACGCAGCCAAGGAATCATGGCGTCCACCACGCGAGGGTCCACGGGGGTGGTCGCGCCATAGTCGAGATAGATGGGGAAATGCGGGGTCATGTCCATGACTGGCTCTTATCAAGGTTCAGGCTGGCAAAAAAACGGGAAGGCGATGAACTCCGGTGAATCCATCCAGGCGGACAACACCGCGCCACACAGCCATGCGCGGCGGTGCCCTGCCCTCAGGGTGTCAAAAGTCGATCAGGACTTGGCGAAGGCGTTGCCCAGCGCGAATACCGAGTTCGGGGCATTCACACGGATGGGCTTGACCACGGGCGCCGTGGAAATCGCGCGACGCACCACGGGCTTGTCCTCGATCTGGATGCCCTTGGCCAGTTGTTCGTCCACAAGCTTTTGCAGCGTCACGGAATCGAGGAACTCGACCATGCGCTGGTTCAGTGCGGCCCACAGCTCATGCGTCATGCAGCGGCCGGCTTCGCCCAGGCAATTTTCCTTGCCGCCACACTGGGTGGCGTCAATGGGTTCGTCCACGGAGACGATGATGTCGGCCACGGTGATGTCGCCAGCCTTGCGGGCGAGCGTGTAGCCGCCACCGGGTCCACGGGTGGACTCGACGAGTTCATGGCGGCGCAGCTTGCCGAACAGCTGTTCCAGATACGACAGGGAAATCTGTTGCCGCTGGCTGATGGCTGCCAGCGTGACAGGGCCATTGTTCTGGCGCAGGGCCAGATCGATCATGGCAGTGACCGCAAAACGGCCTTTGGTGGTGAGACGCATTACGAGCTCCTTCAGTCAGGCTTGTACGTTACAGAAACACCCGCTCCAGCGATTTGACTGGAGTTGGGCACAGTCTCCGCCCTTACTCCGTCCTGTTCAAAAGGTTCAGAGCCCTTCTTTTCATCGAAGTTTTTGTTGTTGTTGAGTGTTGACCCTTAGTGTACCACATTCCCCATCAATTTTGTCGGGTAACAGGAGCTAACGGGCTTCAGACCAGGCGCCGCCTCAGGAAACCTGCACGGATGAGCCCCCGAACAGTTGCTCCTTGAGCAGCGCCAGCTGATCGCGCACCCGCGCAGCCTGTTCGAACTCCAGGCTGCGCGCATGTTCGAGCATCTGCTTCTCCAGACGCTTGATTTCCTTGGCCACATCTTTTTCGGACATGTCCTCGACACGCGCTCTTTCGAGCTGATTGGCCTGCAGGCGTTCCGCTTCCTTGCCACTTTTTTCGCTGTAGACACCATCAATCAGGTCTTTCACCCGCTTGACAATCTGCTTGGGTTCGATTCCGTTTTCCTCGTTGAAGCTTATTTGCTTGGCACGGCGTCGCTCGGTCTCGCCGATGGCCTTCTTCATGGACTCCGTGACACGGTCCGCATAGAGGATGGCCTTGCCATGCAGGTTGCGCGCGGCGCGGCCGATGGTCTGGATGAGACTGCGTTCGGCGCGAAGAAAGCCTTCCTTGTCGGCATCGAGGATGGCGACCAGCGACACTTCGGGGATGTCCAACCCCTCGCGCAGCAGGTTAATGCCCACGAGCACGTCGAAGACACCCAGGCGCAGGTCACGAATGATCTCCACGCGCTCCACCGTTTCCACGTCGGAGTGCAGATAGCGCACCTTGACGCCGTTTTCACTCAGGTAGTCGGTGAGTTGCTCGGCCATGCGCTTGGTCAGCGTGGTGATGAGAACACGCTCCGTGCGTTCGACGCGCAGGCGGATTTCCTGCAGCACGTCGTCCACCTGATTGGTGGCCGGGCGTACTTCGATTTCAGGATCGATGAGGCCTGTGGGGCGAACGACCTGGTCCACGACCTGGCCCGAGTGGGTCTTTTCGTAGTCTGCCGGCGTGGCGGAGACAAAGATGACCTGGCGCATGCGCTGCTCGAATTCCTCGAATTTGAGCGGCCGGTTGTCCAGCGCCGAAGGCAACCGAAAGCCGTATTCCACCAGCGTGGTCTTGCGCGAGCGGTCGCCGCTGTACATGGCGTTGAGCTGGCCGATCATCTGGTGACTCTCGTCCAGGAACATGAGGGCGTCGCCGGGCAGGTAGTCGGTCAGGGTGCTGGGCGGCTCGCCGGGTGCGGCGCCTGAGAGGTGGCGGGTGTAGTTCTCGATGCCCTTGCAGTGGCCGACCTCGGTGAGCATCTCCAGATCGAAGCGTGTGCGCTGCTCCAGGCGCTGGGCCTCGACCAGCTTGCCGTCTCCCACCAGTTGCTTGAGCCGCTCGGCCAGCTCCAGCTTGATGGTTTCCACGGCGGCCAGCACCTTGTCGCGCGGCGTGACGTAGTGGCTGCTGGGGTAGACGGTGAAGCGCGGAATGCTCTGGCGCACGCGGCCCGTCAGCGGATCGAACAGCTGCAGGCTTTCAACCTCGTCGTCGAACAGTTCGATGCGAATGGCCAGCTCGGAATGCTCGGCGGGGAAGACGTCGATGGTGTCGCCGCGCACGCGGAACTTGCCCCGGCTGAAGTCCTGGTCGTTGCGCTGGTACTGCATGCGGATCAGTTGCGCGATGACGTCGCGCTGGTTGATGCGGTCGCCGGTGCGCAGCGTCATGATCATGCGGTGGTAGCTTTCGGGCTCGCCGATGCCGTAGATTGCCGAGACCGTGGCGACGATGACCACGTCGCGCCGCTCCATCAGGCTTTTGGTGCACGACAGCCGCATCTGCTCGATGTGCTCGTTGATGGCGCTGTCCTTTTCGATGAACAGGTCGCGCTGGGGCACATAGGCCTCGGGCTGGTAGTAGTCGTAGTAGCTGACGAAGTATTCGACGGAGTTCTTGGGAAAGAACTCACGGAATTCGCTGTACAGCTGCGCTGCCAGCGTCTTGTTGGGCGCGAAGACAATGGCCGGGCGGCCCAGGCGGGCAATCACGTTGGCCATGGTGAAGGTCTTGCCCGAGCCCGTCACGCCCAGCAGGGTCTGGAAGGATTCGCCGTCCTGGATGCCTTCGACCAGCTTTTCAATGGCGGCGGGCTGATCGCCGGCCGGCGGATAGGGCTGGAACAGCTCGAAGGGGGAGTCCGCGAAATGCACGAACTGGCCGGAGGCCTCAGGTGCTGGAGAGGAATCAGAGACTTCGTGCATGACGTGGGTTCGCAAAAGTGAGTATCGGCCGGCGAGATCGCTAGAATTCATGGGTTAACCCGAAAGCCTACCGTAGCTTGGGGCTAGCCGCGTTTTTTCCACCTCCCAAGACATCCCAAGGACGCTTCATGTCTCTGTTTACCGCCGTCGAAATGGCCCCCCGCGACCCCATCCTGGGTCTGAACGAGCAGTTCGCTGCCGACACCAACCCCAGCAAGGTGAATCTGGGCGTGGGCGTGTACTTCGACGACAACGGCAAGTTGCCCCTGCTCGAATGCGTGCAGGCCGCCGAGAAGGCGATGATGGACAAGCCCACGGCCCGCGGCTACCTGCCCATCGACGGCATCGCTGCCTATGATGCCGCAGTCAAGGGCCTGGTGTTCGGCGCCGAGTCCGACGTCGTCAAGTCCGGCCGCGTGTCCACGGTGCAGGCCATCGGCGGCACCGGCGGCCTGAAGATCGGCGCCGACTTCCTCAAGAAGATCAGCCCCGCCGCCAAGGTGCTGATTTCCGACCCGAGCTGGGAAAACCACAAGGCCATCTTCACCAATGCAGGCTTCGAAGTGGGCACCTATGCCTACTACGACGCAGTCAACCGCAAGGTGAACTTCGAAGGCATGCTGGCCGACCTGAACGCGGCCGCCGCCGGCACCATCGTGGTGCTGCACGCCTGCTGCCACAACCCGACCGGCTATGACATCACGGCCGAGCAGTGGGACCAGGTGATCGCCGCCGTCAAGGCCAAGGGTCTGGTGGCCTTCCTCGACATGGCCTACCAGGGCTTTGGCCACGGCATTGCCGAAGACGGCGCCGTGATCGGCAAGTTCGTGGCCGCCGGCCTGAACATCTTCGTCTCGACCTCGTTCTCCAAGAGCTTCAGCCTGTACGGCGAGCGCGTGGGCGCGCTGTCGGTGGTGGCCAACGACAAGGAAGAAGCGGCCCGCGTGCTGAGCCAGCTCAAGATCGTCATCCGCACCAACTACTCCAACCCGCCCACCCATGGTGGCGCCGTGGTGGCCGCCGTGCTGAACAACCCCGAGCTGCGCGCCCTGTGGGAAAAGGAACTGGGCGAGATGCGCGTGCGCATCAAGGCCATGCGCCAGAAGCTGGTTGACGGCCTGAAGGCTGCCGGCGTCCAGCAGGACATGGGCTTCATCACCACTCAGATCGGCATGTTCAGCTACTCCGGCCTGAGCAAGGACCAGATGGTGCGCCTGCGCACCGAGTTCGGCGTCTACGGCACGGACACGGGCCGCATGTGCGTGGCCGCGCTGAATAGCAAGAACATCGACTACGTCTGCCAGTCGATCGCCAAGGTGGTCTGACCCCCACCCCGGCTGCCCGGCCATGTGCCGGGTTTGCAGACATGCCGCCAACGGTGCATTGCCCTGGCGGCATTTTCTTTTTCCGGGCGGCTTTTGCATCCTCACCGTCCGGTATGCGCCAGGCCCTTGGAGGCATGGGTGCGATCATGCGTGCAGTTGAAACACCGAATGCACAACGAGACGCTCCATTCCCATGCCCGATCACGCGCCTCCTGAACCCATTGCGCTACACGCGCCCCTCTCCTCTTCCCCCACCAACGGGCTGCCGTTGTCGGGCGTGCGCATCCTGAGCCTGGCCCTGAATCTGCCCGGCCCCGCCGCCCTGATGCGCTGTGCCGCCATGGGCGCGCAGTGCAGCAAGCTGGAGCCTCCGTCTGCACGGCCCGCATCGGGCGGTGCAGCCGGTGCGGCCGGTGCAGACCCGATGGCGCACTACAGCCCGCAAGCCTATGCCGACATGCACCAGGGCATTGCGGTGTGGCAGGCACAGCTCAAGAGCGAGGAAGGACAGGCGGCGCTGCACGATGCGCTGGATGCGGCCGACATCCTGCTCACCTCGTTCCGCCCCGCCGCACTCGCCAAGCTGGGGCTGGACTGGGCGTCGCTGCAGCAGCGCCATCCGCAGCTGTCGCTGGTGCGCATCGTCGGCAGCGCGGGAGCCCTGGCCGACGTGCCGGGCCATGACCTGACCTACCAGGCCGAGGCGGGGCTGGTACAGGGCGGCGCCATGCCACCCAGCCTGTTTGCCGACATGGCCGGTGCGCTGATGGCCAGCGAAGCCGTGCTCAAGGCCTGGCTGCTGCGCCAGCGCAGCGGCCACGGCAGTCTCCAGGAAACAGGCCTGGCCCAGGCCGCGCAGTGGCTGGCTTTGCCCTGGCATTGGGGCCTGACCCGGCCCGACGGCGATGTGGGCGGTGCGCACGCAGGCTATCGCGTCTACGCCTGCGCCGATGGATCGGTGGCCGTGGCGGCCCTGGAGCCGCATTTCGCGGCCCGCCTGTGCGCCGTGGCGTCGGTGAATGGCGATGGCAGCATCGCCAGCATGCGCAGCCCCGCCATGCATGCAGCCCTGCAAGCCTTCCTGGCCCCCTTGTCCTGCGCCGAGCTGGCAGACCTGGCCGAGCAGCACGATCTGCCCCTGCACCCTCTTCCCGGCCAACCCCAGGCACGGCCTCGCTTGTAGGCGGACACCTAAAAGCACCACCTGTCCGCAACCTACAAGCCGCGCAGGTCATGGCTGGCCGCAGCATGCGGGCACGCTGCGGCCAATGACCCTCTTTACCGTAATAGCCCGCTCCTCTTAAATCGGAGTTGCGCATACAACCGGACAACCCGAACACATCTGGAAACACCCATAATCGGCTTATCTGGAGGCAGCCCCATGGTTCGAGAACATCCATCAACCGCCTGGATATCCGGGACGCGTCAGCCACCCAGCCATACGGCGCCAGTTCTGCGGCGCATTGGCGCCAGCGCCTGAGCCGCCCACACGGCCAACCCTCCCCTGCTCCACCCATGCAAAGCCAGCCCCCAGCCCATGTGCCGGTACTGCAGCTGGTGCAGCGCATCTGGCCCCTGGTGCTGGTGGTCGTGGTGCTGGTGGTCATGGCCAGCGGCAGCCTGTACCTGGTGTCTGCGGTGCGCGCCTTTGTGGCCGGGGAAAGCCTGTGGTCCAAGGCACAGAAGGACGCCATCTACGCCCTGAGCCGCTATGTGGACAGCGGCTCGGCGCGCGACATGGCGCGCTTCGAGCAGGCCATGGCCATTCCCGCGGGCGACTGGCAGGCGCGCATGGCGCTGGACGATGTGCCAGCCAGGGTCAAGGATGCGCGTGCCGGCATTCTTCTGGGAGGCAACCACCCTGACGATGCCGAGGCGCTGATCTGGCTCATGCAGACCTTCCGCCATGTCGAGCTTCTGGAAGAGCCTTATCGCTACTGGAAACAAGGCGATCAGTACCTGCAGCAGCTCGACAGGCTGGCCCAGGAGATAGAGCAGCGCCACGCAGTGGGCAGCGTCAGCGCCGAGGACGCCATCACCTGGAAACGCGAGATCGAGCAGATCAACGCCGGCGTCACACCGGCCACCCAGCAGTTCAGCGCCTCGCTGGGCCGCAGTTCACGGCAGATGGTGATGTGGCTGCAGGGCATCCATCTGGTGCTGGGTGTGGCGCTGATCCTGGTGGCGCTCTGGCATACGCGGCGCATGCTGCAGCAGCGCCAGCAGGTGCAAAACGACCTGCTGACGGAAAAGGAAAGGGCCCAGACCACGCTGGCCTCGCTGGGCGACGCCGTGATCACCACGGACGCCCAGGGCGTGGTGGACTATGCCAACCCCGCCGCGCTGGGCCTGCTGGGCAGCAGCGAGCAGCAGCTCAAGGGCCAGCACCTGGCCAAGGGCCTGCATTTCAACAGCATTGACACCACCCAGACCGCGGAAAGCCTGCTGGCCCATTTGCTGTCGGGCCAGCAACTGCGCGAGGAGCATACGCGCTGGCTGCGGCGCCATGACCGCAGCATCGTGCCGGTCAAGCTCATGGGGTCGGCCATCAGCGGCGGTGGGGAGCGCCCGGCCGGTGCGGTGATCGTGCTCAGGGATGTCTCGCGCGAGCAGCAGTACCTGGACCAACTGTCTTGGCATGCCAGCCACGACGGGCTGACCGGGCTGGAGAACCGCGTCGAGTTCGAGCGCCGGCTGCAGCGCCTGCTCAACCAGGGCCAGCACAGGCTGCGGCCCTCGGCCGTGCTGTACATGGACCTGGACCAGTTCAAGCTCATCAACGAGACCTGTGGCCACCCGGCGGGCGACGAGATGCTGTGCGAGGTCAGCCGCCTGCTGCTGCACAACCTGCGCGAGACCGACACCCTCGCGCGGCTGGGCGGAGATGAATTCGGCGTTCTTCTGGAGAACTGCCCGCCAGAGCCCGCTCTGCGCATTGCCGAGAAGCTGCGCCAGGCGACCGAGGCCCTGCACGTGCACTGGGGCAAGCAGGTGCTGCGCACGGGGCTGAGCATCGGCCTGGTGCACATCGGCGGCGAGGTCCAGTCGGCCCAGGACCTGCTGCGCATGGCCGACATGGCCTGCTACCGCGCCAAGGAGCGCGGCCGCAACCGCATCTACGTCTACCGCAGCGACGATGGCGAGTACACCCGCCACGTCAGCGAGATGGAATGGGTGACACGCATACGCATGGCGCTGGAGCAGGAGCGCTTTTGCCTGTACGCCCAAAGCATTGCACCGCTGCAGCCCGACGGCCAGCGGGGCCTGCATTTCGAGGTGCTGCTGCGCCTGCGCGACGAGCAGGGCCAGATCATCTCGCCGGCCACCTTCATTCCCGCGGCCGAGCGCTACGGCATCATGCCCACGGTGGACCGGTGGGTGATCGCCAGAACGCTGGCCACGCTGGCCCAGCATCCGGCCGCACTGCGCCACATCGACACCTGCGCCATCAACCTGTCAGGCCCCAGCCTGGATGACGACGGGCTGCTGGACTTCGTGCAGAAACAGCTGAGCACGCATGGCATTGCACCGCAGCTGCTGTGCTTCGAGATCACGGAGACCAGCGCCATCGCCAGCCTGTCCAGTGCCACCCGGCTGATCCAGGCCCTGCGCACCCTGGGCTGCCGCTTTGCGCTGGACGACTTTGGCGTGGGCATGTCCTCGCTGACCTATCTGAAGCAGCTGCCCGTGGACTATCTGAAGATCGACGGCGGCTTTGTGCGCGACATGCTCCAGGACCCCAGCAACCACGCCATGGTGGAGATGATCAACCGCATAGGCCACATTCTGGGCAAGCGCACCGTGGCCGAGTATGTGGAAACCCGCGAGATCGCCCAGGCCCTTCAGGCCGTGGGCGTGGACTATGCACAGGGCTTTGCCCTGGCACGGCCCGTGCCGCTGGACACGCATTACTTTGAAAGCGGCGCCCAGGCCGCCCGCCGCGAATGGCAGGGCACGCTGGCGCCGGCCGCCAGCTAGAGGCAAAGGCGCGTCAGCGCGGCTTGCGACCGCCCGGCGCCGCCTTGCGGCCCGAACCGGCAGCGCCCGCAGAACGGGAAGGACCACCCACACCGGGGCGCGGCGGCAGGCCCGTGTGCTGGGTCAGCATGCGGCCCGGCTGGGGCTGGCTGGAACGGAAACGCACATCGCCCGCAGGCTCGCGCGACTCTGCCAGCACCTTGCCCGGCCCGGCATTCTTGCCACCGGCCTTGTTGAGGGCGTAGGCCTTGCCTTGCTGGGACACCACGGCACGTGCGGCCACACCCGTGCCCTGCGTGCTGTTCTTGCGGCGCGCGCTCTGGTAGCCGCCATCGACCAGGGGCTGGAAGGTGGGGATCAGGTGCTGCTTGCCGTTGCCGATGAGGTCGGCACGGCCCATGGCCTTCAAGGCCTCGCGCAGCAGCGGCCAGTTGTTCGGGTCGTGGTAGCGCAGAAAGGCCTTGTGCAGGCGCCGGCGCTTTTCACCGCGCACGATGTCCACCGACTCCTCGTTCACGTCGCGCATCTCGCGGCGCACCTTGGTCAGCGTGTTGCGGCCAGAGTGGTACATGGCCGTGGCCGTGGCCATGGGGCTGGGATAGAAGGTCTGCACCTGGTCGGCGCGAAAGCCGTTCTTCTTCAGCCAGATGGCGAGGTTCATCATGTCCTCGTCGCTGGTGCCCGGGTGGGCCGCGATGAAGTATGGAATCAGGTACTGCTTCTTGCCCGCTTCCTCGCTGAACTGCTCGAACATCTGCTTGAAGCGGTCATAGCTGCCGATGCCCGGCTTCATCATCTTGGTCAGCGGACCGGACTCGGTGTGCTCGGGCGCGATCTTCAGATAGCCGCCCACATGGTGCTGCACCAGCTCCTTGACGTACTCGGGCGACTTCACGGCCAGGTCGTAGCGCAGGCCCGAGCCGATCAGGATCTTCTTGATGCCCGGCAGATTGCGCGCGCGGCGGTAGATCTTGACCAGCGGGGCGTGGTCGGTGTGCAGGTTCTGGCAGATGCCGGGGAACACGCAACTGGGCTTGCGGCAGGCGGCCTCGATCTCGGGGCTCTTGCAGCCCAGGCGGTACATGTTGGCCGTGGGGCCGCCCAGGTCGGAGATGGTGCCGGTGAAGCCCTTGACCTTGTCGCGGATGTCCTCGACCTCCTGGATGATGGACTCCTCGGAACGGCTCTGGATGATGCGGCCCTCATGCTCGGTGATGGAGCAGAAGGTGCAGCCGCCGAAGCAGCCGCGCATGATGTTGACCGAGGTGCGGATCATCTCCCAGGCCGGGATCTTGGTCTCGCCCTCATGGCTGCCGCTGGCGTCGGCATAGCTGGGATGGGGGCTGCGTGCATAGTGCAGGCCGAAGACCCAGTCCATCTCGGCCGTGGTCAGCGGAATGGGGGGCGGGTTCAGCCACACATCGCGCGCGGTCACGCCTTCGCCGTGGGCCTGGACCAGGGCGCGGGCGTTGCCGGGGTTGGTCTCCAGGTGCAGCACGCGGTTGGCGTGTGCGTAGAGGATGGGGTCGGCCTTGACCTGCTCGTAGCTGGGCAGGCGCAGCACGGTCTTGTCGCGCGGCGGCTGCTTGCCCTTGCCGCGCAGCGACGGGTTGGGAACGAACTGGATGGTCTGAACGGCGGCGACCGAGGCACCGTCCGGCTTCGCGGCGGCATCACCCTCTTCCTTGGAGCAGGTCTGGCCCTGGGCCTCGGCCTGCTCGCTGGTGGTCATGTAGGGGTTGATGTGGGGCTCGACCACGCCAGGCTCGTCCACCACGGAGGAATCCAGCTCGAACCAGCCCGCTTCCGACTCGCGGCGGAAGAAGGCCGTGCCGCGCACATCGGTAATGCTTTCCACGGGCTCGCGCGCGGCCAGGCGGTGGGCCACCTCGACAAGGGCGCGTTCGGCGTTGCCGTACAGCAGGATGTCGCACTTGCTGTCCACCACGATGGAGCGGCGCACCTTGTCGCTCCAATAGTCGTAGTGGGCGATGCGGCGCAGGCTGCCCTCGATGCCGCCGAGCACGATGGGCACGTCCTTGTATGCCTCACGGCAGCGCTGGCTGTAGACAATGGCCGCGCGGTCGGGGCGCTTGCCGCCCACGTCGCCCGGCGTGTAGGCATCGTCGGAGCGGATCTTGCGATCGGCCGTGTAGCGGTTGATCATCGAATCCATGTTGCCTGCCGTCACGCCCCAGAACAGGTTGGGACGGCCCAGGGCCTTGAAGGCCTCAGCGCTCTGCCAGTCGGGCTGGGCGATGATGCCCACGCGAAAGCCCTGCGCCTCCAGCACCCGGCCGATCACCGACATGCCGAAGCTGGGGTGATCCACATAGGCATCGCCCGTCACCAGGATCACGTCGCAGCTGTCCCAGCCAAGCTGGTCCATCTCGGCCCGGCTCATCGGCAGGAACGGGGCCGTGCCGAAGCGCTTGGCCCAGTACGGTCGGTAGCTGGTCAGCGGCTTGGCAGCGCGATGGAAAAAGGAAACGTCAACGGGGGCGTTCATGATGGGCGGTTCGGCTTCTGGGAGCCTGTGCGGAAGGAACCGGCCAGTGTACGTTTCGGCACTCAACCCTGCTGGCTAAGGGTCTTGCTCCAGCCCCCTGATACGGCCCTCCTGCTGCTGCCAGCCCGACCTCTTTGCGGCCTCCTGCGCCAGATAGGCCTTGGGCGTATGCCCGGACCAGCGGCGGAAGGCCCGCGCAAACACCTTGGGAGAGTCGTAGCCCGCGTTCTCTGCGATGCGGGCCGATGACAGCCCCCCGGCCTCCATCTGCTGGGCAGCCAGCGCCATGCGGTGCGCCGTCAGGTAGCCGATCGGGGTTGCGCCCACCAGCTGCTTGAAACGCATGCTGAAGCGGGTGCGCGACATGCCGGCCTCGGCCGCCAGCGTCTCCACGCTCCAGCTGCGCTGCGGCTCCCGGTGCATGCAGACGATGGCGCGGGCAATGCAGGCATCGCCCAGGCCCCGCAGCCAGCCTTCACCCACGGCGGCCTCGCGCGCCAGGTGCTCGCGCAGGATGTTGACCAGCAAAAGCTCGCCCATGCGCGCGGCCGACAGGCGCCAGCCCGGGCGCCGCGCCAGCGTCTCCAGCGTGAGCGACTGCATGGTGGCGGCCAGGCAATCGGCCAGCGGCAGATCGCTTGCGCGGATATGGATCAGCGGCGGCAGGATGCGGAACACCGAATGCCGGCAATAGGCTGAAAACCACAGCAGGGCCGAAAACATGTCGGTCGCCTCGCCCCCGCCGCCATGGCTGAAGACCAGCGGATTCTCGTCCTGCGGGCCTTCGGCATGGCGGGAGATCAGCCGCGAGAACAGCTCGCAGGCCATGCCCAGGTCCGAGGCCACCACATGTGCCGCACCCATGGGCAGCATGACCAGGTCGCCCGGCTCGACCCGCAGCGGCTGCATGCCCTCCACCTGTATCCAGTAGGGCGCGCCGCGCGCCATGCGGATCATGGCGCCCGTGACGCCCGTGGACTTCAGGCTCCACGGCGCGGTCAGCGCAAAACGCGCCGTCACGGCGCGCTCTGACCGGCAAATATCGAGAACTTCGCTCAGCACATCCATGGGGTCGTGGCATCCTTGATTCCGGGCCGATGTTAGCCAGCGCCGGCCACGCAACCACCCGGCAGGGCTAGCTGTTTACCCTAGGCTGAAGATCCTGCTGCGCCGCCTGCACCAGCTCGGAGAACTGCCGGGCGCTGCCCAGCCGCTCGGCCGCCAGCAGCGCCAGCTTGACCAGAAACAGCTCGGACTGCTGTGGGCCTGCCGCGTCAATGGCCGTGGCCAGTTGGTCGTAGACGGCTTCCAGACCGGCGATATCCAGGGTGCCGGGCGATTCAAGCGTGTCGGGCGATGTGTGTGCTGGGCTCATGCCTGGGCTCCTTGCGTGCAGGTGGCGTTGTCGAGTGCGGATTGCAGGCGCCACGCATCCAGCGCCAGCCAGCGTGCGCAGACATGCTGGTCGGGCCGCAGCAGGTAGGCGGCGCCAGAAGGTGGATCGGCGGGCACGCCATGGCGTTCGCGGCAGCGGCCCTGACTATCGGAAAGGGTCAGGTCAGCGCCCTGAACTGGCTGCGGCTGCGCCTGGCTGGAGATGGCCACGATGCGCAGGCCCACGCCGCGGCCGCGCACCACGCGGGCAACCTCGCTCAACGCGGGCGACACGGCCGAGCCATCGGTGAAATACAGCAGGTCGAAGCCGCCGCCCAGGTGGTCCAGCAGATAGTCGTCCGGCGCCAGGCACACGTTCTGCGGCGGCGCGCCATGGGCGGGGCCGCCCTTGAACAAATGGTTGTCGTCGTCCCTGCTGTTGAGGGGCGAGCGGGCGTACTCATGGGGGCGTGATGTGCGCCAGTGGTACAGCGGGCGCACGAAGGCCTGGGTGAGCGACAGCGACAGCACGGCATCGCGCAGCAGCCGGAAGCCGCGCGAAGGCGGCGCCATGAAGCGCGTGCTCTTGCCGGCCTCTTCGACAATCTCGCGCGCAGCGCCCACGCGCTCGCTGCTGTAGCTGTCCAGCAAGCGGGCCGGCGCCACGCCGCGCGCCACCAGTGCCAGTCGCCAGGCCAGGGCCTGGGCGTCCTGGAAACCGGTGTTGGCGCCGCGCACCCCGAAGATGGGCAGCAGGTGGGCCGCATCGCCCGTGAAGACCACGCGGCCGTGCACGTAGTCCGGCAAGGTCAGCGCGCGTGCCGAGTAGACCGAGCTCCAGTCCATCTCCCAGGGCGTGCCGCCAAAGCCGATCATCTCCAGTTGCGCGTCGATGCGCGCCTTGAGCGATTCGGGCTGCAGTGCCTGCTGCGGATCTTCGCCCGCAGGCAACTGGTAGTCCACGCGCCAGATGCCGTGCGGCTCGCGGTGCATGAGGATGGTGTTGCCGGGGTTCCACACAGGATCGAAGAAAGCCAGTCGCTCGGTGGGCAGCGGCAGGTCGATGCGGATGTCGGCAATCACGAAGCGGCCTTCGTATGACGCCCCTTCCATGACCAGGCCCATGGCCGTGCGTATGCCCGAGCGTGCGCCATCGGCTGCGACCAGCCAGTCGGCTTCCAGCGCATACGGCCCTTCGGGCGTGTCCACCTGCAGCCGCGCTATTGCAGCCGCGCCTTCGCCAGCCTGCTCCACTCGCTCCACGCGGTTGCCCCAGCGCAACTCGATCAGCGGATGGGCCAGCACGGCATCGACCAGGTACTCCTCCAGGTACTGCTGCTGCAGGTTGGTCATGGGGAAGAAGCGGTCGTCCTCGCTGTGCGGTGCTTCCATGCGAAACACGCGCTGGCCCCGGTAGAAGGAGTTGCCAAAGCGCCATGGCAGCCCGCTCTCGCTGACCCGCCCGGCCACGCCCACCTGCTGGAGGATCTCCATGGAGCGGCGCGTGAAGACGATGGCACGGCTGCCTTCGGATACCTGCAGCTCGGACTCCAGCAGCACGCATCGCTGCCCGTGGCGCGCCAGCTCCAGTGCCGTGGTCAGGCCTACCGGCCCCGTTCCGACGATGACGACGGGGTGCCGCTGCACCCCCGGATGCTCCGATGGCAGCCAGGGCCGATGCACCTGGTAGCGGTAGTAGATGGACTGCCTGGGCTGGGCATGGGGCTGGTGCATGGGGGGTCTCCGTCGTGCGTCTTGTTCAGGGCGCAGTGTAGGCAGCACCGGCCCCGGCAATGTCCCCAGATGGGGACAGACTGCGGCGCCCGTCTCCGGGGCTCAGGACAGCGCTTGGGGCGCCATCAACAAGGCAAACAGCTCACGCTGCCCCTGCACGCCCAGTTTGGCGCAGACCCGCTTGAGATAGGTTCGCGCGCTGGACACGGTGATGCCCAGGCGCTGCGCCAGCCGCTCGGCATCAAGCCCCTCGATCACGCAGCGCACCACGTCCAGATCGCGCTGCGTGAGATGGGCAAAGCGCCCGGCCAGGCGCGCCAGCACCAGCCCCGCCAGATCGTCCTGCAGCGCCTGGCCCGCATAGTGCAGGCGCATGGCCTGCATGACCAGGGGCGCAAAGGCTTCGATGCGTGCGATGGACTGCGCATCAAGGCAGCCGTGCTCCTCGCCCCGGTACAGGTTCACCGCCAGCCACCGTGCGCCAGGCTGCAGGGTCAGCAGCGAGAGCCGCTCCACCAGGCGCGGCAACCCATAGCAGACATGGCGGTACTCGGGATGGCTGACATCGCAGGGGCGCTGGCGGTGCAGCCACACGCGCGCGGGAGCCTGGGGGTCGCGCTGCTGCCGCGCAAGTTCGGCCTGCATCACCCGCTGTGCGCCGTCAAGCGGATAGAAGCGCTCGCTGTAGTCCTGCGAAATCATGGGCAGCGCCCCCGTGCGCGCCCGGTCGCCAAAACCCACGATGCGCGGCCGCGATCGGCCCTGGAACGAGAAGATGGTGCACTGCGCCAGCGGCACGTGCCGGCCCAGCAAATGCAGCAACTGCCCGGCCACCTCGTCGCTGCTGGCGCTGGAGCGGCCCACCTGCTCCAGCAGCGCCGTCACATCGCCCAGGGGCACGGGCAGGCTGGCGTCGCTGGCGGAGGCAGGCGCCAGCAGCCAATGGCTGCGGCCGGTGTCAGTGCTCATGGTTCCTGCAGGAATGCAAAAAAGGCCGGCGCTTCGCGCAGCCGGCCTGGGTGGGTATGTGGAACTGGAAATGATAAATCCAGCGCAGCGAGGCAAGAGCCTGCTGCGCCTGGTTCGCGGTCTGTTCGCTTGAGGGTCACCGCCTGTCGGCGGGCCGCTGCACGGTCCAGCCGGGCCTGACAGCACGGATGCCGCTGCAGGCCCTTGGCCAGGCGGCACCTGCCATCACCATTCGCCGACGTTGCGGATGCGCTGGTCCAGATCCAGAGGAATGCCGCCGCCAGCGGCTTCATGGTCCTGACCAGCTTGCTCCAGCGCCATGGGCGGGGGACTGAAATGATCGCGGCCAAAGGTGTGTTCGGTGAGAACGGGATCGCGGGAAGGTGGGGTGTTCATGGTTGCGCCTCCTTGACAGAAAGCTTACTGCGAATCTTTCACGATTTCTGTAGGACAAACCTGGATGCAACCCTCTGAAGCTGAAATGACACAAGGTACGCATGCTCACAAATGTGTAGCGCTTCGTAATAAAGGCGTAATGAATCCATGCGCCAAACCCCGGGCCAGGGGCGATCGGGTAAGCTTGCCGCCCTCCATGCCACAGACACTCCGCGCGCCCGCGCACAGCGAACTCATCATCAAGAAAAGCCGCTTCATCGGTTGCGTGCAGCCCATGGCCGACCGCGCCAGCGCCCAGGCGGTGGTCGATGCGCTATGGCGCGAGCACCCCGGCGCCGCCCATGTCTGCTGGGCGCTGCTGGCAGGCGGCCAGTCGGCAGCCGTCGATGACGGCGAGCCCAGCGGCACGGCAGGCCGCCCCATGCTGGACGTGCTGCGCCACCAGGACCTGGAAGGCGTGCTGGCCACCGTGGTGCGCTACTTCGGCGGCGTCAAGCTGGGCGCAGGCGGCCTGGTGCGCGCCTACACCGATGCCGTGGCCCAGGCCCTGCTGACCGCCGAGAAAGTGACACTGCTGCGCATGCAATCGCTGCGCTGCGCCGTGCCCTATGCGCTGGAAGGCCTGGTGCGCCGCGAGATCGATGCAGCAGGCGCCGAGCTGCTCCAGGTCGAGCATGGATCGCTGGTGCAGTTCGATCTGCGCCTGCCGCAGTCGCAGGCTGAAGGCTTTGTGAGCCGCCTCAATGAGAGCGGTCAAGGACGCGTGGGCTGGATGGAAATCCACCACGGCGAATGAGATGCGCCGAGCTCAAGCAGTTCAACCGGCCACCAGAAACCGCTGCGCCAGCAGCACCCAATAGGCGGCTCCCACGGCGATGTTGTCGTCGTTGAAGTCATAGCCCGGGTTGTGCACCATGCAGGCGCCTTGCTCGCTTCCCTCGCCATTGCCAATCAGCAGATAGCTGCCTGGCACGCGCTGCAGCATGAAGGCAAAGTCTTCGCTGCCCGGCAAGGGCGGCGCCTGCAGCGTGACATGTTCCGGGCCCAGCAGCTCCAGCGCGATCTGGCGCGCGAAGTCCGTCTCCTTGGGCGTGTTGACCAGCACCGCATAGCCGGGTCGCCACTCGAGTTGCGCCTGCACGCCGAAGCTCTCGGCCTGCGCACTCACCAGGTCGCGAATGCGCTGCTCCAGCAGCCTGCGCACATCGGTATCCAGCGCACGCACGCTCAACTCCAGCACAGCGCTGTGGGCAATCACGTTGTTGGCCTTGCCTGCGTGGATGGCTCCCACGGTCACCACCGCCATCTGCAGCGGATCGATGTTGCGTGAGACGATGGTCTGCAAGGCCATGATGATGCTGGCGGCCGCAACGATGGGGTCGGCCGCGCGGTGCGGCATGGCACCATGCCCGCCCACCCCGGTGAGGGTGAGCGTGGCGTAGTCGGAGGACGCCATGGCTGCGCCCTCGCGCAGCGCCAACCGCCCCTGGGGCATGCCCGGCATGTTGTGCATGGCAAAGATGGCGTCGCAGGGGTGGCGCTCGAACAGCCCGTCTTCCATCATGCGCAGGGCACCGCCGCCGCCCTCCTCCGCAGGCTGGAAGATCAGCGTGAGCGTTCCGTCGAAGCCGCCGTGCTCGGCCAGATGCCGGGCCGCCGCCAGCAGCATGGCCGTATGGCCGTCATGGCCGCAGGCATGCATGACACCGGCATGCGTGCTGGCGTGGGCGAAGGCATTGGCCTCGGTGATGGGCAGCGCATCCATGTCGGCGCGCACGCCCAGGCGCCGGTGGCCGCTGCCGCGCACCAGCCGCCCCACAACGCCCGTGCCGCCCAGGCCGCGTTCCACCTCGTATCCCCATTGCTCCAGTTGCTGCGCGACCAGGGCGCTGGTGCGATGTTCCTCGAAGCCGAGCTCGGGGTGCCTGTGGATGTCGCGGCGCACCTCGACGAAGGCTGCGGCCGAGCCGCGCAAAGTGTCCAGAAGGGTGTTCATGTGCGGCATCTCACTGGGGTTGCAGGCGGATGGAGCGGGCAATGCTGCGGTAGCGGGCGGTCTCGGCCTCATAGAACTGCGCGGCCTCAGCCAGCGACATGGGCGCCGCGGCCAGCTGCGTCTGCAGGGCCAGTTGCTCGCGCACGCCCGGGTCCTTGAGCATGGCGCCTATCGCCTGGTGCAGCCTTTGCACCACCTCCTGCGGAGTGTCCTTGCGCACCAGGAAACTGGTCCAGGTCTTGTAGGCGAAGTTTTTCAGCTCCCGGCCCTCACGCACCGTGGGCACATTCTTGAGCAGCTCCGATCGCTGCTCCCCCAGCTGGCCCAGGATCTTGAGCCGGCCCTGCTCGGCCAGCGCGCCCATGGCAGCGCTGTAAACGAGCACAGCGAAATCGACCTGCCCGCTGCCGATGTCCTGCAGCAGCGGCGCGTTGCCCTTGTAGGGCGCATGCATGAGTTGTATGCCAGCGTCCTGCTGCACCTTCTCCAGAATCAGGTGGTAGAGCGAGCCAATCCCGACGCTGCCATAGGACAGCGGCCGGCTGGCGCTTTTGCGGGCCAGTGCGATCAGCTCATCCACGTTGCCGGCCTCCAGGTCCTTGCGGGCGACAAACACCATCACAGCCTCGGCCACGGGATGGACCAGCCGGAAATCCTCCGCCTTGAGCCGCACGGCGGCATTGGCCAGCGGCGACAGGATCACCTCGTTGGGCGAGCCCTGGAAGACGTAGTGCCCGTCGGGCGGCGCTGCCAGCACTTTCTGCGCGGCCATGGCGCCGCTCACGCCGCCCAGGTTCTCCACGATGACCTGCTGGCCCAGCGCCTTGGACAGCGGCACGCTGAAGATGCGGGCAATGGCGTCCGAAGGGCCGCCGGCCGGATAGGGAACCATCAGGCTTACGGGCCTGGAGGACGGGCTCTGCGCACAGGCCAGGCCCGCGCTCAGCAACAGGCCGGCGCCCGTCAGCCAAACGCGCTGGAACAAAAATCTCATCATGTCTCCTTGGTGGATGGCTCCGGCTCGGTCGGCCGGATACGCGGCATCCTAGGAGCCGGGTCATCGAACGTCCAATGCATTGTTGGCTGCATTAGCATGAGTTTCATGCAGACTTCAGGGCGCGAAAAATCATGACGCTGGTGCAGCTCAGGCATCTCATATCGGTGGCGCAGACCGGCTCCTTCAGCCGCTCGGCCGAGGCCATGCATCTGACACAGCCGGCCCTCAGCCGCAGCGTGCGCGCGCTGGAGCAGGAGCTGGGCATACCCTTGTTCGACCGCATCGGCCGCCGCGGCGAACTCACAGCCTTCGGCCGCGAGATGCTGGAACGGGCGCGCGCCCTGGTGGCTGAAGCCGACGAGCTGCGTGACAGGGGGCGCCAATTGCGCGAGGGTGCGGCCGGCACCGTGCGTGTGGGCCTGGGATCGGGCCCCGGCGCAATATTGATGACGCCGTTCCTGCAGCACATGACCGTGCACCATCCCGGCGTGCGAACCGAGGTGGCGCGCGGCAGCACCGATCTGCTGGTGCACTCGCTACGCGAGCGCCTGCTCGACGCCCTGGTCGTGGACCTGCGCGCGCTGAGGCCCGCACCCGACCTTGCGCTGGACGTCGTGCACGAAATGCGCGCCGCCTTCATGTGCCGCACCGACCATCCACTCGCCCGCCTGCAGCGGGAGCTGCGCTTCGAGGATGTGCAGCGCTACCCCGTCGCCTCCACACCGCTGAGCGACCAGGTGGCCTGGCTGCTGGTGGAGACCTATGGCGCCACAGCACACCCGGCGCGGTTCGTCACACTGCAGTGCGAGGAGTTGCCCAGCCTCGTGGACGTTGCGCGCAACAGCGACACCGTGCTGCTGGCCGTGCGCGCCGTCGCCCCGGACTTGGCCGAATTGCCAATGGACCCGCCCATGCGCAGCACCGCCCGCTTCGGGCTGGTCACGCTGCGTCAGCGCAGCGAGGCGCCGACGCTGGCGATCCTGCGAGGGCTGATGGGGAAGTTGATGGCCGACGATGCCCCTGCGCCGGAACGGGCGCCCAGCCATGGCGGAAGGCTGGGCCGCATGGCATTGCCAGACTGATTTGATGCTGGTGATCACCCATCGAATACCCTCAATGCAAAATGGCAAGCCGGGACAATGAGTCACGTGAAATTAAATAGTTAGCACAGCCTGTTCTCAAGGTCCGATTAATGAAATTTCCCAAAGGAACGCCCCAGGCAATGAGCAACTGCCAGCCCCTCACTTTTCAATAGCAAAACAGCTTCACAAATGACATATTCAACTAAACCATCATCCGCATGCAGGCTGCTATTTTCCAAATTTATTAGACCATCTTCCGAAAAATAAATATTATTCGCATGCAGCGCGGAGGAGGACATTAAAACAATAAATACCGCCATAGTGGACAATGATTTTTCATATCGAACTCTCATTTCAACCCCTTTATCTCATCGTTTTCGAATTGATACTGACGAGCAGTAGTCCACAGATTCTGCACACAGCACGCGTTGTCTGTGGACGCCCGCATGATGGCGCGAAAGCTTTCATCGCTCATTTCGCTGTGGCAAGCCACCATTGCGGTATCGCCTATATTCACCACAGGCGCATTCATACCGCAAACATGCTCATATCCCTTTCGCAATCATCTGAAGTGGCATTAGTCTGGTTTCACCTATATTCGCAGTCATCATTTCCATCAATTTCGACGACTCGCTCGTTTGCGCCATCATCATCAGGGGCGGCATACTATATGAGCTGCCAAAAGCCTGTGCCGCATTGGAGGAGGAAAAATTCTCGAATGAAATGCCGTTCGCTTGCACTGCAGGGGCCCAGAGCCCGCACACAGCGATTGCCAGTGGGGTTGCAAGTCTTGGATATCGCATCTTCATGGTATTTCCTTTATGCACGGTGTGAGATGAGGCTCCGCCTTCATGGCGTGCACAGGTTCTGCACGAAGGCATGCGTGGCCAGTTGCGCGACTTCGCTCCTTCCTGTCATGTAGCAGCCATCCTGGCTCAGTGCCGAGGCCGCACTGTTCTCGCCGCCTGCGAGGGTTCCCTGGTCCACGGTGCCGCCCAAGGGGGTCCAGGTGATGGCGTGCGAACTTCCGTCGGCCAGTTCGCTGTGGCCTGCCACTGTTCCGTTGTCACCGATATCCACCACACGTGCATTCATGCCGCCAGGCAGCGGAGGAATATCGCGGATGACACCGGTCTGGCTGTTCCAGTAATAGGGCATGCTGCGCCCGTCTGCCATCTGGTAGTGCCCAATCACCTCGCCGAGGATGTTGAGATCGACGCCGCTGTTTCGCGCGGGCGGGGACGATATGGACAGCACCTGCGGACTGGAGGACGAGTTGAGCCAGACGACGGTGCGTCCACCCTGGGCACCAAAATCGCAGTAGCCCATGATGCGGGTATTGACGACGGTCTTTGCGCGGCAGAAGACGGCATTGAGAGGCAGGTTCAGGGCCGTGGCCATATAGCCGCCCAGGACTGCGGCAGACCAATAGACAGGACGCGGATGCCCGCTGTTGTCGGGACAGTTGCCCACGATGCCCGGCATGTTGCCGCCCACCACGAAATTGTCCACATCTGACGGAATGCAGTTGGTGCTGTTCAGGCCCAGCAGACCCGCCGGCAGCGCGCGTGCCGTGGTTTCATTGTTGCGCCACATGACAGGGCGGGCCGTGTTGCTGCCGCTCAGGCTGACGCCTGCCACATAGCCGCCCTGGTTGAATGCCGTGGGCATGCTGCGCACATCGAGCGTCAGCGGCTGCAGTGTCTGCACCGTGGCCGGCGTGGCCGCATTCCAGAACACGCCCACGGACACCGAATTGCCGTCCAGGCAGCTGCCCACCACCTGGCCGCTGTTGGTGATGGCCGCCGCGTTGCAGTTGCGCCCCGGCGACAGGCGCACAAGGTCTGCCGCACTGCCCGGCGCCAGTGACACGAAGCCTGCGGACGAGCCGTCGCTCTCTGCACAGGCGCCCACGACATGGCCGCTGTTGTTGATGTCCAGGCCCACGCATTGCGGGCCTGCCGACGTGCCCACGTCCTGCATGGGCAGGGCCTGCGCGGCCGGCAGTGCCAGCAACGCAAGGCACGCCGCGGAAAAATTCAAATGCTTTGGCTGAAGGCGCATGAGGGGTGCTCCTGAAAAAGCAAAGAAGTCATTCATGGAAATCGGGCGCCGAACAGGAAATCCGCATGGGGCTTGGCATATGCGCGCCGGTGCAGACGCTATTTCCGTGATCCGCATCCCGGCCCCACGATAGGTATCGCGGTATGGAGCCGTCCATCCGCGCAGCAATCAAAACAACAAAAACAATCAACAAAATCAAAAGCTTGCAAAAGAATCCCCCATCAATAATTGTCTCATCGGCATCCGGGATTCAGGCCATGCCACAGCGCAGCGCCATATGAATGGGAGCTTTCCATGGCAATCACACACTGCCTGACATCCGACAGCGCATGGCCGAATGGCGCAATTCGCCGCCGCTGGAGTCCCGCAGAACTGCTTGCACTCGAACGCTGGGCCGGCGTCCTGCCCGTGCAGATGATCTGCCGCCGGCTGGACCGCAGCGAACGCTCCGTTCGCTGCCAGATGCACAGGCGCGGCCTGAGCACCCGGGTCCGCGAGGGCGTCGGGCTGCGGCAGGTCTGCGAGGACCTGCAGTTGTCCGCCCGGACGGTGAAGGCCTTCATCCTCGATGGCCGCCTGCGCCTGCATAGCGCACAGGTGCATGGCGGGGTGGTGGCGCAGCTTCATTGGTCCCTGCGCCGCTGGCTGCAGACGGCGCAAAGCCGCTTGTGCCGTGTCAGCCATTTGAGGGTTACCGAGACATCTCTCAGGCGCTTTGCGCGGGAAGCGGATTTAGGAGCATCAGGCAGCCGCACGGACGCGGCATGGCAACACTGGGCATCCGGCTAGCCCCTGCGCGGCACGAGCCGGGCCCTGAATGTCCAGCTGCGGTTTCGGCCCTTCGCCTACGACTGCCGCGAGCGCCAGCATGCAGACTGGCACGCATGTCCCATGGCAGGCGAGGCAGTCATCTCGACCATCTGTCGGCACTTCAGTCGGCACTCCCGTCGGCACACCTTTCGGCACATCCACCGGCAGCGGAGACCTCCACGGGACCTGGTGCCACAGTCAAAGGAATCAGACAGCATGAAAAACCCACCCACCACCGCCCTCGACGTGATCATCGTCGGTGCCGGCTCGGCCGGACTGTCGGCATTGCGCGAGGTGCGCAAGCACACGGAGCATTTCGCCATCGTCAACGACGGGCCCTGGGGAACGACCTGTGCGCGGGTGGGATGCATGCCGTCCAAGTTGCTGATCGAGGCGGCCAACGCCTTCCATGCACGCCATCACTTCGATGCCTTCGGCATACGCGGCGCGAGCGGGCTGCAGCTGGACCTGCCCGCCGTTTTGCGCCGCTTGCGCAAGCTGCGCGACGAGTTCGTGGCAAGCACGATCAAGGCCACGGAGGGCCTGGGCTGGCGGGCCATCGACGGGCGTGCCAGGCTGCTGGCGGCCAATCGGATCGAGGTCAATGGCAAGGTGCTGGCTGCGCGCAAGCTCATCCTCGCTCCGGGCTCCAGCCCTGTGGTGCCGGAGGAATGGAAGCGCTTTGGCAAGCGCATCCTGACCACCGACACCTTGTTCGAACGCAAGACGTTGGGCCCGCGCGTGGCCGTCGTCGGCCTGGGTCCGCTGGGCGTGGAGATTGCACAGGCGCTGGCGCGGCTGGGACTGGAGGTCACCGCACTGGGACGCGGCCCGAAGCTGGCGGGCCTGTCCGACCCGAATGTCACCGACGCATTGCGGCATCTGCTTGAGAAAGAGATGGTGGTGATCACCGACCATGAAGTGCAGTTGAGCAAGGGTCCGGACAGCAGCATCGTCGTGCGTGCAGGTGACACCCGCATCGTCGTGGACCACGTGGTGGCCGCCATGGGCCGGCGCCCGCAGCTGGAAGGCCTGGGGCTGGAGACGCTGGGGCTTGAGCTGGACGAGCATGGGCAGCCGCCCGTGAGCCGCGAGACACTGCAGGTCGGCGAGCTGCCGCTGTTCCTCGCGGGCGATGCCAATGGCGACCGCCCTTTGTTGCATGAGGCCGTGGACGAAGGCCATATCGCGGGCACCAACGCCATGGCAGAGAACGTGGCCTGCTTCGAGCGGCGCACGCCGCTGTCCATTGTCTTCAGCTCGCCCAACGCGGCCGTCGTGGGCCAGCCCATGAAGGCGCTGCTGGGGCAGGACTTCGTGGTGGGCCGCGTGGATTTCGCGCACCAGGGGCGTGCGCGCGCTGCGCAGCACAACGCGGGCCTGCTTCACGTCTATGCGGACCCGGCCAGCGGCCTGCTGCTGGGCGCAGAAATGTGCGCACCGGGCGGCGAGCATCTGGCCCATCTGCTAGCCCTGGCCGTGCAGCAGCAACTGACCGTGCACGAGTTGCTGCGTGCGCCCTTCTACCACCCCGTGCTGGAAGAGGGCCTGCGCACCGCCCTGCGCGACGCGGTACGCCAGTTGCGCGAGCCGCCGCCGTCCGACCTGGGCAACTGCGATCCCTTGCCCATGGACGATTGATCGCGCGCGGCCCAGGGCCGCACGCGGATCAAGCCCGGGGCGCGCTCTGCGGTGCGCTTCCTTCCGACAGCGTCCACCCGCCATTGCCATCGACCGCCAGCGCGTGGGTATGGAAACCCGCCAGCGTGCTGCGGTGGCCCACGCTCACCAGCATGGTCGAGCGCATCTGCTCGCGCAGCAGGGTGTACAGCGCATGCTCCAGGCCCTCGTCCATGGCCGAGGTGGATTCATCGAGAAAGACGATGGCGGGCCGGTTGAACAGCACGCGGGCAAAGGCCAGGCGCTGCTGCTCGCCAATCGACAGGATGCGGGACCAATCCTGGTTCACATCCAGCTTGTCGGCCAGATGGGCCAGGCTGACCTGGCGCAGCGCCTGCTGCAGCCGCTCGTCGTCCAGCGGCGATGCATCGGCGGGATAGGCAATGGCCGTGCGCAGGTCACCCAGCGGCAGATACGGACGCTGAGACAGGAACAGCGCCTGGTGGCCGCCCGGGCGGCCCACCGTGCCTTCGGCGTGCGGCCACAGGCCGGCAATGGACCGCAGCAAGGTGGTCTTGCCGCTGCCCGAAGGCCCCTTGATCAGCAACGCCTGACCGGGAATGAGCTTCAGTTGCAGGCCGCTGAGCAGGTGGTGGCCATCAGGGCGGCTGACCTGCAGGTCCTCGATGTCCAGGGCGCCGGGTTGCTCTCTGTGGACGACCTGGGGCAGTTCGCGGGTCTGGGCATTGGCATCCAGAAAGCCGCACAGGCGGTCCAGCGCAGCGCGGTACTGGGCGAAGGTGTCGTAGGAGGTTCGGAAGAAGGACAGCGCATCCTGCACCTGCCCAAAGGCCTGCGAGGTCTGCATCACATCACCGAGCTTGATGGCACCGCTGAAAAAGCGCGGCGCCTGCAGCAGAAAGGGAAAGACCACGGCCACCTGGTTGACGGTGAGGTTGAATCCGTCGAATTTCAGGCTGCGGTAGACCAGAGCCCAGACATTGGCGATCAATGCCGAGAAGCGCGTCAAAAGCGTGTTGCGCTCGATGGCCGCGCCCTGGTAGAAGGCGATGTTCTCCGCATATTCACGCACGCGCACCAGGGCGTAGCGGAAGTTGGCGGTCAGCCTCTCGTTCAGGAAGTTCAGCCGGATCAGCGGCTGGCCCAGGCGAAAGGCAATCAGCGTGGCGATGATCACGTAGACGTAGACCGCAAAGACCATGGCCCGCGGAACCTCCACGCCCGCCACGGCAATGGGCGCGGACAGCCCCCAGAGAATGCCCGTGAACGCCACCAGCGAGACCACGGCGCTGACGGCGCCCAGCGCCAGGGTCAGCGAGTTCGAGACAAAGGTGTTCACATCCAGCTCGATGCGCTGGTCGGGGTTGTCCACCGGCTCGTCCAGGAAGTGGCTGCGGTAGTAGGCGTCGCCGCGCATCCAGTCGGTGGTCACGCGCTCGTTGAGCCAGACCCGCCAGCGGATGCGGAACGCCTGGTTCACATAGAAATTGAACAGCTCGCGCAGGATGTGGATGGTGGCCAGCACAGCAAAGATGCCCAGGAATCGCCAGAAGCCCTTCTGGTCCAGCTCCTGCAGCGCGCTGTAGAAGCCGTTGTACCAAAAGGAGAACAGCACGTTCATGCGCACCGAGACCAGGGCCAGCACCAGCAGCAGCATGAACACCAGCAGCGGCCACCAGCTGTTTCTGGGGTGCAGGAACGGGCCGGCCAGCTGCCAGAACTGCCGACCCCAGCGGGTGAATCGAACCAGCAGCAGCGCCACGGCCGCGAAAGCCACGACGGTGATCACTGAGGCCGCCGCCAGCCAGACCAGGCTTTCCTGCAGCGCCTTGCTCCAATCCATGTCCATGCCGGAGATCCTCGGGTTGTGTGGGTGGAGAGAATCTACTCCTGTTCAGGCAGGCCGGCGGGCAGGCCTGGGCGCATGCCGGCAGCAAGCCATCTGCGCTTGCAATGCCCCCATCGCCGTTGCCGATGGGGCCGCTGCCGACGAGGCCGCTGCGCAGGATTAATATTCCGTGCGTGCCACCCCGAGGCAGGCACGGAGACAGGATCGGCCCGCACGGTTCCACCCCATGACAACAGCGATGCCGTCCCCGGGCCCTGCCCGGGCGGCCCAGACACAAGCCAGAACATGCCCGCATCGCCGCCCCAGGCTTCCCCGCCACACGACACCGCCGATGCGCCTGCCCAGCGCCCCGCCCCGGCCAACCTGCGCGACCTGTTCTGGTCCTTCACCTGGCTGGCCCTGCAGGGCTTTGGCGGTGTGCTGGCCGTGGTACAGCGCGAGCTGGTCGAGAAAAAGCGCTGGCTGACCAATGAAGAGTTTGTGGAGGACTGGGCCGTGGCCCAGATCATGCCCGGGCCCAATGTGGTCAACCTGTCCATCACCATTGGCGAGCGCTACTTCGGCTGGCGTGGCGCCGTGGTCGCCGTGTGCGGGATGCTGTGCTTTCCCATGCTGCTGGTGCTGACGCTGACCGTGATCTATTCGCAGCTGGCCGACCACCCCGCCATGGCCGGGGCGCTGCGCGGCATGGGCGCCGTCGCGGCCGGCCTGGTGGCGGGCATGGGGCTGAAGCTGACCAGCACGCTGAGCCGACACCCGCTGGGGCGCTGGTGCAGCGCGGCCCTGGCGCTGGCCTCGTTCATTGCCATGGCCGTGCTGCGCGTGCCGCTGGCCTGGGTGCTGCTGGTGGTCGGCGGTGCCGGCTGCGTGCTGACCTGGAGAAAGCTCGCCCCATGAACGCCGCCCACCAGATCGCCCTGAACCTGCAGCCCGCCGACTGGCTGCAGTTGCTGCTGTATTTCCTGACGCTGTCGCTGATGGCCGTTGGCGGCGCCATTGCCACGGCGCCCGACATGCACCGCTTCCTGGTCGATGGCCACGGCTGGCTCAGCGAGGCGCAGTTCAGCAGCTCCATCGCCATCGCCCAGGCGGCGCCCGGGCCCAATGTGCTCTTCATCGCCCTGCTGGGCTGGAACCTGGGCCTGAACGCGGGCGGGGGCACCGGGCCGCTGGCATGGACCTTTGGCGCGCTGGGCGTGACCATCTGCATGGTCGGCATCCTGCTGCCCAGCTCCCTGCTGGCCTGGCAGGCCTCGCGCTGGGGCCAGCGCAACAAGAACCGGCGCGGCGTGCGTGCCTTCAAGCAGGGCATGGGGCCGCTGGTCATCGGGCTGCTGCTGGCCACGGGCTGGCTGCTGGGCAGCGCCAGCGGCCGCCCGGCCCAGGACTGGCGCCTGTGGCTGCTGACCCTGGCCTGCGCCCTGCTGGTGTGGCGCACGCGCATCCACCTGCTGTGGCTGCTGGGCGCGGGCGCGCTGCTGGGTGCGCTGGGCTGGATCTGAGAGGTCCTGAGGACTACCCTGGTTTTTTCGTCAAAAGGAGCCGTACATGGCGCAAGCCCCTTCCCTTCGTTCCCTGGGCCGCAGCGGCCTGCAGGTCTCGCCGCTGTGCTTTGGCGGCAATGTCTTCGGCTGGACCGTGGACGAGGCCACGTCGTTCTCGCTGCTCGACGCCTGGCTGGATGCCGGCATGAACTTCATCGACACGGCCGACGTGTACTCGCGCTGGGCGCCGGGCCATGCGGGCGGCGAGTCGGAGACCGTGATCGGCAAATGGCTCAAGCGCAGCGGACGGCGCGCCGACATCGTGCTGGCCACCAAGGTCGGCAAGGACATGGGCGAGGGCCGGGTGGGCCTGCGCCCCGAGTACATCCGCCAGGCCGTGGATGCCTCGCTGCAGCGCCTGCAGACGGACTACATCGACCTGTACCAGTCGCATGACGACGATGCCAGCGTGCCGCTGGCCGATACCCTGGGCGCCTTTGCCGACCTGATCGCCGCAGGCAAGGTGCGGGCCATCGGCGCCTCCAACCACAGCGCGCCGCGTCTGGCCGAGGCCCTGCGCACCAGCGCCGAGCTGGGCCTGCCGCGCTACGAGAGCCTGCAGCCGCTGTACAACCTGTACGACCGCGCCGTGCTGGAGCGCGATCTGGCGCCGCTGTGCGCGGCCGAGCAGGTGGGCATCATCAACTTCTATGCGCTGGCAGCGGGTTTTCTGACGGGCAAGTACCGCAGCAGCGAAGACGCAGCCAAGAGTGCGCGCGGTGGCAAGACCGTGGCCACCTACCTGAACCCGCGCGGCTTGCGCATAGTGCACGCCCTGGACGCCGTGGCCGCGCGCCTGAACAGCCAGCCCGCGTGCGTGGCCCTGGCCTGGCAGATGCAGCGCCCGTTTGTGACCTCGCCCATCGCAAGCGCGACCTCGCTGGCCCAGTTGCAGCAACTGGTGCAGGCCACGCGCCTGCAGCTGTCGGCTCAGGACGTGGCCGAGCTCAACCAGGCCAGTCAGGAAGAAGGCGCAAGGGAGTGACCTGCGCAGGCCAGGGCAGCCTGCCCGCCCTGGCCCGGGGCCTCTAGCCCGCCAGCAGCGCGGGCAGGATCTGGGCCGATGGGCCGCGCAGGCACTGGTGCGCTGCGTCATCCAGCTCGGAAGGCGCCGGGTTGATGACGGCCACGTGCGCGCCTGCCCGGCGCGCGATGCGGGCCAGCCCCGCTGCCGGATACACGGCGCCCGAGGTGCCGACCACCAGCAGTACCTCGCAGCGCTGCACGGCAGCCTCGGCGTCCTGCCATACGCCCATGGGCAGGGACTCGCCGAACCAGACCACGCCCGGGCGCACCAGGTTGCCGCAAACAGGGCACTGCGGAGGCTCGCCAGGGTTCTGCCCGGCCAGGTCGCAGCAGGCGCGGGGCCGCTCGAGCCAACGGTCGCGCATCAACTCGCCATGCAGGCACAGCACGCCGGGGCTGCCCGCGCGCTGGTGCAGGCCATCCACGTTCTGCGTGACCAGGGTCATGCGGCCCGGGTGCTGCAAGGCCCACTGCGCCAGCGCATGGTGGCCTGCATTGGGCTGCACTGCCGCCACGGCCTCGCGCCGGTGCGCATACCACTGCCACACGCGCTGCGGATGGGCGCGAAAGCCCGCCTCGCTGGCCATGTCCTGCGGGTTGAACTGCGCCCAATAGCTGTTCTTGTCATCGCGGAACGTGGGCACGCCGGACTCGGCACTGACGCCTGCGCCCGTGAGCACGGCGATGTGCGCTGCATGCGCGATGCGCTCGCGCAGCTCGTGCAGCTCACCCTGGCCGGGCAGTTCGGCGGCAGCCGCAGGCAGCGAAGTGGGGGAAGGTTCGTCGGGCATCGGAGGGCGAAGGAAAAAAAGCAGGCCATTGTGCGGCAGCGCCGCCCCAGGGCGCATCAAATGCCTTTTTCCACCATCTCCAACAGGCGCAGCGCCAGCGCCCGACGCTGCTCGGGTGTGGCACGGCGCAGCGGGCCGTCGATCACCAGCAAGGCCATGCCGTGCACGGCCGACCAGGCCAGGAACTCGGCCTGGGGACGGCGCTCGGGCGGCAGCACGCCGGCCTCGGCCATGCTGTCCAACGCGTAGCCCAGCAGCTCGAACGGGTTCAGGCCCATGGCCGCCGCACGCGTGGTGTCGGGCGGCAGGTCCACGTCGTACTCGACAGAGGCAAAGGCCGTGCGGAACCAGCCGGTCTCCGTCTGGGCAAAGCCCAGGTAGCCCCGGCCCACGGCAGCCAGCAAGGCGCGTGAGCGCTGCAGCGCATCGGGCAGGGCACGGGCCTGGACCATTTCGGCCTCGATGGCCGCGGCCAGTGCGCCCAGGGCCGCAGCGCGCACGGCATCAAACAGTGCCTGGCGGTTGGCAAAGTGACGATAGGCCGCATTCGGCGCCACGCCCGCCCGCCGCGTGGCCTCGCGCAGCACGATGGCCTGGGGACCGCCTTCGCGCGCCAGTGCCAGGCCAGCCTCGACCAGGGCCTGGCGCAGGTCGCCATGGTGGTATGACTCACGCCTGACACGTCGCTGCGTCACTGTTTTGATTCCTTTTTTTTCTGCATGACCACGTCACACGCAAGGGACGACAGCCCTGCCTCGCCGATTTACAGCTTGACACCGAAGCTGACAGCGCCTGATGTGGACAGCGTCCATTTTAGTCCCTAGCATATGTGAACGGCGTACACACGCCGGGCAGAAATCGATAAAAAGCCGGCATCGAACGGCAAAAACGGTTTTCACCGTCACCAAGGAGACAAGCATGGCTTTGCACACCGGCCGCATCCAGCCCTGCCTCTGGTTTGACAACCAGGGCGAGCAGGCGGCGCGCTTTTATACAGAAGTCTTTCCCGATTCCCGCATCACGGCCATTGCCCGCTATGGCGAAGCCGGCCACGACATCCACGGCAGGCCGGCGGGCAGCGTGATGACGGTGCAATTCGAGCTGGACGGCCAGCCCTTTCTGGCGCTCAACGGCGGCCCGATGTTCCGCTTCAACGAGGCCGTCTCGCTGATGGTCAGTTGCGATACGCAGGACGAGATAGACCACTACTGGGGCGCCCTGTCCGAGGGCGGCGACCCGGCGGCGCGTCAATGCGGCTGGCTCAAGGACCGCCATGGCCTGTCTTGGCAAATCGTTCCGGCCCAGATGGCGGGCTGGATGGGGGGCCCCGACATGGCCGCCGCCCAGCGCGTGATGCAGGCCCTGCTGGGCATGCAAAAGCTGGACATCGCCGCTCTTGAGCGCGCGCATGACGGCCGCTGAGGCCTCCGGCGCCCATCCTCCCACTCCTCTCCCCCTCCCCTCGCCACCAACCACTTCAGGAGCATTCCATGCAATTCATCCCCTATCTGAACTTCAACGGCAACTGCGCCGAGGCCTTTGCCTTCTACGCCAGGCTGTTCGGCGGCACCATCGTGCACCAGAGCACCTTTGGCGAGACACCGGGCATGGAGCAGATGCCCGATTCCGCCAAGGGGCTCATCATGCATGCCCACCTGCAGATCAAGGACCAGGCGCTGATGGCCTCGGACGCCACCGACAACTGCGGTGGCGGTGGCGGTGGCTACCAGCAGGCCCAGGGCATGTGGATCTCGATCGGCGTGGACGACGCCACCGAAGGCGGCCGCATCTTCAACGCGCTGGCCGAAGGCGGCAAGGTGACCATGCCCTTCCAGGCCACGTTCTGGTCGCCGGGCTTTGGCATGGTGACGGACCGCTTCAACACACCCTGGATGGTCAACGTCAAGGGCGAGGCCTGAACAAGGCCGGCCGACACATTGCCTCTGTCACCCAAGAAGGAGTCTTCATGAACGCCAACCCAGTCGTCTGGTTCGAGATCCATGTGCAGGACATGGCGCGTGCGCGCCGGTTCTATGAAACCGTCTTCCAGGGCAAGCTGGAGCATCTGCCCGCGCCCGATGGCTCCGACAGCCAGGAGATGCTGTCCTTTCCGATGGACATGACAGGCCCCGGCGCGGGCGGAATGCTGGTGCGGATGGACGGCGCACCTTCCGGCGGCGGCGGCACCCTGGTCTATTTCGGCTGCGAGGACTGTGCCATCGAACAGGGCCGCGTCGAGGCCGCAGGCGGGCGCATCGAGCAGGCCAAATTCTCCATAGGCCCCCACGGGCACTGCGCCGTCGTGGTGGACACCGAGGGCAACCGAATCGGCCTGCATTCCATGCAATGAGGAGCGCCATGACAGCACAAGACCTTCCCGAACACGCCAACGACCTGGTGCTCACGCGCCTGCTGGACATTCCCGCCGACAGGCTCTACCGCTGCTGGACCGAACCCGCGCTGATCCAGCAATGGTTTGCGCCCAGCCCCTGGAGCGTGGCCCGGGTGGACAACGATGTGCGACCCGGCGGCCACAGCCTCATCATCATGCGCAGCCCTGAAGGCCAGGAGATGCCCGGCAACGGTGTCTACCTGGAAGTCATTCCCAACCGCCGCCTGGTCTTCACCGACGCATTCACCCAAGGCTGGGTGCCTGCCGACAAGCCCTTCATGACGGGCATCGTCAGCTTCGATCCCGAGGGTGCCCAGACCCGCTATACCGCCCGGGTGCGCCATTGGAGTGCTGCCGACCGCACCCAGCACGAAGCCATGGGTTTTCACACCGGCTGGGGCCAGTGCACGGACCAGCTGGCCGAGCTCGCAGCCCGGCTCTGAAGCCGGATTTCACCAGGAGAGAGTCATGCACTACATCGACGGATTCGTGCTGCCCGTTCCCCGGGCCAACCTGCAGGCCTACCGCGAGGTGGCGCAGGCCGCAGGCAAGGTATGGATGGAGTACGGCGCGCTGCAGTACTGGGAATGCGCGGGCGATGACGTGCCCATGGGCAAGCTGACCTCGTTTCCACAGGCCGTGCAGCTCAAGGAAGGCGAGGTCGTGTTCTTCTCATGGATCATCTATGCGTCGCGCGCGGAGCGCGACCGCATCAATGCCGCCGTCATGAAGGATCCGCGCATTGCCTCCATGGACCCGGCCACCATGCCCTTCGACGCCAAGCGCATGTTCTGGGGCGGCTTCGAGAGCGTGGTGGAACTGGGTACGGCCGAAGGTGCAAGTGCGGGCGCCAGCGGCGCGCCGGCCTAGATCTGGTCAGCCGGGGCGGCAGACACGGCAGGCGTGGTGCCCTGGCCGCGCTGGCGCAGCGCTTCGTACAGGCACACGCCGCTGGCCACGGACACGTTGAGGCTGGAGACGGCGCCCATCATGGGGATGCCGATCAGCTCGTCGCAGGTCTTGCGCGTGAGCTGGCGCATGCCGTCGCCTTCGGCGCCCAGCACCAGGGCCGTGGGGCCCGTGAGGTCCACCTCGTACAGGGTCTTGGGCGCATCGTCGCTGGTGCCGATGATCCAGATGTCGCGCTCCTTGAGCTCATTGAGCGTGCGCGCCAGGTTGGTGACCATGAAATAGGGCACGGTCTCGGCCGCGCCGCTGGCCACCTTGGCCACGGTGGCGTTCACGCCTACCGCATGGTCCTTCGGCGCAATCACCGCATGGGCGCCGGCGCCATCGGCCACGCGCAGGCAGGCCCCCAGGTTGTGCGGATCGGTCACGCCATCCAGCACCAGCAGCAGCGGCTTGCTGATGCCGTCTGCCTCCAGCTGCTCCAGCAATTCGTCCAGCGAATGCACCTGGGCCACCGCCTCCACGCGCGCGGCCACGCCCTGGTGGCCATGGCTGCCAGCCAGCTTGGCAAGGCGTTCGCCGTCGGCCTCGATCAGCCGGACGCCGGCCGACTTGGCGCGGTCGAGGAACTGGCGCATGCGCGCATCGCGGCGCGTGGCCTCGTAGTAGACCTCGATGATGGATTGGGGCGCGGTCTTCATGCGCACGCCGACGGCGTGGAAGCCGAAGAGAACTTTGGGGGACGACATGGGGCGCAATTATCCCGCCAATTGAGCGGTGCCCCGGGCCCCGCCTTGCGAAGCCCGTCTGCGCGCAACGGCTCCTGTGGTTTTTACGTAGCCGCTACACTGCGCGGCTTGGCCGCCTTCCAGCAGCCCTGCACATTGCGGCATGCACCGTAGCCACGGGCATGCCGCTTTGCATTTTTCCATCGCTTGAGTTTTTTCCTTTTCTTTGCCAACCATCATGCTCAAAGCCCTCTTCGCCCGGCTTGCCCGCACCAGCCTGGTCGGCCAGATCGCCATCAGCCTGGTCGCTGGCGGCCTGCTGGCCTGGCTCTGGCCCGAGGCCGCCCAGTCCGTGTCCCTGCTGGGCACGCTGTTCATCTCCGCCCTCAAGGCCGTGGCGCCCGTGCTGGTGCTGCTGCTGGTGGTCTCGGCCACCAGCAACCACCGGCCTGGCCAGGCCACGCAGATCCGCCCCATCCTGTGGCTGTATGTGCTGGGCACCTTTGCGGCGGCCGTGGTCGCCGTGGCGGCCAGCATGGCCTTCCCTTCCACCATCCAGTTCAAGGATGCCGCCCCGGCCCAGGGCGCGCCCGGGCGCATTGGCGAAGTGCTGATGGCCCTGGTGCAAAGCGCCTTCGACAACCCCGTGCGTGCGCTGATGAATGCCAACTACATCGGCATCCTCGCCTGGGCACTGGCCATGGGCATGGCCCTGCGCCATGCCTCGGAGTCCACGCGCACCGTGATGCAGGACCTGGGCCAGGCCATCACCCGCGTGATCCAGGGCGTGATCCGGCTGGCGCCGCTGGGCATCTTCGGCCTGGTGGCCGGCACCTTTGCACAGTCTGGCCTGGAAAAGCTGCTGGACTACGCGCACCTGCTGGCCGTGCTGCTGGGCTGCATGCTCTTCGTGGCCCTGGTGGTGAACCCGCTCATCGTCTGGACACAGACGCGCCGCAACCCCTATCCGCTGGTGCTGACCTGCCTGCGCGAGAGCGCGGTGACGGCCTTCTTCACGCGCAGCTCGGCCGCCAACATCCCCGTGAACCTGGCGCTGGCCAAGCGCCTGGGCCTGGATGAGGACACCTACAGCGTCTCCATCCCGCTGGGCGCCACCATCAACATGGCCGGCGCCGCCGTCACCATCAGCGTGCTCTCGCTGGCTGCGGCCCATACGCTGGGCATCGAGGTCGATCTGCTGACCGCCATCTTGCTGTGCGTGGTGTCCGCGGTCTGCGCCTGCGGAGCCTCGGGTGTGGCCGGCGGCTCGTTGCTGCTGATTCCGCTGGCCTGCAGCCTGTTCGGCATCTCCAACGATCTGGCCATGCAGGTGGTTGGCGTGGGCTTTGTGATCGGCGTGATCCAGGACTCGGCCGAAACCGCGCTGAACTCCTCGACCGACGTGATCTTCACGGCAGCTGCCTGCGAGGCAGCCGGGCGCCGTGAGGCCGTGGCGGCCTGAGCGCCACCCCTTGCTGGCGTCCGATCAGGCCGCCAGCGCCTGCCCCTCTTCGACGCTGGCAACGCGGCCGGCCTCGATGGTCACGCGGCGCTCGCAGCGCGCGGCGATGGCTCGGTCATGGGTGACCATGACCAGCGTCGTGCCGCGTTCGCGGTTGAGCGCGAACATCAGCTCCATGATGGTTTCGCCGGTCGCAAAGTCCAGGCTGCCCGTGGGCTCGTCGGCCAGCAGCACGGCGGGCTCGACCACGAAGGCGCGGGCCAGCGCCACGCGCTGCTGCTCGCCGCCCGACAGCAGCTTGGGATAGTGACCCAGGCGCTGGCCCAGGCCCACGCGCTCCAGCATCTCGGTGGCGCGGCGGCGGGCCTCGCGGCTGCCCGCCAGCTCCAGCGGCAGCATCACGTTCTCCAGCGCCGTCAGATTGCCCAGCAGCTGGAAGCTCTGGAAGACAAAGCCGAGCTTTTGCGCGCGCACGGCGGCGCGTGCATCCTCATCCAGCGCGAACATGTCCTGGCCCTGCAGCCGCACCGTGCCGCGCGTGGGCGTATCCAGGCCGGCAAGAATGGACAGCAGCGTACTTTTGCCCGAGCCCGAGGCACCGACGATGGCCACGGTTTCCCTTGCGGCAAAACGCAGATCGATATCCCGCAGAATATCCAGTGTTCCGGTCGAATCGCTGACCGACTTGAAGACATGCTCGACTTCGATCAGGGGCTGGGCAGTGCTTTGTGACATGGAGGATGGGAAGACGATGCAAGACAAGCTGCGCGCAATGCGCCGACGCCGCCACTTTATATCGGCCGGCTTGGCCTTCGGCCTGCTGGGTACTTGGACGGCCACGTCCACGTGGGCAGCCGAGCCGGGCCCGCTGCTGGTGCTGGGCGACTCGCTGAGTGCCGAATACGGACTGGCCCGTGGCACGGGCTGGGTGGCACTGCTGCAAAAGCGCCTGCAGGAGAGCCCAAAGAATGTGCCGCTGGTCAACGCCAGCGTGAGTGGAGAGACCACCTCGGGCGGCCGCTCTCGCCTGCCTGCCTTGCTCAAGCAGCACAAGCCATCGGTGGTGGTGATCGAATTGGGTGGCAACGATGCGCTGCGGGGTCTGCCGCTGCAAAGCACGCAGGGCAATCTGGACGCCATGGTCCGCGCGGCCCGGGATGCCGGAGCCAAGGTGCTGCTGGTGGGCATGCAGGTGCCGCCCAACTATGGCAGCGGCTATACGCGCCAGTTCGAGCAGTTGTTTGCCAAGGTGGCGCAGGAGCAGAAGGTGCCGCTGGTGCCCTTCCTGCTGGCCGGCATCGGTGATGCGGCCGATTCGGCCCAGTGGTTCCAGGCCGACCGCATCCACCCCACGGCCAAGGCCCAGCCGCGCATGCTGGACAACGTCTGGCCCCAGCTCAGCAAGCTGCTGCCCTGAGCTCAGGGCAGGCAGGGTGTCAGCTGCCGCGGCCTTCCTCGCCGGGACGGGCTGCTGCAGGAGATGCCTGCGCATTACCTTCTGAGCCGCCGCCCTCATGCTCGTCGGGTCTTTTTTCGGCCTTGGCTTTCTCCTTCTCTAGCTTCTTCTGCTTCTTGGCCAGTTCGCGCTGGCGTTTTTCATAGGCGTAATTGGGTGTCGCCACAGGTGGACTCCTCTGTTGTTGCAAGCCCCACTGTAGCCGCAAGACGGGGCCTGCCAGGAAAACCTCAGGATATGGTGGACGCAGGCACGGCGGAATCGCCCACGCTGCAACGGTATGCATGCCAACTGGCACAGCCCAGCAAAGGCCCCACCAGCAGCAGGCCCGCGCCATGCCACCACAGGGAAACCGCCACCAGTACGGTGATGATCGCGGCCCACTGCAGCATGACGGCCAGGTTCAGGCCGACCACGCGCATGCTGGTGATGCAGGCCGTGAGTGCATCGCTGCCCCGGTCCAGCATGGCCGGCAGCGCCACCACCATGCTGGCGAACACCAGGGCCGCGAAGGCGCCGCCGACCAGCAGGTAAATGGCCAGGAATTCCCAGTTCTCGGGCCGCGCCACGGCCTGCAGCATGCCGGCCGTGGTCGGCATGCCGGTATCGAAGAACACGGCAAAGACCACCATGGACGCGCGCGCCCAGAGCATCTCCAGCACCAGCAGCACCATGACCAGCATGCCCATGCTGCCCATCTGCGTGTCCCAGCAGGTCAGCGAGCTGCTCAGTTGGGGCGGCAAGCCCCGCTCCAGCCTGCGGCTGGTGTCGTACAGGCCCATGGCCAGGAAGGGGCCGATGAGCAGGCAGCCGCTTGCCATGGCCATGCTGTATTCCGGGCTGGCGCGGAACACCCAGCCGATCAGCAGGGCCATGGCCCAGAAGCACAGGCCGTAGAACAGCGCCACGCCAGGCGCACGCCGCAGATCGCGCCAGCCCAGGGCCAGCCAGCGCCAGGGGTCGGCCATGCGCAGCAGTTGCACCTGCAGCATGCCGGCCGGGTTGTCGGAAGCTTTCTCGGGAGCGGGGGATGCCTGCATGCCTGGACCTCCTGGATCAGCGAGTCCAAAGTTATCGCAGCCATGGCACTGCTGCCATGGCGGAAACTACCGAGGCCCGCCCAGACCCCCAGGTCTGTACCCGAGTCTGCACTCAGGCCTGGACCAGCTTGCCCGGCTGGCCGGGCAGCACCTTCCAGGCCGCATCGCGCACAGCCTGGTATTGGTGGCTGAACACGGTGTCCACGTAGATCCACTCGGCCTGGCAGGCCTGCGGCGTGGCCGTGACGATCATGTAGCCACGGCGCGAGGTATCGCAGTACTTGAGCGTGGAGATGAATTGCAGCAGCGCGCCACGCAACTGGGCCGGGTCCTGGCCCGACAGGTATTCCTCGAAACCCGGCGAGCTGACGGACGAGGTGGCGAACTCCACGCCCACGGCCTGCCCGCTGCGGTCACGCAATTCGCTGGCCCAGGCGTTGTGGGTGTCGCCCGCCAGCACGACCAGGTTCTTGCCCAGGCTGCGCGCCGTGGCCAGCACGGTCTCGCGTGCCACGGCGTAGCCGTCCCAGGCATCGAGGTTGTAGGGAATGCTGGGCTGGGCCAGGATGGCCTTTTCCGCCGCCGTCAGGCTGGCCGGGTTCGCCTGCGCCTTGCCCAGCAGCGCCGCGTAGGCCGGCAGCGAGACGCCGCTGCCGGGGCTGAGGATGTCCATCAGCAAGGGCGCCGGCAGCTCCACGCGCCCCATCAGGACCTGCTGGCCCAGCACCTGCCAGGTGGCCTGCGAGGCCGCCAGCCGCTGGCCCAGCCACTGGGTCTGGGTGGCGCCCATGAGCTGGCGCGCAGGATTGGCCATGTCGGAGGTGAAGCGTGCCGCGTCCAGGCCCTGGGCGGTGAAGTAGTCGGCGTAGTCCAGTTGTTTGTCGCGGCCGATGACGCGCGTGTCCAGCATGTGCAGCGCCAGCAGGTCGCCGAAGGCGAAGCTGCGGTAGATGACCTCGGGCTGCGCGTTGCGCGTGGGCATCCACTCGTGATAGGCCTTGAGCGCTGCCACCTTGCGCAGTTCGAAATCCCCCTCGGTGGCCGGCTGGTGGTTTTCGGCGCCGTGCATCCAGGTGTCGTTGGAGACTTCGTGATCGTCCCAGACGGCGATCATGGGCGCCGCCGCATGCAGGGCCTGCAGGTCGGCATCGCTCTTGTACTGGGCATGGCGCTGGCGGTACTCGGCCAGGCTGACGATTTCGTTGGCCGGCAGGCTCTGGCGCTGCATGGCTTCGGCCTTGCCATTGGCATAGCCTCCGCGTGCGTATTCATAGATGTAGTCGCCCAGGTGCACGGAGGCATCCAGGTCGCCCTGGCGCGCGGCATGCGCGTAGACGTTGAAGTAGCCCGCCGGGTAGTTGGCGCAGGAGAACACGGCCAGCTTGACCTGCTGCACGGCGCCCACGGGCAGGGTGCGCGTGCGGCCCGTGGCGCTGGTCATGCCCTGGCAGCGAAAGCGGTAGTGGTAGCGCGTGGCCGGCCTGAGGCCCGTGGCGTCGGCCTTGAAGGTGAAGTCCTGGGTGGCGCGCGCCATGGCCTTGCCCGACACCACGATGGTCTTGAAGTCGGCGTCCGAGGCCAGCTCCCACTCCACCTCGATATCGCTGGAATGGCCCTGGGGTGGCGTCACGCGGGTCCAGAGGATGACGCGGTCGCTCAACGGGTCGCCGCTGGCCACGCCGTGGCGGAACTCGACGGGAATGCGGCTGTCGCCATCGGAGCCGCCGCAGCCTGCCAGTGGCAGCGCCAGGGCCGATGCGCCCATGCCGCGCACGAAATGGCGGCGGCTGGCCACGATGCCGGACCCATTGGACGCGGTCTTCGCGTGCTGCAGGATATTGGTGATGCTCTCTTTGTGCTTCATGCTGGACCAGGGCCTGGAGGCCCCCGTGGGATGGTATGAAGCCAACGAGCATCGGTGCTGCCGGTGACAGGCGCATGTCACCGGCGCCTGGCGCTCAACTATGCGAACGCAGCGGCCAGGGCCTGCTCCAGGTCGGCACGCAGGTCCTGCACGGCCTCCAGGCCGATGGCAAAGCGCACCACGGTGCCGCTGCGCAGATGGGGCGTGGGGCAGCTGCGCATGGACGGCAGCTCATAGGGCACGACCAGGCTGATGGGGCCGCCCCAGCTGTAGCCGATCTTGAACAGGCGCAGGCTGTCGCAGAAGCGGTCCACGGCCTGCTGGCCGTGGCGCGGGTCAATGACCACGCTGAACAGGCCGGCCGCCACGCCCTCGCCGCCGCCGGCTGCGCCGCACAGGGCCTTCCAGTTCTCGTGGCCCGGAGCGCCTTCAAGCGCGGGATGCAGCACCTGGACCACGGCCGGCTGCTGCTGCAGCCAGCGCGCCAGCTCGCGCGCGGCGCGGTCCTGTGCGTGGTAGCGCAGCGCAATGCTGGGCAGCGAGCGCAGCACGGCCTCGGTGTCGTTGCCGCCCACGCCCAGGCCCAGCCGCATATGGGCCAGCTTGATGCGCATGTGCAGCGCCTGGTCGCGCGTGATGATGCTGCCCATGAGCACATCGCCGCCGCCGCTGGGGTACTTGGTGAGCGCATGGACCGTGGCGTCCACGCCCAGGCTGTGCGAGCCGTCACCCAGCAGGTCGAAGGGATTGAAGGCCAGGCCCGCACCCCAGGTGTTGTCCAGCACGGTGGTGATGCCGCGCGCGCGGCACAGGCGCACCATGGCGATGAGGTCAGGGAACTCCATGGTCACCGAGCCCGGCGCCTCCAGCCAGACCAAACGCGTCTTGGGCGTGATTTTGGCTTCGAGGTCGGCAACATCCATGGCGTCGTAGCACTGGTGGCGCACGCCGAAATGGGCCAGCTCGCCCTCGCTCAGGGTCTTGTTGGGACCGTAGGCGTTGTCGGGCAGCAGCATCTCGTCGCCGGTGCGCAGCAGGGCCAGGGAGGTGGTGGCGATGGCCGCCAGGCCGCTGGGCACCAGCAGGCATTGCAGGCCGCCTTCCAGCGCGCTCAGTCGCTCTTCCAGCAAGAACGTGGTGGGCGTGCCGTGCAGGCCGTAGGTGTAGCTGCTCTTGTCCAGCCACTGGCGGCGGCGCATGGCCGCCACGTTCTCGAAGATCACCGTCGAGGCCTTGTGCACCGGCGGCTGCGGTGCGACAAAGCCTTCGGGCGGCTGGTAGGGATGGTGGATGAGATGGGTGCTGATCTGCAGGTCGGGTGTGCTCATGCAGCGCATCTTATGCGCTGGGCCACAGCGTTCAGGCATAAAAAAACCAGGCGGACAAAGCGCCTGGTTTTCATTGAGGGAGCAAAGCCGGTGGCTGCGATCAGCTGGCCTTGATCTCCAGCATGTTGCTGACGTTGTTCACGCCCTTGACGGCCTTGGCGATGTCGCCGGCGCGCATCTTGAGCGCATCGCTGGGCACCGAGCCGGTCAGCGTGACGGCGCCGGCCTTGGTGTCCACGTCGATCTTGAGGGCGGAGATATCGGGTTCCTTGATCAGGTCGGCCTTGATCTGGGCGGTGATGCCTGCATCGTCGAGCGCGGCACCCGCCTGGCTCATGGCGTTGTTGGTGGCCGTTTCGGCCTTCATCGCGCCTTCCTCGATCTTGGTGCCGGCGCTGCTCATGGCGTTGTCGATCTTCTGGCCTGCGCTTTGCGCGGCCTGCTGGGACTGCTGGACGGCGGAGTCGAGCTTCTGGCCGGCAGTGTCTTCGGTCTTGCCGCATGCGGCGAGGCCGAAGGCCAGGGCGGACACGGCGAGGATGTGGCAGCAGCGTTGGGTGATGAAAGTCATGCGGTTACTCCTTGAATAGTTGTGAGGCGGTCAACACAGGCCTCGACTTTATTTATGGCCCTGGGACAAACCCATACGACGCCGACGCAAGCGCCTGTAGGACAAGCTCGAACATCCCGGCACCATCCAGTTAGCATGACAATAGCGGCCATGCATTCCCTGGCGCGCTGGTTTCCTTTCCTGGCATGGCCCAAACCCTCGGCAGCCGTGCTGCGCGGGGAGTTCTGGGCAGGTCTCACCGTTGGTCTGATGCTTCTGCCCCAGGGCGTGGCCTATGCAGCGCTTGCCGGCATGCCGCTGATCACCGGCATTTACGCCTCCATCGTCCCTGCCCTGGTGGCCGTGATGTTCAGCGGCTCGCCGCGTCTGGGTGTGGGGCCCACGGCCTTGAGTGCACTGCTGATCGGCGCCTCCCTCACGGGCCTGGCCGAACCCGGCTCCGCGCACTGGGTGGCCCTGGCCGCCTGGATGGCGATTCTTTCGGGCCTGGTGCAGTGGTCGCTGGGCCTGATGCGCGCCGGCTGGCTGCTCAACCTGGTGACCTCGCCCGTGCTCACGGGTTTCACGCAGGCGGCAGCGCTGCTGATCCTGGCCTCGCAGTTGCCCACCCTGCTGGGACTGCGTTCGACCTGGAGCGCAGTCTGGAACACGCCTTCGCTGCAGCTTTTCGACTGGCAGTCCATCCTCTACGGCCTTGCCAGCATTGCGCTGCTGGTACTGGCCAAGCGCTGGCGCGCGGCCTTTCCCTCGGCCATCTTCATCATTGCGCTGACCGGCGTGATCAGCTGGGCCACGGACTTTGCCGATGACGGGGGCGCCGTGGTCGGCCACCTGCCGGCAGGCCTGCCCAGCTTCCAGTTGCCGGGATTGCTGAGCTGGGACGAGTTCGGCGCCCTGGTGATGCCGGTGCTGGTGATCTCGCTTGTGAGCTTTCTGGAGACGGCCTCCAGCGCCCAGGTGGAGCATCAGCAGGCCGGCACGCGCTGGAACGAGAACCAGGACCTGGTCGCCCAGGGCCTGTCCAAGATCAGTGCGGGCCTGTTCGGCAGCTTTGCCACCAGCGCCTCGTTCTCGCGCTCGGCCGTGAACCTGCTGGCCGGCGCCAAGACGGGCTGGTCCAACGTGTTCTCCATCCTGCTGGTGGTCATCGTGGTGCTGTGGTTCATCCCGGCGCTGTACCACGTGCCCAAGGCGGCGCTGGCGGCCATCGTGATCACGGCCGTGGTCAACCTGGTCAAGCCGCGCGTGCTGCTGCAGCTGTTCAAGGTGTCGCGCGTGGAGGGCAGCATTGCGCTGGCCACGCTGCTGCTGACCATCGTCACGGCGCCGCGCATGTACTGGGGCGTGTTCGCGGGCATTGTGCTGAGCCTGGGCTACTTCCTCTACCAGCGCCTGCATCCGCGCATCATCGAAGTGGGCCAGCATCCCGACGGCAGCCTGCGCGACCGCAACCTCTGGCAACTGCCGCCGCTGGCGCCGGGCCTGCTGGCCCTGCGCATGGATGCCGAGCTGGACTTCGGCTCTGCCTCGGCCCTGGAGCGTCGTATCGGTGACGAATGGGCGCTGCGCCCGGAGACACACCATCTGTGCCTGCTGGCCCAGCCCATCAACCGCATCGACGTGACGGGCGTGGAAACCTTCGTGCGCCTGCAACTGCTGGCGGCCAAGCGCAGCGGCGTGCTGCATGTGGTGGGCCTGAAGCTGCCGGCCGAGCAGGTGCTGCTGCGGGCAGGCGCCCTGCACCGCGGACCGCACCTGCGGCTGTACCGCACCGATGCGGAATTCCTCGCCGCCCTTGCCCTGCCGCCGTTCGTGCCTGCACCAGGATCAACATCTGTTACCTCCGATGGTGCAAAAGTCGATGCCGGCGCGGCGACAATCGAGCCTACACACTGATACACTTCACTGGCTTTTCATTCAGCCCTCCGTGACTGCCCCCGCATCCCACCAATCCGTATACCTGCGCGACCTGCGCCTGGCCACAGCCCACGCGCTGGTTACCCACGCTGGTGGGGCGGTCCATCTGCCCACGGATTCGCCGACGCGATATCTGCAGGCGCTGATCGATGAACTGTGCTCGCTGTCGCTGCGCGACCCGCTCACGGGACTGGCCAACCGCCGCCATTTCCGCACCATTGCCGAGCGCGAGATCGACCGCGTGGCGCGGTCTGGCGAAGCGGCCCTGATGCTGATGCTGGACATCGACCACTTCAAGCAGATCAACGACCAGCACGGCCATATCGTGGGCGACCGGGTTCTGCAGTCGGTGGCCCGTACCCTGACCAATTGCGTGCGCCCCATGGACACGCTGGCCCGCTACGGAGGAGAGGAATTCGCCATCGTGCTGCCCGCCTGCCCTGCGACCTTCGGTGTCTCCGTGGCCGAACGCATACGCAGCGCCATCGAGCGCATGCCGGTCGTCATCTCACCCACGCTGACACTGCAGATCACCATCAGCATCGGCGGCGCCTATGCGCTGCAGTGGATACGCAGCACCACAACCTTGTGGACCGAGCGTGCCGACAAACAGTTGTACCTGGCCAAATCCGCCGGCCGCAACCGCGTGCACATTGAAGAACAACCTGACAGTACGGTAAGCGCGGAGGAAAAAAGCCTGCTTTTCGGACCTTTGTATGCCCCGTCCCCGTTTGACAATGGGCTGAATCCAGATATTGCAACCGATGTGGACCCCGAAGATGGACTCCGCTGATAGCCAGGTGGTAAGCGACAACGCCATTCCCCACCCCTCCCTGCCCGCTGCCGTTCCGATGAGCGATGCCGTGCGCGCCAAGCCGCGCGGACACATCATCGCCGTGACCAGCGGCAAGGGCGGCGTGGGCAAGACCTTCGTTTCGGCCAATCTGGCCGCAGCGCTGACACGCCATGGCCTCAAGGTCCTGGTGCTTGACGCCGACCTGGGTCTGGCCAACCTGGATGTGGTGCTCAACCTCTACCCCAAGGTCACGCTGCACGATGTATTCACCGGCCGTTCCTCGCTGGAGGAAGCCATCCTGCCCGCGCCCGGCGGCTACTCGGTGCTGCTGGCCGGCTCCGGGATGATCGAGTACTCGCGGCTCACGCCCGAGATCCGCCAGCAGTTCACGCACACCATCGAGACACTGGCCCCGCGCTACGACATCGTGCTGCTGGACACCGGCGCAGGCATCTCGGACGTGGTGCTGTTCTCCGTGTCCATGGCCACCGAGGTGCTGGTCATCGCCACGCCCGAGCCCACCTCGCTGACCGATGCCTATGCGGCCATCAAGGTGCTGGCCATCCAGCAAAAACGCCAGCAGATCCGCCTGGCCATCAACCAGGCGGCACGCCCCGGAGATGGCCGCGCCATCACGGGCCAGCTGCAGCAGGTGCTCAACCGCTTTGTCAACACGGCCTCCGGCGAGCCATTGCGGCTCACGCACCTGGGCGATATTCCGTCCGACCCGGCCGTGCGCGAGGCAGTGATGCGCCGCCAGTTGCTGCTGCAGTCCATGCCCGGCGCACCGGCTTCGCTGGCAGTGGCCCAGCTGGCCAATAAAATCAAGGCCCTGCTGGTGTCGGGCGGCTGATCGGGCCGCCTCTCGCCGGCGCCCCGATCCAACCCGCGGCCTGTGCCGCACCCGCCTGCCTGCCCGTGTCCGACATCCTCAATATTTCCTGCTACAAGTTCACGCCGCTGCCCGATGCAGCGGCGCTGCGCGACACCCTGGCCGAACGCGCCCAGGCCCTGGCGCTCAAGGGCACCATCCTCCTGGCCGAGGAAGGCATCAACTTCTTCCTGGCCGGCCCCGCCCAGGCGGTGCACAGCTTCGTTGACCAGTTGCGCGCCGATGAGCGCTTTGCCGACCTGGCCCCCAAGGAAAGCTGGTCCGACACCGTGCCGTTTCGCAAGATGCTGGTCAAGGTCAAGCGCGAGATCATCCGCATGGACCACCCCACCATCCGCCCGGCAGAGGGCCGCGCGCCATCGGTCAGCCCCGCCACGCTGCGCCGCTGGCTGGAACAGGGCCACGATGACGAGGGCCGCGAGGTGGTGACGCTGGACACGCGCAACGACTTCGAGGTCGATGCCGGCGCCTTCAAGGACACCATCGACTGGCGCATCACCAAGTTCACCGAGTTCCCGCCCGCGCTGCGCGCCCACAAGGCCGAGCTGGCCGACAAGACCGTGGTCAGCTACTGCACGGGCGGCATACGCTGCGAGAAGGCCGCCATCCTGATGCGGGACGAGGGCCTGGAGCATGTCTACCAGCTGGAAGGCGGCATCCTCAAGTACTTCGAGGAAACCGACGGCGCCTTCTATGACGGCGGCTGCTTCGTCTTTGACGAGCGCCGGGCCGTGGACGCGGACCTGTCGGCCGCACCCCAGCTGGAGCATCCGCAGGCCCAGGAGACTCCGTCTCCATAGACCGGTCCCCCAGCCCTGACTTGAAGCCCCGGGGCATGCACGCCACGCTTGCGGCGTGCGACACCAATGCAGCTGCACCGACCGCCGCATCGGCCGCTGTTCAGCCCAGGGCACGCACCGAGTTGCTGAGCGAGCGGGCGCAGGCCAGCAGCCCTGGGCCCAGGCGGGCTTGCGCTTCCTCCACCGTCCATCGGCTGGTCGGCGCGACGATGTGCACGGCAGCCACGGGGCGGCCATGGCTGCCGATGACGGGCGCGCCCAGCGTCATGTCGCCCAGAAAGAGTTCCTCCCGGTTGACGGCATAGCCGCGCCGACGCGCCTGGGCCAGTTCATCGAGGATGGCGGCCTCGTCCGTGATGGTGAAACGTGTGTGCGCGGTCCGCTCGCTCTGGCGCAGCAGGGCCAGGGCTTCTTCATCGGGCAGTGCGCTCAGCCAGGCACGCCCCGAGGCAGTGCAGTACATGGGGATGCGACTGCCAATGGGCATGTGCACCGGCACAAACTGGGCGCTGATGAAGCGTGCCACGTAGACCATCTCCAGCCCGTCGGGCTCGGTCAGGCAGGTGGTCTCGGTCGTGATCTTGGTCAGCTCCGAAAGATACGGATTGGCCAGGTCGATCACCGGATTGGCCGCCAGGTAGTTGTAGCCCACGCGCATGACGCGCGGCGCGAGCTGGTAGCGCCGGGTTTGCGGATGCTTGCGGACATAGCCCAGTTGCTCCAGCGTGAACACCATGCGTTGCGCCGAGCTTTTGTTGATGCCCGCAGCGGCAGCCACATCGGCCAGCGTCATGCTCCGGTGCTGCGCGCTGAAGGCGCAGAGCACGGCCAGGCCCTTCTCCAGCGACTGGTTGAACAGTGGGTTGGTGTCGTCATCCATCGGTGACGAAGCGGGTTGAGGCGTTGCTTGCATGGCGGAAGTATAGGCATCCACTTCCAAAGAATCGCATATCGATTTCTTTGAATTGCTTAGTGGTTTTCTCTTATTTTCTAAAGATTCATCCACATTGATCATTGGCGCGGTTCCGAGAATTCTCCGCTGCAGGCGAGGGGCTGCCCCCAAGGTGACCTGTCCCTGCTGTTTCCTTCCGTCGTTCACGCCAAGGAGTCAGGCAATGCCAGGTTTTGTCCACCGCGTCCTCCACCTCGCCCTGGGCATGTGTGCCGCCGGCGCTGTCGCGCTGGCTGCAGCGCAAGGCGGCAGCGCCCCGACCAGCTACAACGTGGGCGCCACGCCCACAGGCATTCCGTTCACCTTTCTGGACGTCAAGAGCAACAGCATCCAGGGCATGATGGTCGACACCATGCAGGCCGTGGCCAAGGCGGGAGGCTTCCAGGCCCATGTGCAGCAGACCAGCTTTGCGGCGCTGATCCCCTCGCTCACATCCAGCAAGATCGACATCATCTCGGCCGCCATGCTCAAGACCGCTGCACGCCAGCAGGTGGTGGATTTCAGCGATGCGGTCTACTCCTACGGCGAGGGCCTGATCGTCAAGGCCGACGATGCCAAGGCCTATGTATCACTGGACGATCTCAAGGGCGAGGTCGTCGGTGCCCAGGTGGGCACGGTGTTCTACGACCTGCTGCAGAAAAAGGGCATCTTCAGGGAAGTGCGCAGCTACGACTCGGTAGCCGACATGACGCGCGATCTGGCGCTTGGCCGCATCAAGGCAGGGCTGGGTGACCAGCCCATCATTGCCTACCAGATACGCCAGCACAGCTTCCAGGGCGTGAAGCTGGCCGAAAGCTACAAGCCCTCCAATGTGGGGGATGTGTGCCTGGTGGTGCGCAAGGGAGACACCGAAACCCTGGCCCGCCTGAACAAGGCCATCGCCACCATCAAGGCAGACGGCACCCTGGCCCAGATCGTCAAGAAGTGGGGCATCTGAGGACATCGGACGCCCGCCGGGTCGCCTCGCGCCTCGCCTCCCCCCTTTGCCGCGCAATGCACGGCAATGACACCTTCGAGGAAAGTACGCCATGCAAGCATTTGTGCAGCACGCGCGAGAGTTCCTGCCCATCCTGCTGCAAGGAGCGGTGGTCACGGTGCAGGTCACCGCGCTGTCGTTCCTGTTGTCCAGCGCGATCGGACTGGTGCTGGCGCTGGGCAAGCTCTCACCCGTGCGCGCCGTCTCGTGGGCCGCATCGACCGTGGTCAATGTGATACGGGGCCTGCCCATCATCGTGCAGCTGTTCTACATCTACTTCGTGCTGCCCGAGGTCGGTATCCAGCTCACCGCATTCCAGGCCGGCGTGATCGGCCTGGGCATTGCCTATTCGGCCTATCAGGCAGAGAACTTCCGCGCCGGCATCGAGGCGGTGGACCCAGGCCAGCGGGAAGCCGCATTGGCCATGGGCATGCGACCCGCCCTGCTCATGCGCCGCGTGGTGCTGCCGCAGGCATTCCGCATTGCGCTGCCGCCCTACGGCAACACCCTGGTGATGATGCTCAAGGACTCGTCCCTGGTCTCCACCATCACCGTGGCCGAGATGACGCGCCAGGGCCAGTTGATCGCAGCGTCCACCTTCCAGAACATGACGGTCTACACCCTGGTCGCCCTGCTCTACCTGGCCATGAGCCTGCCGCTGGTATGGGGGCTCAGGCGTCTGGAGAAGCGCTTTGGAGCGGGGAGGAAGTCGCCATGATCGAGATCGACCACCTGGAAAAGGCCTACGGCGAGCATCGCGTGCTGCGGGGCGTCAACCTGCGCGTGGCACGTGGAGAAGTGGTGTGCCTGATCGGCCCTTCGGGATCAGGCAAGTCCACTGTGCTGCGCTGCATCAACGGCCTGGAGTCGTACCAGGGCGGCGAGGTGCGCGCCTTCGGGGAGTGCGTGGACACCCGCGCGCCCTCCATCCACGCGCTTCGCAGCCGCATGGGCATGGTGTTCCAGCGCTTCAACCTCTTCCCGCACCGCACCGTGGTGCAGAACGTGATGGAAGGCCCCATCCATGTGAAGGGCCAGGCTCCCGGCCAGGCCCATGCCGAGGCATTGGAGCTGCTGCGCAAGGTAGGTCTGGCAGACAAGGCACAGGCCTGGCCCGCACAGCTGTCGGGCGGACAGCAGCAGCGGGTGGCCATTGCCCGCGCCCTGGCCATGAAGCCCGAGGCCATGCTGTTCGACGAACCCACTTCGGCCCTGGACCCCGAACTGGTGGGCGACGTGCTGGGCGTGATGCGCCAGCTGGCCGAAGAAGGCATGACGATGATCGTGGTCACGCACGAGATGGCCTTTGCTCGCGAGGTGGCCGACCGCGTGTGCTTTCTGCATGGCGGCACCATCTTGGAGGAAGGCCCTTCGGCCCAGGTGCTGGGCGCACCGCGCCATGCACGCACGCAGGACTTCCTGCGGCGCGTGCTGCGCCAGCACTGTGCGCCATCAGAAGGTGCGGCATGACGATGTCAGCCACCGCCTCCATCGCATCGTCTTCGTCGGTACGCCCCGTGCTGTCGCACCCGTCAGCGCCATCGCTGTGGGCGGCCACTGCGCCCGCCGCACCGCCCACGCCACCGCTGGCGGCACCGCTGACCACCACCGACGTGCTGGTGATCGGCGCGGGATATACCGGCCTGTCGGCAGCACTGCATTTGGCCGAAAGTGGCGCCAGCGTGTGCGTGCTTGACGCCCATGCTCCCGGCTGGGGTGCGTCGGGCCGCAACGGCGGCCAGGTGAACCCCACCCTCAAGTACGACCCCGACGAACTGCAGCGCATCCACGGCGCCGCTCGTGGCGAGCGGCTGATCGACGCCGTCTCCCGCTCGGCCGACCTTGTGTACGGGTTGATCGAACGGCACGGCATCGACTGCGCGCCCGTGCGTGCCGGCTGGCTGCAGGTCGGATACACCCAGCAGGCGGTGGACGGCATGCACGCACGCGCCCGGCAGTGGGAACGGCGCGGCGTGCGCGTGGAACTGCTGGACCGCGCTGCCACGGCAGCACGCACAGGCACGCCCGCCTTTGCCGGCGGCTGGCTGGATGGACGCGCCGGCGCCATACAGCCCCTGGCCTACGTGCGCGGACTGGTGCGCGCCGCACAGGCCCTGGGCGTGCAGGTTCACAGCGAATCGCCCGTGCTGGCACTGGAGCGCCAGGGCACGGACCACTGGGTCGCCACCACGGCCCAGGGTCACCGCATACAGGCCAGGCAGGTGCTGCTGGGCACCAACGGCTATACCGATGGCCTGTGGCCTAGTCTGGCACGCACGGTGCTGGCAGCCAACAGCTTCATCGTGGCCACGCAGCCCCTGGGCAAGGCGGGCGCGCACATCCTGCCCGGGGGCGAGACAGGCTCGACCTCGCAGCGCCTGCTGCTGTACTTTCGCAAGGACGCACAAGGCCGTCTGCTCATGGGCGGGCGCGGCCATTTTGCGGACCCGCAGGGCGCAGGCGACTATGCCCATCTGGAACGCGCCGTGGCGCTGATGTTTCCCGGCCTGGGCCCCCTCCAATACGAGTACCGCTGGGCTGGGCGCATCGCCGTCACACGCGACTTCATGCCCCATCTGCACCAGCCTGCCCCCGGCATCACCATGGCCCTGGGCTACAACGGCCGCGGCATTGCCATGGCCACCCTGCTGGGGCGGGAGGCGGCAGCGCTGATGGCCGGAGGAAATGCGCTGGCCTGCTCTTTTCCGGTAACGCCGGTTCAGCCGATACCGCTGCATGGGTTGCAACGGTTGTACATAGCGGCGGGAGTGGCCTGGTACAGCCTGCTGGACCGGCTGGGGGCGTGAGGTTCAGTGGGGACGGCTGATCAAGCCGCGCCGGCCTCGCGCATCAGCCGCAGCGCCTGCTGCGCCACGCGCTCGCCGAACACGCGCGCCGTCTCCAGGTCGCCCGGCAGCATCTCGGCGGCCGAGGCATCCGAGGCCGATTGCGCCATGGCACCGCTGAAGGCGCCTATCCAGTTGAGGTCATTGCGCTGCGCGGCGCGCGCGTTGGACGGCAGCATGCCGCTACCTACCCACAAGCCGCCGTGCTGCATGGCCAGCTGGAACAGGTAGTCCAGCGTGGTCTGCTTGTTGCCGTTGACGCTGGCACTGTTGGTGAAGCCGGCGAACAGCTTGTCCTTCCAGGCCTGCACGAACCACGGCTTGGAAGAGGCATCGGCAAAGCGCTTGAACTGCCAGCTCGGCCCGCCCATGTAGGTGGGCGATCCAAAGACGATGGCGTCTGCCGCCGCCAGCAATTCCCAGCCACCCGCAGGCAACTGGCCGTCGCTGTCGATCGACAGCATGCGCGCGCCTGCGCCGTCTGCCACGGCCTGGGCCATGCGCTGGGTGTGTCCGTAACCCGAGTGGTAGACCACCACGATATCTGACATACAAGAAATCCAATCCTCGGACGCCCTGCGCAGCCACAGGCCAGCCAGCGCCGCATTCATCAATCCATCCACGCCAAAGGGCCCCGCAGCGCTGCTGGGGGGCCCACTCAAGGCAGTAGCCTAACAAAAATCAGGGCATGGCCAACGCTGCCCGACCCACTCAATGGCGGCGCGCATCCACGCTCCAGCCACCGGCACCGTGGGCGGCAAAGCCCAGCAGGCCGCCAGTCACGGCGATGTTCTTCCAGAACAGCAGCTGCTGCATCATGGCCGCGTCGGCCGGCACGCTCCAGTAGGTGTGAAAGAAGAAGCTGGCCACCAGCGTGAAGAACGCCAGCACCAGGGCCGCCCAGCGCGTGCACCAGCCCAGCAGCAAGGCCAGGCCGCCGACGATCTCCACCACCAGGGCAATGGCCACGCCGATCTGCGGCATGGGCATGCCTACCGATGCGGCATAGCCCACGGTCCCGGCGAAGCCTCCGATTTTCTGAAAGCCCGCAGGCACGAACATCAGCGCGATCAGGATGCGGCCGGCCAGCGCCAGCGGGTTGCTCAGACGGTTCAACATGATGGGTACTCCTCGTGAATCTTCAGAGCGTGCTGTGCACGCTCTCAGGCTTGCAGATCGAAGACCAGGACCTCGGACTGTTCCCCGTCGTGCAGGCGCAGTCGCGGTTCATTCTCCACAAGGGCCGCATCGCCCGTTGTCAGCCGTTGCCCATTGACGCTCAGCGCGCCGCGCACCAGGTGCACATAGGTCTTGCGGCCGGCGGGCAGTTCCAGTTCGACCTGCTCATCGCCGTCGAACAGCCCGGCATACAGCCGGGCATCGGCATGGACGCTGACCGAGCCCTCGGCGCCATCGGGCGAGGCCACCAGGCGCAGCCGGCCGCGCTTTTCCTCGTCGGCAAAAGCTTTTTGCGCATAGCCGGGCGCTATGCCCGTCTCGCTGGGCAGCAGCCATATCTGCAGGAAATGCGTGGTCTGGCCCGGCGCATGGTTGTGCTCGCTGTGGACCACGCCCGAGCCGGCGCTCATGCGCTGCACCTCGCCGGGCGAGATGGTCTGCTCGTTGCCCATGCTGTCCTTGTGCGAGAGCCGGCCTTCGAGCACGTAGCTGATGATCTCCATGTCCTTGTGGCCGTGGGAGCCGAAGCCCGTGCCCGGGGCGATGTGGTCTTCGTTGATCACGCGCAGGTTGCCAAAGCCCATGTGGCGCGGATCGTGGTAGCCCGCAAACGAAAAGCTGTGGTGCGAGCGCAGCCAGCCATGGTCGGCATGGCCGCGTTCCCGGGATTTGCGCAGGGCGATCATGTTTTTGTCCCTTTCCAACGTGTCAGATCTTCGAAACTCTTGCGTCGATGGCTCCACTGTAGAAGCCGCTGCCGCAGGCAAGGCGCAGCAGGATTGATGGCATCATTCAAAGCTTTTGAAGCCATAACGCCCCATGCCCAGCCCCCGCGACGTGCTCACCCCCGACAGCCTGGCCATGCTCCAGGCCATTGCCGAGGCCGGCAGCTTTGCCGCCGCTGCACGCCAGCTGGGCTTGGTGCCCAGTGCCCTGACCTACCGTGTGCGCCAGATCGAAGATGCGCTGGACGTGCTGCTGTTCGACCGCCGCTCGCGCCACGCCCAGCCCACCGAGGCCGGCCGGGAGCTGCTGCGCGAGGGGGTGCGCCTGCTGCATGAGATCGACACCGTGGCGCATCGCGTGCGCCGCGTGGCCACGGGTTGGGAGCCGCACCTGACCATCGTGGTCGATGGTGCCGTGGCGCGCACGCCGATGCTGGAGCTGGTCGAGGCCTTCTACGCCATGCAGCCACCCACGCGGCTGAAGCTGCGCGACGGCATACTCACCGGCACGCTGGAGATGCTGACCTCGGGCCGGGCCGACCTGGCCATCGGCGTGGCCGTCAACTCCAGCAACGTGGCGGGCCTGCAGGCCTGCGAGCTAGGCGAGCTGGACTTCGTCTTTGCCGTGGCGCCCCACCATCCGCTGGCCACGGCGCCCGAGCCCATCACCGACGCCACCTTGCTGCAGCACCGCATCATCGCCGTGGCCGATTCAGGCCTGCGCGACAGCGCCAGCATGGGCCTGCTCAGCGGCCAGGACATCTTCACCGTGGATTCCATGCAGGCCAAGATCGAGGCCCAGGTGCGTGGCATAGGCTGCGGCTTCCTGCCCCATTTCATGGCCGATGTGTATGTGCAGGCCGGCCTGCTGGTGACGCGCCAAGTCGCCCGGCCCTCGCGCAACGTGCGCATGCACTACGCATGGTCCTGCCCGCCGCAGCAGGTCCCGCCGCGCGCGCTGCAGTGGTGGCTGCAGCAGTTGGAGAGCCCCGCCACGCGCCGCGCTCTCATGGAAAATCATCACCGACATTGAGCTGGCGCACGCCGCCGGGCGGTCTTCGCGGGTGTAGAGTGGTTACAGGTCCCGGCCTGCCACGCCGCTGCGGTGCAACAGGCCGGAAAGGACATGCTTCCCGGAATCTGCCACTGCCCGCAAAGGTCTGCTCCATGAACGCTTCCCGCGCTGCCTCCAAGTCCACGGTCAAGAAAAAGGCCACCAAGCCCCCCGAAGCCTCCAAGGCGCGCCCCAAGGCCGGCGCACGCCGCATTGCCGTGATTGGCGCCGGCATGGCGGGCCTGGCCTGCGCACGCACGCTGATGCAGGCCGGCCACGATGTCCATGTCTACGAGCGGCTGCCCCAGGTGGGCGGGCGCATGCGCTCGGTCAACGCCGCGCATGGCGCCTTCGACATCGGCGCGCAGTATTTCACCGTGCGCGACAAGCGCTTCGAGCTGGCCCTGCAGACCGTGCCCGGCCTGTGCCGTCCCTGGAGCGTGAGCACGCTGCGCGTGCTGGATGCGCAGGGCCGCCAGTCCAGCGCCGCACCCGCACCCACCGAAGCCCATTGGGTGGCCACGCCCGACATGCAGGCCCTGCCGCTGGCCTGGGCCGCGCCGCTGTGGGATGCCGACCGCCTGCACCTGGGCCAGCGCGTGACCAAGCTCGAACGCCAGCCCGGCTCGCGCGGCTGGAGCCTGCATGTGGAGACGACCGAGCCGACCACGCAGATCCGCGCAGGCTTCGATGAAGTGATACTCGCCCTGCCCGCTCCACAGGCGCGCCAGCTGCTGCAGACCACGCCCCTGGCCCTGTCGCTGGTGCAGGGCATGGCGGCCGTGGAAATGGCGCCCTGCTGGGCGCTGACGCTGTCCTACCCCATGGCCACCGAGGCCGGCCTGTCCACCCTGGGACCGCAGTGGAATGCGGCCCGCACCACGCATGAGCGCGCGGTCTGGGTGGCACGAGAATCCTCCAAGCCGGGCCGCTCCCAAAGCGAACGCTGGACCGTGCTGGCCAGCCCCCAATGGTCGCAGGAGCACCGCGCCGACGACGCCCCGCGCGTGCTGGCCAAAATGCAGAAGGCCTTTGGCGAGATCACGCGCATCCGCATCCCTCCCCGCCATGCCAGCGTCTACCTCTGGCCCCATGCGCAGACCCTGTCGCCGCTGGGCCGCAGCCATTTGCGCAACAAGGATGCGGGCCTGGGCCTGTGCGGCGACTGGTGCATTGGCCGCCGCGTGGAGGATGCCTTTGTCTCGGGACTGGAAATGGCCCTGGCGTTGGTTGCGGACTGAACCAGGCCACCAGGTCCTGGCAGGGGGCGGCGCAAGGCCTTAACATCCGGCCCCGATGATTCCCGCCGCCCCTGAATCCGCCGAGACCGGCTCCGCACCCGCCCCATCCCCGTATGTCGGCCGTTTTGCGCCCTCACCCACGGGCCTGCTGCATGCAGGCTCCCTGGTGGCGGCGCTGGCCAGCTGGCTGGATGCACGCGCCCATGGCGGCCGCTGGCTGGTGCGCATCGAGGACATAGACCCTCCGCGCTGCCAGCCCGGTGCCGACACCGCCATCCTGAACCAGCTTGCCACCTGCGGCCTGCTGCCGGACGAAGAGCCTGTTTGGCAGTCCCGCCGCCACACCTTCTACGAAAGCGCACTGGAGCGGCTCAAGGCCGGCGGCCTGGCCTATCCCTGCGGCTGCACGCGCAAGGACATCGAGGCAGCCTGGGAAAACCTGGGCTGGGCCCATGAGCGCCATGTGGAGCGGCCCTACCCCGGCACCTGCCGCGACGGCCTGCACGGCAAAAGCGCCCGGGCCTGGCGCTTTGCGCTGGACCGCCTCACCCGCCACGATCCCGTGCTGCACTGGCAGGACCGCCGCTTGGGCGCCCAGCAGCAGGATGTGGTCCACGGCGTGGGCGACTTTGTCCTGCGCCGGGCCGACGGCCTGTGGGCCTACCAGTTGGCCGTGGTCGTCGATGACGGCCTGCAGGGCATCACCCATGTGGTGCGCGGCGCCGACCTCGCCGACAATACGCCCCGCCAGATGTTGCTGCAGCGCGCCCTGGGCATAGGTCACCCGCAGTACCTGCACACGCCGCTGGTGCTCATGCCCGACGGCGAAAAGCTTTCCAAGCAGCACGGCGCCCCCGCACTGGACCTGAGCGCCCCTGTGACCGCGCTGCGCACCGCAGCCGCCCACCTGGGACTGCACCAGCCATCACCCCAGGCCGCATTGGGCGAAGCGCTGCAGTTCTGGGTCAGGGGCTGGCGCCATACATACAATTGAGCCCGTGAACCCAATTTCTTCCCCCCAAGCCGAGCAGTCCATGGACGGCGATACCCCGAACACCATGTCCGCTGCCCCCGGTGCGCCGCACGATTCCTCTTCGCCCTCCACACCTGCGGCCGCCCGTACCGGCCAGCCGCCCGAGGGCGTGGCCCATCCCAAGACCATCAAGAGCTATGTGCGCCGCGCCGGCCGCACCACGACAGGCCAGGCCAAGGCCTTCGAGGAGCTGGGTCCGCGCTTCGTGCTGAACTACCAGGCCGTGCCGCTGGACGCCTCTGCCACCTATGGCCGCCAGGCCCCCCTGATCCTGGAGATCGGCTTCGGCATGGGCGAGGCCACGGCCCACATCGCGCGCGTGCGCCCCGATGACAACTTCCTGTGCTGCGAGGTGCACGAGCCCGGCGTGGGCGCCCTGCTCAAGCGCATTGGCGAGCAGGACATCTCCAACATCCGCATACTGCAGCACGACGCCGTCGAAGTCATCGACAACATGCTGCCCGAGGCCAGCCTGGACGGCATCCACATCTTCTTCCCCGATCCCTGGCACAAGAAAAAGCACAACAAGCGCCGACTGATCCAGGAGCCTCTGGTAGCCAAGCTGGCACGGCGGCTGCGTCCCGGTGGCTACATCCACTGCGCCACCGACTGGGAGCCCTATGCGGTGCAGATGCTGGAAGTGCTGGGCGCGGAGCCCCTGCTGGCCAACACGGCCGAAGGCTATGCCGCCAAGCCCGACTACCGGCCGCTGACCAAGTTCGAAAACCGTGGCATCCGCCTGGGCCACGGTGTGTGGGATCTGGTGTTTGAGCGCCGCTGAGCCGGTCGCGCCCTCTTCCAATACAAGGCCTCGCATGCAGCCATTGCTACAGAATCTGGTCGAGATGACGGCCCACAGGGACCATCTGCGATTGGAAATCTCGGTGCTGTCCACCCTGTTCAAGCTCAATGGCGTGGTGCAGGTCCGGGCGCTGGAGCTGTTCGCCATGCCCGACGGCAGGCACTGCGTGCGTGCGCGCACCTGGAGCCAGGGCGATCAGGTCATGTCCACCGATGCCGAGGCCTTGTACGACCCGCAAAGCGTGGAGCTGGCCTCCATGCCCGCGCTGCAGCAGGCGCTGCAGCAGCGCGCCCTCATCGCCTCGGCCGTGCAGCCCGATGGCCAGCACGTGCTGTGGCTGCCGCTGTGGCGCCAGGAGACGGCCTACCACTGCCTGGAGATCACGCAGTCCACGGCCTTCTCGCCCAGCCGGCTCGATGTGATCCAGGGCATCTTCGGCGTCTATCACAACTACCAGAGCCTGCTGGACTACAGCGAACGCGATGCGCTGACCGGCCTGCTCAACCGCAAGACCTTCGACGAGCAGTTCCTGCGCCTGTCGCTGCAGGAGGCGCCGATGGCCATGCCGGGCGTGGCCACGGAAGACGTTCCCGGCCAGTGGCTGGCCGCCATCGACATCGACCATTTCAAGCGCATCAACGACCGCTTTGGCCACCTGTATGGCGACGAGGTGCTGATCCTGGTCGCCAACATCCTGCGCAGCTGCTTCGACGCCAAGGACCGTGTGTTCCGCTTCGGCGGCGAGGAATTCGTGGTGCTGCTGCGCTCGGTCAGCCTGGTCAATGCCCGCAAGGCGCTGGAGCGCCTGCGCCACGACGTGGAGAGCTACGAGTTCCCCCAGGTCGGCCGCATCACCGTGAGCACGGGCTTTGCCGCCATGGGCACGGGCGCACCCGTGGAGGTGCTGGGCCATGCCGACCAGGCCCTCTACCACGCCAAGGAGCATGGCCGCAACCAGACCTGGTACTACGGTGATCTGATCACCCAGGGGCTGCTGGCCCCCCAGGTGAACAGCAACGACATCGAACTGTTCTGAGCCGGCCCGGCGCCGTGCCGTTCAGGTGAGGCCGGCCACGCGCACGCAGTCGCGCCCGGCGTGCTTGGCCTCGTAGAGCATGGCATCGGCGCGCTGCAGCAGTTCCTGCGCGCTCTCGGCACCCTGCAGTTGCGCCACGCCAAAGCTGGCCGTCGCCGCCAGCTCCAGGCCATGGACCTGTATGGGCGTGGAGCGTATGGCCTCGCGCAGCTGCCCGGCCAGCGCCCAGGCCTGGGCCGCAGCCACACCGGGCATCACGATCAGGAACTCCTCCCCGCCATAGCGCGCCATCCATTGCGCCGAAGGCTCCCGCTCCAGTGCGTGCCGGCAACGCCGTGCCACCTCGCGCAGCACGGCATCGCCTGCGGCATGGCCGTGCCTGTCATTGACCTGCTTGAAGCGGTCCACGTCCACGAACATCACGCTCAGGGCCGCACCCAGGCGCTGGCCCTGGGCGACCTCGGAGGCCAGGCGCTCGTCCATGGCGCGGCGGTTGAGGCATCCGGTCAGCGCATCGGTCAGCGACATGCGCTTGACCTCCTCCACCAGCTCCTCCAGCTGGGCCGTGCGCTGGGCCACCAGCAGGTCCAGATGTTCGATGTGGCCGCGCAGGTCATGCTGCAACTGGCCAAAGCCCTGCACCACCATGTCGATCTCGTCGCGCTGCCCGCGCCGCGCCCGCTCCAGTACCAAGGGCCTCGACAACTCATTGGGCTTGAGGTTGGCCGCAAAGCCCGCAATCTGCTGCAGCGGCTGGCGCAGCTCCCTGCGCATCACCCAGGCCACCATCAGGCAGACCAGGGCCGTGAACAGCGCATAGCCCAGCAGCACGCGCAGCGTGGAGTCGCGCAGCACCTCCAGGTAGTGGCCCCGGTTCTCCCAGACCTGCAGTTCGCCCAGCGGCAGGCTGGACTGGCTGTGACGCGGTGCCGGAATGAGCATGGACACGGCGGGCGCGCGGCCATCCCTGGGCTCGCCCGCCTCGTACATCTCGCCCGTGGAGGTGACGCGCAGCTGCACATGTCCCACCAGGGGCAGCTTTCCCAGCCACTGCACCTGCTCGCGCACTAGGGCCGGCTCGATGTCCCACAGCGCGGCGGACAGCGAGATCATGCTGTTGGCCACCAGCGTCTCCATGGAGCGGCGAAACTCCTGCTGCCCCTTGCGGTACTCCCACCAGGCGTGGGCGCCGCCAAACACCAGCATGCAGGCCACGGCCAGCAGCATGATGCGCAGGATCAGCAGGGAGGCGATCGAACGGAAGCGGGGCATGGAAGGCGCTCAGCGCAGCAGGTGCTTGAGCTCGAATCCGTAGCGCCGCAGCCGGGGATTGAGGTGCTTGCTGTAGCTGCGAAAGTCCAGAGGGGCCAGCGGCGCGCTGATCCTGTGCTCGTAGCGGTCGATCTGGGACTTGTCCAGCAGCGTGAACATGGGCCGCACCTGCTCCAGCCCTTCGGAGGCGAAATCGGTTCCGTGCGCATGGTCGTAGAGCATGACCAGGGCCCAGGCACCGGTCAGGAAATGGCCGCCCGCCAGTGCCGACAGCTCGCCCGTGCGCAGCGCCGTCATGGCGGCGGCCGATGAATTGATGGCGCTGAAGAAGGCATCACGCCCCGGCGAGCCGCCCCGCGCGCGCCAGGCCTGCATGGCGCCAAAGGCCATCTCGTCGTTGCCCGCCCAGACCAGGCGCACCTCGGGATAGCGCTGGAACAGCACGGCCGCCTGCTGCTCGGCGCGTTCGCGGCGCCATTCGCCAAAGACTTCCTGCTGCAGCACCACGTCGCTGGCCTCGGCCGCCGCGCGGCGCATGCCGGCATTGCGTTCCACCGAGGAGGGCGTGGAGCGGTCCCCGGCAATGGCCACCATGTGCAGCCGGCCATCGGCCGCACGCGCCTGGCCCGATGCCCGTGCAGCGGCGAACAGTGACTTGGCGGTCAGGTAGCCGGCCTCTTCGGCGCCCGGCTCCAGACTGCCCAGCCAGTGGCGATAGCGCTCCCGCGCCACGCCGGTCTGGCCGCGCAATGTTTCGGGCACGCCGCTGAAGGCCATGAAGCTGTCGATGCCTGCGGCCTCCAGCGTGCGCAGGATTTCCGGCGCCACGCTGTAGTCGTTGGTAAACATCACGTACCGGGGCCGCTGCGCCTTGGGCAAGGCGGCAATCTGGCGCGCAATCTCGATGGGGCGCAGGTGGTCGCGCTGGGCATAGCGGACCTGCAGCTGCATGCCCAGGCTGCTGGCCGCGTCCTGCATGGCCTCGCTGACCGTGGTCCAGTAGCGCTCATCGGACCGGCCGGGGTTGATGAAGACCACGCTTTGCGCGGCGGCAGCGGCCGACTGCGCCAGCACGCCCATCACCCAGGCCATGTAGGTCATACGCAGCGCCCACGGCAAGACGCCCCGGTGGAGTCCACCGGGGCGTCCCGAAGAAGGGGCAGCAGGAATCATCTGCCGCGCAGCTGGGTCAGACGCGCTCTGCCACCCAGGCCTGCACACCGGCCAGCGCCGCGGGCAGGCCCGAAGCGTCCGTGCCGCCGGCCATGGCCATGTCGGGCTTGCCGCCGCCCTTGCCGCCGACCTGGCTGGCCACGAAGTTCACCAGATCGCCAGCCTTGAGGCGCGAGGTCTCGGCCTTGGTCACGCCTGCGGCCAGTTGCACCTTGTCGCCATCGACGGCGGCCAGCACGATGGCTGCGGCGCCCAGCTTGTCCTTGAGCTTGTCCATGGTGTCGCGCAGGGTCTTGGCGTCAGCGCCTTCCAGCCTGGCGGCCAGCACCTTGATGCCCTTGACGTCCACGGCCTGGCCGGCCAGCTCGTCGCCCTGGCTGGAAGCGAGCTTGCCCTTGAGCGCAGCCACTTCCTTCTCCAGCGCGCGGATCTGCTCCAGCGCACCGCCGATGCGGGTGTTCAGCTCGGCCGTCGGCGCCTTCAGCGCGGCGGCGGCCTGGTCCACCGTGGATTCCAGCGATTGCAGGTAGGCCAGCGCGTTCTCGCCGGTCACCGCCTCGATGCGGCGCACGCCGGCGGCCACGCCGCCTTCGCCCACCACCTTGAACAGGCCGATGTCGCCCGTGCGCTGCACGTGGGTGCCGCCGCACAGTTCGCGGCTGCTGCCGATGTCCAGCACGCGCACGGAGTCGCCGTACTTCTCGCCGAACAGCATCATGGCGCCCGTGGCCTTGGCCGATTCGATGTCCATCACGCGCGCATCGGTGGGCGTGTTGGCCAGGATCTCGGCGTTCACGCGGCGTTCGATCTCGCGGATCTCTTCAGCGGTCACGGGCTGGTTGTGGGCAAAGTCGAAGCGCGTGCGCTCGGCGTTGACCAGCGAGCCCTTTTGCTGCACGTGATCGCCCAGCACTTCGCGCAGGGCCTTGTGCATGATGTGCGTGACCGAATGGTTGCGCATGGTGGCGGCACGCAGCTGCGTGTCCACCTCGGCCTGCACGGCATCGCCCACCTTGAGGCTGCCGGACTCCAGCACGCCATGGTGGCCGAACACATCGGCCTTGATCTTGAGCGTGTCCTCGACCGCAAAGCGTGCGCCCGCAGTGCTGATCACACCCTGGTCGCCCACCTGGCCGCCGGACTCGGCGTAGAAAGGCGTGGTGTCGAGCACGACCACGCCGCTCTGGCCTGCCTTGAGTTCCTGCACGGCGCTGCCTTCGGCATACAGTGCCACCACCTTGGCGGCCTCGGCCAGCTTCTGGTAGCCCGTGAAGGCATTGGCATCGCCCGTGTACTCCAGGGCGCGGTCCATCTTGAACTTGCCTGCTGCGCGGGCCTTGTTCTTCTGCTCTTCCATGGCAGTCTGGAAGCCCGCCTCGTCCACGCTCAGGCCGCGCTCGCGGCAGACGTCGTTGGTCAGGTCCAGGGGGAAGCCGTAGGTGTCGTGCAGCTTGAAGGCCACGTCGCCGGGCAGCACCTTGGCGCCACCGGCCAGCGCTGCGTCCAGGATTTCCATGCCGTTGGCCAGGGTCTCGAAGAAGCGCTCTTCCTCGACCCGCAGCACTTCGGTGATGCGCGCTTCCTGCTCGCGGATCTTGGGATAGGCATCGCCCATCACGGCCACCAGGTCCTTGACCAGCTTGTGGAAGAACGGGGTCTTCTGGCCCAGCTTGTAGCCGTGGCGGATGGCGCGGCGCACGATGCGGCGCTGCACGTAGCCGCGGCCTTCGTTGGAGGGAATCACGCCGTCGGCCACCAGGAAGGCGGTGGCGCGGATGTGGTCGGCGATCACCTTGAGCGAGGGGGTCTCGATGTCGGTGATGTGCGTCTCGCGCGCAGCGGCCTTGATCAGCGCCTGGAACAGGTCGATCTCGTAGTTGCTGTGCACATGCTGCAGGATGGCGGCCAGGCGCTCCAGGCCCATGCCGGTGTCCACGCAGGGCGCGGGCAGCGGCTTGACGTTGCCCTGCTCGTCCATGTCGAACTGCATGAACACGTTGTTCCAGATCTCGATGAAGCGGTCGCCGTCTTCGTCAGGGCTGCCCGGAGGGCCGCCGGCCACGTGCGCGCCGTGGTCGTAGAAGATTTCCGAGCAGGGGCCGCAGGGACCGGTGTCGGCCATCATCCAGAAGTTGTCGCTCTTGTAGCGGCCGCCCTTGTTGTCGCCAATGCGGATCACGCGCTCGGGCGGCAGGCCGATTTCCTTGGTCCAGATGTCATAGGCCTCGTCGTCCTCGGCGTAGACCGTGGCCAGCAGGCGTTCCTTGGGCAGCTTGTAGACCTCGGTCAGCAGCTCCCAGGCCCACTTGAGCGACTCGCGCTTGAAGTAGTCGCCGAAGGACCAGTTGCCCAGCATCTCGAAGAAGGTGTGGTGGCGGGCCGTGTAGCCCACGTTTTCCAGATCGTTGTGCTTGCCGCCTGCGCGCAGGCAGGTCTGCACCGAGGTGGCGCGCTTGTAGGGGCGCTTGTCGGTGCCCAGGAACACGTCCTTGAACTGGACCATGCCCGAGTTGGTGAACATCAGCGTCGGATCGTTGCCGGGCACCAGGGGGCTCGACTCCACGATGGTGTGGCCCTTGGATGCGAAAAAGTCCAGAAAGCTCTTGCGAATGTCGGCAACGGTGAAAGTGGGTGTGCTCATGGTGTCTAGGAGTTCGGAGCGCGCACGCGGGGCGCTGTCCCTGGCGGGAGGGTGTCCCGTCGGGACCAACGCGCATTATAGGTTTGCCCCATGGTTGCGGCAGCGAGCCCTGCCTGGCCTCCATCACGCACGTGGCCAAAGAAGGCCTCTCCTCCCATCTGCCCGAGCGCGCAACAGCGGCGCGCGACTGGCCGGTCCACGGCGCCTGCAGCTGTGGGTGGCGCCCCATCCGGGCCGCAGGGCCGACATTCTTGCGCTGGAGAAATGGCTGGTGCAGGAGATGGGGGAGATGGCTAGCACAGGCGATCTCGCCGTTCCCTGATCCCGCTCAGACTGCGCGCGATGGGCGCCCTGGATAATCGCCAGCCGGAACCACAGCAAGCACACCATGGCGCAACCACAGACACCCGAGCCCCATTCCAGCGAACCGGCCACCGCTGCCAGCGCCAACGGATCCGATCCGGCCAAACCGCCAACACCGCCGAAACCGCCCAAGCCACCAAAAAGCCGCATCGTGCCCTGGCTCATCGGCCTGCCCGTGGCCTTCTTCGCTGTGCTCATGCTGGCTGGCCAGTTGCTGTCCACGCCCGAAGGTGAGGCGCGCTGGGTGGAGCGCGAAACCATCAAGATCTGCCGCAAGGAAACCGCGCGGCCAGAGGCCGAGCGCAAGACGCAGCAGTTTGAATCGGTGCAGGACTGCGACAGGCTCGAATTCGACTTCAAGCAGCGCTACGGTGAAAACCCCTGAGGCGAAGTCACAACGAAAAAGGCCGGCAGAGCCGGCCTTTGATTTGCTGCGCCCGTTCAGTCGCGCGTCTCGATGGCGCGGTTGATGCCCAGCGCCGCCAGCGTGCACAGCGCACCCGACAGCAGATAGATCCCCAGCGCCACCAGTCCGAAGCGCGAGGACACGCCCAGGGCCACCAGCGGAGCGAATGCCGCGCCCACCAGCCAGGCCATGTCCGAGGACAGAGCAGCACCCGTGTAGCGATAGCGTGAGGGGAAGTTGGACGTCACCGTGCCGGCCGCCTGGCCATAGGACAGGCCCAGCAGGATGAAGCCGACGATGATGAACACGTTGTTCCCCATCGTTCCGCTGCCCAGCAGCCAGGGCGCCAGGAAGCTGAAGATGCCGATCAGGCAGGCCATGGTGCCCAGCGTGTTGCGCCGGCCCACACGGTCGGCCAGCCAGCCCGAGACCATGATGGCGGCAGCCGCACAGAAGGCGCCCACGATCTGCACCCCGAGCACATGGGTCACCGACTGGTCCGAGTACAGCGAGATCCAGGACAGCGGGAAGATGGTCACCAGGTGGAACAGCGCAAAGCTGGCCAGGGCGGCAAACGCACCGATCACCACGTTGCGACCCTCGTCGCGCATCAGCGGCAGCACGCCCATGGGCTCCAGCTCACGCTGCTGCAGCAGTTCGGTGTAGGACTGGCCCACGACCAGGCGCAGCCGGGCAAACAGTGCCACGACGTTGATGGCAAAGGCCACGCAGAAGGGATAGCGCCAGCCCCAGCTGAGGAACTCGTCGGCTCCCACATGGGCGTAGATGAAGGCAAACAGCCCTGCCGCGAGCACGAAGCCCAGCGGCGCGCCCAACTGGCCCATCATCGAATACCAGCCGCGCCGGTTCTTGGGCGCCGACATGGCCAGCAGCGACGGCAGGCCGTCCCACGAGCCGCCCAGCGCAATGCCCTGGCCTATGCGCAGCAGCGCCAGCACGATGATGGCGTTCACCCCCGCCTGCTGGTAGCTGGGCAGGAAGGCCATGCCCACGGTGCACACGCCCAGCAGAAACAGCGCCAGCGTCAGCTTGGTCGCCCGCCCCCAGCGCCGCTGCACGGCCATGGACAGCGCCGTGCCCAGCGGCCGGGCCACGAAGGCCAGCGAGAAGATGGCGAACGACATCAGCGTGCCGTCGAGCTTGGAAAGGTAGGGAAACAGCAGCGCCGGGAAGACCAGCACGCAGGCGATGCCGAACACGAAGAAGTCGAAGTACTCCGAGGATCGCCCGATGATCACGCCGACGGCGATTTCGTTGGGCGTGACATCTTCGTGGGTGTCGGCGCGGGACAGAGATTCTTTGCTCTCATAGCTTCCGCCGGGGAAGCTTGCAGTTGTGTCGAGGCCGCTCATAGATGGATGCTCCTTGTCTCGTCTCACTGACAGCTCTGTTCTACGCCCTCGCTTGATCTGGCGCAAGGCGGTTTCCACCTCGACCGGCCTCGGTGTTTGTCCTGCTGCGCGCGACGCGAAAATGCGGCCTCCGGACCGCCAGGCACCTGACGTGCACCCGTCCAGGTAGCAGAAAGTTCCCGGGTTCTCCTTGACGTTGGACAAAATGTCCAATGGACAAATTTATACTTCGTAATACATTTGCCCGGATCTTGTAATCCGCGTTTCTATGTAAACGCGCTCTTGTTGCGCCCCTAGCATGCTAAAAATCAAGGAACTCCGTGGGCCTGCGTGGCTCACCGCGGCCGCTTTGACAGCCAGTCTCACTGGCTGCAGCAAAGCCGTCGTGCTCAACCCCGCCGGCGACATCGCCGCGCAGCAAGGCAACCTGGTGGTCACGGCCACCTTGCTGATGCTGATCATCATCATCCCGGTGATCATCCTCACGCTGCTTTTCGCCTGGAAATACCGCCAGTCGAACACCGAGGCCCACTACGACCCCGAATGGCACCACTCCACCACGCTGGAGCTGGTGATCTGGTCCGTGCCGCTGATGATCATCATCGCGCTGGGCGCCATCACCTGGATCAGCACCCACAAGCTGGACCCCTACCGTCCGCTGGACCGCGTCTCGGCCACCAAGCCGCTGAGCACCGATGTCAAGCCGCTGGAGGTGCAGGTCGTGGCCATGGACTGGAAGTGGCTGTTCTTCATCCCTGAAAAAGGCATCGCCACCGTCAACGAGCTGGCCGCTCCCGTGGATCGTCCCATCCACTTCAAGCTGACCGCCACCTCGACGATGAACTCCTTCTACGTGCCTGACCTGGCCGGCATGATCTATGCCATGCCCGGCATGCAGACCGAGCTGAACGCCGTGATCAACAAGCCCGGCGTGTTCCACGGCCTGGCATCGCACTACAGCGGCGCCGGCTTCTCGGGCATGACGTTCAAGTTCCATGGCCTGAGCAACGAAGAGTTCGATCAGTGGGTTGCCAAGGCCAAGTCCGAAGGCAAGGCCCTGACGCGCGATACCTACCTGAACCTGGTCAAGCCCAGCGAGCGCAACCCGGTCGAGCGCTTCGCCACGGTGGACGAAGGCCTGTACGACAAGGTGCTCAACCGCTGTGTCGAAGAAGGCAAGATGTGCATGCATCACATGATGGCCATCGACGCTGCCGGCGGCGAAGCCTATCTCAAGGCCGTGGGCATGAACCTGCCCCAGGATGTGTGCACGGTGCAAAACGCCGACCGCGTCGTGGCCTTCCTGGACCAGCGCGACGGCTCCGCAGCCGCTGCGCAGCAATAAGCAGTTAGCGGACGCGGACGACGGCCAGACCGCCGCCCGCTCCCATCACGACCTAAGAGACTCGATATGTCTGAACATACCTCCCCGGCACAGGCCCACTGGCTGCTGGGACGCATCACTTGGGACTCCATCCCGATGGCGCATGAGCCCATCGTGCTGGCGACCTTCATCGCCGTGGTGCTCGGCGGCCTTGCCGTGCTGGGCCTGCTCACCAAGTTCCGCCTGTGGGGCCCGCTGTGGCGCGACTGGCTGTGCAGCATCGACCACAAGAAGATCGGCATCATGTACATGATCCTCGGTCTGGTCATGCTGCTGCGCGGCTTTGCCGACGCGCTGATGATGCGCCTGCAGCAGGCCATGGCCTTCGGCGACAACCTGGGCTACCTGCCTCCGCACCACTACGACCAGATCTTCACGGCACACGGCGTGATCATGATCTTCTTCGTGGCCATGCCCTTCGTGACCGGCCTGATGAACTATCTGGTGCCGCTGCAGATCGGCGCCCGCGACGTGTCCTTCCCGTTCCTGAACAACTTCAGCTTCTGGATGACCACGGGCGGCGCCGTGCTGGTGATGATCTCGCTGTTCCTGGGCGAGTTCTCCACCTCCGGCTGGCTGGCACTGTCCAACCTGGGGGCGCAGAACCCCGGGGTCGGGCTTGACTACTACATCTGGGGATTGCAGGTGGCCGGCGTCGGCACCACGCTGTCAGGCATCAACCTGATCGTGACCATCATCAAGATGCGCGCACCCGGCATGAACCTGATGAAGATGCCCGTCTTCACCTGGACCGCCCTGTGCACCAACGCGCTGATCGTGGCCTCGTTCCCCATCCTGACCGCAGCCCTGGTGCTGATGTCGCTGGACCGCTACGTCGGCACGAACTTCTTCACGAACGAGCTGGGCGGCAACCCCATGCTGTACGTGAACCTGATCTGGATCTGGGGCCACCCCGAGGTCTACATCCTGATCCTGCCCTGCTTCGGCATCTTCTCGGAGATCGTCTCCACCTTCAGCCGCAAGCGCCTGTTCGGCTACACCTCCATGGTGTACGCGACGGTGTGTATCACCATCCTGTCCTACCTGGTCTGGCTGCACCACTTCTTCACCATGGGCTCCGGCGCCAGCGTGAACACCTTCTTCGGCATCACGACGATGATCATCTCGATCCCGACGGGCGCCAAGATCTTCAACTGGCTGTTCACCATGTACCGCGGCCGCATCCGCTTCACGGTGCCGATGCTGTGGACCGTGGGCTTCATGTGCACGTTCGCCATCGGCGGCATGACCGGCGTGCTGCTGGCCGTTCCCCCGGCCGACTTCGTGCTCCACAACAGCCTGTTCCTGATCGCCCACTTCCACAACGTGATCATCGGCGGCGTGGTGTTCGGCGTGTTCGCCGGCATCAACTTCTGGTTCCCCAAGGCCTTCGGCTACAAGCTCGACGAGTTCTGGGGCAAGTGCTCGTTCTGGTTCTGGCTGGTCGGCTTCTGGGTCGCCTTCACACCGCTGTACGTGCTGGGCCTGATGGGCGTGACACGCCGTGCCAACCACTTCGAGGACCCCTCGCTGCAGATCTGGTTCGTGATCGCCGCCCTGGGCGCCGGTCTGGTGGCACTGGGCATCGGCAGCTTCCTGATCCAGCTGGTGGTCAGCTACTTCAAGCGCGACCAGCTGCGTGACGTGACCGGCGACCCATGGGAAGGCCGCACGCTGGAGTGGGCCACCTCCTCGCCCCCTCCCCAGTACAACTTCGCCTTCACGCCCGTGGTGCATGAGATCGATGCCTGGTGGGACATGAAGAAGCACGGCTACCAGCGTCCGCTGACCGGCTTCAAGCCCGTCCACATGCCGTCCAACACCGGCGCCGGTGTCGTGATCGCCGCGCTGTCCACGGTCTTCGGCTTCGCGATGATCTGGCACATGTGGCCCCTGGCCATTGCGTCGTTCGCCGCCACCGTGCTGGCGTCGATCATCCACACGTTCAACTACAAGCGCGACTACTACATCCCCGCCGCGGAAGTCGCGGCCACGGAAGAACTGCGCACACAACAGCTGGCACGTCATGTCTGATACCCGTTACACCGCAGGCGGCGCTGCCGCCCTGGCCCCGCGCGAGTACCACCTCGCCGAGGAGCCCCATCCCGAAAACGGCACCGCTCTGGGCTTCTGGCTCTACCTGATGAGCGACTGCCTGATCTTTGCAGCGCTGTTCGCCACCTATGGCGTGCTGGGCCGCAACTACGCTGCAGGCCCCACGGGCGCCCAGCTGTTCGACCTGCCCCTGGTGGCGATGAACACGGCCTTCCTGCTGCTGTCGTCCATCACCTTCGGCTTCGCCATGCTGCAAAAGCAGCAGGGCAAGCTGGGCGGCACCCAGCTGTGGCTGGCCATCACCGGCCTGTTCGGCCTGTGCTTCCTGGGCCTGGAACTCTATGAGTTCTCCCACCTGCTGCACGAGGGCGCAGGCCCGCAGCGCAGCGCCTTCCTGTCCTCGTTCTTCACGCTGGTGGGCACCCACGGCCTGCACGTGAGCTTCGGCCTGATCTGGCTGGTCACGCTGATGATCCAGATCAACAAGCACGGCCTGACGCACGAGAACAACCGCCGCCTGATGTGCCTGTCGATGTTCTGGCACTTCTTGGACGTGGTCTGGATCGGCGTCTTCACTTTTGTTTACCTGATGGGGGTGCTGTAAATGGCTGCACACGACATCCACGCCGGCCATGGCCACGGTCACCACGACCAGCACGGCCATGACGATCACCACCACGACGCAGGCCCGCACAGCACGTTCTCGGGCTATATGTGGGGCTTCGTGCTCTCGATCATCCTGACGGCCATCCCGTTCTGGCTGGTGATGAGCAATGTCATCTCGGACCGTGCAACGGCCGTGATGGTGCTCGGCGGCTTCGCCGTGGTGCAGATCCTGGTCCACATGGTCTTCTTCCTGCACATGAACGGCAAGATCGAAGGCGGCTGGACCCTGCTGTCCACCATCTTCACCGTGGTCTTCGTGGCCATCGGCATTGCGGGCACCCTGTGGGTCATGTTCCACATGAACACCAACATGATGCCCCAGCACACCATGCCGGCCGACCCCGCCGCTCAGACGGCTCCAGCCTCGGTCACGCCTTGACCGCATCTGGAAACTCCGGGCCCTCCAGCCACGCCGGCGCATCGCGCCGGCGTGGCCCACTCGCTCAGGCGATGCTCATCTCGGTGGGCATCGCCTTGTTTTTGGGCTTCATCTTCCTGGGCAGCTGGCAGGTCCAGCGCCGTGCCTGGAAGCTGGACTTGATAGAGCGCGTTGACCAGCGCGTGCACGCCGCACCCGCTGCCCTGCCCCCGCCCGCCGAATGGCCGCAGATCACGGCCGCTGACCACGAGTACCGCGCCGTGCAGGCCAGCGGCCACTGGCTGGCCGGCAAGACCGTGCTGACCCAGGCCGTGACCGAATTGGGCGCCGGCTTCTGGGTACTGACGCCGCTGCAGATGAACGACGGCAACCAGGTGCTGGTGAACCGGGGCTTCATTCCCACAGCGCAGCGCGCGCGCTGGCAGGATCAGCCCGCACAGGCGCCCCAGGACCCGGTGACGGTGGCCGGCCTGCTGCGCATCAGCGAGCCGCGCGGCGGCTTCCTGCGCGAGAACGATCCCGCGCAGCAGCGCTGGTTCTCGCGCGATGTGGCGGCCATTGCACAGGCCCAGGGCCTGGACCATGCAGCCCCCTACTTCATCGACGCAGGCCTGCCGGGCCAGCCCGTGGCAGACGGCACCTGGCCGCGCCCGGGCATGACCGTGATCCGCTTCCCCAACAGCCATCTGGTCTATGCGCTGACCTGGTACGGGCTGGCGCTGATGGTGGTCGGCGCGGCCTGGCTGGTCAGGCGCAATGACCGGCAGGCAAGCAGCAAGCCGTAAAGCCGTAAGGCCGTAAAGCCGCCGCTCCAGGCAACAGGGCCACCGATGACATCGGTGGCCTTTTTTACGCCAGTCCTCTACAAGACCCTGCCGCGCCACGGCTGCCTGCGGTAGCGCACAATCGCCCGCGTGAATTCGCCTTCAGAGTCCCTGTTCCGCGTCGAGCGCACCACCGAACGCCAGAACATGCAGCTGCTGATACAGCTGCGCTGGTTTGCCGTGGTCGGGCAGGTGATCACCATCTCCCTGGTGCACTACGGCTTCGGCATCACCCTGCCGCTGCCGGCCATGGCTCTGGTGCTGATGGCCAGCGTCTTCACCAATCTTGGCTACATCTACTGGTACCGCAGCCACCGCCGCCAGATCTCGGCGCGCAACCTGTTCCTGGCCCTGCTGGCCGACGTGCTCGCCCTGGCCATACAGCTGTATTTGAGCGGCGGCGCCAGCAATCCCTTCATCTATCTGTTCCTGCTGCAGGGCATTCTGGGCGCCGTGCTGCTCAGGCCCGTGCACGCCTGGATCATCGTTGCCAGCACCTCGCTGTGCACCCTGGTGCTGGCCATCGTGCACTGGCCCCTGCCCATTGGCGCGGCGGGACCGGACGGGCTGCCCGGCCTGTACGTGAGCGGCATTCTGATCAGCTTCGGGCTGACCACGGTGCTGCTGGTCGTCTTCCTGCGCCGCATCGTCTCCAACCTGCGCCGGCGTGACGCACGGCTGGCCAACATGCGCCAGCGTGCCAGCGAAGAGGAGCACATCGTGCGCATGGGCCTGCTGGCCACGGGCGCGGCGCACGAGCTGGGCACGCCGCTGTCCACCATGTCCGTCATCCTGGGCGACTGGCAGCGCATGCCCGCCATCACGCAAGACCCCGACCTGCTGGCAGACCTGCAGGAAATGCAGCAGCAGCTGCTGCGCTGCAAGTCCATCGTCTCCAGCGTGCTCATGTCGGCCGGCGAGACCCGCGCCGATGCGCCACAGGCCACCACGCTGCGCGCCTTCATGGACGGCGTGGTCGCGCACTGGCAGTCACGCCACGCCGTGGAGCATTTCGACTATGTCCAGGCCGACGAGGACTTCCCCATTCTTTCCGATACCGCGTTGCAGCAAATGGTTTGCAATGTGCTCGACAATGCGGCCGAAGCCTCCCCCCGCCATGTGGCGCTGCACCTGGCCGTGCGCACCGGCATGCTGTGCATCACCGTGCGCGACAAGGGACCGGGCTTTGCACCCGCCGTGCTGGAACAGCTGGGCCAGCGCCATATCTCCACCAAGACGGAGCGCCCGGGCCGGGGGCTGGGCCTGTTCCTGGTGCTCAACGTGGCGCGCTCGCTGGGCGGACGCGTTCAGGTGAGGAACACCCCGCCGCGGGGCAGTGAGGTGGAGATCCGCCTGCCCCTGTCATCGATTGCCATTGAACCCGGCGCCTGAAGCGGCGCCCACAGGAACCCGAATCGCCCATGGACAGCTCCCGCCTCCTGCTGCTGGTTGAAGACGATGCGACCTTTGCGCGCACGCTGACGCGCTCGTTCGAGCGGCGCGGCTACCGCGTGCTGCAGGCCGCCAGCGCCGAGGAAGTGCGCGAGCTGCTGCAGACGCACTCGCCGCAGTACGCCGTCATGGACCTCAAGCTGGCGGGCAACGCGTCGGGCCTGAGCTGCGTGCAGATGCTGCACCAGCACAGCCCCGAGGCGCTGATCGTCGTGCTCACAGGCTATGCCAGCATTGCCACGGCCGTGGAGGCGGTCAAGCTAGGCGCATGCCACTATCTGGCCAAGCCCTCCAACACCGACGATATCGAGGCCGCCTTCGGCCGCCTCGAGGGCCGCACCGACGTGGAACTGTCGCGCAACCCCACCTCCATCAAGACGCTGGAGTGGGAACACATCCACGAAACCCTGGCCGAGAGCGATTTCAACATCTCCGAAGCCGCTCGCCGCCTGGGCATGCACCGGCGTACGCTGGCGCGCAAGCTGGAAAAGCGGCAGATCAAGTAAGGCGGCAGTCACCAAGACAAACCGGGCCTCAAGGGCCCGGTTTGTCATTGCGCGGCCATGGCCCTCAGGCCATCAACCCATCAGCCCAGCCAGAGGTAGTGATCGACCAGCAGCGCCAGGAACAGCACGCTCAGGTGGATCAGCGAGAAGCGGAATGTCTTGCGCGACAGCTGGTCCGAGTAATTGCGCCACAGTGCAAAGGCATAGGCACAGAAGCCCACGCTCAGCACCACGGCCACCACCAGGTACAGCCAGGAACTCATGCCGTACATGAAGGGCAGCATGCAGGCCGCAAACAGGATCACCGTATACAGCAGGATCTGCAGCCGCGTGTACTCGCTGCCATGCGTCACGGGCAGCATGGGCAGGCCGGACTGGCGGTAGTCTTCCACGCGGTACAGCGCCAGCGCCCAGAAATGGGGTGGTGTCCACAGGAAGATGATGAGGAACAGGATCAGCGCCTCGGGACCGACCTGGCCCGTCATCGCGGCCCAGCCCAGCACGGGCGGCATGGCACCAGAGGCGCCGCCGATCACGATGTTCTGCGGCGTGGCGGGCTTGAGGATCACCGTGTAGATCACGGCATAGCCCACGAAGGTGGCCAGCGTCAGCCACATGGTCAGCGGGTTGGTGCACAGCAGCAGCACCAGCGCGCCCAGCGTGCACAAGATGGCCGAGAAGGCCAGCGCCTGCTGGCTGCTCAGCTCGCCGCGCGCCGTGGGCCGCCAGGAGGTGCGCTTCATGCGCGCATCGATATGGCGCTCCACCAGGCAGTTGAAGGCGGCCGCCGCGCCCGCCACCAGCCAGATGCCCAAGCAGGCCAGCGCCATGTGCAGCCACTGGTCGGCGTTGGGCCAGCCGGGCACGGCCAGCACCATGCCGATCAGTGCGCAGAACACGATCAGCTGCACCACACGCGGCTTGGTCAGGGCATAGAACTGTGTCCAGCGCGAGGGCTCGACACTCAGGGAAGCTTGTTTACTCATGCAATCTCTCCACGGGCAACCGGCAGACCGTCCCGCAGTGCGCCCGGGCGGCTGGCCGCCAGGCACCAAACAATCACGGTCACCAGCGCAGCTGCGCCGCCCGTATGCAGCACCGCGGCCACCAACGGCCAATCGAGCACCACGTTCGACAGGCCTGTCAGCACCTGCAGCACCAAAAACGCACCCAGCACGCGGCGCTGCGACGCCAGTGCGGGCACTTCACCCAAACGCCACCACAGCCCGGCCAGCGCAGCCACCACCACATAGGCCGCCAGGCGGTGCAGATAGTGGATGGCCGTGAGGCCCGCAAAGCTGATGTTGCTGCCGTCCTGCAGCAGGCCCAGCGGACGCCAGATCTGCAGCGCCTGCGAAAAATCCATGGCCGGCCACCAGCTGCCCTGGCAGGTCGGGAAACTGCTGCAGGCCAGCACCGCATAGTTGGTGCTGACCCAGCCGCCCAGCGCCACCTGCAGCACCAGCAGCGCAAGACCCAGCCACAGCCCCGCGCGCAGCGCGGGCGAAATCACGGTCGCCCCTTGCTGACGCGCAGCACGGCTCAACCCCACGGCGGGCACGCACAGCAAGGCCAGCAGCCCCGTGCCGCCCAGCAGGTGCAGGGTCACGATGGCCGGAAAAAGCTTCATGGTCACGGTCCAGGCGCCAAAGGCGCCCTGCAGGCAGACCCAGAACAGCGCCAGCGTGGGCCACCACGGACTCAGGGCACCGCCTGTGCCCTCCGCCCCTGTAAGCTCGGCCCCTGCGCCACCCGCCCTGCCCAGGCGCCGCGCGCGCCGCCAGGCCATGATGGTCATGGCGATGATGAGCACGCCCACGGTGGTTGCCAGATAGCGGTGGACCATCTCTATCCATGCCTTGCCATGCGTCACCGGCCCGGTGGGCATGGCGGCCTGGGCCTCAGCAATCTGCGCGCGGGCGCCCATGGGGCTGGCGCTGCCATAGCAGCCCGGCCAGTCGGGGCAGCCCAGGCCGGAATCGGTCAGGCGGGTGAAGGCGCCGAACAGCACCAGATCGAAAGTCAGGAACAGCGTGAGCACCGACAGCGCCTGCAGCCGCTTGAGCGAGCCGCCGCTGCGATTGCGCAGCCACACCCAGGCCAGGGGGCCCAGCGCCAGCAACAGGCCCAGCAGCATCAGCTCCAGAACGGGGGCCAGATCGTACAGCGCCTGTTCGCTCACACCCGCCCTCCGCAGCGCGGCATGCACCACACGGCATGGCCCACGGGCAAGCCGAAAGGCAATGCCGCAGGCGCATCCGGTTGGCGACAGCAGATCTTCATAAATGAGAGCAATTTGACAAGAAGGCTCAGCCCCATGCGCGAGATTGGATCGCAGGCCGGGCCTACAGAGAATCAGGACATGCACCCAGATACCGGCTGCGGGACCGCGCCCCATGCACAAGGCCCGCCAAGCGGGCCCGGTCGCTGCAACTTTCAGAGCAGCATGTCTTTGATATGAAACAATTCTACTTGGCTGCGAACCGCTCAATCGCCCACGCATGCAGTGCCCCTAGATCGCAGCCAGCTTCTTTTGGCCGGTGCGATGCGGCTTGGGCCTGGCGCACACGAATTTCCACAGGACCCTGCCCAAGGCGTCGGCGGCACAGCTTTACACGACTGCTCAGATTCGCTCAGATTCAGACACCTCGCGTTCCTTAGATTGGTGGTTTCACTTGGGAACCGGCAACTGCCGGGTGAGGCCATGATTGCAGGAGGCTCGTGGACTGTGCTTGATGGGCACGGAAACGAAATCGGGCGTGTCGAAGGCGATGAATTCGTCCGTTGCGGGACCAGGCCCATCTACCGCATCGATGGACCGGCGCTGTACTCCATGGACGGTTCGGCCAGACTGATGGGCTTTATCGAAGGGACCGAGGTCAGAACGCGGCAAGGCCGGATCTTCCTCAAATTTCTCGCACATTGAGCGGCACTGCTCAGATTTGCTCATCTTCGGCCAGTCGAAGCCAGGGAGACTCCACGTCCAAGAAAACCTCCAGGCAATGGACCTCTTTTTCGTGCGCGTGCTCTCCAACAACGATTTCAATGCCTTCTGGGACGGCATCGCCCAGGACAAGCCCCTGAAGACGCCCGACAAGGGACGCACCGCGTCCTTCACTGTCATCCGCCGCAGCGACAGCGGCCTGGAAGTCAGAACGCACAAGGGCAACACGGTGCGCATAAGGCGGGAAGCCTTCGGCGCCGTGCTGCGCCATCTGGCCCAGGAGCATCACGGCGCCGAGCGGCCCTGCATCGTGGCCTCCAGCCAGCACCGGCCCGGCTTTCTGGGCTTTGCGGCCAAGCAGGCCAACGACAACGCGGCCGTGGTGATCACCTACATCCTGCCCATACTGCAGGACGCAGGACTTGTGGAAATCGACGGCAACCGGCCCAACAGGACCTGGCTGCTTTGAACAACTGCACAGCCTTCGGCCTTCTGCGCCGGTCAATGACAATCTATGTCAATTCATTCATAGCCAATCACTAAGGCGCACAGATAATTGCCAGCATTCGTGTGAATTGTGAGAAGGGTCCGGGCCACGCTCCGCGCCCTTCGATGCTGGAGGATTGGCAGATGAGCGCCCCGGAAATGGAGGCCATACAGGAGCGGCTGAAGAAGCTGCGGGCCGACGAGGCGCTGGTCGCCGAGCAGCTGGACCGGCTGCAGGCCCAAAAGGCTGCGCTGCAGCACAGGCTGGCCATGATCCAGGGCGCCGTGCAGGTGCTTGAAGAGATGCGTCAGGAGCTGGGGCCATGAACCGTGGCAAGCCCGTCTCACCACCCGCCTCGCCCCCCGCCTCACCCTGCGCATCGCCCACCCCCACCTTGCCCACAGCCGAAGACTGGCTGGCAAGAATTGCGGCCCTGGATGCCACGCAGCCCCCTCCCACCCCGCCCCGTTTGCGCAACCCACGCAAGGCAAAGCGCCGCAGGGCGGTCACCATCGTGGCAATGGCCGTGCTGCTGGGGCTGCTGGCCATCGCCCTGGCCGTGGCGGTGCAGTTGATGTGGGTCAAGTAGCTGTCACACGGCAGCAGCGGAAAGAGCCTTCAAGCGTGAAGCCAACCGAGCCGGGGCTGCTGTATACCCTCACATCCTGGCGAAGTCCCCATATTGTTTGCATGCTCACTTACGCCTAGCATGTGTCCACACTCAACGCAGTGGAGGTGCCATGGCCGATCCCGAAGAACCACTGGAAGTACGCTCAGAACGCTGGCAGTCGCTGAAGGGGCTGGACATCGCCTCCGTGGATCTGGGCCCCATCTGCGTGGTGCTCATGCTGACGCTGATCTGCATGGCCGTGATGATGCTGCTGGCCAAATCCGGCGCCGAGCAAGCACGGCAGGCCCAGCCCTCGTCCCAGGCCAAGGGCCCGGCTCCCCGACCGAAGCCGGCGCAGCCCGTGACCGAACCCGCCCAGCAACAGACCTGGACGCCGGCCTTGCGCACCTAAAGGCGACCTAAGGCCGACCTGAGGGCGGCAAGGCCAGGCCGCAGTACCTTCAGAGTTTCACCGAACGTGTCGCAATGAAGGTCGGCACGAACTTCTCGATCACAAAACGGGCATGGGGCTGCCAGTCTTCATGAAAGCCCGTCAGCACCAACCCCGCATCCAGCTGGCCGCCGATCTGATCGGCCAGCGTATGGCCGAACACCAGCGCCTCATTGCGCTCCCGCTTGGCATCAAGCGCTGCGGGCGGCAAATCCACCACATCGGAATACGGAAGGCGCCGCGCAGGCCGCATGAGCCCTTGCTCGCGCAACGCGGGATCGCGGTCCTCCACGAAGACCACCGGATTCCAGAAGCTGGACAGAAGGCGCCCACCCTTCGCGAGCACCCGCGCGCATTCACGCCATACGGGACGCACATCAGGCACGTAGAGGTTGGAGATGGGGTGAAAGATCACATCGAAGCCGGCATCTGCAAAAACGCCCAGATCGCGCATATCTCCCTGCACGCAGGTCAGCGCAAGGCCTTCGCGCTGCGCTACATGGCGGTCCTGTGCAAGCTGCCCGGCAGAGGCATCGAACACGGTGACCTGCGCGCCCGCCGCCGCAAGAATGGGCCCCTGCTGGCCGCCGCCGCCGGCAAGGCAGAGGATGCGCAGGCCGCGCACATCATCCAGCCAGCCCGCTGGCAAGGGGCCGGGCGTGAGCCGCGCCTGCCAGCTTCCGGCACGGGCCCGGGCTATTTCAGCGCTGTCGACCGGGCGCGACCAGTCGCAGTCTTTCGCTGCCTGCAGGTTCCAGGCGGCGGTGTTGTGGGCAAGGATGTCGATGGGTTCTGTCATGGGCACTCTTTCATAAAGAGGCCGCACGGCGACGCGAGATTGCGTTCAGAAAACGCGGAGCAGTCAACGGGCATGCAGGTGGTGACGCGGGCGTCCGCCGTGGGCCGGGAATGGGCTTCGGGGGGATCGGTCGGACTAGGGTCCGAAGGCGTCACAGGTTCATGTCAGGCTCGCAGCGGTCGCAGGAATGGAAGGGACAAATTCTAAGACTGCGCAAATTGCACTGTCAAACCACTGCGGCGCGTTCCCCACACGGTCATGCGGAAGTCACAACCGTGAGACGGCTTGGCTGTAAGTTGAACACGCACCCTCGATGGCGCTGGCTTCTGCTGCGCCATGGCGCGCCCGCTGACGACCGGCCTTTCCCAACCCGGCGCCCAATGGATACCGAGGAGCAACACTTTGAAGGAGAGCTATGCGTAGTCCCAAGAAAGGCCGAGAGCCGATCCGGCTCATGGACCTGGCCCCCGCCGTCTTCTGCATCCAGTGCGAACAGGAAAAACCCGCCACAGGAGCCCGCCAATTCCACGCGTGGCATGTGTGCAGCGACTGCTCGCAGAAGTTGGCCCAACTCCCCCCGGCGCAAGCACCCACGGCGCACCACGCGCACTGAGGCAAGCGATTCCCCAAAACGAAAGCCCGCCAGATGGCGGGCTTTCTCATGCCCTTGCGGACATGAGCGGGGGCGGGAGCGGGATGTCGATGCGCGCCTACCAGGGCACAAACATGATCACCAGTGCCACAGCCACGATAGCGGCAACGATGTACATGGTTCGCTTGGTGGCGAACCGGTTGCGGGACGACGAGGTGGGCACTTGGCCCGGGGTGTTGGGAGTAGGTTTGTTCATGACCTCAAGCATGGTCGCCGCCCGGGACCGGCCCTGTCGGACAAGCACAGCTAAGGCAATCAGCGCAGAGCATGACAAGAGCGTCGGCCTTGGCGCAAGGTGACGCTTGTGAACTGCCGTGGGCCCACTGAGCGCAAGTGGCCAGAAAAGACAAAGCCCGCGAGTGCGGGCTGTTGGTCAGATTTCGAAGGCAGTGCGGTCCACTGCATCCTTGATCCACGCAGGAGGCTTGCCCCGGCCGGTCCACGTTGCGCCGGTGGACGGATCACGGTACTTGGGCACGCCTGCACCGACGGGCGACTTGCGCTTGCCCGTGCTGAACACATCTTCCTGGGTCAATTGGAATTGCTGGACGAGCTCGCGAACCTTGGCGATGGCCCCGCCTTTTTCGGCTTTCAGGACTTCGGCGATGCGTGCTTCGATCTCTGCCTTTTGCTGCAGGAGCGTCTTGTAATCAGGTGTCATGGACTTTTCTTGGGTTGTATGCTAGCGAGTCAGCATTCTATGCACAAAATGCCGCGCTGACATACCTTTGCATCGCAAACCGAAGGTTGCGGACGCAACAACACTCCCAACCTCCAGAGGTATAGAGTGGCGCAATGAACAAAGCACTGGAACTCTCAGGAATCGCGCTGGTGGCCCTGGTGGCACTGGCACTCAGCGCATGCGCCCAACAGAAGCTGGCACCCTCCGTGGGCATGGCCAATCCCGCATCGGTCTATTGCGGTGAAATCGGCGGACAAGTTCGGATGGAGAAGACGCCCCAGGGCCAGGAAGGCATCTGCGTGCTGCCGAACGGGACGGAAATGGAAGAGTGGACGCTGTACCGCAAGGACCATCCGGCCAAGTAGTGGGATAGCGCTCTGCACGAAACACAAGCAAGCCGTTAACGCCCCACCGTCAACCTGCTGCAGTTCCACCTCCGTGGCCATCAGGATCACAACCTACTGGCGTGCCTCGTCCAAATCCCGTGCGACCTCCGGCGGTAAATCAGCGCGCAGCACTTGACCATCCGGGGTGACTCCACACAGCAGACCTGCAACTTCTTTACACGACGTAAAGCTTTTCTTCAGGAAAGGTCTGCATACTGGCCGGCAACGGATTCCGCCGAGCCTGGGAGCTTTCTCCTCCCTCCCTCTCAAATCCCTTTCCCAGGCACGCCCCCACGGCATCGGCATTTTTCTTCCAGGGCCCGCAGCTTCGCCGCTTGCGGGCCCTTTTCGTTGCCCCTTCAACGGCCGCAGCTCCAAGCGGACACCGTGTCGAAAGAACTCATACATACGGGGCATGCTCGACCTACATGAGCACCCTGACTTGGCTCGCACAGGGAAGCCTCACAAGCAGTTGAAATAGCGTCAGTCCCGAGACCCGCAATGCCCTGCTGATGGAGATAAGCATGAGTCAAGTCGTACCGAGTGAGTCTTTCAATCCGGACCCTGATGCCCGCTACCACCGGAGTCTCCTGGATGCCTTTCCGGTAAGGGGTAGCTACCAGCTCATTCAGTTGCGCAGCACCAGATCTCGCAGCCCCTTGCGACGTTTTGCGAAGGCTTGCATTCGGGCGTTTCGCGCGCTTGTTCGATGACTTGAGGAGGACCGTGATGCGACATATCTTTCTCACATTTTTCTGGTCCGTGGTGACCCTCATCTCCCTGTACATCTCCACGCTGGCAGGGCCGATGTTCCCGGTCACGAGCTGAAATGCGGTTAATCGCCGGGCCTATGGTTGACTCATGGTTCTCCTCCTGGAATTCATAGGCATGCCCTGAAAAGGGCACCGGACTTTTTCTTCCCCGTGCCTGCACGTCGCAGGCATTCACAAGCTCGCAGCACCGCTGGCGAGCTTCTTTTTTGCGGGGTCCGCTTGCGGCTTTGGCCCGCCTTGTAGAGATGCAAGGCGGGCATACATCGGTTGCGCACAGCGAAGCGCCAGCGGCGCCAAGGTTCAGGCGACCAAGCACAGGCTTGTGCCGGTGCGGCATGAAGGACAGGATGTTGAAGATGCGGACCGCTCCGCATTGGGTCAAATGCCGGCATCGCGTAAGATGCTGATCCACCAGTAGAAGCGGGCGTCGTTCAATGGCAGAACGTAAGCCTCCCTTGAAAACAGCGAGAATCTCCAGAAACCTACGCCAAAACCTACGCCGAACTGGACACCAAAAAGCCCGCATCGCGGGCTTTCGTTATGGGGGTTCTGTTGTGCGTCAGGTTTCCGAGCGCAGTGCCTGCAACTGCTCGGCCGGCAGCAGAGCCTCTTCCTCCGCCTTCTCCGCGCCGCTCCGCAACGCTCCCAGCGGCGGCAGCTTGATCAGTGCGTCGGCTTGTTCCGGCGTGCCATGCAGCCACGCATCCCAGTCGCCCGGCTCCAGCATCACAACCCCGCGCTTTTCTTTTCCCGGCCGATGCATCAACGACAGCACCGGGTGGCCGTCTGCGGGCTGGGTGATCATCGTGTAGTTCGGCACCAGCTCGCCGGTTTCCGGGTCCGTCCACTCGCTGTAGAGCCCGGCCAGGGCCGCAGACTCCCCATCGGCCCGGCGGAACGACCACCACACATTCCGGCTGCCCAGGCCCCAGTACGGCTCAACCCAGCTCTCGACAGGGATCAGGCAGCGCTGGCCCGCGCGCCAGGCCGGTGCGAACGTCCAGGACTTTCCGATCGTCTCGCGCCGGGCGTTGTTGGTGGACATGTGCTTGCCGTCTGCAGTCATTGGCCGCCGCGTCTTCGAGCTGCGCGGGATCATGCCCCACTGCCCGACCTCAATCTCGCCACCGGGCTTGATGTACGGCCCCAGGGCCAGTGGTGTGACGTGCGGCTTCCACCATGGAAGTGGCACCTGCCGGCCGACCCGCCACATGCGCTCAACTTCGATCTCACGCGGGGTGTTATATCGATTGCACATAAGTGGATGCTAACTTTTCTCGCTCTGCCAGATAACTGTACATTTATACAGTCATGAAAGTCAAAGTCACCATCCTCCGCAAAGCAGGCGCACGCAGCTACCACCGTGGCCCGCTGCAGTACGTTAAGGGTGAGCTGGACCTGAAGCACTACGCAGTGCCTGATCAGCGCCGGACGATCCCTGTGCTGCGCATCCTTGGAGACAGCGCCAACAACCAGCTGTTCGAGCCCAAGCTGATCTATGCATGTGCGGGAAAGATGAAGTTCAGCGGACTGGAACGCTGCGACAGAGCATGGCACGCGCAGGAATGGTCCTGCGAGTTCGACTACTGACCACCCAGGAGGCCGCATGTTGCTCACATACGAGGAATTCCCCACGTTGCTCACGATGCCGCGCTGGTTCGGCACGCCCGAAGTCAAAGTCATGCCGGGCAAGCCGGAGGACTATTTCATCGAACAGCTGCATCCCGACTGGTTTCTTGTCTACGACTCGGACGGCGACATGGTCTACAGCGGTGTCGGACCCGTGTCCGTGCAGCAGTCAAACGCCCCCTTCTGAGAGCTACCATGCAAAACCCCATTGAGCGCGGCGTAATCGCCAAGGTGCGTGGTGAAGAGATGTCGGCAGCACAACGCCTGTTGCCTGTGGCTGGGCGGGGCCAGCCACAACACATCACCTGTGAGATTGAAACGCTGCTTGCCGGCCGAGTGCGCATCACGTTTGAGTTGCAGCGCTATTCGCATGGCCGCAATCAATTCTGGCATTGGGTCGGTCGCGGCGCCGAGCAACTGGAACAGCCTGCTGGCTGAGCGCCATGGCTGATGGCATGACCTGGGGCGGCGCGCCCACGGCGCCGGGCTGGTATGCGGTCGTGGTGGATTACGGCCGCCTGCCCTTCCCTGCTGCGCGGCGCTGGGACGGCGCCCTCTGGGATGACGAGCGCGGCATCAGGGCATTCGACGGACCGCACCACTCGGCCGACGCCGCCCTGGACTGGGCCATGGAGCGCTGCCCAGAGGATTGACAGGTTCGACTACTGCTTTTTCTGCACGCTAATGGATCCGTCGGCCTCCAGGAACATGCAGCGGATTTCTGATTCCTCGCAGTCTGCCTCGCGCAGCGCCTTCTCGATATCGTTGCGCGATACCCGGTGGCTTTTGCGCGCACCCTCGAAGATCGTTCCATCCCGCCCCAGCAGCACCGCCTCGCCCTCCAGCAGCTTTTCCGCCCCGCGCCAGCGCGCCGTCACGAAACCCACGGCCGTATTCAACGCAATGAGGATCACGCACACCAGCAGCCCTCCAGGCAGGGACTGATCAGACCCCGTCATTGAGGGCCCCGCCGCCTCGCTCACCAACATCACCACCAGCAGATCGAAAGGCGTGAACTGGCCCACGGTACGCCGCCCCGTTATACGCATCATCAACAGCAGCAGGGCATAGACCGCCAGCGCGCGTACGGACAACTCAAACGGATGGATGTCCAGGTTCCACATACCACGCCCATTCAATTCCGCCCCGCCCAGGGGCTACGCGCAGAAGCGCGCACTGAACACTTGAAGGCCTGCCTCAACTGCCGCAATGCCTGCTGCCGCCGCGCAGGCGTCTCGGCCGCCGTGCAATCGCTGGGCACCCAGACCTCGTAGCCCGACATGCGTGCATCCGTAGCCGTGAGCATGACGCACATGTCCGCAGCAAACCCCACGATGACCAGCCTGCGCGCATGCATTCTGCCCAGCAGATGCAGCAGCGGCGTGGAATGAAATGCCGAATGCTGGGGCTTGAGAATCACCAGATCCTCCGCATCTGGCGCAAGCAGCCGAGCGATCTCGCCACGCTCACCAGCCAAACCCTGGCAGGCGGCAAGAATGTCGCTGAACTCGCTGTGCCAAGTGCCGTAGTTGTCGTTGGCGTAGATCGTAGCCACGCCCTTTTCACGAAGCCTGGCCTTGAGCCGGACAATGCGCCGGGCAGCCCGTACCGCTTCCTGCAGCAAAGGTCCGGCATTGGGAAATTGAAGCGGGTTGATGACATCCACCAGCAACAGCACCTCCGCGCTGTGAGGCACTTGCGTGGGTTCTAACCACCTCGTCCTGGGCATCACAGCATGGATTCGCGTTGCTGCTCCGCTCGAGATGCGCCGATGGCAGTTTCAACCTGCTTGACCTCTTCAGGGGGAGGCAGGACTGCTGGCATACCCAAGCTCTGGATCCACAACTCGCGGCACCAACCCTTGGTGTGATACAGGTGATGATCTTCATCCTTTTCCACTCGAGCGTGAGCCTCCTTGAGGGCCTTGCCCGTTTCGCCTGTAGCCACCTCCGCGACCTTGCCCAGGAGCTCCCAGTTGGCGTGGTCCTTGGTCTCAGCGTGGACCACGCACTCGCACGCCACGAGTTGCGCAGCGGCTGCACTACCACCTCTGAGAGCCAACTCCATCGCCTTCACCAGCGATGATCCTATGTGCTTCACGACATCACGGGAAGGCGAAGCTTCGTCCGGATTGACCCCCAACAGTTCACATGTAGTGCGCACCACGTTCTGGTGGCTGAGCGTCTCTTCGAGATACTCTTCCCATTCCTTTTTTAGGTCATCGTTAAGGGCGCAGGTCAGAGCAGTTCTATACACCTGCTCACCTCCGAGTTCCGTTTCCATCATCTGCAGCAACAGATCTTTGAGTTGAGACTCGTCATATCGTGGTTTAGCCATTTGCCTACTCCGGTTTTCAGTTGCGGTCCGGCGATGGTCGGCCAACCTTGGCACTTTGCGCGTAAGCAGCAACTGAAGGGTATGTAGTGCTTCTCGAAAGTTACGTGTACGTCCAAGACCGTCAAATAATGACGGGCGGACGGCACAATGCCTGCATGAGATTCATCGCGCTACTGATCATCGTTGCAGCCCTGTTCTACGGAGCGTCTCGGATTTCCCACATACAGATCGGTGAGCGCGCTACAGGCGGCTACGACGGCGCATCAATGACGCCGCAGCAACGCGTCATCCAGGCCGAGAAAGAGGCCCGAGAGGCGGCGGACGCCGCGCGGGCAGCGGCGATGCGGCAAGCCGAGTAACGGCAGGTGCGCGGCACAATGCCGCCCATGGCAATCGATCCCACAAACACAAAACACACAGTCCACCGGCGCGTCGTCGCCGACTGATCCAGCGCCTACAGCCTGATCCGCTGCGCGCACGCCACCAGCGCCGCCCGCAGCCGCGTGAACAGATCAGCAACGTCGGCCAGAGCGACGCATGCATCGCGCTCTGCAGCCATTCCTAGGCGCGTTTGGCACAACGCGCATAGGGCCACAGTAATGCACGGACCTCACTGCAATGCCGCCGAGTCTTTTGAATATGTTATTGATAACTGCCCTGAAGACAGATTGACATGCGAAATCTGCGTACAATGCAACTTCACTTTACATATTGAAACAACCATGATCATCAAGCACGCAATTGCTATTGCCGCCCTCGCTCTTGCAACTGGTGGAGCAAACGCCTGGACACTTGTCTACGCGAATGATGCGGCCGGCAACGTCACTGCTGGATCTTTGCAGTCTCTTAGAACAGCCGTCCTCAATGGTTCATCCGTGAGGGTTGTTTCAGATGTACCAGGCAAACATGCTTGGTCTGTTCCATGCTTCCAGATGGCCGTGAAATACGATGCTCAAGGTGTCGTCTGCTTTGGAGGAAGCCCACTAGCCTCTGACAACTCGATGGGAGCACAGTTCTCTAATGTCTACAGCCCTCCGCAGATTGTGCATATCATGCTCAATACCCAGGGGCAGTATTCCCAGGCTCTTGTGCGGATTAGTGATGGTGTTTTGGCTAGCAAAACCCTCGTTTACCATCCGATGCAATGGTTTGTTCAATAAACAAACAAGCGGTCCTGAGAGCGCTCCTGCGTATTGCTCTGCCATGTACACGCCACTAGGTGGGCCGGCAGCCAGTTCTAATGAACTGACTCGATCATCGCGCTACCGGCGTCATACGCTCGCTCGCAGGCGCTGCCTCGGTGTCGGGCGTCGTCAGCAATGCGCGCCAGCGCTCCCGCTCGCTCGTCAGCGCGGCGCTGCAGCTCGGCGAGCAGATTGAGGGCTGCGGTGTCTGGCGTGCACTGTTCGGCAGCGGCGCGAGCCTGGGCGGCGGCACGGTGGGCGGTGATGTAGTCGGCGAGGTCGCCGCGCAGCCGGCCAGCAGCAGCGCGGGCAGCATCGGCATCCGCCGCAGCGCGCGCCAGGGCCAGGTCCGAGTCGCGTGCAAGAAAGTCGAGACGTTCACGGTAGGCTCCTTCCCGTTGTCGATAGCGTTCGGATGCGTGCAGCGCGGCGGTGGCAGCGGCCTGGCGGTCGGTCGCCAGATCCGTGCGTGCCTGCGCCGCATCGCGCTCGGCACCCAGCCGCGCCAGCGACTGCCAGACCAGCAGCGCCGCCAGCAGCAGGGTCAGCAGCTGCCAGGCATGGGTTTGCAGGCGGTCCATCAAGGCTGGGCCTCCATGCAGGCCGCGTGGCGCGCCTGCTGGCGTGTCCACACGCCGCGGCACACCTTGTTGCCGGGTGCCGAGCAGTCAAAGCGCCAGCGCTTCGGACGGCCGGCCGCGTCCCACTGGTAGGCGCTGTAGCCCTGCAAAGGCTGAGTGCTGGTCATGAATCGCCAGGACAGGTAGGACTGGCAGGCGCCGGCGTAGTCGCCAGCCCGTGTCTTGACCAGCATCGAGGAGCCGCGCCAGGCCCCGCAGCCGTACTGGCCCGCGAAGTCCACGGCCTGGGCAAACTCGACTTGGTGCACCCGAGTGTCGCCCAGCGAATCACGCACGCAGGCGCCGTACTGCTGCTCCAGCAGGTTGATGGCCAGCTCGCGCGCCCGTTCGCGTGTGATGGGCGGATCGGCCAGGGTCACGCGGGTTCCGTCCTCGTAGCGCGTGGCGCCATGGCCGATGGTGGGCACATCGCCCTGCACGGGAATGATGGGCGCCGCACTGAAGCCTTCTGCGGCAATCCAGGCCGCGAGAATGGCCGCGCCAATTCCTAGGCCTGCGGCTGGCATGCGGGACGTGCTCATGGCGCGCCCCAGTCGGTTTCAGCCTCGGGCTTCAGTCCTGCCAGGCGCGCGAGGCGCTGCCGCTGCTGGGCGCGCTGGTAGTCCTGGCGCCACTTCCAGATCAGATAGCCGGCCTGCAGCACGATGAAAGCAAGCGAGGCCACCACCAGCCATTCGCTGAGCGGCAGCCCCCAGACCTTGAACACCCCAGTGGCAGCAGCGCCTGGCGTGGCATGTACAGCAGCATTGGCCAGGTCCTGCCGCTGCTCGGCGCTCAGGTGCTGGTGGATACCCATCAGCGCGAGCAGGGATACGAGGTGTTTCTTCATGGCCCCGATGATTCCGGGGCCGGGCCGCGCTGGCGAACCCTACACGGGGGCTACGCGCGCTGCGCTGCTGCCCAGGCGAACAACGTGTCCACCTGCTCCGCTGTCAGGCCCAGCACAGCAGCCACCGCCGCCACGGTCTCGCTGTCGCGCAGCCAGTCCTTGGCATCGTTGAGCACTGCGTCCACCCGGTCCAACATCTCGCCGGGCTGCAAGGTGTCGCGCCACGCCAGCACGCGCGCCAGCAGGTTGTCCTCGGGACGGGCATCGTCAGGGGCCAGCAGCACCAGGGCACCCTGCTCCAGCACATGCCGCTTGAGCGCCAAGCGACCGGCCCAACGGGGCACCTCGTGCGTAGGGCCTGCCACATCGTCCGGAGCCAGCTCAGGGGCAAGGCGCCACGCCCCGGGGTGCAGTTGCTCTGCAATCTCGATGGTTGCAAGGATGCGGTCCACGGCTATGCCCGCACCGTCCACGATTTCGATCACAGGCATCAGGACACTCCTAAATCGGCGATGAACTCGATGCAGGCGTAGCCATTCCCACCGCGCGAAGAGGCGCCGACAGAAGTGCACCCGCCGCCGCCTCCGCCAAGCCCCCCTTGACCTCCGGAGCCGCCGCCCCCTCCGCCACCGCCGCCGTTGCCGCCTGAACCACCAGTACCTGATGTGCTCCCGGCGCCGCCGCCACCGTTACCGCCGTTGCTTGTGCCGCCCCCACTACCCCCGTAAAAACTGATCAGCCAACCGCCATCGCTGGCGTCGACATTCGCTCCCGCATTCGTCGCAAGCAGGCCCGTGGCATCTGCGCCATTGGGCATTGCACCGCCTCCTCTTGTTCCGGGAGATGGCCCTCCAGTGCCCCCTCCCCCGCTATAGGCGCTGCTGCCCGATGTTGTTGCATTGTTGCCAAGACGCAGGATGTCCACGCCAGCCCCGCCCGTTCGACCAGATGCAATGGCACCGGGCTTCACGCATCCGGCCCCAATGTCCCAGCCGGCGGGTAGCGCCGCGCCGTCAGGTACGTTGGGCACTCCAGACGCAGAGTAGATGCCAGCTGGGCCACCGGGCAAGGTGTACGTAACGCCCTGCACGGTGATTGTGGTGTTGCCCCCTGCATTGCCGTTGCCAGTCGCAAGTACAGCGGCTCCACCAGCTCCGATGGTGACCGTCACAACGTCATTCTTCACAACGCGCAGCAGCTTCATTCCCCATGCGCCGGAATAGCCGCCGGTGCCAGCCGTGCCTGTGGAATTTGTGAGTGCGCCCGATCCACCTGCCGACATTGCACGCACAACAATGATGCCGTCTTGTGGCGCGGTCCAAACGCCGCTCTCGAAAAACGGCGTCTTCAGGCCAGGGCCCAAGATTCGCGCGGGCAGCACATCCCCCACTGGCAGCTCCCGCAGAGCGCCATTGATCAGAACGACAGGGCGACGTTGAGCCATGGCTTACGCGAGCACCACCGGGACGCCGGATTCGAAGTTGATGGCCGTGGCGCTGATGGCGATGCCCAGGCGCTGTACCACGTTGCCCGCTGCACTGGGGGCCGTGGCCCCTGCTGTTCCGGCCGTGGTCTGCAGGAAGACAGGGCCAGCCGTCTGGCCAGACACCTGCGTGTTGGTGCCCTCGAAGTACACCGTGGCGTTCGCGCCGCTGGTCACGGCGGCCAGCACGAAGCCGTGGGCCTCCTTGCCGGACACAGTGCCATCTGCCTTGCGGACCTTCGCGCCGGTGCTGTTCCAGATGTTCACGAAGTCGCCTGCTGCGAGGGCTTCGCTGGAGGCAATGACAGCCGTATCGGCCCCCATGCCCACCGGCATCATGCTCATGTCCAGGCGCCCGGAATCATCCAGGGAGACGATATCGCCAGCATTGGCGGCGCCTGTGGATGCCTGTACGCCAAACACCTCGGTGATGTTGTTGCCGACGAAGCGGAGAATTTTCTTTGCAGCCATGGTGGCCTCCTATGCAAGGGTGATGGGTGGGTTGATGTCGATGAGGACGCGGGTAGAAGACAGCGCTCGGCCGATGACCTGAGCGAACAGCGCGCCAGCGGGCGGAGCCTGGGCCAGCTGCCCCGACAGCCCGACCAGCACCGGGCCGGGCGCCCAGGCCCAGCCGGCGTGCTCAAGGACGTAGCCGGTCTGCACCACGGCGTCGTCGCCTGGGCTGTATGCGTCGGCCACCACGCCCAGCACGGCGCCGCGATGGGCGGGATTGGTGGCGTCGGCTGCGACCAGTTCGCCAGCGCTGTCGCAGGCCACAACGCTGTGGCCGCTGATGGGCAGCGGGCCGACCTTGACAGTGGCGGCGCCGCCGGGCGGCCCTGGCTGACCTTGGCGGCCAGGCGGCCCCTGCTCCGCCACGGCCAGGATCTCGGTTTCCTCAACCTGCTCGACCAGAACCGAGTCCTGGGCTTCCTCGGCCAGGATCTCGGTCTCGTGCACGATCAGCACGTCAGTCACGGGTGACCTCCGGGCTCACGCAGCAGGAGCCTTCAGCCAAGCGCGTGACCTCGCCGCCGGGGTGAACGATCTCCAGGTCGTGCACGCCACCGCTCCAGGTGATGGCTGCCGTGGTGCCAGCATCGACCAGCAGGTCCACCGTGCCAGCAGTACCGCCCAGGGCAATGCGCCCGTTCTCGGTGGTCAGCTCCAGCAGCGTGGCTGTGGATTCGATTTCCTCGCGCACCTGCATGCGGGCAGTGCAGCCCGTCAGGTCGATGGGCATCTTGTCGGGGCTGAGCCAGCGCAGGCGCCGCCGGAATGTGGCGCCTTGGTAGATCTTCAGTTGGAGCTTGGCCGGCTTGGTCATGCCCCGCAGTGTCCCGGCCAGGGCCCGCAGAAGCGAACCCTAGCCGGGGGCAGTCAGAGCTGGCCGCTGTAGCTCCAGTTGACCCCGCCGCTGATGCCTGCAGAAGTGGACACCATCGACCAGGCGCTGGCCACGCGCTGGGCTGCGGTGGTGTATGCGACCTTGGCCGCGTCCAGCTGCGCGTCCTTGGCATGCATCGCTGCATCGTTGTTGGCCTTCGCAACCTGGAAGGTCAGATTTGTGCCCGCCTCGTACTGCTTGAGCTCCGCCTCCCAGCGCCGCATGTACGCGCCGGCCTGGGCCTCAGCGGCCGATGCGCCGAGGCGGTAGCCGTCCACAACGATCGAGGACTGGCGCGCGGCGGCCTCCATGCGGCTGCTGGCGGCCGACAGCCGGGCTTTCCAGCCATCCCACTCCAGCGTCTTCGCGGCAATCTGCGCCTGGTAACGAGCCAGCTCGACGCGCGCCTTCTCGGCCTGCGCTCCGACCTTCGAGGCATAGGCCTGGGTAAGCGAGCGGAACGCCTCCACCTTTGTGCCCTCAGCGCCGACCTGCGCCTTGTACATGTCGGCGCGGGCGGTCTCTGCGTTGACCGTGGCCACGAAGGCCCTGACCTGCTCGCCGCCGGCCTGGATGCGGGCTTTCTCCAGTTCAACCAGCGTCTGGGCCGCGCCCACGCGGGCCTTGTAGATCTCGACCACCGCCATGCTCCCGTCGATCTCGGCGCGGTAGCGATCCACCAGGGACTTGTTGATGTCGGCCTTGGTCTGCTCTGCCGTCAGCATGGCCTTGTAGACCTCGACCTTGTTGAGTTCGGCCCGGATCACCGTGTCATAGGCGGCAGCATATGCCTGGTAGCCAGCCAGCAGCGCCTTGTAGTACTCGACCGCCGCATTGAAGGCTGCCAGGGCATTGTCTGCCGTGGTCTTGGCGGTCTCGAACGCCAGCATCTCCAGCTTGTATGCGTCGTCCAGCAGCGTGGTCTCCAACTGCAAGGCCTGGGTGATGGCGTCCTTGACGTTCTGCTGCTCCATCTCAGCTTGCTTGATCGACACATCCCGCGAGAGGCCCGACAGCTTGTCGTGGAACTCGCGGCGGGCATCCGCCAGCTGGCCCGCCAGCGCCCCGCTGGGCAGCGGAAAGCCCAGAGCCTCGGCGCCGCGCAACACATCCTGTTCGCGCGCCAGTGCCAGGGCAGTCTCTCGGTCGCGTGCTCTGTCCCAGATCTGCTGCTCGACCGCCGGAGCGATCCCGGAGCCGCCCTGGATGCGCGCATTCAGCGAGGCCTTCAAGTTGTCAAGCAGCTGCGAGGCGTACTTCGCCCCGGGCTTGTGCTGGAATGGCGCGGGCTGCAACACGGACAGCGTCGGTATGTCGTCCAGCTTCGCAAGCCAGTCCTCGTGCAAATTCACGCCGCCGAAGGTGTGGGTCTGCAGTTGCAGGAACTCGGGGGCGCCTGGCAGCACGACATCCGGCGCATCTGGCACTGCGACGTCACGGACCTGGGGCAGCGCCGGGGCTTGGCCGATGTTCAGCGTCGGGGCTTGGCCGAAATTCAACTCCGGCGGCGTGACATCAAAGCTGTCGATCTGCACGTCGTCCATCTGGAGCATCAGGCTCCCCGGCATACCCTCCGGCTCATCAAAGGTGACGTTGGGCAGCTGAGGCAGGTCGGGGATGGGTGGCAGGTTGGGCGCGGCCAGCGTCTGCCAGCGCACGTCGATCTGGCCGGGCTTGTAGAAGTTGTTGGCCAGCGCCGTGGCGCATGCTGCGGCCTCCCTGTTCGCAGCCTCGGCCAGTGCCACGGATCGGGCGTATTTGTCCTCGACGATCTCGGCGGGTCCGTTCAGGTCCAATGCCATTTCATGCTCCTACGCGGCGGGTTTTGGAAGACACGGTCGCAACCTCAATGCGATCGAGCGTGAAGGCCTGGCCGGCCGGTGTGCTCAGGCCAAAGCCCAGATAGTTCTGGCGGATGCCGCGGCCCGGCTGGCACCGCGTCTGGCCGGAGGCCACGAGCGGGAAGCTGTATGCCCAGCGCTCCGAGTTCGGTCCCAGCACCGCAAACTGCGCGCAGCCGCGCCCGCGCATCGACAGGTAGACCATCTCCAGCTGCTTTTTCAGCGTGTTCTCGCGGATCGTGGCCGGCAGCCGCAGCTCGGCAACGATGGGCAGGCCGTCGTCGGTATCGCCGCTGGCCAGGGCATACAGGCCTGCGGCACTGCCGCCATGGGTAGGCGTCAAGGCCTGGAAATCGTGGCGCGTGTATTCGGACACGGCACCGCTCAAGGTGTTGCAGACAATGGTGTTCATACGGAGATCAGGCTTTCATCAGTGCGCACACGCACGGAGTTGTCCGTGGGCAGCTTCATCACGGCGCCCAGTTCGCGCGCTCCCGCATCGTCCGCAATGAATATCCAACTCCTGCGGACCACGGTTCTGTTGGGTGTTGTGTATTCCATGAGGTTGGCGCATATGGCACCAGTCCATGGATCCGCTGCGGCGGACACTGCAAAGTAGTCTGTCTCGTTGTGAGAGATATCGATGGTTGCAATGGTCTCGCCCCGGCACTGCACCATCACAGACCCATAGCTCGAAACCACGGTTCCGGTTTCTCGCGGCGGTACCGCTTGCGCAAACCACCCGCCATCGGGCGTTTGCATAGGGACGATTTGCGCGTTGTAATCTTCGCGATGAATCTTCTGCACAATCACGACAAACTCTGTGGTCGGATCGAAGTACAACACCTCAATCTTGTCCCACGACTCCACCCAGTCCTGGATGAATCCAGAAGCGGTGTACGTCAGAGTTTTGTTATCGACAGTCGTGCGGGTTACCAGAGATTGGCTATTGCTCTGCCCGGATAGACCGGGAAACACAATATCACGACCATTGAGCTTTACGCGCCCTCCCGGGTACGACATGCTTGTTGTGGAATATAGGCCCTCGTTCTGCAACAGAATTGGGCCAAGGACTGGATCAGAGCCTATTTCAACGCTTGAAAATGTCTCGCGGTATGTCCAGTTCTCGGTTCGGCCTCCACCGCCCAGCAAACACTCGAATTCTTCCCCTCTCCCATCGAATCCATACGCCGCATTTCCATAGGAGATATCGCCTACCCGAATACCTGCGGCGTCCGGCAATTCCGGCGTTCCGGAGTTGTGCGACTGTTCATATCCAGGGATGAAATAGCCGCGCTCGGTCATGGCCGTGATGGATAAGCTGGCGTCACCCACGGCGATGTCCACGAGTTTGAAATTGCCCCCAGTGACGATGAACACTGCACGCAGCCGCCTTCCGTCCGGGCTGGCCGACAGTGAGTCCCAGTTGACGGTGTGATTTGCAGGGATTTGCAGCGTCGCCAGCAGATCGCCCACAGGTCCACCCGGCGGACGATATGGCTGCCCCCAGAGCTCAATGCGCTGCTGGCCGTCGTACTTTGCAACCGCCTGCATGATCCACAGTGTGCCGTCGGCGCGCTTGCGAAAGAACGGCAGGGGCTCTGCGCCGGAGCGGAATTGCGCGACGGGGCGGCGCTGGCCGTAGATGCTGAAGCCTCGGCCGTAGGAGCCGTAGCGGTAGGCTCGCATGTTCGTGCCGCCCAGCGCCGAGAAATTGGGCGGGGGAGGCAACTGGAAGAAGGTCGGCACACCGTCTACACCTGTGAGGTACAGGTCATACAGCGGGGTCTGGAATACCGCCTTGCCGCCGCTGTAGCTGTTGACCTTGAGCACGCGCCAGCGCCCCGTGCTCCGGCGAGATCCTGGCCGCGCCTCGGGGGTGAGGATGTAGAGCTGCGGGCTCGTGCCGTTGGAATGGATATGGCCCGGCACCAGGTTGCCCTGCAGATCCACCAGCGTGATGCCGATGCCGCTGAGGCGGTCATTTGCCGTGTCCTCGGGCCAGATCTCCATGGTTGTGGTGTTGCCCACGCGCACGATGCGGTATGCAGTGCCATCCGGCAGCCGGCCCACCTCCACCGGGTTGGGCACCTGCGAAACCCGGGCCTGCATGGTGAAGCGATAAAACGCGGCCTGGGCCATGCCGAGCTGGCCCTGGGATGCAGGCACCCCGTGCACGCGCAGCGCGGCCGGCGCCACCGGGCCGATGGGCACGCCGCCGGGCTTGTAGGTGTGCGGATCCCAGATGCTCATTGCGGCACCGCCAGGTACTGCGGGATGTCGTTCACCACGCGAAACGTGGCTGCGACTTCGGCCACGGGCATCTTGAAGCGGTTGGCCGTGAGGCTGGCTGTCTGGCCACCCGCAAAGCCTGCAACGATCTCGCCGCCCGCGATGCACACCATGGCTGGGCCCGAACCCACGCCGTCGCCCAGCTTCAGGTATCGCCCTGACGCCGCCACGGCGGAGCCAGGCACTACAGGGCCGGTCTTGCGCTCCAGATAGGTCAGCTGATCGAACGTCGTTCCGGACAGGAAGACCAGATCCTCGGCCGTGCCCACATAGATGCCGTCGTCCACGGGCACGATGCCCGTGATCGGCGCAGGCATGGGGCGGAAGTCCCGCCAGTCGGCCAGGTGCGGTGCCATGGGCCGGCTGGCCCACAGCACATTGCCCTGGGCGACGAGCACGCGCCCGCGCCACGCGGCGGTGATGGTGCCCACCGGGAACGGCTGGGCGCCCAGGGTTCGGCAGGGCAGCACCAGGGCGGAATTGGGGCCGCCGACTTCGAAGCTGCTGCCCGTGGCCACGCCGGCCAGATAGGCGCCCTCCCCGTCCTGGCCGGAGAGGTAGACGTTCACGGCGTAGCCCTCGCGCACGGGGAGGCCGTCCAGCCGCAATCCGCCGTCGGCGACCTCGACAGGCGCGGAGCTGATCGCCGGCCCTTCGAGCCGGTCAGCCAGGCGCACATGGCTGAGGTGGTAGCGGTACTGGCCCGGGTGCAACTGCCCAAAGGCCGCATCTGGCGCGCCCAGGCCCGCCGGCGTGGGCACGCTGCGCTCTTCATTGAATAGGCCGTCCGTCACGCCCTGGATCAGCCCGTTCGTCCATGTCGTGCGCCCATCCGGCAGGTTGCAGTACCAGACCCGCTCAGGGCCCAGGGATGGGTGTATGACGTGGCGTGCGCCGTTGGGATGGATGGCCGTCAGCTGCGCGCCCACGGTGGCGAGCAGGTAGCCCCGGGCCTGGTGCACGTTCTTGTGGCACAGGTCGGAGACCTGGGTGAGGCCGGCGCGGCGGGTGATCTCGCCCGTGAGCCCGATGTCCACGTTCTCGGCCGCCAGCAGCACATCGCCGCCCAGGCGGTGCTCGGGCAGCACGTTGTTGATGCCGCTGAATTTCTCGAATGTCAGCATGTGTTCTCCCTAGCCACGGCCGGCATGCCCAGTTGCAGCGGGAAGCCGGCGCGTGCGCGGACGGTGGTGGATGGCAGGCCCGGAGAGCCCAGCTCCAGGACATAGGCGCTGGCGGCCAGCATCGGCGCGGTGGGCAGCGCGATGCTGGCCGTTCCCCCACGCACCAGGTCGATGCCATCGACCCGCAGCGCCACGCCCACGGACGGCCTGCCCAGTTCCAGAGCCCAAGCGCCGCCGGCCAGCAACCGAATGCCCGCGCCAGGGATTCCCAGGTCCAGGGCATGCGCCCCCTGGGCTTGCAGGCGGATGGCGGCGGCAGGCGTGCCCAGTTGCAAAGGGTGTGCACCTGGGGCCTGGGCCAGGGCGGCGCCGGGCTGTGCTGCTGGTACGCCCAGTTCCAAGGGTCGGGCACTCCGGGCCTGCACCACCTGGTCGGGCGCGACCTGTTCCAGCGTGATGACGGCAAATTCCGTGCGCACGAGGTCCAGACCATCGATCACCAGGGCCACATCGAGCCCGTTGCGCACACGAGGCACGCCCAGTTCCAGCGCCTGCGCGCCCTGCGCCTCCAGCACCGGCATGGCGATGGCCTGCCCGCCCGACACAAGGTCAATGCCCGGTGGGCTCAGCGCAGTGTTGTAGCGTGCGATGGCCTGTCCGGACGTGACCAGATCAATGCCTGCGGGCCTCAGCGCGAGCGCAGCCCGTGGCGCACCCAGCTCCATCGGCAGCGCGCCAGCGGGCAGCAGTGCCGGCCGGGCAGTCGGCTGCCCCGCCGTCACCAGGTCTATGCCGACAGTGGCCTCGCCGGCCTCTTCCGCGTTGATGGCAGCGCCATTGATGAGGGGGTAGCCCATGGTCCGGTCACTCGACGTAGAAGCCGCGCCAGTAGAAGCGGCCGGCGAACTGCCCACCAGCGGCCGGCGTATCGACCCGGAACGTCAGGGCGTTCGACAACTGCCCACCCACGGCAATAGGGATGCGGTGCGACTCGCCACCCTCAGTGATTTGCGACAGCGCCACCGCATTCGCAAAACGTGTTGGCCGGGGATCGCTGGAGCTGAAATTCGATCCGATGGACACCGTGGGCGGTGCTGTGGCCGTGACCACCGAAGCGATGAAGCCCACCTCCTCCACCACGATGCGCACGCCCTCCAGACGCACGAGCAGGTTCACAGGCGTGGGCACGGGAACCCAGTAGCCCAAGGCCGGGTTTGCGGGCTCCAGCGGCACATGGGTGCCAGACCCCTGGAAATCCGGCGCGGTCCCCGCATACACGGCGCCTGCCTGGTTCGTGCAGGCCCAGTATTGGCAGCCATCTGCCACGGCAGGCACCACGACATCGCCGTGCAGGATGTTGCCCGCAGCCCAGGCCGGCGGCGTGCCTAGGTCCACGAACATGGAGCCGCCCACAATGGGCATGCCGTTGCCCGCGCGGTGCCAGTTGAGTGTCGGTGCGGCCAGCATCTGCGGCCATGCGCTTTTGAGCGCGGGATACCCCAGCGCCGCGTAGCGATCCGCGCCGGTCAAGGCCGGCCCGAAGAAGCCATTGGGCTGCATCTGGACGAAGGTCTCCAGCATCCCGGCGGTGACGCGCACACTGACCTTTGCGCCAGCGGGCCAGTCCATGGGGCCGCCGGCGTCCCAGGGCAGTTCTACCCCGCGATCCACGACCAGGTTCACGCCATCGATCTGGCGGATGGTGACGACCTCCCACTGGCCAGGCATGGTCGCATCCGTGATGGTGGCGCGCAGGGAGCGCGTGCCGCTGGGGTTTGCAAAGCCGTCCAGGCCAGCGCCCGTGGTCACGATCGTGCCGTACCCCGGATCACCGCCGTCACTGGTCAGGGCCGAAGCCAGCACGGTCTCAGCGTTGTTGGAGAACAGGTCCATGGCCTGCCCCTTACGCCGGCACCAGCGAGAAGATGCGCGCGGCGCCGTTGGACCACTGGAGCGCCAGTCCGCCGCCATTGGTGGCCAGCGGCAGGCCCAGCACGTCGGTGATGCGCGCAATCACGGGCGACGTTGCCGGCGTTCCTGTGTCCTTGTACAGCAGCACACTGCCGATAGTGGAGCCGGCGGCCAGCGCGCCGAAGTTGGCATCGTCGGCATCCAGCACGCCACCGGCAACGCTGCGGCCATCCAGGGGCAGCGCCGTACCGATGAGCGTGCCCACGTCCGGCAGGAACTCGTGCGCCGCGTCATAGACATAGGCGCTGGGCAGCAGGGCCACGCGGATGTTGTCGGCCGAGAAGTTGATGGCGCCGGACCACATTTTTTCCGCGCCCTTCGGGTAGATCGGCAGGTTGATGCGCGCGATCTTCTTGACGCCGTTGTCCCAGGGGATGGTCACGGCGCCGCCGTTGGTGGCCATGGGCAGCCCTGTCACCGTGTCCAAGAAGAACAGCACCGGCGACGTGGAAGTGTTGCCCGTGTCCTTGAAGATCACGACCGAGCCGATGGTCGAGCCGGGCGCCAGAGCGCCGAAATCCAGATCATCGGCATCCAGCACGCCGCCCGTGATCGTCTTGTTGAGCAGAGGCTGGGCCGTGCCGATGATCGAGCCGAGCTGGCTCACGAACTCATGCGACACGCTGAAGGCGTAGCCGCTGGGCAGCAGCGCGGCCTTGAAGGTGTCGGTGGTTGCGTTGACGGAGCCGGAGAGAAGCTTCTCCATGCCCTTCGGATAGCTGGTGTTCATTGGAAGCTCCTGCAGGTGTTGGCTGATGCAATGCCTGCAGTGTCCCGGCGCGCGTCTGTATTGGCGAACCCTAGCCGGGGCACGCGCTCCGCGAAAGTGTGCGACCAATTACATTGCCATTCCGCCAATAGTTAGCAAAATAATAGTTTGCTCAATAACTAAAAATGCCATCACACATTTCAACGTGCAATAGCGCATTTATTGAATTTCTCGGACGAAACTATATTAGCATGTATGGCTTCACACACTGTGAGGGGTAGTTGCAAATGAAATCGTTCAAGATGACAGGAGCGTTGATTGGAACGGCTGCGGCGATGTTCTCGGTAAGCGCATGCGCACAGAGTGGCGGGGTTCTGCTGCCTATCACCATTACCAATGCATCTGGCAATGTGGCCGATATGGGTCTAGCCGCCGATGGAAATCCGAACACTTCGTGGAATTCAGGTGGCTTGCCAACTCAATGGATTAACATCGATCTTGGATCGGAGCGCATGATCTCAAAGATGAGGATGCTACCGTTGCAATCTCCTGCATCAGCAGGTGTTACTCACATAGTTTGGGCGCATAGATCAGATGGAAGCAAGTATCGTTTGCTTGCCTTAGAACGCACCATCGTACAAGATAATCAGTGGATTGATCTATACAACAATCAGGAAACGACTGTCAGATATCTCACCGTGGAAACAACGAGATCTCCTTCGTGGGTCGCCTGGAGAGAATTACAAATATTTGATGGAGGCACCCTTGAATCGACATGCGACTACAACGTAAATCGTCGCGGCTGGGCATTAACTGGGACATCTCTCTACGGTGGCTGCGGCCCAGGGAATTACAGGTATTTCTACCGCGATGTTCGGAATTTGCCCAGCGGAGCTGGTGTCAAATCCTGCGTAACAATCGACGATGTCCCAGGCTTGGTCAGCAAAGGATTCCAACAAAGTATCGGCAACTGTGAGGGGTTCCTACAAAATGGCTACTATTACTACAAGCAGCAGTGACGACGTGTAAAGCAATTTACCGCCAAAGCTGACCACGCCCGCCGAGCGCCGCTTGATCATCTAGACCTACTGGCTGAACATCATCGGGCTCGGCGCCGTGGGCTTCATATGGCAGCTCCGGCGGAAGGTCATCCGTTGCATTACCGTGCCTCCGCAGCCATCTCCCGCATTTGCTGTCGCAGCGCCTTTGGCGAGTTGTCCGCGATCCGGTCAATGCGATCCTTGCCCATCTCGCGCACCTTCTTCCACACGTCGGGCATCTTGACGACGATGGGCTGCTCCGGATTGCTCTGGTTCCAATCGGCCAGCCGTTCGCGCACGCGCGCCAGGGCGCCCTCGTCCTTGCGGAACAGCGCATCCGCCCACTGCGCCTTGATCTCGCTGCTGGTCAGGCTGTAGAAGCTCTTGGCCCGCTGCATGAAGCTGTTGGCATCCTGTATCTCGGCCACGCTCTTGGGCTGGAACCCGATGGCCTTGGCCACCGCCTCGGCCAGCGTGGTGTCGATCACCTTGTAGCCCTTGGTGTCCTTGTACATGCCGCTGGCGGCCATATCCAGGCCCTTGGCAGCATTGCGCACGGCCGTGGGCGATACCTCCAGCGCAGCGCCGCCGAAATCGCCCGTGAGTGCCTTGCCGCCGGCCTTGAAGCCGCGCATCACCAGATCGCCCGCCGGCCCCACCACCTCCAGCAGATCCCGCTCGCGGCTTTGCTTGGTCAGCAGCAGGCCTGTGCCGGGCAGCAGGTTGCCCATGCCCAGGCGCCCGGACACATCGATGGGCGCACCCGGCAGGCCCGAAAGCCCCTGCTCCATGAACTCGCCCAGCTCCTTGCCCACGATGCCCGCCAACGCCTCCTTGCGCCACTGCTTGGAACTGAGGTTGTAGCCCATCATCTGGCCCACGCCGTCGATAAGGTCCTCGGCGTCCTCCATGAAGGGCACGCCGCCGGCGCCGCCCATCAGCAGCAGCATGGCCAGGGCCCAACCCACCGCACGCTTGCCCTCTGGCCCACCCTGCTTCCACATGCGCTGCATCAGTTCCAGGTAGCTGACGGAATAGGTCTTGAAGGTGAACAGCGTGCCGCCCACGGCGCCGCGCGCCCAAACAGGTTTCGCGGCCTTGGAGTAGACGAACTGGGTCTCCAGCACGGCCTTGCGCGCGAAGGCGCCCGGATCATCCATACCCTGGGCCTTGGCGATGCGGAAGGCCGCGATGAAGGTGGAGCGCCGGTTGAACTGCTCGGCCAGGGCGAAGGGCTGGCCCCAGGCCACCTTGGCGCGCTCCCAGGCATTGCCGGCCGCTGCACGCGCATCGCCGGACTTGGTGCCGTCGCCCGAGCGCAGGCCGCCCGCGCCGCGCGCCTGGGCCATGAGCTGGTGCACTTCCTGCGGGGAGACCACGCCGTCATCCTCGGCGGACTTCAGCGCGTGGGCCAGGTCCGTCTCGTACTTCATGCCGCGCGTGCCCATGTCCTTCAGGGCCCGCGCCATCTGGCCGCTGGCCGCACGGATGCCGCCGAACTGGCTGAGCCAGGGCAGCGTCACCGCAAAGGGCTGGGTCATGTTCACGGCAGCCGAGGCAAGCGAGCCGCCCAGGTACTGCGCGAACAGCATGCCGCGCACGGCCTGGCCCTCTTCCTGGGGATCGCGGATGTAGCTGCGAAGGCCCATGGCCAGGTCCTTCAGCTCGCCCTGCTCCTTCGGGATGTCGTTGATCGCGCGATCCATGGTGCCGGCATTCAGGCCCGCCGCGCCCTGGCGCGCATTGCTGTAGATGAAGTTGGCCACCACGCGGCCCACGTCCTGGCTGTATCCCTCGATGCCCTTGCGCTGGATCAGGCGCTTCAAGGCGCTGTGGTTGTTCTTGGTCAGCTTCAGATATTCATCGAAGACCTTGCGCGTGGCCGCGTCGGCCTCCTTGCCCACCACCATGTCCTTGAAGATCTCCAGCGTCTCGGGCGTGATGCCCGCGAACAGCTTGAAAGACTGCTGGCTCATGGTGCCCTGCGTGATCACCGCACCGGGGAAGGCCTGGGACATCTGGATCTTGGCCAGGTTGGAATCCTTCTTGGACTCGTACATGCCGAAGTACTGGCGATTGCCGTCCTGGTCCACCACGTCAAGCGTGTACCGACCGAAGCGCGACAGCGGCGTATACCCGCCGTCCTGCAGATCCTTGGCCGTGGCCGCGCGGTCCACCACCATGTTGTTGAGCTGCAGCAGCCGTTCGGCCAGGTCCGGCTTGGCCTTGGCATCCTCCTGCAGCGTGGTGGTCAGCAGCTCCAGAGCATCGGACAGCTTGGGCGCGTCCAGCACCATGTCGCGCAGGCCGGCGTACTCGTCGCCCAGCGCGCGCATCATGTCCGCGCGGGCCGTCATGTCGATGGAGCGGTCGATGGCCGCGCGGGCTTCGCGGTACAGGGCAATCTGGTTGGGCGTGGCGCCGAACATCGTCTGCAGCTCGGCATCCGTCCAGACCGCGCCTGCCTTGAGCATCTTGCTCTCGAAGCGAGAATTCACCAGCGCTTCGTACTGGGCCAGCGGCAGGCCGCGCCAAGCGCGCAGCATGCGGTCGTCCAGGCGTCCGGCGCGCAGCAGCAGCTGGGCCTTGTCGTCGGCAGGCAGGTTGCCGTACTTCTTGGCCAGCTCGTCCACCAGCACGGCCTTGCCGTCCACATCCCGGCCCCACAGCAGCGTGCCCTCAAAGAGAGGCTTCGCCACGGCCTTGTTGTCGGCGGCGGAAACAGGCGTCTTGCGGTTCTTGCCCACGAGGTCGCTGATGGTGTCTACGCGCGGCAGCAGGCGCGGGGCCCGGTCGGCCGCATCGTTGGCCAGCATGGACACGTCATCGATGTTGCGCTGGGCGGTCTCGTAGACCGGCTTGAAGGCTGGCGCACGCTCGGCCAGGTGGCGCATGGTGCCGATGGTCTTGTCCCAGACAGAGACCTTGCCAGGGTGGGACATCGTCTTCTGGAGCTGGTCCAGAGCGCTGTCCTTGATCTCGGCCAACCGGGAGCGGCTGAACATGAGGTCTTCACCACCATCTCGGCCGGCGGCCTCCCGCGTGTTGATCTGCAGGAGCCCCCGCAGTACACTGGCCACGTCTCCTGAAGTGACCTTGCCGGATCGCTCCTCGGGTGCTTCGGCACCGGCCCCGGAATCCCTGGCCTTCAGGAGATTTTCTTTTGTGATGACGCTATGCAGGTACATCCTGCGGCTATTCACGTCCTGGCGCACCAGCACTGTGACGATGTCATCTACCCCCTTGATCTGCACAGGAGCGCTCACGAAGTAGCTCTGCACGTCATTGGCGCGGCCCTCAGCAACCACAACGCCCTGCTCCAGAATCCGAGGTACTGCGGCAAATGCAGCAGCTTTGAACGGGTTCATGCCATGAGCCATGCTGTCACGCACCGCGCGTTCGTCCAGCACCACGGCGCCCAGCTCAGGATTGACGGCCTGGCCGCCGGCATCCTTGAACACCTTGGTTGCCCAGGCACGCAGTAGCGGATAGCCTTGGGGCGCCTCATCGCCGCGCAGCACGGCCACGGGCTCACCCTGCAGCACGCGAGCCTTGTCCACCAGCGACATCTCGGCCGCGCCACGGCTGAACACAGGCTCGATGCGGTCGGTCGCGGCACGCTGCCCGCGCTCCACAAAATCGCGTGCAGGAAGGATGTAGCCCTGGATGATGTCGGCGTCCGACAGCTTCAGGCGCCCGAACCCGGGCACGTTGGCCCGCAGCCAGTTGCGGATCGCCGCCACGGCGCGGCGCACGAAATGCAGTTGCGGCGTCTTCTCGGCCATCTCGGCCAGCACTTCCTCGGCGGCGTGGCGCCGGCTCAGATCCGTGACGCCGCGCAGGCCATATTCCTTGATCTTGGCCGCCACCTCCGCCTGGCGCATGGTGGCCACCTGGTTGAGGATCTTGTTCAGCTCCGGCCCGAACATGCCGCGCAGGCCGTGGTGGCCCAGCACTTCATGGTGGAGCACTCGGGCTGCGTCTGCAGGCGTGTTCAGCTTGCTGGCCAGCAGGTAGGCCTTGCCGCGCCAGTAGAAGCCCTCCGGCGCGCCACTGGCTCCGCCGCTGCGCTGACGCAAATCCGCGCGCCGCGCTGCCTCGGGCACGGCCGGATCGTTCATGTCGAACGCCACCACCACCTCGGGGCCGTTGCTCCAGCCCTTGCGGATGGCGTCCACCGTCTCGCGCACCTGCCCCACGGCCTGGGCGCGTGCCGCATCGGAGAAGGCCGCCGGCTCAGGGCGCATGATGCGCAGGAGATTCGCCATCTGGTCATCGGTCAGGCCTTCACCCTCAGCTTCGCCGCGCCGGAATGGCAGTTCCTCGGCGCGCTCCACCGGCCCGGCCTTCAATTCGCGCGCGCTGGGCGGCGTGGCGTGGGTGCGCTCGCGCGCGCCCGGCACATCTTCCCAGCCCGATCCCTGCTTCTCCACCTGGCGCACCGTCACGCTCCAGACGCCATCGGCATTGGCCGGCGTGTATGAGACCACGCGGACATGGCTATCCCCATACCCCTTCACGATGTTGCCCGGCGTGAAGTAGTCGGCGCGTGCTGCCTCTTCGGCCGCGGCCTTCTTGGCCAGGACCCCGCGAGGCCGTTTGGGCGTCACTTCAGCAGTCTCGCTGCCGTTCAGTCCACGCTCGGCACGCACCTGGTCCACCAGGTCACGCACGCGCTGGCGCGATTCGGGCACGCTTTCACCTTTGCGGCGAAGCAACCCGGCCAAGTCGAACTTGTTGTCCACCAGGGGCGCACCGTCGGCGGGCTCCAGCAGCACGCTGTTGGGGTATCCCGCGCGGTCCTTGTTCACGCCTATCAGGGTCGTGCCTTTGGCAAATTCCGAACGGTCGCCCTTCTTCCAATCCAGAACCCGTCCCACCAGCGCCAAGTCCTTCGCAAGCCGTGCAGCGTCCTTTTCCTGGCGGGCCGTGGTGGCTGCCTCCCGCGCAGCCTGTACTTCAGCGGGCGTGCGGGCGGCCAGAGCCGCCTCGCGGGATCGGCCAGCTGCTGCAGACACCCAGGACGCAAAGCGCTCCATGGCCCGATCCAGGCTGCTGTTGCGGTTGCCTGCCTGCTTGGAGTTCAGGCTGCTGCGGCCTGCCACGAAGCCGCTGTACGTGCCGGCGCGCACGCCCATCAGCATGCGGTACTGCTGCAAATACTCCTGTCGCAGCTGCTGCATTTCGGATTCCACAGCCGCCCGCTGGGCTTCGGTCTTGGCCACCGACATGCCATCGTCGCGCTGGCCGGTCAGGAAGGTCTCGAAGGCCGCTCGGTCGTTATTCGCTCTGGTGGTGCCCTGGTGCGAAATGCCAGAGTAGCTGGCGGCCGCCTCCTGCTGGGGGAATTCGTCGGTGGCAGCGGCTGACACAGAGGCCGCCTGGTCCTGCGGAGCAGATGTTGCAGGTGCTGCAGGTGCTGCAGGTGCTGCAGGTGCTGCAGGTGCTGCAGGTGCTGCAGCAGCATCGGGCATGGCGGCGGCCAGCTTCTCGCGCACCTTGGGCGCCAGGTCAGCCCAAGCCCGCGTGTGGGCCCCGGCGCGCGCTGGGGCGTTCAACCCCTTCGCAGCCTTGGCCACAGCCTGGCGCTCGGCCGCCGGCATGCTGGTCCAGCGCTCGCTGGCGGCCAGCAACTGCGCGCGCCGCGCGTCGTTCCCCTCCTTGGCGATGGCCTGGGCCTGCTGCTCGCCCGCAGTGGGCGCTGGTGCAGCAGCAGGCGCTACAGCGGCAGCCTGTTCGCTGGCGCCACCTCGGCCAGGTACAGCAGATTGCACGCCGGCAGCAGGCTGTCCGGCACCGCCACCTCGCGGCCCAGCAGGCTGCGCATCTGGCGCGCGTCCTGCCGGCTCACCGCCCCCAGCCTCCGCAGCAGCCGCAGGGCCTGCTGGGCGTTCATCTGCCAGCCGTACTGCAGGTGCGGTTGAATCATTGGTCTCTCCCTGCGGCGCAATGGCGTCCGCGATCTTGCGTTGCAGGTCCGCATTCAGCCGCTCCCACGTGGCGCCGGGGAGCGCCTTGCGGATGACCGGCTTCAGGCCCTCCAGCTTTCCTGCCAGGGCCTTGCGCTCTGCGGTGGGCATGCTGGCCCAAGCCGCGCGGCCGGCATCGTTGCGCTGGGCTGCTGTTTGGACTGGCGCTTGAGCCTGCGGGCCTGGCGCTGCACCTGCTTGCGCGCCATCGTGCTGAGACGAGGTGGTGCCATTGGTCAGCCCCTGCGCAGCTGCAGGACCTGCAACCGGCGCTCCCTGCGCTCCTGCTGCCGGCGAAGATTCCGCGCGCGGCGGCTGGGCTTGATCGGCTTGTGTGCCATCGATGCTTCCTTGCTGGGTGGTGGATGTGGTTGCAGGGGCTGGCGCAGCAGCCTGTTGGTCGCGCTCGGCGCGGCGCCGGGCCAGCTCGCGCGCCAGTTGCAGGCGCACGTTCTTTGCCTGGGCAGAACGGAATCCGTTGGACAGGTCCTCGTCCGTCCAGGTGGCCAGGGCCCCGCCCTCGATCTCGCCGGTGGCAGGATCTGCAGTTACCCGGCGCTCGGACGCCTTCTTCTTGGCTGGCGCGCGTGCGGCTTCCTCTGCGGCCTGGGCCATGGCACTGGCCTGCTGGGCCTGCGCAGCCGCGCCGGAGTCCACGGCCAGGGCAGCAGCTGCGGACAGAGAGCCGGCAGCAGGGTCCAGCCCCATGGCGCGCGAGGGCGACAAAGGCGCCGCGCCCGTGGACTGCAAGATCTCGTCGTCTGGGGATTCGATCGCGCGATTTGCCGCGCTCTCCGCGTCGCGCTGGGTCTGTTCTGCCGCGCGCTGCTGCGCCAGGGCTGCCGCGCCATCGGGTGGAGCGGACTGCGGCACCTCTGGCTCGCCGCCCTCTTCCTGCTGCAGCTGCGACATGCGGGCATCGAATTCGCGGCGCACGGCGTCCAGGCCTGCATTCGGCACAGTGGTATCCGGCTCAGCCGCCGCGCCCGGCGCTGGAGCAGCAGCAGCGTCCGGAGTGCCTGCAACGTCCGGAGCGGCCTGCCGATCCTCCTGGCCCGCCGCATCGACTGCCTGGCCGACCTCAGCCGCGCCCGCACGTGGCTCGCGCGCCGCCCGATACCCCGCCGCGCCCCCACCCATGGCCGCGCCCGACAGCGTGCCCAGCACCACCGCCGTATCCACGTCCTGGGACCAGTCCTTACCCAGGGCAAGGTTCTGGAAGATCTGCTCTGCCACCGACTGGGGCAGCTCCTCGAGGAAACCTTCGGAGATGGCCCCTTCAATCACCTGGCGCGGAATGCTCTTGACCGCGCGCTGCTGGAGCAGCGGATTCGTGGCAGCCGTGGCCGCGTCATCGGCGAACTGCTTGGCAATGCCCTTGTTGCCCTGGGCAAGCATGGTCTCGGCATCGCCGATGCCCAGGCGCTGCGCCACGCGCCCACCGGCATACCCGAAGCCCGCCGTGGCCGCGCCCGTGGCTGCCGCCGCCGCGGCCTGGCCCGGCGAGAGCAACCCGTCATCGGTTTCCTGGCGGATCTGCTCGGCCGCAGAGCCCGCGCCCACGACGCCCTCACCCAGCGCGCCAGCTGCTGCAGCGCCCTTCGCGCCAGCCTGACCCAGCCGCGTGGCCGCGCCCAGTGCGCGCGCCGCCACGCCGCCCGCGCCCATGGCCGGCAGCGATTCAACGACCGCGCCGACGATGTTGGACGGGTTTTCAACGGCGGCCTTGAACTTGCCGCCCAGGCCCTCGGCCTCCTGGAATTTGCGCTGGGCTTCCTTGGTGGCGTCAGAGTGCCATTCGTTGACGGCCTCTCTGGCAGGCTTCGGGCGGAAACCGACCGAGCCACCCTCGTTCTCGAGGAACTTGCCAACTCGCCCGCCTGTCGCAAGGTCTGCCAGGCCGACAGCAGCCTCAGGCACTGCGATGGCGCCCTTAACCGTCCAGGCTGCAGCGTCCCGGGCGTAGTCACTGGCGGAGCGTGACGTGGATTTCCCATCGCCGTCGTCAACGGCCATACCGCCGAAACGATCAGATTGGACAGGGGTGCCGCCGAACTTGTCTGTTGCCATCCCCCCACTCTCTCCGCGAGGAGGAGCGGGGTCGAACCCTAGCCGGGGGCGTGAAAAAGCCCCGGCGCGCCCGGCTACTCGCGGCCCAACTCGGCCAGCGTGTCCTGCAGCGTCTTGATCAGCCGCTCCACATCCTCAGGAGGCATATCGACCCAGGTGGTTGTGACTGCAAGGCCAGACTTGGTCTTAGCCGTGTGCTTGATTCCGATGAGGGTCTGGCCGTTGAAGGCACGTGTGCGAACGTCGGTGAACTGAAGGAGAGGTGCTGGAAACATGGCGAGATGGTGGCACGGAAAGCACGTGCTGGGACGATAGCCTCAAACCGGCCGCGTCCGCACCTCAGCCGTCCAGGCAGACTGCCCTCGGGGCTGCAACGAGCCCTGATCCGTTGCAGCGATGTGAAGATATTCGCCCTCTCCCAGCGCGCGAGCCTGCTGCGACAGCTGCTCGCGCACGTCCTTGGATTCAGCGCGGAGCTTGCTGATCACCATCTTGTTCACCTTCAGCTCGCGACAACAGCGGCAGGAAAAGTGCATCCACTTTCCATAGTCTTCGAGGAAGGCAGTGCACTGGAGGTTGCATAAGGGGCACGGGGCTTGGATGGAGTCTGGCATGGCGGCACCCTGAAGAAATACTGAGCGAAAGAAACTCTGAACCTGTTGTACCGCACCTGTGCGGTCCAAAATGAAATGACGAGGTAGGGGTGGCCTAGGCGTGGCGGGCATGCTGATTGCCGCCTGTACAGCCTCACAGCCTGGAAGAAGATACATATTGGTACAAGACCCGAAAGAACGGTAGCATGCGCTCACATTTAACCAATCGAAAGCGTAGTGACATGCGAGTATCAATAGCTCCTGCCGTTGCCAATTCGGCAGAGGGTCCACATGGATGAGTGCAAGCCGGGCCAGGACAGCGACCAACAACCCCAGTGGTCGCCTATGGGAGCACTGGCCCTGCTTATTTTGGGAGCGCTTGCGATAGCTGCGGCGATTTGGCTCATGGCGAAGCAGCACCGCCCCCTGCCTTGGCAACTGCGAGCCGCAGCCATTGCCGCACCGGTGACTGAAGCTTCACCATCAGCCGCAGCTGCCGAAATGCTATGCCCAAATCAGAACTGGACTGCAGGCGAACGTACGTGATGAGCCTCTGGCGCAGGGCTGGGTTCAGAAACGACGAAGCCCGCCAAAGGCCCGGCTCCAGTTCAGACTTCGAAGAGCTTCCGGTCTTGTCCTTCCATCCACCGAGGTAAGCGTCCGCGACCCGCCCAAGTCTGTCCAGTCTTCGGGTTGCGGTAAAGATGCTTCGGGTTCTTCGGCCAAGTCGGCCCGAACAAATCTCCCGGCGTCAGTTCATGCTGTTGCACCACCTGGCGAGCCGCATCGATGGCATCGAGTCTCGTGGCGCCATAGGCTTCGGCGATCTTGTTGTCGAGCGCTGCCTTTTCACGAAGCAGAGCTTTGTACTTGGTGGGCATGTCTCTCTACCTCCGAGCTACTGCTCCTCAACGGGCGCAGTTTAACGCCCTGCCGGGCGCTGGTGGGTCCCCCTGGAGACGAGGCGAAAGCCTTGAGGACGGCCCAGAAACGACGAAGCCCGCGCGGGGCGGGCTTACGGTCCTTACTGAACCAAGCGCAGTTTCGGCCGCTCGACCGTTTCCAGCGGCGCCCCAACAATTTCCTCAAGGAAATCTACAGAGACTCTCAATATTGAAGAAAGGGATTTTGCATCCATTCCTTTTCTCACTTTTAAAACATCCAGGGAGGTTTGGACCAACTCCGGGTTTTCCTTCCGCACCAAATAATCTTCTCTTTCTGTTGCAGCCTCTCCATTTCTATTAAGACTTATAACCCCAGTCTTGTATTGAGCATCCGTGATTATTTCAAGCTGCCTGGCTCTATATAACAATGCAGCCTTACTCACCTTCCACTCCAACTTAAATTCCGAAATTGACTTCCAATCGAATCGGGAAGATTTTGGTTTTGGAAAGAGCTTGAGCATCATCGACCTTGGCATCAAGAATGCACTCGCAAAACGGTTAGCTTGCCCTTCAGTGACACGATCGCCAGTGACGATTCCAGTATGAAGTGCCAAATGTCCCAACTCGTGGCCAATATCGAACCGATGTCGACATGGGCTATCTTTTGCATCATTCCTTACAATGATTGGCCTTTTGGTAGCAACTGAAAGCGCATCGACTTCCTTGGACACCGAACGGAAGCTGGTGACAAAAATTCCTAAATGCTCGGCCAATCGATTCATGTCATCAATGGGTCCGAAACCTAGCCCCCATTCTCTCCGACACGCCTCTGCGGCGCGTTCAATATCCTCAGCTCCTGTAACTTGATCGAAATCTTGCATCTTTACCTCTGGCAACTTCAGATGCTGCTCAAAGACACTAGCAAGACGAACCATCATCTCCCCATGCGCCATTGCAACCTGCTTTACTCCATTACGAGTAGTAAGCAGTTTGCGAAAATGAAACAAATCTTCTGACGTTATCGACCGAGCTTGACTAAAGAAAAATTCAGGCTGAACTCTCAGACAAGCTGCAATATCTGCAGTTAATTCATCTGTGGGAGTCGCCTGCCCCGCCTCGCACTTGTGTATGTACTGCCGAGTTTTACCTACTCGCTCCCCAACCTCTTCGAGTGACAGACCATTAAAAAATCGGGCGAGTCGTAACTCGCTCCCAACGAAATTCATTTTTTTTCCTATTACTTAGTAGTTCCATCTTTCGCCGAATCCTGTTCATCCTCAAGCAGCGCAACGTCAACTTTAGGCAGCAGCGTTGACGGCGGAGTAACATTGTCGACAGAATGCAGAGTGGGAGCCGAGTCGCGATATTGCCATTCCGCGACCTTTTCTTGATAAACATTATACCCAACAAAAAGGACTCGATCTTCATCGTCTTCAGTAAGCGCCTTCTCCACAACAAAACGCCACATCACTGGGTGCGCATCATCTTCCGCAAAGAGATCGTCAACATTATTTCTACGAAAGAATCCATGCTTTTCTGGCGAGTCTGCATCATCTCGGAAAAAACGGCATGGAACATCACCGACAGTGAAAGTCACATCCATTCCGCCATGAAGAAGTTGCATCCAGCCAAGCGTATTGCTCTTACACATTCCGATCAGCTTATTACGACACCGTCCAAAAGCCGCTGACTCTTTCACGTAATTGCAGTCCAGATCGCTGTCAAGCAATTGAAAAGTCCGCGAGCGGACATCCAGCAACGACGCGGCGACGACTCGCAGCCGGTCGTCGGACAGGTCTGCATAGAAAGTTTGTGGGTGAGGGACAGTCATGGATCTTGCAAAAATGAAGTTTTGTCAACCAGATGTTCTTGCAAAAAATACGATCTGTCAACCAGCAGGGCAACGTGAACGTAAGTTTGCGGCCCTGTCTCTCGCGCAGGTTCACCCCCCCACTTATGGCCGATTTCCCCCGCGCCCTGCTACACCTCGCACCCATACAGGCAGCCTACTGGTACATTGCCGCCAGGAGGTTCCACCTATGAGCGCCCCGGACATCAGAGCGATGGAAGACATGCTGGACCATCTGCGAGCGAAGAAGGCCTTTGCAGAGGCGCAGCTGCAGGCATCCGAAGCCAAGGAGCCCGACCTCGAACTGGATCTGCGCCGTATAGAAGGACGGATCGAGGTATTAGAGGAAATGCTTAGGGAAGCTGGGCATTGAGCCAATCCGCCTCCTGCTACATTCACTTTCAGGAGGAGCATCCATGAGCAGTGTGGCTACGGCGGAATGCGTTGAACAGTATTGGCGCGAGGTTCGAATGCTGCGCGCTGAAGAGGCCAGAAACATCCATCAGCTTGCTGCTCTGGAGGCCCAGAAGCAAGAGCAGGATAAGCGTCTCAGAGAGATCCGCGAGAGCATCCGAAAAGTGCAGCAGGTCATCGAAGAGACGTGTCGGTGAAAGCGCGCTCCACGCTCCTGGTCGTTTGCTTGGCTGCTGCAGGCCCTGCTCTAGCGGCGGACTACGCCACCTGCCTGCTGGACAAGCTCCCGGGCGTGAAGAACGCGCCGGCCCATGCTGCCGCGCTGAACCTGTGTGCCCAGCAGCACTCAGACAAGTTCTTCGAGGTCCGCCGCGGCGCGGGGCGTGGGCTGCTGGGCCCGAAGTCCCCAGAGCAATGCACGCTGGACAAGGCACGTGACACGTCCTGGCAGCCGGCAGCTGAGATGATCATGCGCGCGTGCGGCTGCCTGTACACGCCGAGCGCGGGCCCGACGGACATGTGCGAGCGGTATCCGCTGTCTGCAGAGATTCGCGCGCAGCACCCGCTGGTGAAGACCGATGCCGAACTGCTCAAGCTGGAGACGCACTACAGGAAGATCTACACAGCGCACCCAGATGCCGACTCCCTGTATCAAAGGAAAGACTTCTGGGCCTGGGTCACCCAGAGCAAGGCACGCGAGGACTCGCTCATCAAGGGATCGACGGAATCCATCATCCGCGTGATGAGCGAGTTCAAGATGCAGTCTCCCAGGCATGACCGCTTCGGCGGGACTGCAGTCGAACCTTAAGCCGGCTTCCTGTAAGTCCTGCCATCTTCACCAATGTACGTCGCCCCCTTGGGCAGGGCATCGAACTGCGCCTGGGTCGCAACCTTTGGCGTTTGCCCGCCACCACCTTCCACCTGCTGCACCTCGCCCGTGACGGCGTTGTGCCGGATGATGCTGCCCTGGGTTGTTGACCCGTCTGCATTCTTGATCGCTGGGGTGACCGTGACCTTCCAGGGCGATGGATCGGCATCGCCCCGAATCGCGCGCATGGACTGCTGAGCCTGCTGCTTCTGCTGGGGCGTGGCATTGGGGTCGAGGAGCGTATTGCGCAGCTGCTCTTCCTGGCGCTGGGCCCGGGTCTTGAATCCGCGCGCTTCGGCCTCGCCCTGCAGGCGCTGCTGCTCGATGCCCACGCGCATGCCCGTGCGCCCGGTTTCCCCGGCCTGCTGCATGGCCTCGCGCTGCAGGCCGCCGGATTGCTGCATGTCTTCGCGCATGAGGCCTGCGTTCTGGCGCATGGTCTCGGCCTCCAGTCCTGGCTGGGCTTGCCGCAGCGCCGAGTCGGTCTGCAGGGCTGCTTGGTAGGCGGCCAAGGCCGGCGGTGGGCCGGACTGAGCGCCACCTCCACGGAAGCGAGCCATGCCGGCTGCCGCGTACTCGGGCCGGTTCATGATGCTGCTCGCGCCGGTTTCCAGGTTCTGGAGGTCTTTGCGTGCCTGCCAGTCGTTGCCGGAGTGGGCGACGGTTGGTGCACGAAAGCCTGGGAAGCCCAGGCGGGGCTGCTCGACCTCGGTGCGCTGGCCAGGCGTAAAGCCGCGGGCTGTAGATTGGTCGGCCAAGTTCTGAGCCGCCAGGTCGTTTTGCCGGGAGGGCAAGCCGCGCGGCTGGGCGCCCAGCGCCGCGCTCTGTGCGCTGTCGCCGAAGCTGTTGCCCTGACGGAAGATCCCGGGCTGGACTTCCTGAGGCGCGGCCGAGCTGGGCGGGCCCATGGCTGCCCCTGGCGCACCGGAGCCGGCCAGGCCTGAGCCAGTCGCGCCGCTGGCTGCGGGAGCTGCAGCAGGGGTTGGCGAGTTGTTGGCACGATAGGAAGCCAGTCCGCCCACGGGCCGGTCGGCCTCGTAGGCCGCGCCCAGGCCTACGGCGCCGGCGGCGGGCACGCCAAGGGGAGCTGCTGCAGACGAAGCCCGGCTCGCAATTCCAGCCGCGCGCCCAGCACCCAGCGCAGTATTGGCGCCAATGCCGGCGTCCACCGCGCGCGCCACAGCGCCAGATGCGCCGGCCGCGCCGCCGCCCAGCGCATTGAGGGTGTTGGTCACGTTCCGTCCGAGCTCCGAATTCATCGGGTTGTCCTGGGAGCCGTCGGGAGCAGGCGCCGCGCGTTGGCCGCCCAGGGGGATCTGGTCTTCAGGCCGCCCACCGTTGGCGAAGAACACCTTGGGCTTGAAGCCGCGCGGCACGAATGCCTGCTCGGGCGCTGGTGTGTGGGTGGCATCGACGGCGGCCTGCAGCGCGCCGGCCCCACCCATCGCGTGCACGGTATCGGGTGGCAGCACGAACTCCCCAGGCTTGAACATGCCGGGGATGGAATCGGGAGCTTGGTTCTGTGCCTGAGCTCTCTGCGCCTCCAGCACCGATGTGGGGCCGAAGCCCAGGCCAGGCCCTGATTGGCCTCGCTCCTGCTCGCTGCCGCGCGGCCGGAACCCCAGGCGCGGCTGGTTGGCCAGCGCTTCCGCCCTGGCCTGCTTCATTTTCTCGGGATCGAATCCTCGCATGCTCTTCTCCTCCTGCTTTCACAGGGTGTGAACGACGGTCACTTGGGGTTCATCGTGGCGGGTCGCGCGACGCAGGTCGGAATCGGGCCGGGCGCCGAAGTAGGCCTCGAACTCACCCAGGGAGGTGGCCGACCGCGAGGGGTCGAAACCATCGGAATCAGGCAGACCAAAAGCGCGATGCAGCGCCCAGTGCACGAGATAGGCGTGGTGAGCCTCGTGAATCTCGGGTTTGTCGTTGCAATTGGTGAGCTGCTTAAGCGGCAGTCGATAGGCCTCCAGCCGCAGCGTCCCCGCCTCGCGCGGCGCAGGCACCAGGCGCAGCCGCGTCTCGGTCTGGATGGCGAAGCGAGGTTCGCCAGGCCCGTGATCGCGCCAGTGCGGATGCTTGGAATCCAGAAACTCGCGCGACACCAGAGCCAGCCCGCACGCTTGCGATGTCGCCGCGCTCACGAACCGCAGATGCGATATCTCGTAGACCTTGGGGTGCAGTTGGTGGCTGGCCGCGCCGGCCGCGACGGCGATTTCGCACACGGCAGGCGTCGAGTCGTCCAGCAGCAGGCGGCCGCGCACCGCAGCTTCGGCCTGGGCTTCATTGAGCCAGCCCAGCACCTCGGGCTCGCCCCACAGATAGGGTTGCTCCCGGTCGAGGGAGTCCACCCGGAACTGTTCCACCAGCTGCTGAACGTTCATACCGCGCCGTACTCGTCAATGAAGGCGAACACCTTGGCGCGCATGTTCTCCAGGGTCATGGTCTTGGGCACCACCTGGTTGTAGGTGTCCTTGGCGAACACTTTCAGCCCTTCCTTGTCCATGTTCGAGACCTGGTCCAGCAGCTCTTGCCGGCGCATGTCCTTGGCGCGCTGCTCGTCCTGCAGGCGCTGTGCCTCGGCAAGCTGGGCAGCCGTATCGTCCAACGGCGTGATGGGGGCCTGCAGCTGGCCCTGCCCCGTGCCCACGTCATCCGCCACCGCTGCGCGCTGGAACAGGTCGCCATGGCGCAGGAAGTTCTTGGCGATGGATGCGGGAAGGCCGCGCACCTGCTCCGTGTCGAACGACAGGCCGGTGCCATACAGGCGGTCGATGTACGAGGGGCGGCGCCCGATGTACTGGACCGCGACTTTGGGTTCTTGGTTCATCTTGAGCCTCTGCGGTTCATGCCAGCGCGGAAAGAGGCGTCGCCGCCCCTTGTGGCCGCGCGGCGGGGTCAGTCCGCGCCCAGGCCTTCGCCGTGGACGATGAGATCCAGGTAGCCCGCTTCGGCCACGGCCGCGCCGGTGATGGTCAGCAGCAGCGTCACGCCAGCGGGGAACTTGGCCAGCTTCTTGGTCAGGTTCAGGCGGAGGTTGGCCACGGTGGCCAGGTCGATGCCCGCGCCGAAGTAGTTGGCGGCCTGGGGCAACTCGGGCCGGTCCACCCCGTCGGTGTATTCAAAGCCCAGCGAGGCCGTGACGCCCGTGCCGAAGCCGTTGGATACGATCAGCGACACCGCCTCGACCAGAAAGCCGGGCTGCAGCGTGTTGATCTGCACCACATCGTTGACGGCCAGCGCCGCGATGGCGTTGGAACGCACCGGGATGCCCGTGGCGCCCGTTTCCAGCACGCTGCGGATGGTGGTCACATTGCCATAGGGACGCGCGCCGCCGAACTGGTTGCGGTCGGCGCCGAGGATTTTGATCTTTGCCATGATTGGCTCCTTTGGAAGTTCAGAAAGCGAGACAGGGGGCCGCGCCCCCTGCCCCAGGCCTTACAGGCTGCGACCGAAGATCGGCACCACGGTGTCGATCACGGTGGCGCCGTGGTCGGTGAACTCGACCCGATCACCCATGTTCACGGCGAAGCGGATCTTGGAGGCGCCCAGGATGCCGCCGATCATGGCTTCGAGCTTGTCTTCGAAGTCATCGTCCTGCTCCTTCCAGAAGTACGGCAGGCCGTTGTGACGGCTCTTGGCGTAACCCTTGGCCAGGGCCTGGCCGCCCAGCAGGATGGCGCGATCCACGGCGAAGGTTTCGCCGAAGGACTGGGGCACGATCACGCCGGCCTCGGTCTCGCTGTCGAACTGCGTGCAGTACTTGATCTCGTCGCCCGCGAAGAAGCGGATCGGCTTGGGCATCTTCACGATGAGCACGCCGCTCCACAGCGCCACCTCGGGATTGCGGAACAGCGGGTGATCCTTGGCATTGCGCGCGCGGGCCAGAGCCTGGGCTTGGTAGTTGCGGAAGTTCGGGTCGGTAGCGAACTTCTCGTACTGGGCATCCGACACCAGCAGCACCCGGAACGGGCTGTCCTTGGCCATTTCGTCGCCGTCGAACTCCACGGGCGGCGGCGGCAGCACCATCTGGCCGAGGAAGCTGCGGATGGCGTCCACGTTGGACATCTTCATGATGTCGGCCGTGGTCAGGTCCACCTCGCCGCCATTCACCTTGAAGCGCTGGACCGAATCCCCGTCCACGATGAAGTGGCGGTTCTTGGTCGGAGCCTTCACACGGTTCACCACCACCTTGTTGAAGCGTGGATCCGCCGCGAGGGGGATGCGCCAGGTGATGTTGTCTTCGAAGCCGCGCGCGCCGGCCATGTGCACCAGCGAAAGCTGGTCCTCGTAGTTGTCCATGGCGCTCTGCAGCAGCGGCTTGGCCAGGCGGTAGATGTCAACGGGGCTGCGCACTTCGTCCATCACGCCGCCCAGGTCCAGCGGGAAGCGGGCCTGGTTCACACGCAGGCGGTCCTCGGACAGGCTCACGCCCTCACCGCGACCAGCAGCGTACTCGCCGCCCATGATGGGGATGCCGCCCACGGGGTTGACGAAGTTGAACTTCAATTCGTCGCCCTTGCCCTTGCCCATGTCCATGGTCTGGACGATGGGCATGGTGTTGCTCGTTTGGTTGGCAATCGAGCTGGCGGCTGTATCGATCTTCGGGAACTTACCCGTCAGGCGGTTGATGTTGGAGTGGCGCTTCTGCGTCGCAGTGAAAACGCCAACGGCTTGTTGCACCAGCTTTTGCTTGTCGCTGGCCGACATCGCGGTCTTGGTCATGTCAGTCCTCGCTCAGTTCAGGTTTTTCGGTTGAGGAACCCTTCGCGCTGCTCGTCCGTGAGGTCGGCCATCGCGTTGAAGAGCTCCATGCCTTCGAGCGAATCCAGCCGTTCGAACAGCGACCCGCCACCCGGACGGCCGCCCGGGATGTCCGAGAGGCTGTTGGGTACGGGCACTGCGAGGGCCGCCAGCTTTTCCTTGGCGGCCTTGGCCGGGTCGTTCGGGGGATCCTTTGGTGCGGGCGAGGCGGCAGCGGCGGCGGCCTTGTAGTCCTTGAAGAGCTCGATCACCTGCTCGGTGGTGCCACCGTCCAGCACGCCGCGAGCGGCGATTTGCGCATAGCTGGGCATGGCCTTGAGCCACGCATCAAACTCCGCGCTCTGGGCGATGGAATCCACGTCGGGGTGTGCCGTATAGATGGCGTTCGTGTGCACTTCATGGGCCGAGGCATGGCGGTGCTGACGCAGCGGAGCCAGCTCGCGCTCGACTTCTGCCTGCAGTTCCGCCTTCAGCTCTGCCTTCAGCTGCTCGCGGGTGGCCGCGTGCAGCTTCAGCAGGCCGGCGCGAAGCCCTTCTTCTGAGTAGTCGCCGAACAGCTCTGGATCTGCGCCAGCCTCGATGGCCGCGCCTGCCTGCGCCGCCAGCTTGTCTGTCTCGGTCGGAGCTTTGCCGTCGGCAGCGCGTTGCCCCGCCTGCGCCTGCAGCTGAGCCAGGGCGGCCTCTGCTGCGGCGGCACGGGCGGTCTCACGCTCGGCCTCAGACTTCCAGCGCTGTTCGCCCTGGCGTGCCTGTTCCAACTTCTCGTAGGGGATGGTGTGCTTGCCATCCTTGGCCAACACCACGGCATTTGCCGGGTCTGGCTCGGCCGGCGCAGCATCGCCCCCGGGCTTCGCTACCGCTTCCACAGCGGGTGCAGCAGGAGTGTTTGCCGGATCAGTGGCGGTCGCTGGCGCGCCGCCGGGTTCCTCAGACACAGCCGAGGTATCGCCATGCAACCCAGCGTTGAGCATCTGGGTCAACTGATCGGCCGACAGTTCGCCGCCCGCGCTATCCAAAGAATCCTGTTGTGATGTCGTCATGCCTGTCCCGCCACATATCGCCGTGGCCGCATGGGCCAGCAATCCGGAGCAGCGCCTGGGCGCCGCGCCATCTGCTCTTGAATCCGCAGCGCCGAAGCGCCGCAGTCATCGCCACAGCGACATGCGCCGCGGCTTGGAAGCAGTGTCAAAAAGCGGGGAGGTAAAGGCCAACCCTAGACAGAGCGGCAATGAAAACGCCGCCCGAAGGCGGCGCTGGCCGAAGCCAATGGAATCAAGCGCCCTGCGGCAGGTTGTCGTCGGGTGCGGTGGTCTCGATGCCCTGCATGCCGCGCGCCGGCTCCTGCGGGATCGGCGGGAATGCGGGGCTGGTGTTCTCGCGCACCTGGGCGATGTCGCCGGCCGCGCCCGGCCCGCCCGACTGCGGAGCGGGTCCACCGGCAGCTACGCCGGGCACTGGGAAATCCGGATCGTCGCCGCCCGGATTTGGCTTCTGGTAGCCCGCGCCCTGCATGATGGCGTCCGCGATGGGCGCGATGGCAGGATTCATGGCGACCTGGGCCCCGCCCTGCATCGCCGAGAAGGCGGCCTGCACGCCCACCTGCACAGCGTCGGCCATCACCTTCTTGATCTGGGCGTCCGTCAGGCGCTCCTTCATCTCCAGCTCGCGCGCCTTCAGGTCGTGGCCGGCCTTGGACAACGCGGCCTGCACCTCCTGCTGAATACGCTGCTCGACCTGCTCCGGGCTCTCCTGGGAGCCGGCCGCGCGCAGGGCTTCGATGATCTCGCGCTTGTAGGGCGTGTCCATGAGCGCAACCATGTAGGGCATAGCGGCCTGCTGGAACTGTGGCGGCATGGTCTTGATGACCTCCTGCATCGCATACAGCTGCTGAGAGCGATAGCCGGGCGTGCTGGGCACGTCCTCGAGCTGGACCTTCAGCAGGGTCCGCTGCACGTCGTTGCTCAGGTAGGAGTAGCCGGCCGGGTCGGTCTCGATCTTGTTGAGCACCACCGAACGGTCCTCGGTGACGGCATCGCCCTCGATGATCACCGTCTTTTCCTTGGCGCCCAGGTCCTGGACGATCATGGCCAGCAGCATCTCGCCCATCAGCGTGCGCGCGCGGCGGAAGTTGCCCATGATCTCGCCCAGCGCCTGGTTGGCCTGCTCCAGCTGCGTGCGCTCCTGCAGACCGCTGGTCGCGTTGCCGCGCTGGCCCGTGAAGGCAGCCGGCGCCGCGGACAGCTGCTCGAAGACCGCGCGGCAGTCGTTCATGAGCTGGTGCTGCTGCTCGGTGAGCTGCACGTCTCGCTTGACCTCGAAGCGCGCGCCAGGCTTTGCCATGTGCTCCTGGTCCAGCACCACATGGGCGTTGCGGCGGCCGATGGTGCGCCGCAGGACCGCGTCCGGCATCTGTGTCGCGCCCTTTGTATTCTCGACCCGGTAGGCGGACAGGCCCCAGCGCATGAGCGCCGTGCCGCTGTTCAAGCTGTCCTGCTGATAGATCAGCCCGCGCACGTAGCCATAGGGCACGCGCGTGGAATCCTCACGGAAGCCCCAGAAGATCACGTAGGGGAAATGGCTGTGCGGGTATGGCGAGGGGCTGTCGTGCAGCTTGTGCGGCCCGAGCCAGTAGCTGCGGCGCACCTTCGCCACGATGGCCTTGAATGCCTTGGTCATGCCCGTGGCCAGGCCGTAGTTATGGGCGTGATTTCCCGCGTCGTACTCCACCACCCGGCCGTCGGGTGACTCGATCAGCACCACCTCCACCCAGCGCCGATACCAAAGCTCGGTCAGGCACAGCTGCTTGTTCGTGCGGTCGTACCACCGCGCCTCCTCCACCGTCCAGCCGCGCGCATCCTGGCCGGCATTGGTCAGGCCCGTGGAACTGCCGCCCTGGTTGGCCAGCCGGCCCGGGTAGCCCTGTTGCCACCAGGTGGCGCCACTGCGGCCACAGGACAGGATTAGTTCGCGCGCCTGCGGAAATGCGCGCGCGATGCGCTCAGGATGCAGCCATTTGTCCCGCTTGAAATACCGCGCGTCGCTGAGATCCCACTCCTCGGCCGTCCAGTCCCAGCGCACCTCGCTGCGGCGCACGACCGCGCATTTATAGCGGTACTGAGTGGGGTCGCTCACGCGCTGCACGCCCACGCAACCGAAGCCCACGGCGGCCTGGGGCCGGAAGGCATCGCTGCAGGCATTGTCTGCATGGGACTCGCGCTCGGCCTCGTTCAGTTCGACGTTGAGCGCGTCGGCCACATCCTTGCTGCCCGTCTGGCCGTTGGCCGTGACGCGCCAGTCCGTGCGCGTGGTCTGCTCGTAGCCCGTGAGCGCACGCAGCGTGGGCCCGATGCGGTCTTCAATGGCCGGCGGAATGCCCTGCTCCTTCATGGCGTTCAGCAGCTCGGTGTCCAGCTGCTTGCCGTCTGCATAGTCCATCTCCTTGTCCGCCGCGATGCGCCAGGGCGGCTCCTCGTCCATCTCGCGCAGCCATTCCGTGTATTCGTGGAGCGATACCTCGCCCTCACCCATGCGCAGATCATCATCCCCGGCATCCAGAGAACCCTCGGATTCTGGCGAGTCCACGTCCATCGTGCTGGTGTTGATCAATTGAGCCTCCAATCGGTCTCTTCGGGTTCTTCGTATTCGTGGCGCTTGCTGCCGGGTTCAGGGATTCCCTGGACACAGGTCATTGCCACCGCGTCGCCCTTGTCAGGGGAGCGGCCCAGCGCCTTGCGGATGTCGTCCTTGGACAGCATCTGGATTGCCGCGACCCGGCCCAGGGTCACGACCTTGTAGCGAACGGCTGTCAGGTCGGCCAGCAGCTCAGGGTCAGGCGGCAGCGCAATGGGGTTGGGGTTCGTCGGGTCCAGGGCCTCGCGCAGCAGCCAGTACATTTCCGCGCGCCGGTTCCGGAAGCGCAGATTGCCGGCCTTGGTCATGGCGTTGGACGTTTCCGAGCCGTTGACCGCGAGCACGAGCAGGTTCAGACCCACGATGAAATCCAGGGCGCTGGAGCCGATGCCGATGCTGTCCACGCAGATGCACGCACCGTCGCGCACAAGGGGCGGGACAAAGCCAGCCGTGGTCGGGCCGTCCTTGGTGACCGCGCCGGGCACGGTGATCAGTTCATCGAACCAAGCGCCATGGCGCCGCGCCGCCGAGGTCTTGTCGATACCGCCGCGCGCCGGATCCAGGCCCAGGGCCGTCATGCCGCCCTTGGCTTCGCGCGGCTTCCACCGGGCCTGCGCCGCCTTCACCCATTCGGTGGGGATCACCTGCCAGGCCGGGTCCGCGCTGCCCGCGTTGAAGTCGCCGTTCAGCATCTTGCTGCGCAGCGGCTCGGGCAGGGACTGCAGCGTGGCCTTGTAGCCCGTGGACAGCAAGAATAGGTTGTCGTTCACGCTGGAGGGGATGAACGTCCTGCTCTTGGGCGTCATCAGGTCGGGCCCGACCCTAACGGGCTCGGGGCCAGGCACCTCCTGGTCCTCGCCCTTCTCGTTCGTCACAAACCAGCGCAACTCGCCCGGCTTGGCCGGGTTCGGGTGGGATGGCTCCAGCCATGGCGCCCAGAAGCGTTTGACCCATTCGCCTTCGGGCTCGGTCGGGGGATTGCCCGCGCACACCACGCGCTGGCGGATTGTCGGGTCATCGGTGCGCAGCCAGCCAATCAGGGAGCGGAACTGCAGCTCGGTAAAGTGGGTGATCTCATCGAAGCCCTTGAAGTCGTGCGCGCGCCCCTGGTACTTGATCCAGTCGCCCGGCTCCTTCACGCTGCCCAGCTCCAGGACCTTGCCTTGCGGCAGCCGCCATATGCCGTCCTGGCTGTTGTACCCGTCGCGCGTGCCCAGAATCGAGGTCATGCGCTCTTCGATACCCGTGAGCTGCACTGACTGGCGCCGGAAGATGATGCTGTGCTTTTGCTTGGTCAGCGGCAGGCCCAGCAGCAGATCGGTCTTGCCGCCGCCGGCCGCGCCGCCATAGAAGACGATATCGGCGTCCGACTCGAAGGCCACGGTCTGGGGGCCAGGCTGCGGAACCCAGATGGGCGCATCGCCAGACAGCAGCAGGGAGTCCAGCTCCGCGCGCGTATCCGCGTCCAGGCCCTTGAGCAGATCCAGGATGTCGGCCGTGGTCAGCGCGGGCGTGGTCATTTGTCACCCCGCTTTGCCGCGAGCGTGGCCAGCACCATCGCCGCACCTGGGCCGCCGTTGAGCATGGCAGCGAGCCGCACCGCCCGCTCGGCATCGGTCATCTGCTTGAGCGCGCCCGGCTCATCGCCTTTCTCGGAAAGCTTGTCCATGCCGAAGGCAGTGCGCTCCATGTCCACCAGCTTCTGGAGGCTCTCGGCAAGAGTCTTCATGGTCTTGGAGCGCTCGGACAGGCTGATGACCTTGTGGTACAGGTCGTTGAGGCGGTCTTGCCCGTTGTCGTCCGGCTGCCGCAGCATCTCGCCCAGCTCATTCAGTAGCAGCAAGGTATCCGGGTCGGTCTGTTTTTCCAGCTCGTCCAACAGGGTGTTGGTGACGCGGCGTGCCCGCTGGATGTCCCTGCGATGTGCCAGGCGAACGTCGGCTATGGCCTGGGCATTGGCATCGATGACTGCCCGTTCCCGAACCTTGGTATCCGTGGATACCTCACTGGATACCGCTGCCTTGGATACCAACGCATCGGCCTTCGCCTGGATCTTCACGCCCAGGTCGCGCTCCCATCCATCACGCTTGGCGCGCTTGTTGATGGCGCCGTGGGTGATGCCGTTCTCGTCTGCGATCTGGCGGAGGGTCTTAATGCCGGCCCGGTAGTCCAGCTCTATGCGCTCCCAGTCGGCGGGCTTCTTCGGTGAGGACGAGTTCTCAGACATGCGTCCTCCCCTCGCCCGGGTATTGGCGGTGAGGCACGAAAATCCGAGTTGCCGGGTTCTCGATCACGCCGACGATAGCCGCTCTAAGCTGGTCGTAGAACCCGCGCAGTGACCCGCCGAGACGAGCGCAACAGGCCATCTTTTCCGGGGATAGCGTTGGGACCCAGTCGTCAAAACTCCGCATTCCATCGAGCAACGCCTGGGCTCGCGCTCGGGTGGCCTGCTCAGATGTCACGGTCCCGCTGCTGATGTTGGTCAGGGTCTCCGCGTTTTCAGCTATCAGCTCGGTTTCAAAACGATAGGCGTCATCTTCATACTGAAAGAAAGCAACAACGTCTTTGAGAGGCTCTCCGCATGCTCGGATGCGGGCCTGCTTGACGGCATTGCGGTCTGCCTCGCTCAGTCGCTCATGGTGGAACACGCGATCACGCGTTCCCTTGCCGACATAGAACATGCCGCCCGCATCTGACAAGGTATAGACGTAATAGGGGTACCCAGCCGCTCGCGCGGCGCTGATGTATGCGCGAAGGGTGGCCGCAGCCGAGCCTGCGGCCTTCTTCGGGGCAACAGGCTTTTTGGGGGCGGGTTTCTTTGGGTGCTCGGACTTGCCGGCGGAACGTTGGGCCATGACCCTGAGTTTTCCCATCCATCCACAGGGAGTCGAACCCTAGCCGGAGCCAATCATATTGAATCAATTTGATACAATATGATCTTCAACATTCTCAATGCCACCCAAATGAAATCAAAAATACTGGCTTCTTTGCCTTACGTCGAATGCTTGGCCATCGTTATCGGCGTAGTGATTGCGTGCTTTGCGCTTGTTGTGGCGGAAAAGCAAATTTCGTCTTCAAACGCATCCCAGAAAGAAGCCACCGCTCAACAGGCATACAGCGAATACCTAAAACTTGCCATAGAACACCCGAACCTCGCTGCAGGTCTTCGTGACTCCAAGGGAGTCAACAGTAAAGAAAAAAATAAGCCCACGAACAAAGAGGAGGACGAAAAATACGCTTGGTTTGTCAGCTACTTTTTGAATTCTGGAGAGCAGATTTTTATTTCCACAAAAGGTGACAAGGCATGGGAGCACACGCTCAAGCTTCAAGTCTGCAATCACAAGAAGTTCTTCCTTAGCAAGGATTGGAATCAGGATTTGAAAGACTCCTTTGATCCGTCCTACATCACACTCATTGAATCCGGTATCGAGTGGTGCGGTCTCAAGAGCAATGAATAGGATGGCCCCCCAAGACTGGCAACCCATTCCATGAGGCCTTAGATAGGGGCCTACGCCAATAGGTCTGCCTGTCGCGGGTCGAGCCTCCTCTGCCCTTTCAGCGCCCTCACCTCGCGTTCGAGCGCTCGCCTCTTTGCCACTTCCTCGAGCAGTTGATCCTGCAATTCTGTGACGCGTGTCAGCGCCGTGTGCTCAAGGGCCACGCCTGCCAATCCCTGCCCGAGGCGCGCGGCTTCGGGGCGGACCAGATGCAACACATGCTCCCCGATCTCCACCATGGTCCGGCCATCGTTGAGGTGCACGATGACGACATCCCGCGCTGGCCCATGCTGGTGCACCGGGCGGTAACACTGCTTCACCGCCGCAATCATTCCCTCGCCGCGCAGCACCTTGATGCGGTCGTCCACGGTGGTGAGGTTCAGGCCCGTCATCTTGTGGATGCGGTCGCGCGTGGGCTCTTCCCCGGCCTCATGGAGCTGGCGGATCGCCTCGTAGACCTGCGTCAGCGTGGGCACGGCCTCGACCGCGCCCGTGTCCGGATTGCCGCCGGCTGTCTTGTGGATGGTGCTGGTGGTGGCTTGGTTCATGCGGTTTCACTCCAGAGGGGCAGACGTTGCGGCCATTGGCCGGATTCAAGAATCGTGTGGCGGGTGATGCGGCCCCATTCCAGGCCGTAGTCCCGGTGGGCTTCGCGGCCGCCGTCTACAAGGCGGTATTGGTCGTATGCGACGTGGCAGCCCTCGATGTCGGGGCGTGTGCAGCACAGGGGGAAGCCAGTGCGGTCGTCGGTCTTGAGCGCGAAGCCCTTGCCGAGGTTGAGGTGGGCGTGCTGAGAGAAATCGCAAATGCCGCACCAGATGCAGGGCAGCGCGGCGACGGCGCGGCGGTAGGCTTCACATTCGAGGATCTCGGCCTTGGGCACGACCAAGCCCGTGCTGGCTGCGCCCATCACCACGATGCTGGTGCACGCCAAACCTGCAGTGGCGCGGGCACTGTCCATGGCTCGTGCCGCGCGCTGCGCCAGGCGCTCCTCTCGGTCTTGCGCTGGCGCGACGGCTGGCCGGTGGCCAAAGCCGCGGCTGGGCCATGTGCTCCGGTTCTGGATCATCGGATGTCGCCCTCCACATCCACCTGCACCAGGAAGCCGTGGTCATTCATCACGCACACGCGCGTGGGGCCGTACTGCTCCAGGCGGCAGCAGCGGTTTTCCGACCAGACGGAGAAGCGGTAGCGGCCCAGGGCATCGGGGCCTTCGATGCGCTCGCGCGTCGGGGCGCCGCGCCACAGAGGTGGGTGTTGTGGTGTTGCACGCACGGGGCCGCGCTGGCCACGGCGCGGAAGGTCGGGGCGGAAATCAAGCATGTGCACCGCCCGCCCCTGCGCCGGCATCGAAGTCCTGTACCTCCAGGCCCAGCACGCGCGCCACAAAGCTCTCCAACCGGGCGCCGCGCGACTGCTTCCAGCCCGGCAGCCGGTGCACGGCATCGCAGGTGCACAGCTGCGGAAGCGCCAGACGCATGTAGCCAGCCCAGCTGCCGCACGGTGGAGCGGGGTTCTCCGCAGGGTTCTCAACGTGGTGGCCCTGGGCGCGCAGCACGGCGGCCGCGCGGTTGAAGGCCGGGTAGTTGAACTCGGGCAGGCCTGTCATCGGGCCGGCGATGTAGATGCGCTTCATGGCCGGGCCCTCCGGAAGGACCACGCGATCATTGCGGCGTCACGCTGGTGCTGATTGCTGCGGCCGGCCCAGCCTGTCAGGCGGCTGAACGTGGCCGCGTCGATCTTGGCGCCGTGGGCACTGCCTGCCTTTGCGCTGGGTGCCAGGCCGAAGCAGGCAATGCCGAGGCTGGCGCACAGGGTTTCGATCAGCACGCACCATGCATCGATCTCGCCCACGTTGCGCGCCATCTTGGCCCGCGCCGCGGCACTGCCCTGGCCGGTCCAGGTCTTCCGTGCCTTGCGGCTGTCCTCGAAGATCACCAGCGTGGGCGCCCTGCCCTGCAGCGTCTGCAGGATCTGCGCTGGCGCAATCTCCTCCAGCGCCTGCAGCTGGCCGTCCACGATCCAGGCCAGCCCCGTGTGCTTGCCCGGGTCCATGCCCAGCACCGTGATCGGGCCCTGGTGCCCAGCCGGCACCGTCACGCGCGGGGCGGCGGGCGCCAGGCGAGCGCCTGCAGCTGCTGCACCACCTGCTGCTCGATGTCCACGAACAGCCGGGACTCGTCCCTGTCCAGCTCCCTGGCCCTGGCCTTGACGTACTCCCACCACCCGGGTTGCTGGGCCAGCTTGACGAGATGCGCCGCGGCCTCGAGCGAGGGATTGCTGATTGCTTTGCGGCATGCCGCCTGCCTTCCTTGTGTCATGGATGTTGTTGCGACGAGCTGTCATGCGCGCTTCCTCCCCTGGCCCAGGAGCGAGGTGAACATTCCGGTGTCTTCACGCCAGGTCAGGTGGCGCACGATCTCGCTGATCGTCCCCTTGGACACGCCGAACGCCTTGGCCAGGGCCGGCTGCGTCTCGCCAGCCGCAGCACGCTGGCGAATCGAGCGCACCTTGCACAAGTCCAACTTGGAGGTGGCCTGTTGCGTCCGGGCGATGCGCTGGCGCGTGATCGGCGAGATGCTCTGCCCCACAAGCTTGTCTTCCCGACGCCCCAGCCGCATGTGCGCATAAGCCACGCAGGCGTCGTTGCCGCAGGCGGCTCGCACGGTCTCTTGGTAGCCCAGCGGGCCGCGCCTGATCGTCCACACCATCCGGCGCGCAGACATAGGGGCGCCGTCGGTCTCGAACCGCACCATCGGACCGCGCCGTGGATCGATGTATCCGGTCCACGCCATGCAGCCGTCCATCAGCTTGCGGCAGCGGCCCTCGATGATCCGCAGCTTGTCCTCGTCGCTCATCTCCCAGTCAGCCAGCACGTAATGCGGAGTGCGATCCAACTGGGCAATGCGCACCAGGCCATCCGCAAGCAAGGCATCCACCACTGGACGCAGCAGCACGCGGACGCGGTGAGCCCTGGTGCCGGCAATCTCCGAATACCGAACAGGGCCTGCGGCGACGCGTGCCAATACAGTTTCGCGTGTGAAGATCACATGGGTCATGGATGTTCTCCCTGCACGTGCTGCGCCACGGCGGCGGCAGTGCGGCGCTTGGCCTGGCCCAGGCGCATCCGGTCTGCACGGGCCTGGACTTGCACGCGCGTGAAGCGCGAGGCCTTGAGCGCGAAGGCTTCGCGCAGGGTGGCCAGCTGGGCCAGCACTTCGCGCTTCGGGCCGGTGGGCACCGAGTCCGGAGCCGGCAGCGCCAGGGCGGCGCGCGGGGCCGGCAGCTGCAGCTGCTCGCGCAGGTCGTCGGTCAGGCCCTCCAGCCCGCCCGGCAGCCGGCCTGCCGTGATGGCTTCCTGCACGGCGCGGGTGCGGGCTTCGGGGTCGTGCCCCAGGCTGATCTGCACCACAGGTCGGCGGCGCAGCGCGCGGGCCTCGCCCGTGATCCGGCCGTAGGCCTCGATGAATGCCTGCCGGGCCCCGAACTTGTCGCCAGCATCCAGCAGCGGCGCAGCCACGGCCCAGGCCTGGGCGATCTCGTCGGTCCACACCACGGTGGCCTGCTGGTCAGCACTGGTCAGCGCCAGGCCATAGGCTTCGGCGGGCAGCATGCGGCCCATGGCGTGGTCCACGTACTGCAGCACAGTGCCGGTCAGGATCGGGCCGCGGTGCTCGGCGCGGATGCGGGCCAGGGCCAGACGCAGCACCGGTTTCTCGATGTGGGCGAGGTCTTCAGCCAGCAGCAGCAGGGCTGCAGGTCGGACCTGCTGGCCGCTCAGCTCCATCGTGGCGCCCAGCTCTTCCAGCAGCCAGTCGGTGTCGTGGCGGTCAGACATCGATCACCTCCCCCTGGCCTTGCCCGGCGCTCGACGCTTCGCCCTGGGCTGCGCCTGCACGCTCACGCATCAGGCGTTTTGCTTCCTCGATGGCGCCAGCGTTTGCGCTGGTCTGGTCGGCCTGGCGGGCCTGCGTGCTGGTCATGCCCACGCCGGTCTGGCACTGCGTCGCCCACTTCTCGGCGTTCTGCTGCAGGAGGCGGACGGGATGCATCTCCCGGACGATGAAGTCCTCCTGCACACGGCGCACGTAGTGCACGGCGATGCGGGGGGCGACCTCGGCGCCAACACGGTCGATGAAGTTGCAGATCTGGCCGCCCACGGTCTGGTTCCAGACGGGCCAGCTGTGATACCGGCCCTCGTAGGCAATGGCGTAGGCGATCCAGGTCTTGTGGGACTTGGTGTCCGGACCGGGGTAGCGCAGCTCAGCGGGGATCTCGTGGATGGTCCCGTTGGGTGCCGTCACACGCATCGGCTCAGCAGCTGCGTGGGGGGCTTCAGCCCCCTTCGCAATACTCTCTGCTGTAGTCTCTGTTGTAGTCTTACTTAGTTTAGATTGCGGGTTTCCTGCAGACCTGTTTGCAGCTTTCCCGCGAACCTGTTTGCGGGATTTCTGCGAACCTGCTTGCGGGGTTCCCGCATCCTTGATTGCAGGATTCCTGCAATCTTGTTTGCAGGGGGTGTCCAGGCCTTCCAGCTGCCCCACCAGGGCATCGATGCTGACCCGGAAATACAGCTTGGCAGGGATGCCTCGGCGAGCCTCCTCCATGAGCCCCAGCGAAAGCAGCTTCTTGCGGGCCGTCTCCTGCTCAGTGCGGCTCAGGCCTGTTTCATCCTCCCATTCCACCTGCGTCTTGAAGAACCAGCCGTCATCGTCAGAACCACGGTTGGCCCAATACACGGCCTGGGACAGCATCAGCGCGCCAGTGATGCCGGCGCCAAGGTGAACGAACGAGCGCTGGAAGGCGATTGGGCGGTCCAGCATGGAAGTGAGGTTCATGCACGCTCCCCTTGCGCCAGGCGGGCCTGGTGCTGGCCCCACAGGCCGGCAATCCACGTCACGCCCTTGCTGGTGAACTTGGCCTGGGTGAAAGCGTGGTCGCTGTGCTGAGCATGGCCTGCCTTCACCACGAATCGGCCTGCGTCCAAGTGCTGGGCCAGCGGAGTCAGCCGGCCGCCCAGGTGGTACATCACCTTGTTGTCCAGCAGGAAGGTGCGGAAGCGCTCCTCGTTCGCGCGCAGCAGCTTGCAGACCTGGCGGAAGCCCATGGCGCCGGTCTCGGCCGCCACGAAGCGATCCACGAATTCCGCCTTGGGCGCGGCCAGGGCAAGCGCCTCGGCCGTGCGCAGCTCCGATTCCTTGGCATCTGCCCAGGCGCGCGCGGCGGCCACAGGGTTGGAGAAATCAGGCAGCGCCGGGGCGGCCTGGGCCTCCAGCTCCTGCCAGCGGTCCACCAGGCGCGCAGTGAACTCGGGAGACAGCTGCGCCACCACGACATAGCTGTCGCGCTTGCACAGTTGGTAGACGCTCACGGTCTGGCCAAGATGGTTCCGGACTTCCTGCAACGCAGGGAGTTGGATCACGCCGCGCGCGCCCAGGCGCTCGATGGACGTCTTCACGTTGTCGTGGCGGGACTCCACCAAGGCGGCGATTTCTTCGCTGCTCATGGTCAGCACGGCCGCAGAAATTGCAGTGATCGCGTTCATCGGGCAGGCCCTCCGAATTCGGGGGCCCCAAAGGGTCCTATGAGCGACTGCAGCCGGCTGGCAGACTGCTCCTCATGCATCAACTTCTCCGCCACCATCTGCCGATAGCTGCGCTCCCAGGTCATCACATAGATGGCATCGCGCAGCACCGTGGAGGTGTCCGTGCCCTTCAACACGCAGTTGCGGCGGAACTGCTCGGCCGTGGACTCGTCCACCTTGGTCTTGAGCTGGATGTCCAGCTTGCCCAATGGGCCGGCAATGCCGCGCGCGAACATCGGCGCGCCAGCGTCTTCGTCCAGTTGGTCCTGGACACGGGCCAGGACGCGCTCGGCCTGCTCGGCGTCGAGTTCGGCCAGGATCACCTGGATCGCCCTGAATGCAGCCGCTTCAGCCCGGCTCAGCTTTTCGTGGGTGTCACGCATGCGGGACTACTCCTGGGGTTGGGTCTGGGAAGGGGTGCCCGCCGCTCCCTGGGCTATGCTGAAAGCTGTCACACCACCAGCAATCGCCACCAGGAGGGCAGGCATGAAAACGGAACTCATCGGACCAACAGCGACGCTCGCCGCCGCGATCCTTTCGAAGCTCGAGCCGGAACACCACCACTTCACGCGGGAGATCCTGTCCAGCGCCTTCGAGGACGCATACCTCGCACTCATGGATGGGATCCAGAGGGTGGACAGACTTCAGGACGAGATGAAGGCCCAGCAGATGGCCCGCATCCGCGAAGAGTCGAATCAGCGTTAGCCGCGTCCCTGCGCCGCTTCTTCAGGTTCACAAAGAACTCGGAGTCGCGATACCTGCGACGGTCGCTTAAACGCTGCACGGCGGGCGGGGGCACGTCGCCCCAGCGGTATGGCTTATGCATGGCCCTGCTCCTGGGCGGCAGGCTGCGCAAGCTCGGGCAGCGGATCTCGCCCATAGACCTGGTCCAAGGTCACGGACAGGCCGCGCCCGAGCGCGAAATCGATCAGCCTCAGGGCAACGTGCACAGGCATGGACTGCAGCCCGGACTCGTAGTTGGCGATGTTTCCTTGGCTGCATTCGATTCCAACGCCAAGCTCTTTTTGGGTCACACCCAGGAGCGACCGTATGGGTTTGAGTGTCTGCATGACATTCATTATCAGCGGCGCTGGTTCACGCGTCAACCAGCGCCGCTGATCACAAATAATCAGCGCGCCTGATACTTAAGACATGAGTAGCAAGAAAGCCATCGTCACGGACGAGCACCGCGAAGAGGCGCGTGCCCTGCGTGAAATCTGGAACAGGGTCAAGCCCAGAAACCAGAAGGAGTTCGGCGCGGAGTTTGGGATCGGCGGGCAGACTGCTGTCAGCAACTTCCTGAGCGGCACATCCGCCCTCAGTCTGAAGGCAGCCGCAGGATTTGCCGCTGGTCTAGGCTGTCGCATTGAGGATTTCAGCCCGCGACTGGCAGCCCCTGCGGCCCAAATCGCAGAGCTGACCCCGCCGCCGCCACCCTCCAGCGACGAATACACGTCAGTCCGATACGCCAATGTCCGCTTTGCAAATGGCACTGGCAAGGTGGCCTACGTCGCTGCCGACAAACCTGCCCTCGTGTTCCGGACCGATTTTTTGAAGAAGGCTGGCGTCTCTCAGGCAAATGCTGTAGTCGTGGATGCGACAGGCCACAGCAACGAACCAAAAATCCCAGACGGGTCGATCGTGCTGGTAAACCGTGGGGACAAGGAGCGGCTGAACGGTGACTTCTATGCCTTCCGTGCCGACGGTGAGCTGCTCATCAAGCGTCTTCAGGATGTCCCTGGGGCCGGCGTCTTGGCGATAGCCGACAACCCCAGCTTCAAGCCCAAGCAAATCATGTACCGAGAAGGTGATGATTTCGAAGTAATTGGCCGCGCCGTATGGGCAGGAATCATGCTCTGAAGCGACTGCAACTCATCATCCCAACGTCAAAAAAGACCCGCCTTGTGCGGGTTTTTTTACGGCCATTCGCCGATGGCACCAGCACGCATGAAACAAAAATCAGCGGCGCTGGTTGACACATAAACCAGCGCCGCTGATAATAAATCTCAGCAACCCAGCCACCGCACATCGCGGACCGGCAGGGAAGTTGGGCACCACGGCATCGACCGGGCAAGCCCCGGTCTTTCACAAGTTGCACGCCGATGTTGCTTGCCCCACCCGAGGGGCATTCGTCCGGCGCAATGGCGCTCCTGGGCATGGGCCAGATCAGCGTGCCGCGTATCCGCGCGGTTGCCAGCCCGTCAAAGCACGGTTCACGGCATAGGGAAGGAACTGCGGGCGGGATGCCCTGTAGAGAGTAGGCGGGAGGCTGTGAAGGGTGCGCGCCAGCGCATCTGGAGCCGACGATGGAACACCGCCCTGGCATTCCGGTGACGAACGCAGTGAGATGACACCACGGAGCAAATAAACGGTGCGGCATGTTGATGCCGCGCAGCTGCTACCAGATGCAGCACGCCCTCCCCGAGCGCATCGGGGCGAAACAAAAGCGGCTTCCCAGGGAGGCCGTTTTTGTTTCCGCAACCACCACAGGAGATCACCGTGAACCAATCCCAATCCCTCGCCCATCTCGGCGCCGCCCCTGCCCGCGGCATCAGCACCCTGCACGCCGCTGCCCAGGCCCAACCCGTCAGCCAGGTCGAAGCCGCCCTCAGCAACGTCGACGCAGGCATGGATGACTTGAAGAACACCATCAGGCGCATCTCGGGCCGGCTGGAGCCCGTGATGTCGGCCGCCGGCATCTCAGCCGAGGGCAGTGCGCACGAAGCCGAACCTGCATCCTCCACGCCGCTGGTGCGCCGGCTGAACGAGCTGGGCAGCCAGCTGCGCCAGGACTGCGCCGCCCTGCAGGACCTGGAGCGGCGCCTGGCGCTGTGATGGGGATGAAGGCGCCATCAGAACGCAAGGTTGACCGGCACGGATCTGGGCGAGAGCGCATCAAGTCGATGATCCGCTTCCCTCCGGAGATCTACGAGCCCCTGTGGAACTCGGCTCAGAACGAGGGTCGCAGCTTCAACGCGGAAATCCTGCATCGCCTTGCCCAGACCCTGGGCGAGGACTTCGCTGCAGAGCAGCCAGCTGCGCAGCCGGTGCTGGCCGAGATGCTGTCCCAGATGCGCGTGCAGACCGACTACATGTGCGAGCTCTTGGAGCTGGCGCGCGACGCTGCCAATCCCGATAGAGCGGATTGACAGCGGTATCGAAACGTCCCGGCCACGTGCCGGGGCCATCACGAAGGCAGATTGCGAAGCGCTCGGGAGGCGTCCCGGCTGGACTCTGGTTCACCCAGACAAATTCGCTGCAGTCTGTCCCCGTGATGGCCAATCGTGACGGGTAGTTGCCCACCCGCAAGCGGTGAGAGTCCGCCAAACCGTCAAGAGGGAAGCCGGGGCGAATACGGCCGGCCATCAGCCAACACACCCGAATGGGGCTAACCGTGATGCCAAGCACGGGATGAAGTCATGGAGCCGGTCAGCTGTGCAAGGCGACCCGGCCGAGGCGATATGTCGCTCCCGCTTGCACCATCGCTCCCGCTTTTTTTCAGCCGGGCCCGGGGGACTATCTCCACCCTCCCTATCAACTCCCTGGGCATGCCAGCAATGGCGCCGGCTCTTTTTATCGTGGGGTCGCTTCGTGCGGCATTTGGCCCGCCCTGCAGCAATGTGGGGCGGGCGCTTTTTTGGAATCCACCATGAGAACCAGATTCACCCGGCTGCGCGGCGATCGCGGCCAAGCCGCCTATGAGCCGCGCTCTCTCGCCGAATGGAAAGAAGAAGAGCGCCTGCTGGCCGAAGCTGCAGCCCAGCGCCGACAGCAGCAAGCCACCAACCCCACGAATCCGCCTCCTGGCGGATTTGTCGTTTCAGGAGAGCCGAAATGCAGCGAGTGATGCCCACCGAACTTTTCAACCCCGACCCCGACGCGCGCTTTCTGCGCACTGCCTCCCGCCCTGGTCCTGTGGTCGAGCCAGGCCCGACGCCCACGCCCGGCGGCTGGTTGCTGCTGTGCCTTGTCCTGCTGGTGGCCCTGGTGCTCAGCGCCTGCGCGGATGCCGGCGCGGCCCAGGACCCGGTGCCAAGCGCAGCGGACGTGCAGCGCGCGCACAGCGCCGCCCAGGCCTGCCCACCCGGCCATGCCGTGGTCTGGAATGGCCCGCAATCGATGGAATGCCTGCGCGAGCTGCCATGACCAAGCTTTTCGGATTTTTCCTCTGGTCGGCCATCTCGGCTGCCGGTATCGCTGCTGCGGCCGCCATCTCCGGAGCACCCCTTTTCTGAACCTGGAGCACCAGCTCATGAGCCATTCCACGGACCCCATCGAAGGCGCGCGCGTCACCCGCGAAATCACCTCCAACCACCACACGCATGCCATGGCGCACGTCGCCGAGCCCATCATCGAAATCCTGAGCGCCTACGGCCAGCGCAATGGCAACGCGTTCGCAGTCTATGGCGGCCTGTACGCCATGGGCTGCGCCCTGGCCAGCATTGGCACGAGCCTGGAGCCCGGCGTGGATCTGCGTCAGCAGCTCGAGCCCATGCTCGCCGGCTACCAGGCGATGCGCGAGTCCCAGCTCAAGGCACAGACCCACTGATCGCTATGCCGAATCCCGAGAAGCTGAACCTCTCGCAGATCTGCGCCGCCTTCGCGCCGGTGCTCCAGCTCAGCGCCGCCAATCTCGTCGCCCTGGGCGTGCCCTTCGAGAAGGACCGCAGTGCAGTGCTGATGAACGCCCGCGACCTGCCCCGCCTGGCCGACGCCCTGATCGACCAGCTCTACCTGAAGCGTGACGAGTTCCTCGCCGGACCCACGCCGCGCGCGCCAGCGATCCCTGCACCCGCCATCCAGCACCTGCCGGCCGACGACACCGAGGGCGGCGCCCTGTAACCCACCGGCCCACGCGGGCCAACCGTTTGGAGAACCCTATGTCGCAAACACCGGCAGATCTCTACGCGCAAGAAATGATCATGCGTGCCAAGGCCAAGGCCAAGGCCAAGGCCACCGAGGCCGCCGCCCTGCGCCTCGAAGCAAAGGGAGAGAAGCGCGCCGTCGAAGCCTACAACCTGCGGGCGCGCGCGAAAGCGCTTTCGGGCGAGGCGGCGCAGCTGCGCAACGAGGCCAAGCTCGTTCACAGGGAAGCCGTGAAGGGCATTGGGGTCCAGGCCGAACAGATGGTGAAGCGCATGCCGCCCGAGTTCGGTGGCTGGGGGATTCTCAAGACTCGCGCCTATACCAAGCTGCTGGACCTGCTCGTCTCCCAGGCGAAGCGCGTGCAGCCCAACCTGGCCCTGGCCACCCAGGCCCACACCCTGCTGCTGGGCCACGCGGCCTGGACCGATGCAGAAGCCAACCGCCTGGGCTGCCTGCCCAAGCATCCCAAATCCCTGGCCTGAAACACCATGCTCACAAACCTGATCATTTACCGAATTTCCGACTCCTGGGCGCCTGACCTCCAGGCTGTCGAGGCCGCCCTGGCCAAGAGCCCGTTTGCCGAGTGCGGCACCACGCAGGAGCGCAGCGCCGGTTGGGTGCCGCCGCGCGGCGAGCCCCATGGCCCGCTGGCCGAGTCCGTGGCCAATCAGTGGGTGATGCGCTTCATGACCGAGGCCAAGATGCTGCCGGCCAGCGTGCTCAACCGCCGCGTCAACGAAAAGGCTGCCCACATC
>JAAIGE0101113532.1_pt1 | contig 168822 bp, 141 predicted proteins | sample 6487951 | NCBI WGS metagenome assembly JAAIGE01 (sample SAMN13974128, study PRJNA590717) | phyllosphere metagenome | biome: tomato field; feature: multiple bacterial spot infested tomato fields; material: tomato leaves; isolation source: leaves from tomato fields | host: Solanum lycopersicum ...
ATCACCGCCGCCGGAGACCGGGCCCGGGAATCGCTTTTTAGCACCGGGCTGCTGGTGATGTGCTTCGACCACGCCCTGACCCCCCTGCATGACGCCGCCCTGCATCTGAGCGGCCCCGCCCCGGACATGCGTGACCTGCGGGGCGACTTTATCATCGAGGAGGGATACCCATGGAACTGATCCACGTCCGGCCCGGTCCCGGCGGAACCGGCACCGGCCTCTGGCTGCCGGTGCGCAGCGGGCGCGTCATTCTCTGCCTCACCGGGGGTGATTTTCATCCGGTGGCCATTGAGCTCGCCGCCCTCACGGAGTCAGAGCTGGTCAACGGCTACGCCATCCTGCCCCCGGACGAGCAGATCCTGTGCGTGGTTCTGGACGATCCGGGGTCGTTCCTCTGCGGCCTGTATCCGCAAAAGCATATCCCGGTCATCAACGTCCGGCCGGGCAGCTATCGGGGCCACCTCGCCTGCTTTATCGACGACGACACCTGGGTCTCCGGCGTCACCCTCACCGAGCTGGCCCAGGCGGACCGGCAGCGTCTTCCCGACCCGGAGCCGCTCAGCCTGCCGGGTAACGACGCGGTGGTGCAGCAGGAGCCCGAGCCCCACCGGGGCGTGCGGCGCGTGGTGGCGACCGAAGTGCGTCTCGCCGCCCTCCTCGGAGAGATGCTGCCCCTTCTGCGCGACGCCGCCCGGGATGCGATCCAGGTGGCCCTCCGGGACATCCTCCCTTTTATGGCGCTGATTGCCCTGCTGATGGCGTTCGCCGAAGACTCCACGATCGGGACCGCCCTGGCGCACCTGCTCACCCCCCTGGTGAGCTCGGTCTGGGGGCTGGTGCTGCTCTCGGTCATCTGCAGCTTCCCGTTTCTCTCGCCTCTCCTTGGCCCCGGCGCAGCCTTCACCCAGGTGGTGGGGGTGGTCATCGGGACGCAGATCGGGGCCGGAACGCTGCCGCCCGCCCTGGCCCTGCCCGCGCTGTTCGCCATCAATGTCCAGGTCGGGTGCGACTTTATCCCCGTCGGGCTCGCCACCCAGGGGGCCACCCGGGCCACCATTGCCGCCGGGGTCCCGGCCTTTCTGCTCTCCCGCCAGCTGACAGGCCCCCTGGCGGTGGTCATCGGCTGGCTCTGCGCCAGCGGACTCTTTACCTGACAGCGGAATGAGGAAAGCGGCGGGAGGAGGATAGCCCCGCAGGATCACGCGCCCGGGAGCGCGCCGACGACCTACCGTGTCGCCGCGTAGGGCAGAAAGCACAGGCACGATACCTCACACCCTGACCGGGTGGGGATTGCTGTTGCCTGAATTTGACCATGACCACCGCATGAGGAGGGGTAAAGCGCACGCATAACCTGACAGACCGTACAACCCTAATACGTCTCTGGCCTCTGTGTCGCCTGCGGGCAACGGCTTCGCTCGCGCGCCATTCAGGCATGACATCAAAACCTGTTCCTTAACGAATAGAAAAGGATGCCCTGAACTATGAAAATCAAGAATCTGCGATGGTACATTATTGTCCTGGTCATGCTGGGCACCATCACCAACTACCTGTCCCGCAATACCCTTGGTATCGCCGCCCCGACCATGCTGAAAGATATCGGCTTTACCGAACAGCAGTATTCCTGGATCACCGCCGCCTTTAACTTTGCCTACCCGGTGGGCGGGGTCTGTGCCGGCTACATCATGGACCGCTTCGGCGTACGCTGGGTCTTTTCCGTGATGGCCATCCTCTGGTCGGTGTTTAACGCGCTGACCGGGTTCTTCAGCTCCTGGATCCCCATGATGATACTCCGGATGGGTATTGGCCTTACCGAATCCACCTTCAACCCCGCCGGGATGAAGGTCTCCGCCCAGTGGTTCCCGCCCCGGGAGCGCGGTCTGGCCTGCGGGATCTACAGCATCGGCACCTCGGCCGGGGCCATGCTTGCCCCGCCCGTGGTCGCCTGGTCCATCATCCATTACAACTGGCGTATTGCCTTCGTCGTGGCCAGCGTCTTCGGGATTGCCTGGTCCGCGCTCTGGCTCATTGCCTACCGCGCCCCGGAAAAACATGCCCTCATCACGGAGGACGAGCTCGCCCTGATTGGGCGTGAATCGACGCACACGAAGGTCACGCATCGCGTCTCGCTGAAAACACTCCTGCCCCGGCGCAACCTCTGGGCCATCTCCCTGCCCCGGATGTTCGCGGACCCCACCTGGGCCGCGCTGGGCTTCTGGATGCCCCTCTATCTGGTCACCGTCCGCCATCTGGATCTGAAGCAAATCGCCCTCTTCGCCTGGCTGCCGTTCCTCACCGCCGACGCGGGCTGCCTCTTTGCGGGCTTGTTTGCCGGTTGGCTGAACCGCCGTGGGGTCACCCTCATCAACGCCAAGCGCATCACCTTCACCCTGGCCGCCTGCCTGATGACGCTCATCCCGCTGCTCAACTTTGTCACCACCACCGGAATGGCCATCACTCTCTTCTGCGTTGCCGGGTTCGCCCACCAGTGTGCCTCCATCACCGTCATCAGCATGTCCGGGGACTACTTCGACGAGAGCGAGGTCGGGACCGTCACCGGCTTTGCCGGACTCATCGGCGGCGTGGGCGGCTTTACCGGCACGCTGCTCATCGGCGCGGCCGTGGCCAGCATCGGCTACCACCTCGTCTTTGACGTGCTGGGCTTCCTCGATCTCATCGGGGCGGCCCTGCTCTGGACGCTGCTCCGGCAGCCCCGTCCCGCCCCCGCGCGCGACAGCGCGTTTATTCCAGGTCTGTGACCCCACAGGGAGAAACCACCATGAAACAGTTCAGTGAAGCCGATATCCAGCGCCTGAGACAGGCGTATCACGACGATCCCCGCATCCTCACGAAAATCCTTCAGGACAATGACGTGGTCCTGAACAATCCGGTCCTGGTGCCGGAAACCGGCTGCGCCAGCTGGGAGCTCTTCTACTACTGCCCCACCCACGGGGTGCCGCTTATCTGGGACCGGCACGCCTCCGAGCACTACCGCTGCCCGGTCGGTGACGAGGTCCTGACGGGCGAGCCGTTCCGGGGAGGATGGTGGCGCAGGCTTAACGATCTCAACGCCCGGGCCTGCTACCAGCTTGGCATCGCCTGGATGCTCACCGGCGACAAAACCTATTTTGACCAGGTGCGGGAGATCCTGATGCAGTACGCCCGGTACTACCCCGGCTACGCCGAGCACGGGGGGATCCCCTACAACGGCCCCGGCAAAATGAACGCCCAGACCCTCTGCGACGCGCTCTGTCTGGGCGAGTTTGTGAAGGGGTACGATCTTATTTTCGACGAACTGACGGAGAACGAACGGCTGGTCATCGAGCGTGACCTGCTCCGCGCCTGCGCCGATTTTCTTATCAGCAAGCGCTGGGAGCAGCTTCATAACCATGAGGTGCGGATCAACAGCGCGCTGGCCATGACCGGCGCGGTACTGGACGATGCGCACTATCTCGAGGTCGGGGTGAATGAGGGATGGGGGCTGCGGGACCAGCTCCGCTGCGGCGTGCTGAAGGGCGGCCTGTGGTTCGAAGGCTCCCTGCATTACCACCACTATGCCCTGCAGGGCTTCTTTGAGTTTGAGCGCATGATCCGCTACGCTCACCAGGAGTACAGCCTGATGAGCATGCCGCAGTACCGGAAGATGCTCACCCTGCCCTTACACCTGCTCATGCCCGATGACACCGAGCCTGCCTTTAATGACTGTATCCCGCTCAAGGACACGGTGAGATACCCGGATCTGTACGAGTTTGCCTACGCCTGTACCGGGGACGAGGCCTGCGCCCGGATGCTCTCCATCATCTACGACCGGGAGCCGCGCACCGGCCTGGCGGCGTTCCTCTACGGCGATCCGCGCCTGCGCCTCACGGAGCCGGTCCGGGAGACCGGGAACTATCACGATCCGGACAACGGCATCACCATCATCCACCGCCCGGAACACGGCCGCGCCGTGGTGCTCAAGCACACCCCGTACGGAGGCGAACACGACCACTACGACAAACCCGGGCTCATTATCTACGACCACCATGTGCCGATCCTCCCGGACATGGGGACCACCGGCTACGGTGCGCCGATGCACTACAGCTATTACAAAAACACGCTCACCCACAACGTGCTGTGCGTGGAAGGGTTTAATCAGCCCCCCGTCAATCCCCAGACCCTGAGCTTCACGGAAACGGATGAGTACGCGGAGGTCACGGTCGAAATCGACTGGCGCGAGCCCCCGGCCGACGTGCCGAGCCTCACCCGCGTCGAGTGGAATGCCCACGCCTACCGGGACATCGTTTACCGGCGCAAGGTTATCGTCTATGAACACATGGTCATTGATATCACCCGGGTGACCAATCCGCACCGCCGCCAGCTGGACAATATCCTGCACGTCGACGGGGAGCGGCTCCTGACCACCGGGGCGTACACGCCCCTGCGCAACTATGACCCGAGCGATCCGATGTACTACTTCAGCGACTGTTTCGTCAGCCGGATGGGACGCACGGTGAGCGTGCCGTTCCGTACCCTGACGCAGAAAAAAATCCAGATCCACTGTGCCTGCAGCGATCCGGATGCGGAACTCCACCAGCTGACCGGACCGGCCAATCCGCCGATAGGCTCCCTGAGCTACCTGAAAACCCGCTCCCGGGCCCGGACGGTCGTCAGCGTCTACGTGATTGACCTGCATCCCGAAGACGAGCAGATGCGTAACGTCTTCATCTCCCTGCGGCAGAACACCGTGAATATCGCCTCCGATCTGCAGGAGGCGATCCTGACACATCACATCTGAAACCGGGCTCCGCCTGGCAACAAGCGGAGCCCGTCCTGTCCTGTCCGGGCCCGCCGTACGCCTGCTCCAGAGCCAGCATCTGGCTGCGCATTTCGCGAGCTAAAGCTGGCGTCCCCGGTGCTGACAGAATGACGGATTTCATCAGCACAGATGTAATCCCCGGCGACGACTCTCAGTGACAACCGGGCTGTATGGGCATTCACCGCCCACAGGGATACGCCTCACCGGCAGGTGCTCACCAGGCTGTCAGGGGCAAAGCCGACAATCGTATTCCCGGACGGGCTTACCGGTGCGCGGAACCTGAAGCGGTCAGGAAAGCGCCTGAGGCCGTCTCGCTGCATCGTTTTCACTCATCGACAGCCGGGCCTGGCGGGTGCTCCCTTCTTTCCATGACGGCAGGGCAGTGACTGCGTCAGCGCTAAATATTGCTGAAACAGCGTGATGAAATTCAACAATTCACCGGCTTCAGCAAAGCGCTGGCTAAACTCAGCCTTCGTGATATTCCTTCTCGCTATCCCCATGGCGCTGACCGTCGTCCTTCGTTCGTGTTGAACGTTGAGCGAACATCTTACGCAGCTGCTCAACCTTTTGGTCAACAGAACCGCTGATCTGCATGGCAGGAGCATGAAGATTGAGAACAGCTGCATTATGGTGTGGAGTGTGTTTCACAGAGAACCTCCGATTATCTGTTGTGACAGGATAAACCCTGAACACGCACAAACAGTAACGAAATGTCCGGGAGACGCTCCTTCAGAGCCAGTGCTCAGGAAGGGTATGTCAAATCTGACCTGTTACTCTCTCCGGTTCCTCTCCTCCTGCCATCTGGTCTGATACATTCCCGAGCTCATGCGCTTGAAGGACCTTATGAGCATCCAGGGCCTGATGCACCTTTCATCCCACAGAATCATTGCCGCAAACCTGACGCACAGATAACGACTCATCCTGACGGCAGTACCGTTTCGTAAAAATGTTATTCCGCGCATGGTTATTTGCTTATTGCTCATCCATGCTGAAAGTAGCGAGAAAACAGACACTTTCATCTGACCGTCTTTTCTTCCCGGAGGAGCTGAATGCGTCGCCTGCTGCCTGGTCTGCTGGCCATTGTCATCTTTGTCACCGGTGCGGGGATCCTCACTAACCAGCTGTGGTACTCCGCGCGCGCCGACGCGCTGGCCGCAGCACAGCACGCCATGCGCAATATGAATGCCGTTCTGGACGAAGCCCGTCACGCTCAGGAGACGGCCAGAGCCGTTGTGGATCGCGGCTGCAGTCAGCAAAGCCAGTACCGGCTGGGGACAGAGGCCGCGCTGCGCCCCCATCTGCGCACCATCCTGATCCTTCGTCAGGACGTCGTGGTCTGCTCGTCCCTGGCAGGCAACCAGGCACTGCTGACGCATGCCCCGGGCCTGCCCGAGCGTCCCCTGCTGCTGGTCTCGGCAGAGGAGACCGCCGAAGGAGAACCGGTCCTGATCTCGCAGGCGCGCTATGACGGAAGCCGCATACTGGTGACCATCAGCGATCACCACGTGCGGGATGCGCTGGACGTGCAGAATAACGTGACCTATTTCCTTCGTATTGGCGAGCAGGAAACCGGTGGTAACGGAGCGTTAGGCTCCGTCAGTGCCGCCGGAGGCCACACCGGACAGGTGGCCTCCGACCTTTACCCGTTTGCCATCACCTTCAGCCCACCCCCGTTCTTCAGCGCAGAGCGGCTTTTCCGGAACGGCGGCGCTATCCTGGCGTTTTTGCTGATCGTCTCCGGTCTCGCCGCCTTCCTCCTGAACCGGTTCATGAACAAAACCGCCCTCCCGGAGGAAACGCTGCGCCTGGCCATTGCCCGCGGGCAAATCGTGCCTTTCTATCAGCCGGTGGTGGATGGCCGGGACGGCACGGTGCGGGGCGTGGAGGTGCTGGCCCGCTGGAAACACCCGACAGCAGGCTCCATCTCTACGTCTACGTTCATCCCGCTGGCGGAAAAATCCGGCCTGATCGTCTCCCTGACCCGCAGTCTGATGACTCAGGTGATCGGCCATATGAATACCCTCGCCGAAAAACTGCCGGAGGGGTTCCATATCAGCCTTAACTTCAGTGCCTCCCATATTGCGTCTCCGGACTTCGTGGAGGAGTGCCTGCACTTTCGCAGCGGGTTTACCCGTCAGGATCTGAACCTTGTCATTGAGGTGACGGAGCTTGAACCCCTCTACATGAGTGAGGGGACGATCCGTACGCTGAACGGGCTGCATGAGAGAGGGTTTGGGATCGCACTCGACGATTTCGGGACCGGTTACTCCGGTCTCTCCTATCTGGATGCGCTGGACATCGACTACATCAAAATCGACTCCACCTTTGTCAGCCGGGTGAATGCCAGCGCCGAGTCAACGGCAATCCTGGACGTGGTCCTGGATCTGGCACGAAAACTGGCGATTCGAATCGTGGCGGAAGGGGTGGAAACCCGGGAGCAGGTTGACTACCTCCGGCACAATCACGTGGTGTTCATGCAGGGATACTATTACTTCAGGCCCGTCAGCTCGCGTGAGCTGGCCCTGATCCTGCTTTCCCGCCCGAAAATCCGTCTGGAGGATGCCCCACCCTGAGGGAGACGTTCCGTCGCGAGCGGGGGTGGCCACAATCCGCAGAGGAAACCAGGTTGTCAGGTGGTGGCCCTGAAACCGATCTCACCCGACCGGTAACACGCTGTCATCATTGATCATCCTTAGTGAAAGGAAAAACCAGCAAACATGTCCTGCTCAACACACCCTGTGCGTGACTCCACCACTTCACGTTCAACAAAGGCCTGGTCGAGAATCATCAGAAGATCGGAAAGCGCCACACGATACTCGGTGATGGCCTTTGCAAGGTTCACAAAGCGGGTGTGAGGGCGCTCCAGATTGCGTAAAATGTTTGAAACCAGCCCCTCCAGCCCGCGGATCATAAGGTCAATATTCTGCAGCTGAGGGTATTGATCCCTGCCCACGCAACCACGAATTTGTTGGGCACTGTAATTAGAAATCTGGTGTGTCAGCCTGATATGGCTGACCATCATCTGATGAAGTTTTTCCGCGTAATGGTGAAATTTTTGAATTTCATCCCGGTCAGGCTGACGACCTGGCAAGGAATCGATATGAGGTTGCTCGCGGGCTTCCCGCTCAGAGAAGCCTGAAAGCTTAGCCACCTGCTTAACAGGTGCGCCAGGGCGCGGCAGTCTGTGCCCAACAGAGTGTACATGTCCGGAGGGTTTGTTCAGATACTGAGAAGCATCCCAACTCACACCAGCAATCACTCTGCTGATAAGACTTAAGTCTTCACAACAATTATCCCAACGCATAAAACCTCTTAATGGCAATTCCCCGAGCCTCTAAGGGTACGCTCTGACGGAACAAGCAACAACTTTCAGCAGGCCCTGACTGGACCAGGGTTGTATAACAGACCGCTGAAAAAAGCAGCGCTTTCGCCACGACCGTTACTCTTATGAAGAGCGATTGCGCGAGTTATTGCCCATTCACTTTAAGGCCTGGCTCGCTCTGTTTAGTCCGAACCGGCACGCCTGCACGTCATAGCGATACCAACCCACAGTCTCCCCGAGAGCAGATGATATCTCCCGATCTGCGATCATCCTGCCTACCGACTAATCCGGCCTGATTATCTCCCTGTACCAAAACTCTCTCACTCAGATGCCCGGATACAGGAATACCGTTGCCGACACGTCGCCTGACGGGTAACACTCTGTCATCATTTCGTTCTGCAGGCGGTCTGGCGTCGAACGGCTACACAAAACGCAGCTATTCAGAACATTACACAGATTCTCGCCCTGAAGCGGTTCGACTGGGCCAGACATCTGCACCGGGCATACTGGCGATAATCGTCACCGTCTCTTACGGTTAAGTTTCCTGCACCACCAAAAAGGAAAGACCATGAGTCACGAACCGGATCTCAGCGTTGCCAGCGATCTCTCCGCCTTCACCGGCACCCACTTTGTCTATACCTATGATAACGGCTGGAAGTATGAATGGTACGCCCGGAACGACACCACCTGTGATTACCGGATCCATCAGGGCCTGGTTGGCGGACGCTGGGTGACCCACCAGAAAATGCACGCCGTCCAGTTTGCGCCTGGCATATACAAAGTGGACTGGCATGAGCCGACAGGCACCTGCGTCAGCCTCCTGTTTAATCTTCACCGCAAGGTCATCCACGGTACCATCTTCTTCCCGCAGTGGATCGCCGGCGAAGGCCAGCATCCCGAGAAAACCATCTGCTATCAGAATGAGTTCATTGAGGATATGCACCGCTTTCGTGATGAAGGTCCGGCCTACCCGTACGTGGTGATCCCAGAGTTTGCGACCGTCACCTACATGAAAAACGAAGGGCCTGACAATGATGCCGTGATCAATATGCCCCCCGGGCAGCTTCCGGCGGATTATTTTGATAATAAGTAAGGCAAACCGGGGGGCGTCATGCCGCAGCTCCGCAGCCTCAGTTCAGGGATAAAAAAACGGCAGAGTGACATCATCGCTCTGCCGTCAAAGGTTACTGCTTAATTTTTCGGCGAGTATACAGAGCCAGATCTGTGATGTACATCACATTTATATCAGCGATGAAAAGACTTCTTCGCGCCAGCGACTTCGCCTGGCGAACTCGCCCCCTCGTTAACCATGGCCTTTTGAGTGTTCGCGCCCCGGACTCACAACCGCCCTGCCCTGCCTGTAAGAACGGAAACACTCGCTGGCTTAGATCTCATTGAATGAAACCACGTTCCCGGTTCGCAGATCCACCCGTGCAGAGACTGTCTCTTTGACCACGCCGCCGAAGGCGTTAGTGCTGCGGGAAAGTGGTCTCAACAGTGGCGTGGGGATCGTCGGTCAGGATCGCCAGGGTAATCCTTCTGACACCCCGCCTGACACGGGCTTCACCTCCGCTCCCGCATTAGCGCTGATTGTTATCCTCATGGCAGTAACATCGCGGACCCTCTCGCAGCGGCTGGCTGCCTCTGAGAGAGGGTCCGCGCTTCTTGCCATTCTGAAGGCGGATGTCCCGGCGGAGTAAAGTGGTACATACAGCAATGCGTGCGTGCTTTCCGGTGAACGTACCGCCATCATGCCTCTAAGCATCGCCATTTTTTTATACCCGGATGACCTGATCGTCGTATCGCCCGAACCGTTCGTACATTCGCTCCCCTGCTGACAACCCCTGCGCCCCGATAAAAGCCCGGCCGATATTGACGTTGGTGTCGGAAGGCAGGCGGAATTAAGAGTAATTCTGATGTTTAACAATCAGAAAACACACAGGATCTTTTATCGGCTATGATAAAATTACGGTATTAACTTTTGATTTCACAAACTGCGCAGCCTGTCAGAAGGCAGGGTTACAGGGGTGTACCAGGCCTGACGACAGGCTGCGCACTTCGCCTTATCTCTTCAGCTATCTGATACCTGCCACCCCGGCAGGGTGTTCCTCCCGGACGGGCAGACACCTGTCCGCTGCCGGGAGTCCAACGCGTGAATATTTGTTCCGGTAAACGTAAAAGGGCTGCCGGTAACACACCGGATCCCCGCGACGCACCGTTTCACATTTATCAGGTTTGCAGCGGAAGGTTAACCCCGCCCCGCTCTGCTGCAGCAACGCCCGTATCTTCGCGTTATCCAGTAACCTCACCTCTCCCTTAAACCCCTGCGCCCGTAAATTCTCAAGCGCGTCATGGAACGCCTCAGAAAAGAGCAGTTCACTCCCGACCAGCAGATTGAGTTCCGGCCAGCGCGTCTCGGTGGCGTTGTGGCAGGTCAGGTACAGCTCCAGACAACGAACCGACTCTTCAAAACAGGCCGGACAGGCTACCGGATTCAGATGAATAAAGAGATCGTCGTCTTCATGAATGTGCTCGGCGTATTTGATGACGGGACATTCGCGGATGTCCGGCACCACGATCTGCAGGATTTCATCAAAAAATGCGGCATGCACCACCGGCGAGGAGATGGTGACGGGGGCACGACTTTTCCGCTTCGAGAGATTCTGCAGGGACAGATAGTGCGGCAGTATCTGACGGTAGATGTTGATGCCAAACGGGGTCAGCGTCACGCTGTTACGTTCAATAATGACCAGCTTTTCACCGAACCAGTTTTCGGTATTTTTCAGCATTCGGGAGACAGGCGGCACGGTGAGACACAGTTTCTCCGCTGTCCGCTTGAGACTCTTTTCCTGCGCGACCGTCACAAACGCGGCCATGGCCTTCGATATAAACACAGTTATCCCCTTCACATCGACATCTCAAACTTCACCATAATGACCAACAGGGACAGAAATCCTTAGCCTAATTTTTATTTCTAACGAAACAAAAAACGTCCCAGAGATAGCAAAGAGGAGGTAAACCCTTTCTAAACGATCTAGGTGCATGAGGCCGGAAGTTGTAACCAGTCATGATAGTGCAGTGTCCTGTCGGATATCCCACCCTCTCCCCTGCCCTGCGTCCCGTCAGCAAACAGGAGCCTGGCACGGTCACCGACGTGCCCGCCTCGGAGAGGCGTTGTCGTGGCGGTCATCCGGAGAGGCCAGTAACAGAAAGCTTACGCCCTGCACCCTGATGAAAAATTGCACATCATTACCTTGAAATTCAATAAGATAATGAACATAAGCATTCATAATTTAGGCGGGAACAGGATAACCTTCACCGACCAGACTCCTGCCCGTATAACACACCGGGTGCAACCCGAAAGCCCGTTCCGGGTGCCCCTTCCTGACCGACATCTGGGGTATCCTGCTCTGAAAGTCCCTCGTACTGGACTGCCCTGTTCGGGCAACGCTCCTCAGCGTGAGTGTACATCGGCTGTGTTGAAGACAACCTAAAGGTGGGACCGCGGTCCCAGCGACGCGTTGTCTCTTAGAGAGGTATTACTCGGTAACCAGAAATGAAGTAATCGATATAACATATATCCTATTTTTCATCACAGGTGCCCGGTCTCCCCTCACCTTTTTCCACACAAATGAACCTCTAGACTCCCCTTATTCCGGGCGTATCCTGTCACGTTCGCCGACGGCAGTTACGGACGCTTATGCCAGGCAAAAATCGCTGTTCACGTCTCCGCTTTTCAGGATCGCCCCCTGTGCAATAGATACCGGCTGGCTCGCATAACATGCATCCGCGTAACAAATCAGCAGTCAATACAGGCAAAAGCAGACGGATTTTCAGAGGGAATGAACCTTTGATTCTCAGGTGGGACCGTGGTCACAGCCTCCCACATGTGACCATGAGGTAATAATATCTCGCGTTAATCCCTGGGACGTGATTCATATCGTATGGGCGTGTTGCCTGAAACTAACGGATGGTAGCCAGTTTGTGACGACAAAAACCAGCCCAGTTGTACTGTGTCTATTCGTTCTCAAAGAGGCCGGACTTTCCCGCGAGTCATCACAGACAGCCCAGTGTTGCCGTTAGACAAAAGAGTCAATCCACTATGAACACGGTTTTACGGCCGGGACCATGGTCCCGGCACCAGGCAAACCTGTAGTGAACATTTTCTATAGCATGTAAGGTTCTCTCACACCACCTCATATGTCTTCTGATACCAGGTTCAGCTCAAAGCACGGACACGTTAAAAGTCTTTCGTGGACGGTAAGACCGTTCATCCCGAATGATCACAAGGTATAGTCGACACCAGAATAGCCGAGTCTAAAGTTGGGACCGTGGTCCCAGTGAAATAAGACACGCCGTGTTTTTTTGATGTGTCACGATGTGAAAGAGAAATCGACGTTGAGGCAGACCGTGAAAGGATACTGGCTACCGTCAGTCAGTCCCCGGAAAAGTGTGGTGACCCTGACGTGACTGTGCGGCTCCAATACGCGCCTTGTGAAACCCATAAAACATTTTTGCTGCAGCTCCACTCATATCACATTGAGCATCTCAGATGTCAACGGAGTACCTGGGACCATGGTCCCAGGCATCAGACATATTCATCAGCGTCATTATTACAGAAATGACACGTCACTGTTAGAACTGGCACATTGATACGAATTCCTTAATGATATTCAGCTCTGGTGCGTTTCCATCAAAATGAGATGACCAACCGCGAGTCCGACTTTTCTGGCTAAGAGAAACCTGAAGTTCGTATATACGCCATCAATATCGAGTGGGACCACGGTCCCAACTGGGTGGTAAGGATCTTCTTTTTTTTGTTCAGCATTCCCGGTTGCCGGTGTTGCTTCGCGGGGAAAATATGAATAAGCCGATTGCTGTCGCGCCGTCAGTCAGGATAGTGGACACCGGGCTGAATGACAGATGTTCTGCCGTTCTGTCAGGGATGTGGCAAGCTCGCCTTTGAGACTGGTTTGCTGTCCCTGGCGTTCTGATAATAAAAGGTCACTGATCAGGTTACTGAGACCGTGGTCCCGCTGCCATCGGGTGAAGGTCGACTTACTGTTAAGACGGTGAAGAGAAGGGCATGCAGCACGTTGCCCGCGTTCATTTTCCGGATATCTGAATTCTGGGTGGTTCCAGCCAACGAGTAAGAGGGTAACCCTGGAGACCAGAGAATTTCCCCAGGTGAAGGTTATCGTCGCATAATCACCGTGGAAATCACCTGCCAGGAAGACAGATCAGGTTGCCGCTGGGACCACGGTCCCAACGACATGTATTCTCAGCATGTACAGACGTGAGACATGCAAGTCCCTGAAGAGGATGGTATTTATATACAGGCATTACGCATCGCATAGCCAGGCTTGCCTGGAGAGTGAGCATTTCTGTCTCTGAAAAATCCAAAGGGTAGTAGGGGAGGGAACATGTGGGACCACGGTCCCAACCTGTCAGGCAATCGGGCGAAGAAAGAAATTAGCATCTTTTCAGGGCAGAAAAAAAGGGGCCCTCAGGGCCCCTTTATAAAGGTTTTCGGAATCAGTTCAGCGTCTTGAGCAGCGTCTCAATCTGCTCAATAACATGCTCCGGCAGAAGTGAGCGGTCCAGCTGGAACACAACCTTATTGCCTTTATAGATGGCCGTTGCGCCTTTAACAATCTCCTGACGGGTCGAGGCGGAAGGGCGCTTAACGGGCTCCGCCTTCAGGCTGTTATTCAGGGCCTGAATGACCTCATCGGCTTCAAAAATCACCCCGGACGTTTTCCGTTCGGCAAGCTGGCGTACCTGTTCCTGGAGCAGGTCCTCTTTCTCACTGAAACTTTTTTGCAGGGCATCCCCGGCACGGGCAGACAGTTCACCCGGATGAGAGAAGAGGGCGATCAGCTCTTTCGGCAGTTTCGCGGTGTTGATGCAGCGCGTAATGATTTTACGCGAGATGTTCTCTGCCGCCGCCAGGGATGAAATATTCCCGCCAAACTCGCTGCTCAGACGGGTGGCATAGCGTTTACCGCGTTCGTATGCGCTGGTCGGGCGATAATCATTCCCGAGTTTGCACAGCGCATCCATCTGCTCATCGTCCAGATCGCCGACCAGAACCCGGTAATCGCTGGCGGTCAGGATCGCCGTTTTGCGACGACGGCTGCCGTCCGCGACCTCAATGCCTTCCTCAACCCGGCGACCAAAGGCCGGATTTTGCTGGCCGGTCAGCAGAAAGGAGGGGATCAGGTCATCCAGAGATTCTTCGGTAAGCAAATCCTGATCGCGCTCGTTGCCTGCCCAGACCCGGGTAGTACCTTCCACGACATTGCCCGGTACCGTTTCCAGCGTAAATTTGACATCACGGCCACAAACGGGGATCACAATGGAGTTTCCACGCGCCATCGCCCCGACGCGTGCAATCAGAGAATCCACCATGGGTGCTGCTGGCGCCTGTTCCGTTTCAACAGGGGTTGCAGGGACGGTTGTTTTACGGATCACCGGTGCACGCTTCATTATCTCATCTCCCAGCGAGGCTTAATCAGACGGTCAAAAATTTCATTGCAGACAGGCTCCCAGATGGCCAGGGCGTTACGCCAGGCTCCGGTCGAAGAACGCTGATCGATGGCCTGTTCAAAGACCGTGCGCATACGGATCTGGCCTTTACCGACTTCATCGGTTTCCCGAACAACGTTCTTCAGCACCATGCCGCCCCAGGCATCGCGGATCTGCTCTTCCATCCACGGAGACTGGGAGCCGTTGTTATTGCTGTATTTGGTCAGCAGAATACGGACATCCGGCTCGAACCCTTTCAGATCCACGTTTTTCAGCAGATCGCGCAGCATGTCGAAGAACTGCAGGGCTGAGGTGTAGTCGAACAGCTCCGCCGGCGTCGGGACGATGAGGACATCCGCGGCGCAGACGACGTTGATGGTCCCGATCCCCAGGTTAGGGGCGCTGTCAATGACGATCACATCGTAATCATGGGCCACCGTTTCAATAGCCAGACGCAGCATCAGGTGAGGGTCGGTCGGCAGTTTGCCTTCATCATAGCGGCCCATCAGCTCGGTCTCGATACGGTGAAGCGCCAGGCAGGAAGGAATAATGTCCAGACCCGGCCAGCAGGTCGGTTTTACGGCGTAGCTGGCATCATCCCGTTCACCCAGATAAAAAGGCAACAGGGTATCTTCGGCGTGAATATGAAGATCGGGTACCCATCCGTGATACATCGAGGCGGTACCCTGCGGATCGTTCCCTTCCACCAGCAGAACCCGCAATCCTTTCAGCGCCAGATCCTGGGCAAGGTGAACGGAAACCGACGTCTTGTAGACCCCACCTTTATGGGCGGCGACTCCGATCACCGGGGGAAAGGTATCTTCAGAGCGTCGCAGTCGGGTGCCAAACACATCCCGCATATGGTTGATCTGTTCTATCGTATACCCGACGCGCTGTTCGACGCGGCCGCGGGTTTCCATATCAGGGTGGGGGAGACGCCCGGCTTTTTCTGCATCCCGGATGGCCTGCGAGGAGACGCCCACCAGATCGGCCGCTTCGCCGATACGCCAGCGTCGGGTGATTTTTCTGGCTTCCGGGCTGTCATCGTTAAATTGTGCAACAGCAATCGCTTTTGTCATTTCATGTCCAGCCGAAATGCACTGGTTCAGAGTATCCATCAGTCCCATAGTGAACATCCTTTAATCATCGCTTTGCGCCATTTTATTAAATCTTGGATATTAATGCAAAGCATCAGTTTATATGCAAACCATCAATAAAACTGCAAAGTTCATTCAAAGCTGCAAAGTTGATCGCGTTTTATACACTTTACCGCATCTGCCAGAACGGTACGTCATGCCTGAGTCATCATTTTGCATACCGTAGTGAAGAAAAAATGATGTCTTCTTTACTGCGAAGTATGGAGAAGGTCACTTCAGTGACTGTGGTACGGGCTAATCCGTGGCATAAAAGGCGTATTCAGGTGGTTCTTGCATCATGTCATGACTGCGATATGCAAAATTTATTGGATAGGAAACAAGAATGGCGTTGGAATTATTGACTGAGGTATGCGTTCCCGGTGCAGGCAGGATGAAATCACAGCATTGTTCTACATACCGCAGTCATGATTTGATTTCGTGATATCAGGCAATACAGGAGGTTAGCAAAATGCTGTTGGTTTTATTGACTACGGTATGGAAGAGAGACGACTGCGATGTGCAGTGTGTTCAGGGAGAAGGTCTGATACGCATCTGCGTGTTTTGTGTTGATCGCCTGAGGATCTTCAGGTGAGAACCAGGTTATGCTCGTTATTCACAGGGACGATCCAATAAGAGATCCCTATAAAGATCCTATAGAGATCCAAAAGAGATCCCCGCTTCGCTGCAGGCCGCGCCATGACTGGTCCAGGATAGGATCGATCTTTACTGAAGGATGTATTATATTGACTGTAGAGTGCAATTACTAATACTGTGATATGCAAACACATTTACTGGGGTATGGATTTCCATTGACTGCGCTATGTAATGGACCCTTCTCATGTGGATAACTCCTGGAATAACAAATGAAGAGTGAAAAGAAGGACTTACCTCTTAATCTTGAGGAAGTTGATAAAACGTCCGGCGAAGTTGTTAACCTGGATGTCAACAGCACCAGCACGGTTCAGCCCGTGGCGCTCATGCGTCTCGGCCTCTTTGTTCCAACCCTCAAGTCCACAGGGAAAAGTAAAGCTAACCGCAAAAACGTCACCGACGCGACCGATGAACTGATCCAGCTTTCCGTTGCCCGCAGCGAAGGGTACACCGACGTGAAGATCACCGGATCCCGTCTGGACATGGATACCGACTTCAAGGTCTGGCTCGGGATCATCCGTTCTATGTCCGAGTATGGCGTCAAAAAAGATACCCTTGAGCTTTCCTTCGTTGAGTTCGTCAAAATGTGCGGCTTCGATTCGCGACGCTCGAACAAGAAGATGCGCGATCGTATCAGCAATTCACTTTTCAAACTCGCCTCCGTTACCCTCAAATTTCAGAGTGAGACGAAAGGGTGGACCACCCACCTGGTCCAGTCGGCGTTCTATGATATTAATGAAGACGTCATCGAGATCAAAGCAGAACCTAAGCTCTTTGAGCTCTACCACATGGACAGACGCGTTCTGCTGCGTCTGAAGGCCATTGATGCCCTTCAGCGTAAAGAATCCGCCCAGGCGCTTTACACGTTCATTGAGAGCCTCCCACAGAACCCTGCGCCGATTTCAATGAAGCGCATGCGGGATCGCCTCAACCTTACCTCCAACGTCTACACGCAGAACCATACCGTGCGCAAGGCGATGGAGCAGCTCAAGGATATCGGCTATCTCGATTACACGGAGTTTAAGCGCGGCCGCTCCTCCTACTTCAGCGTTCACTACCGTAATCCCAAGCTCATCAGCAGCCCCGCGAAAGTCGTGAAAAAAGAAGAGGTTCCGGCAGGCCAGGAACCCGAGCAGAATTACGAAGAGGTCATTAAGGCCCTGCAGGCGGCCGGTATCGATCCGAAGAAGCTCGCGGATGTGCTTGCCAACATGAAGCCGGAAGGCTGACTGCGTTATGTGAATCTTTACTGCGGTATGTGTGAACTAGCATATTGACTGTGGTATGCAGAGCCTGCTGAACAGTGTGTTCTTGATCTCATCTTTGAGGCCCTGTCAGTGCATACCGCAGTCAACATGATCGTAAAAGGATCGTCCTTCTCTCCCCTCTGGATCCCTTGAAATAATTGACTGCGGTATGAAACAGGGTCTAAAACCCCTTTATTATTGACTGCGGTATGCGCTAAGTGACTGATAAACAGATTTCCTTGACTGTGGCATGTGAATTTTCATACCGCAGTCAAGTTTGTTCGGTGGAGTGATGGGATCCTTTATCGTAGCGGTATCTGGCTGAACGGGCGGCGTCCGGATGGACTGAGCGGAGAGAAGGGGAATTCCGGGGACAGACGCCTGCCAGCAGCCTTATCCTGAGCGCGGCAGAGGGGGAAATCTCTCATCGACATACGGCCGCGCCATATCGCGTCAAGCCAGTGGGCCATTTTAAACGTGTATTCTCGGACGTGCTTCAGGCAGGGGCTTTATCATCTCGATTCAGAAGGGATCGTAAACCCGGTCATCTCATCCGTTGTCCGGAGGATCATCATGCTGAATTACCCTCATCCGCACCTGATTACGTCCGGTATGCTTGGCCTCATACAACGCTGCGTCTGCAAGTTTAAATAACATGTCAAAGTCCAGCGCCCGTTCGGTCTGCGAAAACACGGTGACGCCCCCGATGCTGAGGGTCACAGGCCGTCTGAGTGAGGTGATCTGTTCAGTGTGCTGACGCAAGCGTTCGCAGACCTGATAGCACAGTGCTTCGTCCGTATCGGGAAAAAGAAAAATGAATTCCTCTCCGCCAAATCGGGCAATTTTGTCCTCCTGACGCAGGCGACCAGCCAGTGCCCGGGCAATCGTTCTGAGGGCGATATCGCCTTCAGGATGGCCGTAGCGATCGTTATAGGATTTGAAGACATCAATGTCGGCAATGGCCAGGGAGAGAGGGCGTCTTCTGTGAGCGGAAGCTTCACGTTCAAACCACGCCATAAACATGCGTCGGTTCGCGATTTCGGTCAGGCTGTCCTCGGAAGCTATTTTTTGCAGTGCCCTGTTGGCCCGGCGGAGTTCCTCTCTCTGCGTGCGCAGGGCGTGTTCCATGGCTTTGCGTTCATCCATATCCTGGATCTGAGCAATATAGTATTTCACATCCCCGTTATCGTCCCGGACCAGCGAGACCGAGAGCAGGATCCAGATGTATTTTCCGCTGGCCGTCAGGTACCGTTTCTCAAGCTGATAGCCCGGAATGTCACCCGCAGAAAGAGCCTACAGGAACTGTAAATCCGTGGTTAAATCCTCCGGGTGTGTGATTTTCTGAAAATTGATCGACAGCAAATAGGGCTCTGTATAGCCAAGCATCCGCACAAGAGCACTGTTCACCCGCTTCCACTGGCCTGTGGGGGCAACGAGGGCCATGCCAATACCCGAGTTATCGAAGATCTTTTCGAGTATGTCGTTATTCCTGCGCAGATCAGAGATAATATTCTCTTTTTCCTCGGTCAGTATGCGGACCTCCAGTAACGAACCGAGCCCTTTTGCCATCAGGCCGATAAAGTCGCGATCGTCGTCCGTAAAATCTTCTGTTCTGATCTCTGTGGAGGAGAAATTAATCGTTCCCCATATCTTTCCCCGCACCCACAAAGGTGCGGAGATGTAACTCTCGAGTCGCATCTGGCGGTAGACTGGGTGGGTTTTAAGATCAGGGTGCCTGCCCGCATTGAGGACGCTGATGATGTGTCCCTTTTTCACCACCAGCTGACAGTAGGTGTCCTGAAGATCGAACGTCATGCCGGGCGACATGCCCTCAAGGCTGGGTGAAACGGCAAGCAGGGTATACCGGTTATCCACAATCTGACTGATGATCCCCAGCCTCATATTAAACGCCGCTAAGCCTTCTTCCAGGAGAGTGGTAAAGGCGACCTGAGGCGAGGAGGCATGATGCACAAGTGCTTCATACAGGGAATGAAGTCGGTTGGTCCGAAACAGATGCTCTGACATCGCGCGTCTCCTTGTTTTGAATGACTCCGTGCGTGGCGCTCAGATTGCTTTTGAGAGGTGCGGGTACGCAAAGTGTCACCCGAAATGCGCCCAGTTATTCACATCATAGACTTAACCCGTCTGAACGTCGTCAGGAAAGATAAGCGTGCGCTCTGAACGGGCAACGGAGCAGGGGGTTATGGCAGGCGGGCTATTCTCTTCTATGGCGTGACAGCCAGACCGGATGCCAGTGTGTTGACCTGTGATTTAACGTTGAAACCGGATAATAGCAGGGTAGTCTTTCCCGGGCGGAGATCGCTGCGCTGGGCATGCCCGGATGGGGTTAACTGAGGAGTAGAGCGATGAAGCGAATTCGTCATGTCTGTCAGGCCGGAACGGCCGCTGAGCGGGTGCACGCCCTGACGGGAGGGGAGGTGCTTGCGATTGCGGACGATGCCTCTGTGGGACCGCTTCAGGACAGTGATTTACCCGATCCCCGGTTGCGGGCCGCTTTCTGGGAGGCCGTCTTTGACGGTGATCCTGATATGGCGGGTATGGACTGGTACCGTGAGCTGGGTGAGATCCGGTTTCAGCTGTCGACCCTGCTCAGGGAGGCTGATGAGATTATGATCTGGGCCGGACATCATCCGACAGAGCAGCTCCTTCGTCGACGGATCCACGGATGGCTTCAGGACACCAGTATCCCCGTATACGAAGTGCCGCCCGGACGGGATGACAGACAGCCTGAACCGGGTGAGGCAACCGGCGTGATGCCAATTGCCACGATCCCACCTGATATTCTTCGTCAGCGCTATCAGGAGCGACGCCTTGTCTCGGCGGGGTTACAACGCCAGCTGGCGCGCGAGTGGGAAGACTGGCGGGAGAACGGGAAAGGCATTCGAACGCTGAAAAATGGCGTCCTCACCGAATCCGCCATTGACAGCGTCGATCCGGTAATTTTATCCCTGTTCAGCCAGAGACCGCTGGCATTGCACCGTGGGATCGGTCATGCGATGGCGGTAACCGGCCTGACGGATGCGCTGTGCCGCTGGCGCATAAACATCTTGCTCTCTGCGGGCTTGCTGAAACTGGAAGAGGGCGTGATCAGCCTCTCTTCTCCCGCCAGATAAGAAATGGGCTATGCCCAGTGCCTTCTGCAGGCTTGTAAAGGGCCGGGGGGCGCAGTCGGTCAGGCAGGAGGACATCAGATCAACGGGAAACGGACGTGTTGTGCCTGACCCGGTTTATAAGACACGTCATTCTGAGTTATCGTTGCGGATGAGAGCAGGGGGGACCACCTGCAACGCCTGGCGCGCCTTAACGGCAACGCCGTATTTAAATCAGATCCTGCCACCGGAGCGCGTGTCATTCCTGTGAAACTCATTTTTATACGACATGCCGAAACAGAATGGAACCAGCACGGGGTTATCCAGGGCCACAAGGACAGCCCGCTGACGGCCCGTGGCGCGCTGGAGACATCGGCGTTACTGAATGCCTTAACGGATGCCGGTTATCCCGTGGACGGTGTCTTTACGTCACCCCTTGGGCGTGCCCGGCACATGGGGCAGGCGCTGGCGGGCCATTTTCAGTGCCCGCTGGCGATCGAGGCGGCACTGACAGAACAGTCATTCGGTCAGTATGACGGCATGACGCAGGCGCGTCTGGCGCGTGAACATCCCGATCACTTTCTCGCGTTATTTTCACAGGATGCCGCGTTTTGCCCTCCCGGCGGCGAGTCGCTTGCCTGTGCTTCTCAGCGTATTCTCCGTTTCGTGCACGAGAAAATGGCGCTTGCAACGCATCAGACGTTTTGTGTGGTCACGCACGGGCAGGTCATGCAGGGGATGCTTGCGCTGCTCAGGGACGGAAACCTGGAGCATTTCAACCGCTACGCACAGCCGAACGCCAGCTATACCGTGCTGGAGGGGGGCGGAGGGCAGGGCATCACTCTCCGCCGGGGGATCGCCACCCACCTGCTGAAGTTGCCTGAGAGGGATTGAGTGAAGGGGGGAGGCCAGCGCGATGCACCGGTCGCTGCAGGACGGTTAGCCGCTCCGGCCCGCAGTTAATAGAGGAGCGTGTGCGACTGCAACATCAGCCGCGCACGCTGCCCGGTTGCCTGCCGCATCCTGTTGCACAGCGCAGCGGGCTCCACCAGAACATAACCCCGGGTCTGGTACCTGTTGAGCACCTGCACCTGGCTGACGGAGGCGAGATAACGCGACGGTGCCCGCCTGCGCCAGATACCGGCGCAGACGCCCTTGCCGATCACCTCCTCATACCGTACCGGGGTCACCCCGTCCTCATTGAGGATGACGGTCACGGTGTCGTGATGGCGCGTGACGGCAAGCGGATGCCAGGGACGCAGCGCCTCTTGCAGCCGCCCGGCATCGCTTCCCTGCGCGCAAAAGCAGGCAAGGATGAGCGCCATGACGCACAGCCTTTTTCCCTTGTTCATGACGGACAGAACGCCAGCTAGCCGGATCTGCCGGGCCTTACGTCCCGGCGGATCCGGCTGCACTCAGAAATACACGGTCCAGAAGCAGGAGACCGGCATGGCGAGCACCAGGGAAGGCAGCATGCCCGCCACCGGAAAAACCTTGATCCCGGCGATGCGCAGGCCGGTTGCCACCATCAGGACACCGCCCACGGCCGAGAAATCAGCCTGCATTTCCGGGGTCGTCAGCGGGAGAATGAACACCGCGCTCCAGGCCAGCACCAGCTGAATAATGAGCTGCGGAACCGCAACCAGCGCCACGGCATAGCCGAGGGTGGTCGCGAAGATCAGGGCCGTCAGCAAATCCAGAAAGGCTTTGGCGATCAGCACGCTGTTGTCGCCCGTCATGCCTTCATGCATGGCCCCAAAAATCCCGGTGCCGCTGGCGCAGAAGAGCACGATGATCGCCACGTATTTTTGCAGAAACTCGGCCCGGGCGTCCGCGTCACCCGGATCTTCTCTGACCACGAGTGCGACCAGACCGCGGGCTTTTTCACCCAGATAGCCGATGCCTCTCTCCAGGTAGCAGAGCTCACCCAGCAGCGTGCCGAGCAGGACAGACAGCACCATCACCGGCATGTGACTCACGCTGGTGACCAGCACGATCCCCATACACAACGAAGCTGCCCCAAAAATCAGGGGCATGGAGACGCGCAGCCGCTCGGGCAGGCGGGCGCTGATAATGGCACCGGCCAGTCCGCCGATTACCACGGCGGACCCGTTAATCCAGGGACCTGTGATCATACTCATGTTCTCCTGTTATCAGTTGATGCGTTTCGCCCCAGCGGGGCAGGCCCTGACAGGGCAGGCCCAGCAAGCTGAGCGCCCGCGCCACGCTGTGCGCGATGATCGCCTCGCAGCCGGTGGGACGGGCATACCAGGCCGGGACCGGGGGAAAAATAATGCCGCCACTTTCCGTCACCTGGAGCATGTTGCGCAGGTGTCCGGCATGCAGCGGCGTCTCGCGGACCATCAGCACCAGCCTGCGGCGCTCTTTCAGGGTCACGTCTGCCGCCCGCGTCAGCAGGTTACTGCCAAGGCCGGTCGCCACGGCCGCAAGGGTGTGCATGGAGCAGGGGGCGATCAGCATGCCGGCCGCCGGAAATGAACCGCTGGCAATGGCGGCCCCCACATCGCCAATGTCATACGTCACATCCGCGAGCGCGGCGACCGCCTCTTCCGTCAGGGTGGTTTCATGACGGCGGTTCAGCTGCGCGGCGGGGGAGATGACCAGGTGGCTCTCCACCTGAAGCGCCCTGAGCGCCCGCAGGGCCGCCACGCCGTAGCCAAACCCGGATGCGCCGCTGATGCCTATGATGATGCGTGCCGGTGGCGATACCGCTGTACTGGACATCGTGCCCCCTCAACGCCGTTCGCCGTCGGGCAAAAAACGCCGGATATCCACGTCCATAAACGCGCTGCGGCGGAAGGCGTCTTTCATGCTGAAGGGCACCGTGCAGTCAAAAATGGTTTTACAGGCAATGCCGTGGTCGCGAACGGAATAGCTGAAGGCCGGGTCGGAAGACGGATCCAGAGGATGGCAGCGGACACCCGGAATAAAGACGGTGCTGACATCGCCCTGGTAGCGTGTGGTCATGGCCCAGATCACATCGCTGAGATCGAAAATGTCCACATCCTCGTCCACCAGCATCACATGCTTGAGCTCAGAAAAGGCCGAGAAGGCCAGCAGGGCGGCCTGCCGCTGACGGCCTTCATCGCTGGCCTGACTTTTTTTCACCTGGATGACCGCCAGGTATTTGCCCGTTCCCGGGGACGGGCAGTGCACGTTCAGGACAAAGCCGGGCAGGGCCCGTTCTACCAGTTGCAGAATACTGGCTTCGGTGGGGATCCCCGCCATGTTGGTGTGCTCATCGCTGGGGCCGATGCACGTCTGCAGGATCGGATGGCGGCGGTGGGTGATGGCTTTCACTTTGATAACCGGCACCCGCGGCTGCGCCTTGCCGGTATATCCCGGGAATTCCGGCATGGCCTTCCCGCTGTTGGTATGCTGATCTTCCCTGACCCGGTAGTTCGGTATTAGCTCACCCTCAATTACCACCTCTGCATTTGCAATAGCCCGGGCCTTCACGGTCAGGCAGTCCACCAGTTCAACAGGTTGCTGGCGCAGACTGCCTGCCACCGACAGCTCGTCATAGCCGAGCGGGGTGGTGGGCGGTTCAAAACAGGCACCGATTTCAATGGCCGGATCCACCCCGATACTGATGGAGATGGGCAGGGGCAGCCCGGCATCCTCTGCCTTCTGACGGAACGTATCCAGATGGCGGCCCGGGACAAAGTACATGGAAATCTCGTCCCGGCCCTGCACGCAGAGACGGTGGATCGTGATGTCGTGCTCACCGGTTTGCGGATCGGCGGCATAGCACATCCCCAGCGTAAAATAGGGGCCCGCATCCTCCGGCGTGTTGGTCGGGGCCGGGAGGATATCGAGTATGCTGAAGTCCGGATCGGAGGCCAGATGTACCACCTCCTGACAAACGGCATTTTCGGGGGGAATGACGACCGGCGGGACAGGATGGCTCACGGCGTCCCGGAGTAAAAAGGCCAGCTTCTCCGGCGTGCTGTGCAGCAGACGGGCCACGCGTTTGCGGGAGGCCAGCAGGCCAATCAGCACCCGCATATCGGTATAGCCTTTAAGGGTCTTGAATAACATCGCCGGGCCGACACGGGTGGGGCGCATGACCGTGCCGTGTGCGCCGATATAGCGATAGACACCCGAGAGCTCGGCGCTCGGGTCGACAGGTTCATCGGTTTCGATGAGTTCATTTTCGTACTGGCTCAGCAGCGCCAGCGCACTGCGCAGGTCGGTGACCTTGTGAATATGGGGCATGAAGCATTCCTCCTGGCGTGGCCGGAAGACCCGTCTCCCGGCAGGATGATGCGGGGCCTCTGCCGGACCGGCAGAACGTCCCGTGACACCTGTCAGTGTGCGGGGCAACCGAAATTCTGGTCCAATCACATTTCCCCTTGTTTATATGTGGGATTGTTATGGGAAGAACGGTCAGGAGGAAAGGGTGGACTATCGGTATCTGCACGCGTTCGTGGTGCTGGCCGGAGAGCTGCATTTCGGCAACGCCGCACGACGACTCCATATCACACAGCCGGCATTAAGCCGCCAGATCCGGGTGCTGGAAACGCACCTCGGCATGCCGCTGTTTATCCGTGACCGGCGCCATGTGGTCCTGAGCACGGAGGGAAGGCGTCTGGCTGAGGCCGCCCGGATCTCCGTCAGCCACTACGAAAAACTGATGTCGCGGGCGCGCAGCCTGCGGGAAGGATTCAGCGGTCAGCTCAAGCTGGGGTATGTGGGCTCGGCGATCCTCGATCCGGTGCTCACGTGCCTGACCAGCGGGTACCGCAGGATCCAGCCGGATGTGGAGATCGTCATTGAGGAGCATAACGTCAGCGATCAGCTTACCCTCCTGCTCGATCATGAGCTGGACGCGGGGCTGATCCGCTCCCCCGTGCCGCGTTATGCCGGCCTGAATTACCTCAATATTGCCACCCGGCCACTGATCGCGGCCGTGCCTCATACCCATCCGCAGGCTGCCGTTGAGCGCATTGCGCTGGCGTCACTGGCCGGAGACACTTTCATGGTACAGCAGGATCCGCCCGGCGTGGGGCTCGGCTGGTCTGCCTTACACGCCTGCGATCAGGCCCGGTTTGTGCCGCAAAAAATTCACTATACCCGGGATGTGGCGGTGGCCATCGGTATGGTATCCCTGGGGATCGGGGTCACCCTCGTACCGGAAACACAGCGCTCGGTCACGCTGCCAAATGTCTGTTATTGTTCCCTGGAGGATGCCGGGGCGGTAACGACCCTGACGCTGTGCTGGCCAAAATCCCGCAAAAGCCGCGAGCTGGTGGAGTTTGTTCGCTATATCACCCCCGATGTACTTGCCGCGATGACGCCGCCACCGGCGACGGCCCGTTCCGCTTTCGGCGGTTTTTCTCATCCCGCTAAGTGAGAGGGGGTGGCGACATGCGGCTGGATTTTTTCATCGGGCAACTCAGCCGTGTCCGCACTCCGGACCTGAAAATGAGGACGAGTGTTGGCGGCAGGCAGAACGCCGCCCTGAGGCACGGTCTGCGCCGCAGTAAACAGTGAGAATGCCAGCAGGAGACCGGCATAAAGGCTACGGTGTATCATCATCACATTGCTCCTCTCGGTGTGAACCGACCGGGAGCATAGCCGATGAGATGTTGAGAACGGTTTTGTCACGTTAAACCTTTCAGGGATTTTGTTGGATCCCGGTAAACCGTTTTTCAGTGCGTTTCCGTGAGTATCCGGATGCGCGCAGGGGACCTCCTTTGGCGTCTTGCTTACACGTCGTTTAAGTATTTCTACACCCACCCGCCCGGCATCCACGTATAATGTCCTTTGCACAGCGAGGAGGGGAAAATGAACGAGGGCTTCTACTGGATCCAGCATAACGGCGTGGTGCAGGTGGCTTATTACAGTCACGGCATGACTGACGATCTTGAGACGGGACAGACCATTCACGGTGTCTGGCATTTGACGCAGGGGGACGACCTCTGTGACAACGGAGAAGCAGAGATCCTCGCGGGTCCCCTTTCTCCCCCTGTTCCTTGAAAAGAGATATTTACCTGAATATCCGGCATTTTATCCTTCCTGCACAACGCTTCAGGCTTTCCGAACGAAGAGGTCCTGAATGATACGGTGCTTTAAACTGACAGCGTGCCTGCTGTCAACCTCTGCCTGCCTACCTGCTCTCTGAGCGGGCGTTTTGATGCACAGGCGTAAATCATTGACCCCGGCAATCAATAGCACGTAAAGTATTTCCATGGTGAATCCTTTCTGTGCGAAAGGGCGTTCCATTCCACTGCTCTCTGCAGGTATGCGCGCGTCTTTACTGACTGGGGTAGAGGCACCGGGAGGCACCCGGCACCATGAAAACAACAATACTCGTTTGAAATTCCTTGAGAGCCTGCCTGAAAAGCAGGCCTTTTTTTTATCTGCTGCTACGCTTTGACTGGTGGGAAAACTGACCTGCCGCAGGTTCTTCTGAACCTCAGTGAATCAGCCGATACAGCCTCACCCGGCAGGAAAGGTCAACTCACACCTACCTTATACTTAGTCAACTTATTCGCACGCCCGCAAAAGCGGGCTTTTTTTGTCCTTTCAGGTCGCGGCTTTCATGACGGAAGGGGAAAATGTCCGGCACTCGTTGTCCGCAGAGCGATGAAGGCGTGGTGCGGCGCTCGTTAAAAAAACGAGCAGAACTGATCCGTCAGCTTATCCTCCGTCTGAAAGTACCTGCCCGGAAGAATCGTGGTGTGCAACCTCCCATCAGCCTCTGGGCGCATCTCTTTCCGCGGTAATTCCCTCGAGAAAAAACGCCGGAAAAGATGTCGCTTTATGCCCCGGAGATAATGACGGTGTTACATCAGACTGAACGTTTTACGTTAAGTATGGAAAAATCATCTTTTAAGTGACGCTTTAATGCGTGGGTTTGCCTTAAAAACTTGAGAAATCAATCACAAATATATCAATGACAGCGCTGATCTGAGTGACTATAACTAGATACCCACCATGGAAAAGGTGCGTATTCTCAAGATTTTTCCTCAGTGCTTACGGGGCCTGGCTGATGTCGGCAGGCGCCCGGTTTTTCTTCGTCGATGAACCCTCACCCGAAATATTTACAAATAAAAAAACGCGCAAAGACGTGTACTTATAAACGAAGCGGTTAAAGAGCCATCAAACAGCCGTCTGCTGGCTTGATCTGTTTCGGTGTAAAAAATGCTGTACATATAAACAGTATTAAGGGTATTCACGATGGAGTTTATCAGGCCAGCAGAGTTACGCGAGATAATCGCGCTTCCACTTTTCAGTGATTTAGTCCCGTGCGGCTTCCCCAGCCCCGCGGCGGATTACGTTGAACAGCGTATTGATCTGAATGAACTGCTTGTTGCTCATCCCAGCTCAACGTATTTCGTTAAAGCTACAGGCGATTCGATGACCGAGGCCGGGATCGGCGACGCCGACCTGCTGGTGGTGGACAGTTCCCGCACGGCCGGGCACGGAGACATCGTCATCGCGGCGGTGGAGGGAGAGTTCACGGTTAAGCGCCTGCAGCTGCGCCCGACCGTTCAGCTCATTCCGATGAACAGCGCTTATTCACCGATCGTCGTCGGCAGCGAAGATACGCTGGACGTTTTCGGCGTCGTGACTTTCATCGTGAAACCAGCGAGTTGAGCATGTTTGCACTCTGTGACGTGAATTCTTTCTACGCATCATGCGAGACGGTGTTTCGTCCTGATTTGAAGGGGCGGCCGGTCGTGGTGCTCTCAAATAACGATGGGTGTGTCATTGCACGCAGCGCCGAGGCGAAAGCCGCCGGAATTACTATGGGGGAGCCGTTTTTTAAGCAAAAGGATTTATTCCGGCGCGCCGGGGTTGTGTGCTTCAGCAGTAATTATGAGCTCTACGCCGATATGTCGAACCGGGTGATGACCACGCTGGAGGAAATGAGCCCTCGCGTCGAAATTTACAGCATTGATGAAGCTTTTTGCGACCTGACTGGCGTTCGCAACTGCAGGGATCTGACGGACTTCGGCAAAGAGATCCGTGCGACGGTTCATAACCGTACTCACCTGACTGTCGGTGTCGGCATTGCCCAGACAAAAACCCTGGCGAAACTGGCCAACCACGCAGCCAAGAAATGGCAGCCCCAGACCGGGGGCGTGGTGGATTTATCCTGTATCGATCGCCAGCGCCGGTTGCTGGCTATCGTGCCTGTGGAGGATGTATGGGGTGTCGGAAGGCGCATAAGCAAGAAGTTAAACGCCATGGGGGTCAAAACGGCCCTGGACCTCTCGGAGCAGAGTACCTGGATTATTCGCAAGCACTTCAACGTCGTGCTGGAGCGAACGGTCCGGGAGCTGCGCGGTGAACCCTGTCTGGATCTGGAGGAGTTTGCGCCAACAAAACAGGAGATTGTCTGTAGCCGGTCATTCGGCGAACGCGTCACAGAATACGAGCAGATGAGGCAGGCCATCTGCAGCTATGCGGCCCGTGGCGCGGAAAAACTGCGCGGCGAGCACCAGTATTGCCGGTTTATTTCTGCGTTTGTAAAAACCGCCCCCTTTGCGCTGAATGAACCCTATTATGGCAACAGTGCATCGGTGAAATTGCTGACGCCGACGCAGGATAGCCGCGACATCATTAATGCGGCCGTGACGTGTCTGGACAAAATCTGGAAGACGGGTCAGCGATATCAGAAGGCCGGCATTATGCTGGGTGACTTTTTCAGCCAGGGCGTTGCCCAGCTTCACCTCTTCGACGAGAACGCGCCGCGCGCTGGTAGCGAAAGGTTGATGGAAGTGCTCGATCACCTGAACGCAAAAGACGGAAAAGGAACACTCTACTTTGCCGGGCAGGGCATACAGCAGCAGTGGCAGATGAAGCGTGAAATGCTTTCTCCAAGGTATACAACAAGATTTTCCGATCTACTTATTGTCAGGTAGCAGGTTCGGTTTATGCCGATTCTTTTTTATTAGATAGATATTAGGCAAGATCAATGGCTTGGAAATTATAAACCCGCCGAAGCGGGTTTATGTCATGCTACCTTTTTTTGCCTGGTTTCACGCTTGGGTCTTTCCAGTTCTTTAGAATGCACTTCCTGTAGAATGCGCTTCTTCTCACAGTCAGCAAAGCGTGTCAGAACTTGACGAATCAACGGCTGGTAGCCCAAGCCATGAAGGTCTGCAATCATTTTTAGATCTTCTATCAGGGATTTGTTCAACCGGATAGAGATTGGATGCAATTCCAAGGCATCATTGATATCCATTTCTGACAGGTCGTCTGACACTCTGACGTGAGCTTCGCTGGAACCAAGCTCGCGAGAGTCCCATGCATCATCAGTGGATGCAATCAAACCTGCGGAAGCAGTTCTTTTGTCGGCGGATTTGCTCATAAATTGACCTTATTTTCCAAATTTATCATATATACGAATTTCTTCGTCGTTGGGGGAGTAGGCTGTACGGATAAAGATGCCTTTCCCCGGGCGTGCAATGAAAACAATCTTGAGAGGTACACCGTAATCGGTTTCAGCAATGAACCATTTTGTCGGTGGTGAGGTTCTATTGTCCTCTCGATCATCTTCAAGAAGATGTCCTGTCCTGTTAGAAAAACATTGTAGAATGTCGTCTTCATTAACGGGTGGTTGTTTGCTTGCCAGCTTTTGCCGTATAGCTGGTGAGATTATCAGCTTCATCACGACCGTTCCTTGTGCTGCTGAATGTTGTTGTATATACAAACATGCGTCTAGTTTAGCTCATTTCAAGTACTGCATAGCACAGAAAATGCCTATTTTTCCCTATCGAGACGCTTATCAGAGGCGCGGCATTGTACAACATAGGTTTTTTTATTGCACTATCTGTATATACAGAATCTTTGCTACAACTAGGTTTATCACAACCATATGAAGAGTCAAATGAAGAATTAAAAAATTTGTAATACAAGATGTTGGATGTACGAAACATACAAAAAAGCTGCTGAACTTCATCCTAAAGTTATGAATGGCAGGGGAAAGAGTTAGACTGGTTCGATCAACTCTCGCCCCTGATTCTTCGGGTTCCCCACGGCGTGAGACACTGCGTGCCAGATAAACGTTTCGGCGGGCACGGTACCGTCGGCAGCTATCTCTTCAGCTTCTTTGCCGACAACATCCTGGCGCATCCACTCGCGTGCTGCTTCTGGTGACAGAACCAGTGGTCGGCGGTCGTGAATGTCGACAAGGCCTTTGTCAGCTGTTGACGTCACAATGAGAAAACCTTCTGCTTCGTCTCCACGCTCGAACGGCGTGCTTCCGATCGCCGCCATGAAAATTGGCTGCCCGTCTGCCCGGTGAATAAAGTAGGGCTGTTTCTTGTCACCTTCCTTCTTCCATTCAAACCAGCCATCAGCGAAGCAGATCGCCCGGCCATACTGCCAGGGGGCTCTGAACACCCTGCTGGCGGAGGCTGTTTCGACGAGCGTTGAGTTGAAAAGCGGCGGCTGATGCCACAAGACGGGGGGGAATCCGACAGCACAGGATCGGGATGCCGGTGCCTGGCGCGCGCGCTCAGTCATCACACTTTCGTTCCCGGGTCTTCCGTAAAACTTCAGCGGTAAAGATGGCGGACGGGAGGCGCAGCCTTCCTCCCGGGCAAGGTTTCAGAAGCGTCCGGCAGCACGAACTGCTTTTACCGTCATTTTTTACTGTTCAGGTAACCCATTATCCCTTCGGCTATTGCCCCGGCCATCCGGTACCGGAATGACGAGGTGCTGAGCCGTTTTTCGTCCTCTGGGTGGGTGATGAACGCCATTTCGACCAGGACGGAGGGAATAAAGGGCGACTTCAGCACACTGAACGCGGCCTGTTCCGTCTCCCGGGTGTGCAGGGTGTGGATCGGGGCGATGTGGTCAATCAATTGCCTCCCCAGTGCCAGACTTTCCCGGATGGTTTCCGTCTGTTCGGGATCGAAGACTGCCTCCTGCAGATACCGGTCTTTGGCGCGTGAGTTTTCTCCCGGGACGATATCGGCTGCGTTTTCACTCTCTGACAGATAGCCGGCCATCGCACTCGTCGGGCCGCGGGTCGAGAGGGCAAAAACGGAAGCACCCTGCACGTTTGGGCTGGTAAACCCATCCGCATGCAGAGACACCAGCAGGTCCGCCCCTTGATGATGTGCCATCAGCACCCGTTCATACAGGGGAACAAAGATATCGTCCATCCGCGTCAGGCGGGCATCCACATCATTCATGGTCAGCATTGCCTGAAGGTATTTTGCCGTGTCGAGAACGACGTGCTTCTCTTCTGTGCCCCCGTATCCGATGGCTCCGGGGTCTTTTCCGCCGTGCCCCGGATCTATCATCACCCGGGGTTTACGCGTACTCCGGGGACGGGTCTTCAGCGGAGAGGGCGAGCAGGCGTATGAGACCGGGTTGAGCAGCGTGCTGCTGAGAAGCGTCGTCAGTCCGGTCAGGATGAGCTGACGTCGGGTCGTGCCTGGAAACATGCCACTTTACTCCTGTTAGAATTGGACCGATCCGGCGACGATATTTCAGTCGATTTACCGCGATCGGACCTGCGCTGATGTGGGCCGGTTTTGACGTACTGAGAGGAACACACGGGACGGGGACCTTCGTCCCCCGTCCCGGGCTGAATAACCGCAGTGACGTGGGCAACGACGCTGAGCGGGAAAGGGACGTTGCCTTTCCCGAACTCGCATCGTTGTTGTCGTCTAAATAAAGACGCGAAGCCCTACCGCGCCCAGATGATCGTCAATATTCCAGTCGTCATTGGCGTTGCCCCAGGCTTTCTGATAGCTGTATTCCACGTAGGTGACCGCATTTTTACCCAGCCAGTAATCGGTTCCCAGCACGGTCGATTCAAGATGTTGTCCTTCCATGGCATCACCTCCGCGCAGCCAGCTGACATCGGCGTAGACACTCCAGTTGTCCGTTAAATGGAGCCGGGAATCGTATTCGAGGCCCAGGATGGTCTCCTGGTCGTCTCCCCGCAAAGGATTATGACGATACTGCCCCCGGGTCGCTGAGGTGACGTTATCCACTTTATTCACGTACCACGTGGCCTGGGCACCGTTGTACCAGGCGTGATCCCCCACGTTTGTCGTGTATTTGGCATTCATCCCCAGGGAATAGGTGTTCCCGTCATAGGGCTGCCCGTTCGTTGCGGTCCAGGGATAACAGTGACTGTCCGGGCCAAAAGGCGTGCAGCCCTGACTGAGGCCGCTATTCACCGTATAGTGGTTGTAAGCCGCTGCCGTGGACAACGCCAGGCCATTCTCCCACTGATAGCGGGCAGCCATCGCCGCGCCGTTGTGAACCTGTGCGGCGCCGTCACGAAAGGCATTGTGCAGGTCGGGCCCGTTTCCGTAGTCGGCAAAACCAATCTTGTCGACGTTGTCATTCCCCTGCGCCATGACCCCCACGGTAAGATGATCGTCCGTGTAGTACCAGATGCCCGCTGAATTGACGATATCCGTCGACATGCCGGCCTGATCGTGTTTTCCTTTGCCGCCCCAGGCATAGGTGGTATCCACCCCCAGCCCCCAGTCCGTCGGCGCATACTGTTTACCAAACGTGAGGATACCCAGGGTTTCGCTGCCCACCCCGGCGTAAGCCTGACGGGTATAGACGTTGTTGCTGAGGCCATCCGTTGAGGAATCCAGTCCGTGAATGCCCGTTTCGTAGTATCCCAACGCAAAGGTATCGCTCTCACCGGCCCTCAGGTTATGCCGCATGGCGATCCCCAGTCGGGAATCGTTGTTCTGAATATCGTGTTTCTGCGTGTGCGCAGAATCGGTCTTTCCGAACAGACGTAGCGAACCCAGCACGCCAATCGCGTTGTCATTATCGCTCCAGAGGGTTACCCCCTTGGTTTGTGTGGCGGTATAACCCGGTGCGGCCTGCAGAGAATGGCTATCCTGCGCCATAACAGAACCGCTGAGAATAAGGGTGAGTGAGGCGGTTATCGCCGTGGGAATAAATTTCTTCATTTTGTTGTTTCCTTTTTTAAACATTATTTGCCGTTCCTGAATGTGTGTCAGTTCCACTGCTGGTGAAAGCAAAACGGTTCTCCGGCGATGCGCCTGAGACCGTGTCAGGTTCGTTAAGAAAAAGAAGGGCGGCTATTCAGCGGATTTATTATCATCATAACTAACTAAATGAAATGTGACGCATTTATTTATTCCTGTGTTGTGCACAGAAATGCGCGTTATATTGATTTGTGGTTTATTATATAAATGCGCTAATAATATTTTTTATAAATAGACCTATAAGCTGACTTATTCTTTTATTTATATTTTGCAGTGTTTTTGAATCGTCTGGCTGTGAATATGGAAAAAACAGACAGGCAGGTTATTAAAATGTGATGATGCCGTCTTTACCCGCAATCTTATTCCGCCGCATTATTGCGTGCGGAAGAATGCATCCCGGACGACATATTTTGTTAATTATCCTTTCAAATGATAATGACTATCATTATCTTGTTATGTTATAACGTCTTCATCGTGGTGAGCAGGGTACAGGAGGGGATGTGGGCGGGTTACTGGATACAGACACTAAACCGGTCAGCATGATTGCCGTGCTGGCGGTCTCGCTCAGTACGGTCATTGCCATGCTGGACAGCACGATTGCGAATGTGGCGCTCCCCCTTATTGCAAAAGATTTTTCGGTGTCCGAATCCGCGTCGATTCTGATCATCAATGCCTATCAGTTCGCCGTGATTGCGACACTCCTTCCTTTTTCTGCCCTGGGGAAAACGCTGGGTAATACGCGGATCTTTATGGTGGGTGTCATCCTGTTTGCGCTGTCGTCTCTCGGTTGTTCCTTATCGGGCTCCCTGAATATGTTGACGCTTTTTCGTGTTGTTCAGGGGCTGGGCGCGGCCGCCATACTGAGTGTGAACGCTGCTCTGATCAAAGCGATTTACCCGCCACGACTCCTTGGCAGGGGGCTGGGCATTAACGTCATGGTCGTCTCGGTTTCGGCCGCCGCGGGGCCGTCTGTAGCCTCCAGTATCCTGTCGCTGGCTCACTGGAACTGGCTCTTTACGATCAATATCCCGGTGGCCTGTCTTTCACTCATTTTAGGTTGCTTCACATTAAGATCGGCGCGCTGTGCAGCAAAACCCTTTGACCGCGGCGGTGCCTGTCTGGTCTTCCTGACCTGCCTGTCGTTCGCATGCCTGACGCTGAGCGTGACAGGCAACCATGCATCGTTTGCGGCGGCCAGTTTTATTGCCCTCCTGTTTCTGGGAAGACAACTCGTTATCAATCAAAAAACGAAGCAGGCGCAAGCCATGATCCCCATGGCAATGTTCGCCAGTCCGGTTTTCTCGCTTTCTCTGTCGATGTCCCTGCTTTCCTACAGCACGCAGCTTCTGGCCTATGTCGCGCTGCCTTTTTATTTTCATAACGTCCTGCACCGTGACGTTGTGCAGGCCGGCCTGATGCTGACGGCCTGGCCGCTGGCCACCATGATGACCTCACTGATTGCCGGCGAGCTCTGTACACGATTTGGCGCCGAGCGGGTGGCAATAGCAGGCCTGGGGATGCTGGTCACCGGCATGCTTCTGATGACGTGGCTCCCTCCTTCGCCATCGGACGAGCAGATCCTGTGGCGCGTGGTCCTTTGCGGGTTGGGTTTTGGTCTGTTCCAGTCCCCCAATAATTTGCTGATTATGACCTCGGTCAGCCCTGAGCAAAACAATATAGCAAGCGGCCTGCTGGGAACGTCCCGCCTGGCCGGGCAAATCATCGGTTCAGCTCTGGTTGCCGTCATGTTCAATGTCTTCGGGGGAGGGGCCATTCGTGCCAGCATGGTGGCCGGCGCCCTGTTCTCTCTTTCATCACTGGGGGTCAGCTGTCTGCGGCTCAGGCAGGCGCACGTCAGAAAATGCGCCTCCGTGCCCGACGATGACAGGCATCCCGGCGGCTGACGCTGATGCCGCGCACGACCGGAAACGCGTCTGACAGCCCGTATGGCCTGTCGGGACGAACCTTCTCATTCTTAACGTACCCGGAGCACTCCTTTATGCTGAAAGTTCTGCACGTCCTGTACACGCTGTTACTGGCCCTGTGCCTGTTTCCGGTGGTGGTTCATGCCGCGATGGATGAGCCCATCAGATATCATCGAATCATTATTACCGGCAACTGCCCGTTCGGTGTGATCCTCGCCAATCCGCTGGCTTACCGTCAGGTCGTCGGGGTGGGCCCCTGGGCATTCCTGCATGCTGATATGAACGTACTGAAAGATATGAAGCCCGACATCGGACGGATCACCACGCGATTTATAAACGAAGATTATTCAGTAAATCTTGAAACATTACTGACGCTTCATCCGGATCTGATTTTCTATTACGGACAAAGCCAGAATGACCACCTGGAACGCGCGGGGGTACCGGTCATCAATCTGGATACTGGCGGCAGTGCCAAATACGATCCCGAAGCGACGCAGAGCTACTGGGAAACCGCCTTTGAGGATGCGCTTGGACTGCCCCGGACCGACAAATTTTATCGGGCGTGGGAGACGACCCGGAAAGCCATCCAGCCCTATGCCGACCGGATACGTCAGCAGCACGTCAGGGCATTATACCTCGAACAAAGTGACGGTAAGACCCTGCGTGTGAGTGGTCCCCATACGTTCGGCGACACCTACCTCAATATGGCCGGCATGGAGAATGTTGCCGGACACCTTCAGGTCAGCGGTGATGCCGGACGGTACATTACGGTCTCGATGGAGCAGATCATGGCGTGGAACCCGGATGTGATTTTCGTTGTGTTCGGGAGTGCCCGCGCTCTGCTCGATAACCGCAATCCCGGACAGATGTGGCAGGGGACACGCGCCTGGAAAAACAAGCGGATCTACTCAACGCCGGTGGGATTACACAACTGGGGCGGATTGTCTGCTGAAACGCCCCTGCTTCCCTTGTTTATGGTCAGCAAGCTGGAACCGGACTTTGTGAGTGATGCGGATATGAGAGGCCTGACGAGGGCGTATTACAAAACCATGTTTGACTACGCGATCCCCGATCGGCTGTTGAATGAAGTCCTCAGCCAGCGTTAAGCGACGTCCCATTTCAGCCATTCCCGAGAACGTTATGCCGGAACAAAAAGCCTACCGTCAGCTGCTGGTTCTGTTGTGTGTCAGCCTGGTTCTCATGAGCCTGGCCTCGTTGTTTATCGGCCGATATTCTCTGTCGGTGCAGGATGTGATGCATATCCTGCTGGGGGCACCCCACGCGGAGTACACCAAAGAAAAAGCGGCGGTGATTTTCGATCTGCGCCTGCCGCGTATCCTCGCTGCCGTGATGGTGGGGGCAGGACTGTCTGTCGCGGGCGCGACGTATCAGGCCGTGCTGAAAAATGCCCTGGCCAGCCCGGATGTCCTCGGCACCTCCTCGGCGTCAGCTTTCGGCGCAGCGCTGGGGATCGTGATGGGGTTGTCTTATCAGGTTTCCACGGGATGTGCCTTTATCTTCGGGATGCTGAGCCTCGCTCTGGTGTTCGGCCTCTGCTTTCTCCGGCAAAGCCAGGAGGCGATCGTGACGATCCTCTCGGGTCTTATCGTTGCCTCGGTATTTGTCGCTTTTGTCTCTGTCCTGAAATATCTGGCCGATCCGGAGGATACCCTGCCCGCCATCGTATTCTGGCTGATGGGCAGTTTTTCCTCGCTGATCAAAACAGAAGTCTTCAGCCTGCTCCCGCTTTTTATATTCTGCTATTACGTCATTTACCGGCTACGGTGGACGATGAATATTCTCTCTCTGGGCTACGATGAGGCGAAAATTCAGGGCTTACATCCGCTGTTACTGAAGATAATACTGCTGGTCTCAGCCTCTGTGATGATATCGGCGTCCGTCGTTATCTGTGGCGTGGTGGGATGGGTGGGACTGGTGATCCCCCATCTTGTCAGAACCCTGGTCGGAAACAATCATGGAAAACTGATCCCCGTTACGGCGTTATGTGGTGCGCTCTTCTTGCTTGTGATTGACACGCTTGCCCGCGCGCTCACCTATGCGGAAATTCCCGTCGGGATTCTGTCCGCCCTGACAGGGGCACCGTTATTTGCATTTTTGTATGTCAGAGGAGCCTCCCATGATCATCGCTGAGAACCTGACCTATGGCTTTAAGGGGCAACGGCCGGTTTTCGAGAATCTCAGCTTCCGGCTGGGGCAGGGAGAAGTGCTGTGTGTTCTTGGCCCCAACGGTGCAGGGAAAACCACCCTGCTCAAAGTTATTGCCGGGATCCTCCGTCCGCTTTCAGGACGTTGCATCATTGAGCGCCCTGACCACAAAAAGGTCTGCCTGGCCTGGGTACCACAGACCCGACATATCCCCTTTGACTATTCCATAGCGGATTTTATTACGTTTGGTCTGGGAGGAGATAAAGGGTATATGAGGAGGCCCACACCTGATGATTATGCCCGGGCTGAAGCCGTGCTGGTCAGGTTAGGTGCCGGGCATCTGAGAGACAAGCATGTCAATCAGATCAGCGGTGGCGAGCTTCAGCTTTGTGCTATCGCGAAGGCACTTGCCCCGGACCCCGATGTGCTTATTCTGGACGAACCGGAGGCCAGTCTCGATTTCACCTATCAGCATCGCATCATCAGTCTGGTACGTGAACTCACAAAGACGGAGCAGAAGACCATCATCATGAACACTCACTTTATCAGCCATGCCAGTCAGGTGGCCGACCAGTGTTTACTGCTCCGGCCGGGATGCTATGCCTGCGGCCCGGCAGACAACATGCTCAGTGACACTCAGCTTAGCCACTATTTCGGGGTATCCATGCGCACCACTACCGTTACAGGCAACGCCCTGACATAAATCGCCACGGGTTAACAGTTACCTTTGAGTCATAAAGATGACTCAAAGGTAACCCTAAGTATCGAGTGTTGTCCTGAAACGTTTAAAATTGAAGCCGTCAAACAGGGTGTTGATCGCGTCCAGCGTTGCAACATATCCCGATATCCTCCACAGCCTCCACGACTGGATAAAAAAGTACGGTATGAATTCCTTCACTAATAAAAAAACAATCAGATGCTCAGGTCGGGATCCCATCGACTCCAGAAAGCGCTGAAGCGGGTCACCACCCGATATTCAGCTCAAGCTGATGCTCAATTTCAGTACGTTCTGTTGCAGGCAATAGCAGGCGGGCGCGGAAACGGTTCTGGCCCATAACAGGCATGGGCTGCTATCTGCCGTAATTCCCTCTTTACAATGGAGTCCGTGGTGTCACTTCCGTTGAGCAAGGCTATACGGGACTTCACCAAACCCGTTACCGGCTCAGTCTACTCCCTGAGCCGATCCGGGCCGGGCTGTGTCCAATATGATTTGCATGAAGAGCAGGACCAGCCAGGCGCTTTAGCGTTTATCGAACGCAGGCCTTCTGAACAAGCGCTGAAAGAAAATATGGCGATATCTTCGATACGTTCCTGGCCGAATTGGAAGGGGAGATGGACAGTCTGGAAGTGAAAAAATTGACCCAGCGGTAATCGTATCGATGAGGGGCTGCATGATCCCCCCTTTTACCTCATCTCATCCATTTCTATTCATAAGATAGCGTGTAATGCAGCAAACGCGCAAAATTCCCTGCCTGAACCGCACCGGTTTTTACCATATAGGCAGAATAGAGCAACACATTATCCCCGCCCTGGATCTTTTGCCCTGCGGATGTTTGGCCAAAATTCAACCGATTACCAGCTCCATCGAGCAGACTTAATCCGACACCGCTAACGCCATCAACCGGGATCACCGGTCCAGTCGCTCCCTTGCCGGTCATATCAAACAGCGTTTTAACGACCTTATCTGAAGTATTGCAGCCATACAGGCGGATAGTAAAAGGAACCGGGGTGGATTGCCCTTTTGCATTCAGCTCAGCAGTGGATATCTCACCAAGGTAAACCGTCTGATTATCATCTCCTACCACAATATTACAGGTAGCAATGGTGATTCTGCCTTTGAATACCGTCCTGCTGCTTGCAGTCAAATTAGCCTGCGCCATATTAATCAACGACGCAGAGATCAGTAATAAATACATCAGTTTTCTTATCATCTACTATATGAACGCATCCCGTTTGCAAGGCTTTCGTGGTATTGACGTTGATGGCAGGTGGTAACTCTGTATCCGGTCTTATTGCAGTTAGAGCGGCGGGCCTCAATGAGATTTGCTTGCTCAAGCCTTATTCTCCGAGCGAACTTTAAACTCACGAGATGCTCCAAGTTTAGTGAGTCGCGGTTTTACCTGTCGTTGTCATCACTACGGCCGCCTTGGCCACCTTTCAACATTCACCCTTTCATTAAAAAGTTGATATTTATCTGTCCTGACAGTTCAGAATGGCCTGACGCTGATGTGCTTTTGTTCAGGTTCGGTTATAGGGCCGCCAGGGCCCATGCCGTACGCGCTATCTTACTGGCCCCCGCCACTGCGACACTGGTCGGCTTCTTTATAGCAGCTCTGTAACCCAAGGATTTGGCTCTTTTGTCAGCAACGACGCTCACCTTGCAGCATGGTTAAACAGCATCCTCAGGTAGATATCATCGCGATTACCAGGACCCAGAAGTCTTACCTTGCCACCTGTGTTAGTTTGCTTTGGTGCCAGACCGATGTAGGCCGCTCACTCTCGCCCTGGGCTGCAGGTTCCTGCATCGTCTACAATGGCGACCAGCAGGCTTACGCCCGCGGTGTCAATGATCCGCTGGCAGCCCTCATTCTGTTTAGCCCAAGCTTTAAGCTGTTTTTCTATGCCATCTACCTGCTTATCAAGAGCACTGAGTCGACGGTGCTGGCCATAAAAGTGCTAAATCAGAAAAGGCAGCAACACTTCTTTCAGATATTTGAACGCCCACCTCTGACATAGCTTTGTCCAGTGACGTTGGGCCCTTGTACTTCGTTTTGGCTTCAATGCCAGTCAGGCAATATTCACGATTGCTGAAGTATTCCAACAGAACCTCACGCTTAATCTGCTAGTCGATAACTTCACCAGCATGTTCATTAATGAAGTGAACCTGCATGAGATGTTTTGCTATATCGATGCCAACAGGGATAAATTTCGTCGTGTAGATACTCCAGCTATCAGGGAGATTTATACATTCCAAACTGAGCACTATTATGCCGAGTCTGCACGGTTCCATACTTCAGCAATAACACCTCTCGCAGCTCTCAAATAGCTGGGATGCATTCATTTTATTCTCCAAATAACGAGGCACCAAATGAACATCGTTCGTACTCAGGGCATTTTAACTTCAAAAGTCAATACCTGACTATATTCGCCTTCCTTGATTTTTTTCAGATCGTTGGTGGTTGCCACAATCTCGGCACGTATCCTTTTAGTCTCGCTCATGTTGGAAATATTAGCGACAAAAGACGGGTAGGTATGATTGAACTGCATATAGCTCCCTTTATTCAGATCGTAGAGTTTCAAACCAATTCCCTGTGGCGAACCGCTGGAATGATTAATGCCCCAGAAAGTACTGCTGATAGCATATCCACCCTCGGTCTTGATTGTGCCCGGCAGGTTGTAGGTACTGCCAATGCAGGCCTGCGACTGAACCGGCCCCTTGGTCACGGTTAAAGTGAAGTCTTCCATCCTTACCCGATTACGGCTCAAATCGTCAGACGAGATTGGCTGAAATTCAACCACGCCCGGAGTCGTAATGGTTAAGGTACACTGCGGGATAGGCGGCTTAATCACTCCTGACTCACCGTTACCGCTAGACGGATTGCAACCAGCCAGATTCGAAAACTCAAGCCCACAGATAGTCGGAACAGAGGTGCTAACAGTTGTGAAACTTGCGCTTTGATCGCTAGAGCTTGTATGAACCCAGATATCACCTACGTTATTAATATTATCGAAGTTAGGTACGATTGATCCCTCAACTCTGCTCTTTATCGGTTGAACGCTAAAGGTGAACGTCATCTTCTTGCTATACTGCGGTCGCCCCTCAGACAGACTATGGCAGTTAGTCTTACAAGGTGCCAAAGTTCCATCCGACCAACTTCTGGTTAGCGCATCCGGACTCTCCAAACCGGATAAGGATAGCGAACCCGCACCTGTAATACGCATTGTAAAATTGCGGAAAAATGTCGGTTTATAATTGTAGTTTTTCCAAAATGAAAACCTGATTGGTCCGGATTTATCTCCCACATTAAGACAGGTGATGGTGGCGGAGGCCGTTACCGTATAAGTACGGTTAGGTATATTCCAATAGTAGCGATACCTACAGTTTTGCCCATTTTTGTCACAGTCGTACTTTTCAAATTTTTCTTCTATGGCTGGCTCTATAACATCACGCAGGCTTCTACCGGGTTTGATAAACCTGCCACTGAGTTCTCCCCAGTCGCAGACCATCATATCCCCATCCACATTAGCCAATGCCGTTTTGGCAAATGAGCATAGCGCCAACGCGATGACTGCAGACAAATATTTTCTCTTACGTTGCAAGACTGAAGAGCCAGATCTCTTTACCACTTCCATCATGATTGATCCCGCACGCAGGCTGTTGCCGTACAGCTGTAATTGAGTGGCTGATAGGCACCATAGTCATTGATATATTTGAGTACGATTTTCTGCGCTTTGGGTTTGACGCCAGGCAAAATAACTTCACCTTTTGGTCGCAGTGTTAACGCTTCATCCTCTGCCAACAAGGTCTTTTTCCCTACCACCACCTCTGGCAAAATGACAAAAAATGGCGTCGGATTGACCAGTTTCAGCCCCTGATCACCAGGCTCCAGGCGGATCTGCTCCTGCCAGATTTTTTCTGCCAATCGCTTCAGGGAAGCAGGGCGATAAAAAGTTTTCACCTTGATACGCAGCGCCAGTTGAATGGCATTGGCCTTATCCGACTTGGGCGGGATCTCTTGCAATACAAAGTAAAACAGCGACTCCCGATCCTGTGGCAGTCGTTCGGCGTCCGCCAATGGCGTTACGCGTATCTGCACGGTACTGTCTTTTTCTACCCGTTGTAATGGTGGCAGCGAGGTGAGCGGCGAACTGATTTTCTCGCCAGCTTCATTTTCCATCCATGCCTGAGCCAGGTAGGGTAAGGTTTTACTGTGATTGATCACGTTAACTGGAGACGACTTTTCATCGCCCAACAAAATAACCCGGGTCCGGTCGATAGAAATCGCCGCCTGTGCCGAAGCAACAAACAAAATAAGTAGCCCGCTGGCCAAACCAACGAAAAGTGAGTTACGCATCATTGTGAAATTCCTTGAGAGAATGAATCAATACGGCAAACAACCGGTAGAGAAAAAGATAAGGAGAGCCCCTCGTTTGGAAGTTGGAACTGGCAACGCTGGTCATCGTTGGTCAGCACGCTGAGAAGGGCCTGCCCCCCAACGCCCGAGATATAGGTTTCACCATTTTCACCGACCACACCGACCTGACGTCTTTCCTGGATTTCTTCCACTGAGCTGCCAAAAGGAATGGCTCGGCCTTGCGGGTCAGTCACTTTAATCAATGCCTTGATACCACGATAAACATTTAGTTTGCGGTAACCAATGGCTCCCTCAGTCAATACCATCTGAATATTGGGATTAGTGCTCTCAACATCATCAGGTAACAGGTTGGTGTCAATACTGTAGTTGGTGCGATAATAGTCAGGCACGTTGTTGATCACCGCAATGCCGCTGGAATTAGTTGGTATCGCGTTATTATTCCCCCGACCACCAACATAAACGCCCTCAATCCCCCCGGTATCAACCATCAGGCGGGTATTGCCAGCATAACCATCACGGTGTGCGGCAATACCATACTCGGTTGCAGTAATACCGGATTTAATACTACCGCCAAGATAGTAATCATCGCGCCTCATCGAGGTGTTTAACGTCGCAGTAAAGGCATCACGGTACATATTCAGGTTACCATTCAGATTAGTGTTGCTGAACGAACCCGACGAGTAACTACCGATTGACCATGCATTGCGAGGGTCTGAATTATTGGTATAAGTGGTACTCGGTAAAAGGCTGCCATTGTTTAGCCGCATCGCAGTACTGAAATAAGATTGTGAGTTTAATGGTATGCTCAAACTAAAATACACGGCGTTGTCATTCTTTTGTTCCTGCGAAATAAAGCTGGTTTTATATTCGGTACGGTTAAGTGAAAAATAGGCGTTTACATTTTTCAGGCTACCGAAATCAAAGGATTTTGAGACACTCAGGCCATAACTGTTGCTGTCAGAGACATCCTGCCAATAGGTTTGGCGGTTATAAATGGCATTGATCGATAATCCCAAATCACGGAAGTTCTTACTGGCAACCAGGTTATAACTTTCCTTATTTGTCGAGGTGAAATCTGGCGATACCTTCATCGCCACAAAGTTGTCTAACGACAGATAGTTCTTCTCCGAGAAACGGTAACCAGCAAAGGTGATCTGGCTATCAATACTGTCGAATACTTTAGAATAGTTAAAACGGTAACTCTCTCCCCTCAGCGTTTGATGTTCCAATTGAGAACTAGAGCGTGTCACATCGACGGACATTGCCCCCAGCGTATTCATGTCATAACCAATACCCCCGTTGAAAGCATAATACTTCTCATTCGTTAATACAGCGCCACCAAACACCGATCCACCGGAGAATACTCCAACAGAAGCCTCACCAGTGGCCAGTATCGGTTTGATTGAACCATTGGTCTGGTTCATTTGGCCGGCCATGGCCTTGTAGCGGATATGGCCTGGGCGGGTCAGGAAAGGCACGTTCGATGTTTCTATAGTAGACACCCGTTCTTCACCGTTCTCCTCACGGATTGTCATTTTTAGCTGACCAGAAGCTGCGTCAGTGAGATCCTGTATGACGAACTCACCAGGGGGCACCATCTTTTCATAAATAATGCTGTCACCACGGGTCACGGTAACTTGGGCATTACTGTTCGCTACCCCGGACAATTGCGGGGCATAACCACGTAGCGCCTGCGGCAACATGCGGTCATCGCTGGCGATCGCCATACCACTGTAATTGATTGAATCAAAAACATCTGATTGCAGGTAGTTTTTACCGATCGTCAGATTCGCTCCTGCCTCTTTAAGTGCACGAGCGACATATGCCGTGGTGGTGGTGAGCTGGCGTTGATCGTTGCCATAACCACTGCTGTACAGTGACGCCTGGTAATTACTACGTAAACGCCAGCCACGATAATTCGCGCCAAGTGTGCCGTAACTGGAAAACGCACTATTGCTGGTATTACGCCCCTGGTACTTATTGCCGCTCAACGTGTAATCAAGCAGTATACCGGGAACACCTTCATCCCACTGTGCGGGGGGCGTCCAATCTGGATCGCTGTATTTGAGCAAAGCTTGTGGAATACTCACTAATAGCTCACTCTTACCACGATCGATACGGGCAGTGATCCCTTTATAATCCGCAATCAATAGGCAATTTGTTTTTTCAGTCGCAGCACGTTTTATCAGCTCTGCCAAGTGCGTTTCTTTAAAGCCGAATTGTTCTATCGTCTCAGAAGTAAAACAGATCTGGCTCTTGCCACCACGATTGATGATGTTAAAGCTATCAGTAGTGATAACCCGATCGTTGATTTTTAAAGTCAGTGGGTAAATGCCTTCGGGAATATAATCAGGGCGATAAAAATTACTCAGATTAATATTGTTATTATCACTCAACTCAAGCGCTCTGGTTTCAAACTCAATATTGTCACCATCGGCTCTGGCCGAGTCTACAGCTATGAGGCAAAGAATAGCGGTAGAAATAAATGAGTATTTCTTCTTATCATCCATAATTAAATTAACCCATTAAGGCAACGACGTGAAACGGGGCCTGTCAGTAAATGCCCTCTCTAAATAGGAAACAGCACCAAATTACCTTTCTCAGTGGTAATTTGGCACTGGGGTATTACTCTAAAATCTAATGGCTTAGAGATAAGTCAGAGAGAAGTTGGTCATCGCATCGTAGGTACCAGCGACAATATTCTGCCCGTCCAGCGCCACAACCTGAGCGGAGAATTGCAAGGTGTTATCCCCAGAACGCAGGCTGTAGTTGTCTGAAGTAGCTCCGATTTTAACGTGCTTGTTGGCAGCATCCAGCAGGCGAATGGCCACACCTTTTGCATCACCGCTTACCCCCAGGAAACCGTTGGCACCACCGACAGACATGCCGTCAAAGCGAACATTAACCTTACTTTCTGCCGTAGCAGCAGGATCAAAGCTACAGCCAATCAGTTTGATTTTGAACTCCTTCGGTGCACTGTAACCCACCGTCTTCAACTGTGCATCGGCAATTTGCCCCAAGTTGATGTTCTGGTTATCGCCATCGAGGCCAGGAGCCAAGCCGCAAGGTGCTTTAATAACAGAACCTTTAAACATGATTTCACCGTTCCCCTGAGAACCCGGAGGAACATCAGCGAAAGCGTAACCTGATAACATTGCAGTTGCCAGCGTGGTCAGAGTAAGTGTGCGAAGTTTCATTTTCATTACATAAATTCCTTGAGAAGTTTTCCATACTATGGCTGCCGCCGCTCTCGAATATCGCATTACCTTATGCGTGGGTGCATAACCTGGCGGCTAATGCACTGCTCTCGGCGACCCGATAAATACTATGTCCCTCCTTTCTTTGCAGCAAATTAATCTGTAAATATATTAAATATTAGTATTTAACGCTGATTTTATTGATTTATTAACCTTTTAAACTAAAAAAAACGAACAACCCTCAATGCACAACTTTTATAACCTCCAAAAAAACCTTCAGGATAATCAATGAAAAATCAACTCTGAATGGTAAGCCTCATTCGCTTGGAAAACATACTGGCAGTAGCCCATGCTGGCGTGCCTATTTTTCCTGCCATGCCCGCCTTTTATAACCGGCCAGCAACAATCAGCGACTTCGTCAATCAGAACCTCGGTCGCCTACTGGATATGTTCTATTTCGATGATCCCAGCCTCAACCACCAGGACGGTTTGGTGGGCAATCCCGTTTCAGAAAACCAGGAGTTAAAAGCATGAGCGTTTGTCATAGAACACTTGATTCTTGCGCGTTCATCGAAACGTTGCGTCAGCGTAAAGATCTCTAGATGTTGTAGTCATTGTTGATCCGACGCAGGAAGTTGCCGCAAACATTCGTCGTGTCGATGAAGAGGAACTTCCTGCTCCACTGTTCCATAACCTCGTTGATGCGATGCCTGGTGCCCGTATATTGGGTCTACTTGCGCGAATGCTCAGCTCTAAACATCTGGCATACTCCCGCCTCGCACTGCGATTTGAGTTGTCCTAAATACGACGGTTCAGTAGCTGACAGAAAAGATTTTTTGTGCCATCAAATCGAAATCAATCGATCCAATTGTTGTGAAAACTGGCCCAGTCAAAGGACAGATGTGGTTTGGTGACGAAGTCGAAGTCACCAAATTTCCGGTTTCATTGCTGAATGAGACTGACGGAACCTGGGATAGTTTGGGGCATCGGTCGAATGATGCTTAATAGCCGTAACAATCTGACAGGCCAAGCGATGTCCACTCAGCTAATAGGTGTAGCACGGGACATGAGGACTAGGCAGGGTAAACCAACCCCTTTGACGATGATCTTGGGATACCACTTGCGTGCATGCAACTGCCTGTCGGCCTAAGTGAACCAGGGTGCATCGGCACCCTGGTGGGCCTGACATTTAAGATCGTCAATGCAGATACTAATAATTGGATAGTGCATGCAAATGCCGGGATTGTGCTTTAGGGCGAAATTAGCCTCACCGAGAAAGCAAATGAAGGCCTGGAGGGCGAGTAGCGGGGTTCTCAGCACCATAAAGTGAGCATGCAACCTGTCATGCTGTTACCTTCCGCATCAATCCTTTTCTGCCAATTTGCATCGCAGGTATCCCTCCAGAAGAGAGCCATGCGATCTGGGGAACATACGCTGGATGGTTGGAGAATCACCCAACCTTCACCAGCGCCAAATGCTGCTCAGTTAAATGTCACCAGCATTTCCGCAGAGGCTGTAACCGCTCCGATTGGCACGTTGTTGCCTCCCGAACACAGTCGCCAGGTGAGCTGATTGGTTAAGGTTTTGCTGCTTTCCGCACTGGTAATGCTGCCCAGTTTTATGAGCGAGTTATCAAAGCGTAAGCCGCTTGTCGCCTTGCAGTCGCCTCTGCCGGTTACCCCATTATCGATTTCCCCGGTGATATAGCCTCCTCCCTGGTTTAATGCCAGCCGCGAAGCGGTGCTGTTGTACAGACCGCTGATGGCGCGAAACTGCAGATTGATATTGGCATTTATCTTGTTATTTAGCTGTCCGCAGGTAGCAACAAGTTGTACGGACTTTAGCGCCAGTTCTGCATTGGCCTGGGTATTACGAATGATCGATCCGAAGTTAATGGCGGTCGGGGTATTCACGCTGCATTCCAACGTGGAGATACGCAGGGAAATATTGGTCGGCAATATAGTGGTCGATCTGTCCCCCGAACCAGTGGAGGAATAACTGCCAAAATACATGGGGGGAACCGATGCCTCTCCAGCTTGTTGGGTACCGTCTGCCACCAGTACCCAACTGCCTGAGAGCGTTGCGGTACGATTACCTGAACTCGAGTAAAAAGTTTCATTCGGCGATGTAGCAGGGGGCAGGCACCAAGTATAGTTTGGCGGCGACGCGATATTGCCTTGTGACGTTGAGGCGCCTCTGGTTTCCGGCAGCCCAATGGTGCCATCTAACCTTCCTTCAGAATTGTTTTTTAGAGTATAAATGACCCTACCCGATGCCCGAGGTATCAACCCGACTCCACGCACCCCGTTCAGCGGAAATGCCATAAAGCCACCAATTTTAGTCAATTTACTTGAGTCCATACATCTAGACGGGAATGTAGAGACTGACAAGAGTCCGTACGATGGATTCAGCCTCGGATGGTCTAGAGGACCGCTTAAAGTCCTGTTAAACGGCAGGCCCTCCCATAGAATCCCCGTTCCCTTGCCGATGGTGATGGTTTCCGCCATAACGGAGGCTGCAAGGGGTATCGTTAACACTATGCTGGCGATACCGCATGATGCTGTCTTTATTCTACGCGGCTTCATTATTATCCCTCCTCACATTGCGCATTCAGTATGCGCACAGGATTGTTTGCTGAAACTGCCGTCTTGCTCAGGTTGAAGTGGGCCAGGCACTGTTGTACAACTCCACGCCCCCATGCCGCGCGCAATTTTCCCTGTTCCGGCAACCCACTCAGGTACACCTGGCCTGCATCACCCACGATGCCGCTGCTGTTGATCTCGGCTCCATCCTCAGTCAGTGTCACGAGCGTACCGAAGGGTACCGGCACGCCAGCCCTGGTCAGGGTTATCAGCGCCTGATAACCGGTGCGTGGAGTAAACGTAGCCGCTACCACCGCCCCTTTGGTGGGATAGACATTGGCGCTGCTTTGCGGCAGGTCAACATCTTCCGGCAGCGTCGACGGGTCCAGGCTCACCGTGTTGTTCTGGTAAGGTGAGAGGTACGGCACCACCGCATACCCGCGACTGTCGGTGCGGCTCCCGCCGTTGATTACGCTTACCCCTGCAGCGCCCGGTGCGCGGACCACTGCCACCGAGGTGCCCAGTTGTTGGCTCAACGTCACCCCGTTGGGGTGGACCACCAGCCCCCCGTTACCACTCATATTCAGTGAGTTATAGCGGTTGCTGCGGCTGTATCCGGCGCTGAATGTGCCCCGAGTCCCCTGCCAACCCAGATTCAGGTCGCGAGTGCTACCCCCGTTGCCACTCTGGTTGTTGTTACTCCATCCCTGCATCAGGCTGTAGGACAAGCGGTCTTCTGCCGTCGAACCGCTCACCCCCACCTGTTGCCGTACACGACCTTCACTGTCGTGCGTCATCTGGTAGCTGGCGTAACTGCGGTTGAGGGCGGGCTGTGCACTGAACAGTCTGAACGGTACCTGCATATTGAACGCCAACTGACGATTCTGCGGCCAATCACCGTTGGATTTTATTCGGTCAACGCTGTAGGCCAGGCCATAACTCACGCCGTACCAGCTGCCGGTGTAACCCACCGACAGGGTGTTATTCACCTGCTCATCGCCCCAGTAATCGCTGCGCGCCCCCGACAGGTAAAGCGATCCAAAATCCCCAAGTTGCTGGGTTACCCGCACCTGGAAATCCGAACGCTGTCGGGCCAGTGCCCATGGCACCTGGCCTTCATTGAGCTGATAACCGCTGTTATTGAAATCGGCAAAGTTGTAATAGTGCCGGGTGGAGTAACGGTAAGCCATCAGATCCACCGAGGTGGCAGTTCTAAGTAAGCTTTTGACATACCGTACACGGTATGACTGGCCGTTCTGTCTTTCTTCATACATACGGGCCGATGCGAGGGTCACGTCTGCAGACATGGCACCGAAGTCCCCCAGCGAAATCCCGCTCCCCGCCACCGCCGAGGCGTATTTCTCCGCTATCAGCCCGCCGCCGTACAATGTGATGTCATGAGGCAGCCCGTAAATTAGGGTGCCCAACGCAAACTGGGCCTCTCTGGAGCCAGTGGTGATGCCGCCGTTGTATTGCCCTGCGGTCAGTTCGTACTTCAAGCCACCCGGACGCTGCATTACCGGCAGCGCCGAGAAGGACTGGGTCCAGGTACGCACGCTGCCATCTGCTTCGGTTACTGTGACCGTCAGGTCACCCCCTTGGCCGGTCTGGTACAGGTCATTAATCCGAAAGCGCCCCGGGGCGACATACGCCTGATACACAACGTAACCGTTCTGGCTGACGGTAACCCGGGCATTGCTCTGCGCAATGCCGCTAATCACCGGGGCAAATCCCCGCAGGCTGAGCGGCAGCATGTCTTCGCTGGAGCTCAATTTCACCCCGAGAAACGGAATGCTGTCGAAAACGTCATTGCCGGTGTTGTTTTCCCCAGCCAGCACATCCGTACGCCAGGCCTGGATATCACGTTGCAGATAGGTATTTGAGAAACGGGTTTGCTGATGGTGTTGCGTGTCGCCATATCCAGTGCGGCTGTTATTGTGGGTGTAGATCATGTCACTGCGCAGCCGCCAGGCCTGCCAGTTCAATCCGCTGTGCAGCCCCAGGAACAGGTTGGACTGTTCACTGGTGGATTGACCCCACTGCCCGTCCTGGCGGCTGCGCCCGCCGTTGAGGGTATAGTTGAGTAAAAACGCGGTCATGCCCTGGTCCCATAGAGCAGGGTTGACTACGCTGCTGGCGTCTGGCTTCATCGCGATCTGGGGAATGCTGAGTTCCAGGCGTTGTTGCTGAAAATCAAAGTGTACTCGGGCATCAGGGATCAGAGTGGCCAGGTCACTGACGGGCTTGTCGACCGGCAACCCGTAAAAAGTGGGCAATGCGGAGGTATTGATCCCCATCTCGGCCAGGAAGGCTGGGGTCAATTCCGGCCTGACCTGGCCCTTTTCACCCGGCGTAAACACGACGCGGTATTGGCCACGTTCGTTGCGGTTGACCAGCACCGTCACCAGATACGTCCCCGGAGGGGTCTGTCCGGCACTTTCAAACGCACTCAGATCGGTGACGGCTTCCAGGCCACCACCCAGAGACAGCAGAGCCGGGTCAAAATAGTCACGGCCCCACGCTGGATGCGTGCCTGCGATCCATGCGCTGCCCAACAGGAGTGGGGAAAGAGCAAGGGCAAGAGGGGGAATATTCATGGTTATACTATCCGTCTGAAAGAACGAGGCTCTCCGTAACTCGCCAGGAAGGGCGAAATCATCAATTCTGTTCGGCAACCGGAGTATCCCAGCCATCTTCATCAATGAGCTGCCAACTGACTTTTCCGTTCGCGGTGGCGGGCAGGGTGTAAGACTGCTTGCCGAAAGGCGGCACCATCAGGCGCAGAGCCGGTTTATCCAACGCCACATTTCCCACAGCCAGGCGAGAGAAGGTGAGCCAGTAAGGGGTCGGGTTGGTTGCTGTCAATTGGTCGCCAGCCCGGCTGAAGGTTAGCTTCGGAGCCATGTCTGCCACGGCGCGTTTCACCAATCCTGTCGGGCGGTAAAACAGTTTGATATTGCTCACGACCGTCATCACCATCTGCTCACCGTCGGGCTGCTGGGTGGGCAGCGCCTTCATAGAAATATAAAACACCGACTCGCGGTCATTAGGCAGCGGCATATCGTTGCGCCGGATACGCATCACCAGTTCACCGTTCGCTTCCAGACGAGCCAGCGGGGGCGTGACAATAAACGGCATCACCGGGGTGCCATGCCAGCTTAGATCTACGTCCCCGGTGGTCGGATCGACCGGGCGGATCCATGACTGCATCAGGTACGGTGCCGGGCTTTTGTTATAGGCGGTCAGCGTTACGCCCTGTTTTTCGCCCTCCGGGTAAATCACCCGCAGCACGTAAAAGGATATCCCCGGCGAGACGTTGTCTTGTGCCAGGCACATTTTATTGACCAACAGGCATAGGCCCATCAGAAGATAAATCGGGTATTTCATGGTGTGGTCTCCGTGGAGGCTGAACCTGTCTGCTGGCAGGACTGGGAGAGCCCGCCAAAGTCGGTAATCGTCTGCCAGACCACCTTATTTGCCGGCCCGTTAACGGCCAGGGTGATACTGCTGTGCGGAGGCACCATCGCCGGTTGTTGGTCTGGTACCACGGTCTGCCCGTCAACGACCAGCTTACCCAGGGTCTGAAAATAGCCGGTAGGATTGATGGCCCGTACACCGTGTGCTTCACGCCTGAACGTCAGCAGACAAGGGGTGTTGTTCGCAGGCAGCGCCAGTCCTTGCGGACGATAAAACAGCTTGATCACGAAACGTACCCCTACCGATAGCCGATCGGCTGCTGTCACGGGTTCAGCTTGCGCAGGAATGGCCGAAATAGAGAGATAAAAAAGCGACTCCTGATCGTCAGGCAGCGTGGCATCCATGGGTAATAGCCGTAGCAGTTGACGGCTATTACCTTGCAGCGAGAACAGCGGTGGTGTAACGATAAAAGGGGCTGGGCGTGTATCGCCCTGGCCGTTTTCCACTCTAGCCTGGACCAGATAAGCCTGGCGTCCGCTATTGCTGACGGTGAGGGTTTGCGCATTATATGCTGAAGAAAAAATAACGCGCGTCTGCCCCAGGCTGATGCCGCCACTCCCGGAATGCGCGGACAGGCTGAAAATGAGCAACAGGCTTGCTAGCACCTGATGAAATCGTTGTGTCATCGGCCCCTCACTGATAGGCAAGCTCGAACATCAGCGTAGCCGTCACGTCTCCGGTCGCGACCATGGCACATCCGGTGCTGCCGCCACAACTGGCACCGGCATAAAAAGTGAACGCCTGATTAACCGGTATTTGTCCGGGGTTCGCCAGTGACAGTACGCTGCTGTTTGTGACTTCGGGCTGGCTGTAATCCGGCACGGAGGTACTCTGGATCACCAATATCCCGGTATTTGCCGCCGATCCGGTATTGCGAAACAGCCATTTACCGTCTTGGATAGTGCCGGTGCCGGCGATAGTCACGAAAGGTTTGAGGCTGCCGCCAGCAACGCCGGTACAGTCCTGCACGGACAGGGTAAAGGGCTGTGGATTAACAAGCTTGTTTGGTCGAAGCTGGGATTTAGCGATAATACCCAAAGGCAGCGTGCTTTTATCCAGACTGAGTGTGCAGGTACCATTGGTCAGTACGGCGGAGAAATCCACCGTCACGGCCTGTACCGGGGCGGATATTGTTCCAGCACCTGCCAGTACGACAGCCAGCGTGACCTTAAGGTAACGTTGCGCTGAACGCATCGGTGCCTCCGGTATCATTAATGGTTTTCCACTGCACTCGCTTACCGGTTGCCAACGGCGTATTAACAGGCCAGACATGGCTGCCGAAGGGGGGGAGCATGAGTGCAGCCGGCGTATCCAGGGCCAGATGTTGGCCATTCACCATCAAGTCGGCCAGGTTGACAAAATAGGGAGAGGGATTGGTCACCTTTAGCCCCCCAGCCACGCGGGAGAACTGCAACCCACCTTGGGCTTCGGCAGAGGAGCCGGTCAGGCTTGCAGGCCGGAAGAACAGCTTGATAATGTTGCCCACGCCAAAACGCAGCTGGGCCTGCACGTCATTGTGCTGCTGAGCCGGATCCCGTTGTGGACTGGTCGGGATTGCGGTGGCATGCAAATAAAACACCGACTCCCGATCGCCGGATAGCGGCTGGCCGGTAAAGGCGATACGTAACTGATTGGTGCTTTGGGGTTCCAGGCGGAACAGCGGCGGCGTCACGGTGAACGGGGTGGCAGTCTGTACATCCTGCTTACTACTGATCGCGGCTTGCACCAGATAAGGCTTATCGCTGAGAGTATTACGGACGGTTACGTTGATACTGCTGGCACCTTCCGGGTAAATAAGCCGAGTAGCATTAATGCCAAACCCGGCGGTCCAGCCAGCCAACGGTGCACCCAGCAGAGCCACTAGCAGCGAAAACAGGAAGATAAAGCGCGTCATATTACGGATCCTAAAAAGGCGGGCCATCGGCCCGCTGGAACGCCTCAGTTGTAGGCAAAACTGAACAGGATTGGGGCGCTAACCATACCGATATCCGGCGTGAGAGATGTAGAGGCCAGACCAGCCTGCAGGCTCAAGGATTTCGCGTTGAAATCGCCTGATGCCGGGGTCTCACCTGCTTTGGCCACCAATAATTTTTGGCCAGCCGTAATATAGGCGGTTGGTTTGCCCACTTCACTTAACATGACGCCGGTATTGGTGCCGGTGCTGTTAAAGATGTTCGGGTAGCCCCCTAGTGTCTGGCCGGAAACGATCAGACTTGCCGTATCTCCTGCTGCTGCCGGGGCTTCACAGTTGTTCAGACCCACGGTGAAGGTTTTCACACTGCTGGCAACCGGGGTGGCGACTGTGTCGAAGGCTGACTTGGAATAGTTACCCAGGTCAAGGCTAGGATTGGAGACAGAAACGTCACAGGTCGCCGCCACAACGTTGGCGGTGATGTTCATCTGGGCGTTAGATGCGGCCTGAGCCACGCCAGATCCTGTCAACAGCGATGTAACAACCGGAGCCAGAGTAAAAAAAGACTTACGCATAATGAATTCCTTATTTAAGTATTAAAAAGTGAATAAAATAATTTCGTGGTTTAATATTAACCACGAACCATCATTTATCTGTGCAATCTGTACAGACAAGGTACCTACAAAAAGAACATCACTACTGATGCGATCTGTTTTTAATAAGTATTCAAAGTATCCCGAAGCTGTTTTATGCGTTTACGGCCGTAATGCTGGACTTGCTGAACGTCCATATTCTGCTCTTTTGGATATAACCCATGGCAAAAATTAATGTGGTCATATCTCATTAAAATGAATTCCATGGTTTACTATTATTTTATGGACGTTCTGTATTCGGTGTCCGATTTACTCTGAAAGCTGTTCTCAAAGATATTTCTCCTCAACTTTAGCTTTTTCGGAGACAAGTCATACACGCACTGCGCCATTGTAATTATGACCATATCTAGTTCAAAACATCGCGATACCGCACAGGTTTCCGGCACTGGCCTTAATACCTTTATGCAATACTTGGAAAAAATCATCGAAGCAAGTCGCTAAGGATATCAACTCCGAAGAGAAAGTCGTAATCTGTTGAGAAGCCGATGAACAGCGGTGTTACATATGGTGTAAATACAATCCCTGAAGGTTGTACTACTCTTATAACTGTTTCTGCTAATACGCTCTGACTCCGTCTTCGCTTCGAGAAATGTTTCTATTCTGTGACACTTAATGGCCCTGTTAAATAAGTTTAATATTATTTTTCAACAGATGCTTCTCCAATTTATCAACTTACGTAGAGAACAACCAGTCACGTGGTGAGCAATAGATACAGACAGCGGGTAGAACGACATAATAGCAATCCTCACACACATACTAAAATTCTGACCAATAGAGCAGTTTTAACTAAAGAAACTACAGTCAAGTCTGCACTTTCAATAATATTGAACGCAACGCTTTTTATATATCGTAATACATAACACTGATTACACATACGCTTAGCTTTTGGCGGCATGAAAAACATTATATGCAATAATAAAAATACAGCAATTTAATCTTTGTTTTGATAAAATATTAGGTTTTTAATCTGATTGTTCTGTTTTGTTAGATTTATATGCTAAAACTGGATGGCTGTTCAGCCACTTACAGCTTTTATAACTCATCAAAAAACAACGTAAATATTGATGAAAAATAAATTCAATAGTCACACTTGACTAGCTATGTACACTTAATTTAGATTTCTCATAATTTTATTTATAAAGATTATTCTTAGTCAGAAAAATCATCTCCTCAACAACGCCTAGGCCATTGATTTCAAAATGAAATACACTATAAACTTAATCATTGTGTTTGATCCTGAGCATCGAACACTCGCTTTAAACAATAATAATCAGACGACTCTTGAACTCTCAAAACCCTCTTGCCGAGTGCTTAATGAGTTTATCAACAATAATGGGGTTATCTTATCCCGTGATTCGTTACTGAAAAAAGCGTGGGAGGATTATGGTTTTCATGCTTCCAGCGCTGGCTTGAGCAACTGCATCAGTGAGTTGAGAAAATCATTTGTTTACTTAGGAATAGAAAAACCCATCATTATAACCCTGCCAAAAGTAGGGTTTAAAATGGAGGCGGATATTCACCCCATACAAAAACAGAAAACCGAAGCTAAAATAAAAAAAGTGGAACAAGTGGAACAAGTGGAACAAGCGGAACAAGCGGAACAAGCAGTGATGAAATCAGACAAGGAGGGGGTTGTTATTGAGGAAAAGTCTATCCGTACTCTTCCACGAGTCATGTCTGATATAATGACCATAAAAAATATGATGATACCAACTCTGGCACTGCTGACTGTTTTGGGTTTGATCGGTCTGGCTTTTCTAATCAGAGCACCATCAACTCAGTTAAAATTAATTAGTACCTACAAACAATGTAATGTTTACTCCATCAGAAAAGAACCTGTACCAGGCTCAGAGGTCAGGGCAAAAAATATATTAGAGTCAGAAAAGCTGGGTTGCGATCGGGTCAGGCAGGACATTTTTTATACTGAAGAGCGCCCCGATAACGAACTGTTGAAGATAACTTTTCTGGCCGCCTGTCAAAAAGACCCGGCGGAAGGCGATTATCAGCATTGTAAAATATTTAAAATTATTGAGTAAAGTCAAATGAAAAAAGTTATTGGCGCAGCCTTACTTCTTACCGTCCTGTTGATGTGCTTGTGGTACTTCAACGTTTATCATCAGGGTAGAAAACCTTTCCGCTGTGACACTCAGCAAGTGTCGCTGCAGGTAAAAGCAAAAAGCAATATTGTGCTTAAGGCAAGTGCTACCGTCATATTTTCCACATCAAAATCCGGAATGTTTTACTTCACTGGCTCGATTCAAGAAAATGACACACGTTATCTACTGGATCGCAACATAGCCTTCTCCATCACACCATCAGAAATAAAAGGGGGTAACAATGTTAAATTCACTCATGAGCAAGTCCATCCTGCAGACAGCACGCCGAATGACATCTGGCGAAAATATGTCATGCCGGAAATTGAACTTATTGATGTTTACACGGAAATAGTACCATTATTCCACAACGCAGTATTAATTAGGGGGTTTAGCAATCCCTTCTTGGTCTGCATAAAACAGGACTAGAAGTGCATAGTGAACCCGCCACTTATCTAAATGGCACAGTATAAAATATTAATACTATGCCATTAATAATCGCATTACCTAAAAAGTGAGCCAGGAAAGATTGTTCTCTTAAGATTAAAATTTAATTTTTTTAGGTTGTGAAAGTTAGTTTTGTATATTGAAAGTGTTTGTTTACAATGTTATCCATATTAACTATATCTGCTATAGCTAACACATTTTTTATAGCATCCTAACGTGCTTCGCGATAATTTAAATAAAAATGCTAAATGGAATTTGACCATGCGAAAAAAAATAACCATCTCATTAAATGATCATGATAGCTACTTCTTAGCCGGTCTGCAGTACGGCCTGACTGACTATTTTGCCGATATGAACACACAGGTTAACTTTTTTAGCGGTTATTCCGCAGATAAACCTGACATCATTTTTCAGGTGCTGAACCAGGGGGGAAAAACTGACATTTGTCGGCGCTTTACTGCAGACGCACCTCAACCGCTCTATTTTGTAATACGGGAGCGAGCCGAAAGATATTTTTCTCCTCCTCTGCGCTGTATCGCCGAGAGTGGTACCCTATACCGTGACCAAAGCCTCAGCGACTTGCTGAGGATGGTAAAATTGGCCTTACACTTCCACGCTCTACCGCAAGAAAGGACGCACCTTTGCCCTGCCTGCCATCGCCAGAGTCTGACCGAAAATGAACGCCAGGTCCTATACTATTTGCGGCATGGGTTCAGCCAGTCGCAGACGGCAAATATCCTGCAACTGAAAGTGCAAAGAGTGCATTCGCATAAATGCTCTGCGATGAAGAAACTGAACTTTACTCGCACTAGTGAGTTGTTTCACTGGCTGCTGCAGGGGGGCTTAACTTTAAACTTAACCGGACCAGAACTCTTGAAGAGTAAATTTCAATGAAAGGAGACCCAAAATGAGGTCGTGACACAGTGTTAGTGTTGCTATATGGTTTGCTTTTTGGATGACTGATGGCAAGGTTTGATGTTATTTGCCCCACCGCATTGAAATCATGGTGTTCTCCACAACCGTCACTCCGGTTCAGGCGCACAACTCTATCGCTACAATGTGTGCCGGACCATTTCCTCATCAGGCCATTGTTAATATGTCATTGAATAGCTCCTGATTTTGGAACACTGCTCGTGTTCTGGTAATAAGCCGCATCACTGTTCTTTGTCATTTAAAAAAAACACGCCACAGCATGTAGCGCAGAACGTTACACCCGTAACAAAAGTCGTCATCTGTTGCGAAGCTGGTGAGCACTATTCACGTGTGTCCTGTAAAGGTAACCCCGCTGGTTGTTTTATGCTTATGAAAGCATCAGAAAATGTCTTCTCACACATGCATATTGGGCACTTAACGCTCTGACATTTCAGCGTCTTCTGGCCGTACTGTGTCGCTTTGGTTTCACCTTCTACGTGTTCGATGCATAAGTCGCTGATCCTAATAGTGCTGCACTTTTTCCTGATTGAGCTTTCTGGCTGCCAATGGGCTTAGTATTTTTCATAACGAGGTTCAGCAATTGCGACATTTAACAGTAATTAAAATTCCGGGTAAGCGCGTCATATAATACCTGCTATAACCGTTCAACGTGGTCGTATAGACCTGTTAATAATTAGGATTGGGTTTCTTCTTCAACCACCGAAGCGTTTCACGATTTTTATGGATGCTGTAGTGATCAACGCTAAGCGTGTTTTTTTGTCCGCTGGTATGTACCCTTAAGGTGAAGTGTGTAGGATTGGCTACCGGGTTGCGGTAGTCCTAGAGAAAAAATGAAAGATCAGTGATTTGTCAGGTAGTTTAAAAAACGCACTTTTCGACTTTTTGATTCTCTCTTAGGTTTAACTCGCCGTTGACTTTATCCCCACTAAAGGATAAATATGCTATTATCCTTTTGTGGGGATAAAATGATCGGAGCAGCGGCCCCATGAGCACACTCGCAATTTACAGCCCAAAACAATTAGCGAATCACCTCAAACTCACCCGCCAGAAACATGGATATACTCAAGCTGAACTGGCCGCAAGAATCGGCATCAAGCAGGGTACGATTTCAAATTTTGAAAATAATCCGGATAAAACAACGGTTAAAACATTTTTTAAACTGATTCAGGCGCTTGAAATGTCACTGGTGCTCTATGAAAAAGACGAAATGCGGAATGGGGATCCTCATTCCCGCCAGAAGGAGGTGGACTGGTAATGCCTGTGCTCACAACATGGATGAATAACGAACGGGTCGGAGAGCTCACGAAACTCGCGAACGGGGCACATACATTCAGATATGACCGGGAATGGCTGTACAACCGCTATGCCAGGCCCATATCTCTGTCTCTTCCCTTACAGTTTGGCACGATTACTTCCGACGCAGTCATCAATTATTTCGATAATCTGCTTCCCGACAATCCTGCTATCCGGGACCGCATCGTAAGACGCTACCAGACATCATCCAGGCAGCCGTTCGATTTGTTAGCCGAGATCGGGCGTGACAGCGTCGGGGCCGTCACATTGCTTCCTCAGGGAGAACACACTCCGGCGCCGGTGATGTCATGGGAGAGATTGAATGAGACCCGGCTTGAAGAAATCCTGAGTTCGTATCAGTCCGATATTCCCCTCGGTATGATTAACGGGGAGGACGATTTTCGCATATCCGTTGCAGGCGCACAGGAAAAAACCGCCCTTCTCAAAATCGACAGGGAGTGGTGTATTCCGAGGGGGATCACCCCAACCAGCCATATCATCAAATTACCCATTGGTGAAATACACCAGCCCAGCGCGACCCTCGATCTGAGTGAAAGCGTTGATAATGAATACTTTTGTCTCGCGTTAGCCGCGGCGCTGGGCATTGACGTTCCGGATGCCGAAATCATCAATGCAGGCCGTGTAAGAGCATTAGCCGTTGAGCGTTTTGATCGGCGGTGGAACAGAGAGCACTCGATGTTATTACGTCTTCCCCAGGAGGATATGTGTCAGGTGTTCGGTCTGCCTTCCTCGGTTAAGTATGAATCTGATGGTGGTCCTGGGATCCCTGAGATAATGGCGTTCCTGCTTGGCTCGAGTAATGCACTCGAGGACCGATTTAATTTTATGAAATTTCAGGTTTTCCAGTGGCTGCTTGGTGCGACTGACGGGCATGCCAAGAATTTTTCTGTTTTTATTGAGGCAGGTGGAAGTTACCGGCTAACCCCGTTTTACGACATTATCTCTGCGTTCCCCGTGCTGGGTGGACGAGGTTTGCATATTGGCGATCTCAAACTTGCCATGAGCCTCAAAGCAACCAGGGGACGGAAGTATGAAATCAACCAGATCTACCCCCGACACTTCTTCGCCTTAGCGGATGAAGTGAACTTCCGGAAAAGTGAAATGGATGACATCCTGGACTTCTTCGCTAAGAACGTGCCTGCGGCTTTACAGAGGGTATCAGAATCTTTGCCCGACGGTTTTTCAGTTGATGTTGTTGAGTCGATTACCCGGTCCATGACTAAGCTACATGCACGTCTGGTTTAACCGCCCGTTGCGATAAATTGATGAGGGTTTGCCTCTCAGCAAACAGATAAAGGTTTTATCCCTACAAAGGGATATAACCTTTATTATCCCCACGAGGGGATAAAATCAGCTGTATCCCCAGCAAGGGATAAAACCATGCGTTACGGTGAAAGGGACAATGGGCCATACAAGCGTCACCACCATACAGCAACATGACCGTCGTGGCGGGGGACGGGCCTGGACAGCGTGAGAACGCCTCTACCTCTTCTCATGGGGAAGATAAAGGTCATCGTACAGGATGGAAATGCTTTATCCCGTTGGCCGTGTGATGCGCCGGAGCCGGTGCTCGCTGAATCGGTTGCCTGGCCAGTCGGCTATGCCATCAGGCACATGGCGTGTCGCATTTGCTCGTCCCGTTCAGGCTGTACAACAGTGCTGCCCGCTCACCATTTTGGTCAGAGCCGAAGAACAGGACGTTTTTACGACCCCAACAGACCATCCGGAGGGCATTTTCGGCGACGTTCTTATCTGCGTCGGAGCCGCCATCGTTGACTTTTTTAACCAATCAGTTTTTCGGGCTTCAGCAGTGTTTCCGTTTTTTGCTTGCGTTCTGTGCGCATCGACCTGCTTCGCATCTCACCCCTCTGGGCGGCCATCCCTGAATCAGCATCAGGATGAACCACATTTCACCCGCGCAGCATAAGGGGCGGTAAGCCCGGGTATGCACCCCGTCATTTTCTCCTGTGCTGTCTTTCTCCTGCGTATCAGGCTTCCGGTAATCGTCCCCCGTCTCAACCCGGCCCGCAAGGGTAAATAGCACGCTACGCGCCCTTGCGGGCCAGAACGACTCCGGGGAAGACGAACCGTCAGGCGATACGAAGACGAAATTCACACGAAAGGAGAAACTGCCATGACGATGAACCTGCATACCCAAACAACCGCCCCTGTTGCCGCACAGGCGACCAGCGTATCCCCGCTGGAGCCGTCAGGCTCCTCAAAAACGAAAGGGTGTAAAGACAAAATCAGATCAAAAACGGATTTATACCAGACGGTAACCAACAGCATTATCGAGGCCCTGGAAAGGGGGGTTAAGCCGTGGGTATGTCCGTGGAAACATAACGGCGCAGTGTCGGGTATTCCGTCAAATTTCAGTACCGGCAAGGCCTACACCGGGATGAATATCATGTTGCTGTGGTGCAGTGCGGCAAAACATGGTTTTCAGGATCCACGCTGGCTGACTTACCATCAGGCCACAGAGCAGGGCGCACAGGTTCGTAAGGGGGAAACCGGCACAACCGGCATTTTTTATAAGACGCTGGAGAAGGAAAACGACGCCGGCGAGCTGGAGCGGATCCCGATGCTGAAAACCTTCACCGTGTTCAACATCGAGCAGACTGACGGACTGAACCTGGACGACGAAATCAGCCCGCAGCCGGTGACCGGATTTGATCCGCTGCCAGACGTTGAAGCACTTTTTCAGCGCACCGGCGCGAATATTCACGAACGCGGCCAACGGGCGTATTATCAGCCTTCAACAGATGAAATCTGGCTGCCTGAACGCCATCTGTTCGCAGATGCCGCGAACTTTTACGCGACTGGGCTGCATGAGCTGGTTCACTGGACGGGCGCAGAAAGCCGCCTTGACCGCGAGAAGGGTGGCAAATTTGGTTCAGAGAGCTATGCGTTTGAAGAACTGATCGCTGAGCTGGGCTGCGCATTTTTGATGGCTGATCTGGGCGTGCGTGGAGAGGTTCAGCACGAAAGCTATATTGCGTCGTGGCTGACATCACTTAAGAACGATAAACGCTATATTTTTCAGGCGGCCAGCGCCGCCAGTAAAGCACATCGATTCCTGATAGACTGCTAAGAGGTCAAGCCCTGCGGTGCAGGGCTTCACGTGCTCTGGCAGCAGGATTTACCGTGCCGACAGTCATCGGCGGACGTTCAACGCTAATGCCTAACTCTGCGACTTCTCAACCAGCGAGTCGATGAGCTTCAATAAAGGCTCAGAAGCTTTTTTACAGGCGGAATAGCAAAGATGGTAGCCGGGTAAAGGCTCGCACCAGTCCTCCAGAACCCTCTTCATTTTTCCTTTCTCAATAAAGGGAAGGACGTCACCTTCCGGCAGATATCCCAGTCCGGCATTGGATAAGACGGCGGTAATCAGATGGGCCGGAGACTGACACCCTATCGAGCCGTCGACAAGAATATCCTGTTGATTGTCTCCCTTTTTAAAAATCCACCGGCTGGTTTGTTTCTCGCCATGCTGTATCTGCCGGATACAGTGATGTGCAAACAAGTCCTGCGGCCGTACGGGCTCGTTATGACGCTCAAAATAGGCTGGCGAACCCACGACCGCCATTCTGACAGGGGGGCTGACAGGGTGACTGTTCCACTCTTTACGCTTACCCGGCCCCAGTCTGAGGTATGCATCGAACGCTTCTCCGGCGAACGCTTCGGAACGATCCGTATCGCCTAACTCGAGACGAAGTTCCGGATTTGCCATAATAAAGCGATTAAGCTTCCTCATCAGCGCGGGACTCATCAAAAGCGAGGCGCAGTTGATCCTGATCGTTCGGTCATGCTGAAGGTGGAATTCGCTGAGTTTATTGAGTTCTGACTGTATTTCATCAACGTGTGATCCGATAGCATGCAGTAAACACTGGCCGCTTTCGGTCGGCGTAACCCGACGGGTTGTTCTTAAGAGCAAAGGAATATTCGTGCTCTTTTCGAGTTCAGCAATCGCATGGCTCAATGCGGGCTGACTGACACCGAGATGTGCCGCCGCACGGGTAAAACTTCGCTCGCGGGCAACCGTGACAAAATACAGTAAACTGGTGAGATTACGTTTCATCTGGCAATGGCCTTTTAAATGAATCCTGGCGCGCGTCTAAACATCATTCGTCTGCTGAGAACGGGAGGAGTATTTTTGCTGGAAAGTATTCATCATCGTGAAGAATAATGGTTACAACTCGCCTGATCTTAACGAGTCACTGGCGCGTCTGCGCCATGCACGGACATATTATCCTGTATGTTTGCATAAGAAATACCCTGTGCCGCACAGAAATGAAGGGGTTTTCATTAACGAAATATTAATGAGTTACCGCTCACTAAATATGGGCTTGTTTTGCTGAGCGCGTAATGTCCTGGGGCGCCAGCGCTCATTTTTTTCTGCAATTGTAATGAAAGAAAAGGTGGGCGATTTTTTACGATCTCCTGATGTTGTGAGATATTCATTTGAGGGCAATATGCCTGGTTTTCTTATCGGGCAAATTACTGCTGAGTCAATCTCCCGGAGAACGGAATGCTATTTTCAGATAGTATTCTTAATCGTCATCGTCCGACCGCATGGTTTTTATGACTCTGTAGGTTCTTGCTATCCTGCTGGCATAGGCGTATCGCCGCATCGCTTGTCTGGCCGAATGCTGAAAACCGGCGTTGTAGGCCCCGACAGCCTGCCAGCTCACGCCCCATTTCTGAAACGCTTTTGCCAGATAATAGGTTCCCGTGTAGACATTAAGACATGGATCCTGCAGAAGTCGCTCTGGGGAGATGCCATATTTTTTTAGTTCAGGAAAATGCTGGGAATCTATCTGCATTAAGCCTGAACCGTAACCCGAAACCGGATTCCTTCCTGTTACGCTGTTATGGAAGTGAGATTCGTTCCAGGCTACCGCCCTGATAAGGTCGGGATCTATTTTGTAGTCCCTTCCGGCACGCTCGAAACAGTCTCCAGCATAAAGGGGACCCGGCAGAAGGACTGACAGGATGAATGCAGTTGCTCTGACCATTTTTCCTTAATCCTTCATATCAGGGGTGGGGGTAAACCATCCCGAACACATGCTCAGGTGTATGGCGCTCCTCATTCACTTTACAGCACACCCCACGCAAATAAATGATTTTCGAGATTAACATTTGCATTCATCAGCTTAAAAATTATTCTTTGAAGCAATGCCTTATTCTTCAGTATATTGGCCGAATAAGGGCTGTATAATCGCTTATGGAGTGCCGGGGTGTGGTTTTATAATGGCTAATTAATAAAAATTAAAGTGTTAGGATAAATACGGTAGCACTGCAGAAGTGATACATTTGTCTTACTGTGAATGAGGCGATGGTCTGTTCTATGACACCATTCTAACCTTATTCATGTGCATTTTCTCTGACGAGGTAAGGGTGATGCCACGGCAAAATGTATATATGAAACAGAGAACCCTGAATAGCATTCTCGCGATTGTGAATGAGCGACGCGAGGAAGGTGACACTCATGCTGAAGCAAATATCTCAAGCGTTTGCTCAGAAATGCTCGAATTAGGGATAAGGGTCTATCGCAGTGCTAAAGCAAAAAAAGAGGATGAGACACTTTCTCAGCAGGATAAAATTCAGCAGGAAATCATGACGGAGGCCGTCAAGTCACGGCTTGTGGTCCAGCAGATTTTGAAACTTATGTTTGATCTTCAGGATATCAAGGCCGATACCCGAAATAATTACGCCAGTCTGATTGACTGGTTGAAATCACAGGCACAGACACGGATTAGAATGATATTAAGTGATGATTAGCTAAAAGTGGCGTTGTCATTATCGATGTTTGAGGAGCTGAATATGCAGGCGCAGAAAGACCCACAAGATGAAACCGAAGCTCAACAGCTTTATCGTGATTTTTATTTTTTTCACAAGCGTTCCATAAAGTGCTGGTACATTAAAGATTCCTGCCATCACATTGTCGATGCCAGCGAGGGATTTATTTCTCGCTTTCTGCCCCCTGGGATCACTTTTGATTCTGATCTTCCTGAGTATTACATGACAGAAACTGCAGACAGAAATAGTGAAATTATACACAGTTTTGAATCACTGGTTACAGAACAAAAAAAGACAATCAATCTTCTGGTCTGGGACATTTTCTGCGATGTTAACGGCGTCAGAGCTTTCATCATGACCTTAACGCCCTGCGAATACAAAAACAGGGGAGGTGTGATGGTTTTTCTGGCCGACCTGGCGGAATGTAATCAACGTACAGATTGGTTTTCGTCTCTGCTGCCCGGAGCATTACCGAGAAGGAAGAGGACCAGTCTGATAACGTTATCCGGACAGAAAGCGCTGGCCAGAGTCACGCCAGGGGAATGGGAAACAGCATGGATGATTATTTGCGGATGCTCAATCAGAAAAATAGCGGCTTATAAGGGAGTAAGCCCGAAAACGGTGGAAAACAAAGCCAGAAATGTTTATGCAAAGTTAGGTGTTTTTAATCGGGAGGGATTGTTATGTGCGGCGGAAGAGCATAAATGGATCAATCGTATTCCAGAAAAATTGATTTCATCACCTGCCATCATCAGACTATGAATAACCTTTTACATTCATAGTGTGACTGTCTGTAGTCTGTCTTAAAACTTATGCGTTAAACCGTCCCCTCTCCGATTCAATATCTTTTAGAATGATTATTATTGAATAAGGAATGTTTTTTATAAAAAAGATAATGGTTTTTAAATGAAAATATTGATTTCCCTCGCTACGAATAACGAAGATATGAGGACGCGTTAACTTCAGGACTAATTATAGACACTGTGGGGTTATTATCACTCGACACCTGTCTAACTTTTTATTCGACCGGTTTTTATCATAATGAATAAGCGTTGGTGACGGCTTTAGTGTTTAGTGAATAACACGTCGATTACCTGATCTTAAATTATATCCGGAGAGTTTTTCCCTGGTATTACGTGATGCGTTCAGGAAAAAGGGGAATTCTTTTGTCGCAGGCATTGTCGGGTGTGTTCTCCCCACGACAGGTTTGACATCCTGGGGCGGTAGCGTCCACGAGCAAAAGACATTTCCCAGAATGACTTTCATGACGAGAGAAATATGTTCTCCTGTTAACCCTGTTTGAGGAATAAATATGGTTAAGACGTTGCATAAACAGCGTGAAGAGCGTTTAGCCTGGCCACCTGAAAGGTTCTGGTGTTTACGCGGTATGGCTGGGGTGATGACCCTTTTCCCGAGGTGGCCTAACCGTCGTCTGGCGCCAGTGGTGTTAAAATATCTTGCGGTTTCGCTACTGCTCTGGCTTGCCGCACGGGGTATGGTGCACGCTGAAGATCTGACTTCTGCAGGCAAAGCAGACGCTCAGGATACGTTTGGTCCGGATTCCACTATGATGTACTACTTCATGCTGGCTGAAGCGGTACTGGTTTTTCTGCTCTATCTGCGTAACCACAATCCGGCTACTTTCCTTTTTATACCGGTATTCATCGTGGTCACAAAAGTGGTGTTTGCCATTATTTCCGCCCGGTCAGGTGGCTGATAAGCTGGCCAACCGTCATGAATGAAACGCGTGCTGCGCGCTTTATTTTTCCCCAGACCCTGAATGAACGGTCAGGTCCCGTGGGATTACCCACAGACGAAACTCTCGCAGTTTTTTGCCCCATGGCATGGGGCTTTTATACGGGACAATATCTAACCGGCCTGATCATGTCAGTCATACTCTGGACGGGATTAAAACATTTCAAAAAGGGTAAAGGTTCCACCTGGTTATATAACCTTTGCTACTGGTCTTTTCCTTCGATGCTTTTCAAAGGCAGATACAAAGTAATACCTGATTCGTCATACCGGTTGTGGCTTCGTTGAGTAAACCGTAGGAGGGAGAGTGTGGAACTGAAGGCGCACCGCGTTATGGGGCGTTACACCTCGCTCGCATTTGTCATGCTCCTGGGGCTGCTTGTCATCTCCCTGAGTGGCAATACGCTGGCCTGGTTACAGATCGATGCCCTGATTAACAGTCATGAGGAAACCTATATTCCGATGGGACTGGATGCATCCTTTACGCTGTCCCGCAACCGAACGGATGCGAGCTATCTCGAGCAGACCGCCGAATCGTTAGTGTTGCTTCGCTACAACGTTTCTCCTGAATCGGTTAAGGCTAATCATCAGGCATTGCTGCGATTCTTCGACAATGAGACACGTCCTGCCATGCAGGACGTTCTGGCGGAAGAAGCCCAGCGGGTTATTGATAATAACGTCACCTCGGCATTCTATCTCTCAGGCCTGGATACTTACCCGTCCGCAGGCACGGTGGATATTCATGGCACTGTTCAGCAATGGATAGGCAGTCGTAAGCAACCGCCTGAAGAAAAGATTCTCAGACTGGAACTCCGTTACCGCCGGGGGATGGTCACCATCAAAGCATTCAGGGAGATGACAAATGCATCTGCGTTACATTAAGTTCGGGCTGTTTTTAGCCGCCAGCGGGAATTTCCAGGTTCTTGCCAGTCCCGTTTCCCTGCCCCCTGTTGATATTCCCGTCGGACCTGACAGCCAGGTCAGAATCGCGATCAGCAACACAGATCCCAATCTGTTTGTCGTACCGGGGGACCGTATTATTGCTGTCGACAGTGTCCAGGGCATGTTTGTCAATGCCAACAAGGTCCAGGGACAGGCGAACGGGGGGGTTGTACTCATGACAACGCAAACAAGGCCCTTCACATTTTACTTACGCACGGCAGGGGGACTGACGGTCTCGGTTATCGGCCTGCCGCAGAAAAGACAGGGCCGGGTGCTGCATTTCATCTCCGGTACACCTGCGCAGAATGAGTCCACCCGTCAATGGGAGAGATCGCAGCCTTACCTCCATTTGTTGACCGATATACAGAAGGCTGTTCTGAAGGGAAAGACACCGCAGGGTTTTCTGAAGGCTCCGGTCGTCGCCCTGCCACGGCTTCAGTTAACTACCGGACTCAAGGTGGAACCGGTGGACATGTGGAGCGGTGGAGAGCTGCGTCTCTATCGGCTGAATGTTCGCAATACAGACCGTCACGTGGTGGCGTTCACTGAGACGCTATTTCAGGCACAAGGCGTTCGCGCTGTGATGATTTTTCCTTTCAAAACCCGATTAATGCCTGACGAAGCTGCCTCTGTATGGATGACCGCCTCGAGTGAGAATGAGGATGAGAAGGCGCATCATGGCCAATATTAACGAGATGACGCGCAACAAGCAGATGGCTTTGCTGGTGACACTATTACTGGGTCTTGCAGGCACAGGTAGTGTAGCCTGGTATATTGGGTCCCCTTCCCGGGCTGCGCCCGGAAAAAATCAGCCAGCTAAACCTGTCCCGGATATGACCGGGGCGGTGACCTCTACCTCCTTTGGCAAAAAGGTCAGTGAAAGCGCAGTCGCTGACCTGCAGCACACGGCATCTGAGGTGGACAAAAAACTGAACCAGTTTGAGCTGCAGCTGACGAAGATCGCCGGAGAAAATGAGGTGTACCGCAAAACGGTCCAGATGCAAAACGATGTATTAAAACATCTCCAGACGCAGATGGACTCACTGCGTTCAGAAAAACATGCCGATACGCTCAAACTGCGGGGCGACAGGGCCGAACCTCAACTTCCTGTCGGCACATCCCTACCAGCATCAGTGCCTCCCCCAACGGCATTTTATCCGGGGCCCCCGATGAACCAGACGGTGATCTCAGACCGTGCGCAGCACCCGTCTGAGCTGTCAACCATGACCGTCGCGTACAGCCGTAACAACGATAAACGTCATTCTCTGCCTTATATCCCTTCTGGCAGCTTTGCCCCAGCGACGGTGATTGAAGGCGCAGATGCGAATGCATCAGTCACAGGAGAGAGTGCCTCCTCTCCCATGCAGTTTCGTTTGACGGGGAAAGTGATACTCCCGAATGACGGTGAATACGACCTGCGCGGTTGCTTCGTGACGGCCGCCGCGTATGGCGACATCTCCAGCGAAAGAGCGCTGTTGCGCACCGATCGGTTGTCATGCCGGATCCATAACCGGATCATCGATCAGAAAATCAAAGGTCATATCTCTTTTATGGGCAAAAACGGCATCCGTGCGACGCCCGTGATACGTAACGGTAAAATAGTCGGGTTTGCTTTTGCCGGCGGAGCCATTGATGCCATGGGAAGCGCCATGTCCAGCGTCGGGTCAACGACGGTCGGTCTTGGCTCCTCACACAGCGTAACGAGTGGAGAAGTTGCTCGCGCGGGTCTGGGCGGGGGGACTTCTCAGGCAGGGAAAACCCTGTCGGAATATTTCATCAAGCGTGCAGAACAATATCACCCTGTCATCCCTGTCGGGGCAGGCGTCTCCGTCTCTGTTGTGTTTCAGGAAGGTTTTCAGCTCAGATATGTCGATGGCGAGGCAACAAAATCAACCCGGCAGACACCACCAGAAACATCTTCAGATAATGGCATCACCATCACGAAAGAGGTGTTAAACGAGCTCAAACTGGGTGACACCGTTGGAACGGCCAACCCCTCACCGGCCACATGGAAATAAGGCTGCTATCCGGAGAACCACTTCAGGACAATGTTAATGCAAGTGCGGATGCGGATCCCAATGGGCTGAATGTGTGTTCAATGTCGGAAAGCCAGCGCTCGTCCTCGCGCTTGTCTCACGTGTAAATGCGCGACGGTTGGAAACTTGTCTGGATAACACGTATTCACGCGATTTCTGCCCCCATTCTTCACAACCTTTCTCAGCCCACAGGACCCAGCTATGACCAGGAATCTGACTGCAACGCTTACAGGTATTTGCCTGCTTTCAGGCTGCGCTGGAATGAATACGGATTTTGACTGTCAATCGCTGGCACACGATCGCTGCCTGAGCATGGAGGACGCCAACCAGATAGCCCGGCACGTGCCAGCTGAAGCCAGCATGAAAGGGGAAACCCGCATACCGGCGTTCTCTGACATCCCATCGTCAAAGCCATCTTCGTCCAATCCCGACGTATTGGCAGGTACGGGAGTGTATTCACCCCGCGGGTCCGACGCTGTCATGGCCTCAAACACGCAGACCCGCGCGAAGCTGCCCGGGAGAGCCGGCCCGGTTGTTGCGCGCCTGTGGATTGCGGCCTGGGTGGATGAGGAAGACGTTTATCATGCCCCTTCTGTTGTCTCATTCGTTGCGGTACCTGACCACTGGATGGGGTACAGAAAATGACCCTCTATAATGAATTTTTCCGACGCATGCTTACCGGCTGGCATATCAAGGACGGAGCACCAGACGCGGACGCAGTGCTGACGGAGATGGACTACCCCTCATTGCTCAGCGTGCTTCCCTACCGGCATTTCGACCCTGAAACCGGTATGTTCATCAACAGCACCACCGTCGGATTTGTTCTCGAATGTACACCGCTCATTGGTGCGAATGAGAACATTGTGGATGCGCTGGACAATTTTTTGCGCAATAAGCTTCCCCGTGAAAGACCCCTCAGCGTGCTGCTTCTGGGGAGTAAATGCATCAGTGATATGCTGGATACGGGGCTGACGGGGATGAGCTGGCGGGGTGAACATGCGGACAAATTTGCACGCATAACCCGCGCATTTTATGAGCGTGGCGCCCTCTATGGTCTGCCAAATAACAAAGGCTATCCACTCTCGCTACGTAATTATCGTCTGTTTATCAGCTACGCAGAAGAATGTCGTCGTCTCGATGACCGCGTCTTCAACTCGCTTGGCCAAACGCTGAGTATCCTGCAACAATCTCTCTTTGCTGTCCGCCTGCATTCCGTGCTGGTCAATGATGGGGGATTACTGGGGCTGGTACGTGAGCTGATCAATTATCGTCACGACCAGGTCATGCCACCGTCCCGTCAGGTGGATCCCTATGAAGAACTGAATGCACAGTGTGTTGAACCCTCAATCACGCTTGAAGTCAGGGCAGACAGTCTTCGCCAGAGCCTCTCTGCGGCCAATGGTCAACGAATCTCCACGCGCATAATGAGTTTCATGCCGGAAAAAAACCCGGAACAGTTTGCCCTGTGGCAGGCGGGAAATAACCTCAGTAACCTCCTGGATCCCGGATCAACCGTACCTTGTCCCTTCGCCATCACCCTGACGACGGAGCTGGAGCCTCAGGCAAAGAGTCAGAACGAAGCGCTGCGCAAATTTGCCACTAACGACAAGCGTGCAAACTCTCCCTTCGGAAAATGGGTACCCGGCGTAAAAGTGGCGGCCCGGGAGTGGGATGGGTTGCGCTCCCGACTCTCGAAAGGACAGTCGGCGCTGGCGCGTTACAGCCTGAGCGTCACGCTGTTTTGTGAGGATGATGACGAAAAAGCATTGATGTGCGAGCTGGCATTAAACAATACCTTTCGTGCCAACGGGATTGTGTTGTACCCGCCTGCGTTTATGCAGATGCGTAATTACCTCGCGCTGTTTCCCTTCATGATGCCGGAAGGGTTATGGAGTGATATGAAGCGCAGTGGCGCCACGCTGAGGGCAGAAGCGTTCAATGTGGCGAATCTGATGCCCGTTGTCGCGGACAACCGGATCTGCTCCAGAGGCGTGCCGATCCCCTCTTATCGCAACCAGCTCTCGTTTCTGGATCTGTTTGACAGTGACTCCGGGCTGGGTAATGACAACTATAACCTGGGTATATGCGGAACGTCAGGTGGCGGTAAATCCTTCCTCATGCAAACCCTTATTCGCCAGATCCTCGAGAGCGAAGGACGGGCATGGGTTTTCGACATGGGGGATTCTTATAAAACATTGTGTGCCAATGTGGGGGGCGTGTATCTCGACGCCACCGAGCTGAAATTTAACCCGTTTGCAGGGGTCGTGAATATTGTTGAATCGGCGGAAAGTATTCGCGATTTACTCCTAGTTTTGTCATGCCCGTCAGGGGGGGTTGGCGATACCACCAAATCCATTCTTCTGAACGCCGTGCAAAGCGTCTGGATGGAAAAAAGAAATGCGGCGCTAATCGATGATGTCGTCGCGCATCTTAAGACGCTGGTTGTATCCGATCAGTATCGTACGGCCGATACCGTACGAAACCGGATGGAAGAAATTATCGTATCCCTGCACAAATACACCACCGGCGGCATATACGGGGAGTATTTCAACAGCCCAAACCCGGCGCTGGATGATTCGGTTCGGTTTTGTGTACTGGAGATGGGCAAACTCAAGAACAAACCCGATCTTCTGGCCGCCATCATGTTTTCCATGATGATTTATGTCGAACAGCGCATGTTCCTCTCGCCACGCAGTGAACGTAAGGCCGCCATCATAGATGAAGCCTGGAAACTGCTCGCAAGTGAAAGCGGTTTTATCGGCGACTTTATTGAAAACGGCTACCGAACGGCCAGAAAATACGGCGGCGCCTATATCACTATCACTCAGGGAATTGAAGATTTTGATGGCGACAAAGCCAGTGTCGCAGCCAGAGCGGCCTGGTCGAATTCATCTTTCAAGATCCTGCTGCGTCAGAACCTTGAGGCGTTTCGCAAATATAACCAGACAAATGAAGGGCAGTTCAGCCCTGCTGAACAGAGCATCATTGAAGGTTTCCCGTCTGCCAAAGATGCCCACTTCAGTGCCTTTATGCTGCGTGTCGCCGGTCAGGTTTCTTATCACCGTCTGCTTCTCGACCCGCTCAGTCGGGTGATGTCCTCCTCGGATGGCAAAGATTTTGAATATCGTGAGCAGAGTCTACGGGAGGGGAACAGTGTTGCTGAGACGGTCTGGCGTCTGGCCTGCCACAAGTATCCTGATGAGATGGAGTTACTTCTGAAATGGACGCAACAGAGATCCCGATAACAAAAGGCATACGGTCGCGACGCCGGCAACGCAGCTGGCGACGTATCGCCAGAACAGTGGCGGCTGTCAGCGGCATTCTGCTCCTCCTGAATTTGTGGCTTATGGTGAGCATTTTCTGTTCGCGACAGCAGGAGGTCGTGACCTTTGATATGCAGGGCACGGTAAACAGCTTTATGGCCCAGCTGAGCCATCAACACCCCGGAGAGGAGACGGTAAAAAAAACCACGGGCCGTTTCAGTGCCGCGCTCAACGGCGCACTCACTGACTGGCAACGACATCACGACGTGATCATCCTGGTGGCACCGGCGGTGGTCGCCGGCGCACCGGATATTACACCGGAGATTCAGGCAGACGTGGCGAAACGCATGTCGGCAGCGTCAGCGCCCATGATGAGAAAGCCAGACCTGCTCCATTGATGACAACGGCGAATTTTTTGTCATCACACAGTTAACGAATAACTGCGTTACCGGTTATGAACCCGCCTGTTCACGTCATCAATCGTGAGCTTACTCTCAGGGCCCTTAGTCCAGGGCCGGGCAATCGGGAGAATTTCGATGAGAGACTGCCTTATCGCGGTATTTTTACTGGTTGGGCTTTCGCCTCTGTCTCAGGCGAAAGATCTGGGGACCTGGGGGGATACCTGGCCGGTTGCGGAACAGAGTTTTCTCGCGTTTATCCAGACGCGACTGGCGACAATGATGAACGACGGCACGCTCTCTGCTCTGCAGCACCAGTTTGCGCAGCGGGTGGAAGCACATGCACTTCGTCCGGTTCCGGTACCTGGCCTGAAAGCAGACTCCCGGGAACATGTCTCCTGGTATGATCCCACTTTTACCGCGGAGCAGGACATTGCGGATGCACGAAATCACGTCTTCGTTCATCAGGGTGATCGCATCAATCCCCTCGACACGCTTTCACTGAATCTCACACTCTATTTTATCGACGGCGATGATAAGCGGCAGATCGCCTGGATGAAGGCTCAGAAGCCTTCCACACCACATTACAAAATCATCCTGGTGAATGGAAACGTGCGGGAGGCGTCGGACAGCCTGTCTTCACGGGTTTACTTCGATCAGCAGGGCGTCATATCCCGCAGGCTGCAGTTAACGTATATCCCGGCCCGGGTTGTACAGGACGGACGACGTCTGAAAATCACCTCCGCCGCACTGCCGAAGGAATGAAAAAAACACCCTGATCGTCGCGTAGCGGAACAAGGAAAGAGGACGTCTGTAGCATCCTGACCTCGTCAGGTTTGACATCGAGAGGAGACGCGAATGAAAGATACATTATCCGTCCTGGCGCTGGTGGCATTACTCAGTGCCGGAGCGACAGTACGGGCCTCTGCACCGGAGTGTCAGGGACATTTTGTCAATCCGATCACCGATATCTGCTGGCAATGCCTTTTCCCCCTGACGATTGGCAATGTACCGGTGGCGGCCGGCAATGAACCCGATACCGAGAATCCGTCCAGCCCTGTACAGATCTGCCCGGTCAGTGAGCTTTACCGTATTGGTATTGCGATTGGGTACTGGGAACCCTTTGCTCTCACCGACGTGACCCGGGCCCCATATTGCATGGTGAATCTGGGCGGGTTCAGTATCTCTGCCGGCAAACTTGGCAGTGGTGGTGGAAAACGTCAGGGTGGGGATGATACTGCCGCGTTTTATCACGTCCACTGGTACAAATACCCGCTGACCTGGTGGCTCAATATTATTACCGATCTCGGGTGTATGCAGGGGGGCGATATGGACATCGGGTATCTTTCCGAACTGGACCCCACCTGGAATGACAGTTCGCTGGCGTCGGTACTGTCTCCCGAGGCGTTTCTGTTTGCGAACCCCGTCGCTCAGGGGGCCTGTGCTGCGGATGCCCTGGCCAGCGCGGTATCCATGCCCCTCAACTCCCTGTTCTGGTGTGCCGGTTCACACGGGAGTCTTTATCCTTTCACGGGGTTTGTTCCTGACCAGGCCAGCCCGCAGGCAGCCAGTGTGCTGCTGTCAGAACGCATGGCATACAAACTGCACCGGCAGGGCATGATCATGAACAGCGTGGGTCAGAACAACAAAGTGTGTTTTGAATACCCCTCTCCGGTCATGCCAAAAAACCGCTTCCGGTACCAGATGGTGAATATGTACCCCGATTCGGCACGGTGTCACCCCTTTGCCCGAACCGTGATGGCCTGGGAAGCCGGCCATGCCACACCGGCCAGCCGGCAGAACTTCGGTTACCTCATCTGGCGCAAACGCAACTGCGTTTTTCTTTGAGATCTCCTCATGAAAAATTTGAACGTTATCCTGCTGTCTGGCGGGCTGCTGACCGCTACCTGTGCACAGGCTCTGAGCCTGGACGAATCCCAGCGATTACCCCACCCGATCCCACAGGCGCGAGATCTCCGACCACCCGTCGTCTTTTCACCGAATGCGATCGTCGCCGGGAAACCGTTTCGGCCAGCCGCTGAGGGAGATGCGCGCCAGATACTGTATTTTCTCTCTTTTTCTGTGCCGCGCGATGGCCTGAAGCTAATGATAGCGCAGGCCAGCCATCTTCATGTTCCCGTGCTGGTCAATGGTCTTATCAATAATGATTTTCACGAAACGGTACGGGTGCTTTTTGAACTCATACGGACAGAAAATGCCGGCGGTGTTCAGATTGATCCCCTGTTGTTTGAACGTTATGACATCAGCACGGTGCCCGCCCTGGTGGTGACCTGTGAGGCAGGGTATGACCGCTTAACCGGCAATCTCCGAATAAAGGAGGCGCTGGCACGCATTGCTGAAGAAGGAGAGTGTCGCGACGTTGCCCGACAGTTTCTGGCTGGAATACGGGAGGACAAATGAAACCCCTATTAAGCATCCTTGCCGGCATCCTTTACTGCGCATGCGCCCTGGCAAATACGCAGTATGACGAAGCCTCCCATTACGCCAGCGATGTAAAGGGAAAAGGACTGGATACCCTGAAAAACGCCGATCCGACGGCATTAATCCCCGGCTTTACGGATAGCCCGGAACAGTCGAAATTGTATGGTGGGATAACGGCAGACCAGAATAGTGCGCTTGACAGTAAGGGTACCCGGGAGATGAATCACACTGAGGCAGGCAAAACCCTGCAGGATGTGATCAAGCATCGTCCACCAGACCGGATTTCAACGGATGCTCCCTTTATCCACGGCTCGCTGGATGTTGAAGATAAGGCGGAGAGCCTCACGCAGGGCACCGACACGCAGTGTCGCGACGTCGAGATCAATAACACGCAGATTACACGTTTTACCTGTGAGCGCACGCCTGCTGTAGAGCTTACCTGCACCCGAAATGCCGGGCCGGGCGGGGGACACACTGAAGATATCGTCAATACGAAAACGTTCAGCGTGAGCAATAACGATTTTGTCTACCGCTACGATGGCGACAAACGCGTGACATTTCAGTTTCGTGCACCCGCATCAGGAACGGTGATCCGTGCCATGCTTACCCTGCATTTTACTGACAGAAATCTCTCCTACCGCATGCGCTGGTGGGGAGTGAACGCCGACTCCGTGGCCAACAAGGAGAACACATGGGTCTTAACCGGTGCGGCGGGGGCAACCCTCAGTCAGGAACGATTCTCTCCGGTCGGAGAGATTGAAAATCAAAACTGTCTACGCGGGAATCCGTCCCGCTGCCAGAATTATGCCCGGAAGACGCTAAACTGGTTGAAAAACGGCTCTGACGGTCAAATGAGCCTCACGCTCGAGATGCAGGTCAGAGAGAAAAAGTGGGTGCCGGACGTGGTGTGGACGGAGACCTGTCCATTTGAACCGTCTGAGCAGGTCAAGACCGGCAGCGTGTGTACCTCGCCGGGCGGAAACCGAACCTTTATCGTTAACGGACAGCCAGTTACCATGCACAGCGCTTGCTGGCAGTACACCGATACCTATATTTCACAATCGCCGGATAACGGAACCTGCGACCCCTACATGAAAAATCCCGCCTGCACTGTGGGCAGTATTGCCTGCATTGCATCGCTCAGTGATACCTGTCTGCGTGAACATGTGGTCTTCTCCTGTGAAAAATACACCCGCAGCACCGCGCACCTGTGTGGGGGCGAGCTGGTGTGTGCTGACGGCAGCTGCGATCACGCAGAAAACAAGGCGAACGCGGATTTTCGCTCCGCCGTATCTGGCCTTGCGGCACTGGCCGCGGCAGGAAAGGACGTGGCTCAACTGAACAGCATGAACGTGTCGGCCTTCACCGGCAAGGCCATAAGCTGTCGTAAAGCCATGGCTGGATTCAGTAACTGCTGCAGGGATAGCGGCTGGGGGCAGGATACGGGGCTTGCCAGTTGCAGTTCGGAGGAAAAGGCGCTGGGACAGGCAAAAGCACGGAAGTTGACCATCTATGTCGGGGGATACTGCGCGCACAAGGTGCTGGGCGTCTGCACCGAGAGGAAAGAAGGGTACTGCCAGTTTGACAGCAAGCTCGCAAAAATCATTCAGGAGCAGGGGCGACGGGGGCAGCTTGGGAAAGGATTCGGGCGCGGGGAATCACCCGACTGCCGGGGGCTGAGCGTGGCTGAGCTACAGCATCTTGATTTCAGTGCCATTAACTTTGCTGATTTTTATGATGATCTTGAGAATGGCACCACGCTTCCGGAAGACCAGTTCCTGATCGAACGGATAAAACAGCAAATCACAGACAAAATGAAGGACGGTGCCCAGTGAAGGTCTTTTTGATTGGGCTGCTCATCTTTGTGAACGTCCCTGTTGCGAATGGCGAGGACACCGCCATGGGGCCTGCCACGATAAATACCTATGTTGAACGCCCCATTGTGGGCTGGCACTGGTACAACGAACCCCGCCCTGAAGACGAGGCGGACACTCAGGATAACATTCCCCTCAGCCGCCTTTCTCCGACCCTGCAGATGGCCCTGTTGAAAAAGCTGACGCAACAGCGACTTTACCGCGCCATTCTTTCTCCTTCGGAACAGCACGCGGCAGATTTTTTGCGTCTGCAGGCTTATCTGATACGTCTTTCCGGCCAGTTCACGCAGACGGCCAAAAAAGCCCTGCTGGATTACCCGGCACTGGATTACAACCTTGAGCACAGTCGCTATAACCGAACGGCCACCCTGCAGCAAAATGAGAGTCACCAGAGGCAGTTAATGGCCATCCATTCGCTGGGTCAGCGCTACGGGCTTTTTCTGTTTTATCGCGGGCATAATCAGATCGACAGCCTCATGGCCGCCAGCGTGAAAGAATTTACCACGCAGTACGGCCTGTCGCTTATCCCGGTGAGTGTGGATGGCACGCGCAGCGAGGCGCTCCCTCAGACGCGAGCGGACAGTGGACAAGCGCGTCGTCTGGGGGTCAGTTATCTTCCTGCCGTCATGCTGGTTGACCCAAAGAAGGGGCATGTTCAGCCGCTGGTATACGGTTTTATGACGCAGGACGATCTCGCCCGACGTTTTCTCGATGTGGCAACAGACTTCAAGGCACAGTACTGAACACTCTCTGGAACAGAAAGGAGGTGAATGGTGTTATTCCGATGGGGCAAAATGGTTCTCCTGATCCTGACAAGTGGCGCATGTTGTCTCCATGCCGCTACACGGGATGTGCGCCGGGTGCTGGAGGCAGGAAACACCGAATCCGCGCAGCGGAGCGCACTTTCCCTCAGCCCTGACGTCATACGCTACCGTGATGAGAATGAAGGTCCACCGCCTGATGCTCTCCATTCTCAGCCTCTTCAGAAGGACTACCAGATTGTGTTGTTCATGCAGAGAAGGTGCCACTTCTGTCAGCAGTTCGATCCGCAACTGGCGCAGCTGTCCCTGCAAACCGGACTCAAAGTATTTCCGTATACCCTGGACGGTCTCGGAGATGCCAGTTTTCCCCGGGCTATTCCGGCTCCGCAGACGGTGATTGAGGCATTCTATGGCGTTGGACAACCCGTCGTGACGCCGGCGACATTCCTTGTAAACGTGAATACCCTTCAGGCCTGGCCGCTGGCGCTCGGCATAGCAGATATGCCTGCAGTAAAACAGCGCATTACTCAGATCCTCAACGCTTCGCCGGACTAACCAATCGCGCTTATCCCTTATCGATAGCGGATTTAAGCGTTGCCTTTACGTCCTGTGGCCATGCTTCGCTATGCCATCGTCGACTCTCATGCACCAGAGATAACCATTATGTTGAAAATTTTTCTCGCCGGATCGCTGATCGTTGCCGCGAGCGCTTCCGCCTTTGCCAGCGTGGACAGTGACCTGAATACGTTCTTCAATAAACTGGGGTTTGAGGGGAATGCAACCGGGGCTGCGGCCTGGCAGGGTCAGGCCGCAGGCTATGTCACGGGAGGGAACCTGTTTTTGCGTAACCAGGTCAAACAGATTCAGGTGATGTCGTTGTCTCCGCCATCACTGACGGCGGGGTGTGGCGGGATTGATGCTTACCTCGGTGCATTTTCCTTTATTAACAGCGATCAGCTGCAGCAGTTTGTGAAAAACCTGATGGCCAATTCGCAGGGGTATTTTTTCGATCTTGCCTTGCAGACGGTGGCGCCGGAACTCAAAGACGCCAAAGACTATCTGCAAAAGATCGCAACGGATCTCAACAGTATGAATATCTCCAGCTGCCAGGCAGCACAGGGGATCATCGGCGGCCTCTGGCCACGCACACAGGTGTCGCAACAGAAGGTCTGCCAGGATATCGCCGGCGATCATAATTTATTTGCAGACTGGGCGGCCTCCCGTCAGGGATGCACCGTAGGCGGAGAGATGGGCCACGTCATGAACAACGCGAGCCCCCAGGAGAAAGATCAGGTTCTGCGCAGTAAAAATCTGATGTGGGAAATTCTCAGCAGCAATGCCATGTTCGGCGACGATCCTGAGCTGAAGGAGCTGGTGATGAACCTGACCGGGACCCTCATTTACGATGGTAACGGGACGCCTTCTGTGCTGGTTCCTCTGGTCGATCATCCTGACCTGATCCGGGCGCTTATGTATGGCGGTGGCGTTCAGATCCAGCGGTGTGTTTCGCAGGGTGACTGTCTGAAAACGAAGACGGGGTACGTCACGGTCAGTGCAAACAATGCGCTGGTCAGAAAGGTCGAAACCCTGATTGCGGGGATCCGCGACAAATTGCGCACGGATGAAGGCCTGACAGAGACAGAAAAGGGGTTCATCCAGAGCACCTCAGTGCCGGTATTACGCTACCTCATCGATCCTATGCAGCTGGATCTCAATGTGAATATGCTGTCCAGACTGTCAGACTACATAGCCTATGACATGCTTCTGCAGTACCTGAAAGAGCTTGTCGATCAGGCCAGAATGCAGATGAGCAGCAGAAACTATCCCGACCCCCAGATGGTGGCATTGCGTAAAAATGTCACCGAAGCCTCGGCCCAGGTGGAGGCCCTTCAGCAACAGGTACAGACCAAAGCCGATGCGCTCATCGACCTGGACCGGCAAATGAACTACCTGCGGCAGGCAACGTCCAGTCAGCTGCTGGAACGCTACCAGCAGAACTATCGTTTCACCGGGAATGAGGGGGGACTCTGATGGATACGGTCTATGTCCTGACCGGAGGAGAGTTCCTCGGGACTGTTTTTAATGGCGTCGCGACGCTGATGGGCACCACAGAGTGGTCCTCCATGTTTCGGATCGCCGCGCTGATCTCCGCGATGGTGTTATTCTCCTTCTATCTCCGGGGACAGGATCCGCTGGAGGTCATTAAATTTCTGGCGGCGTTTATCCTGTTGACCAGCATTCTGATGGTCCCTAAACGCACGGTACAAATCATCGATCGTACGGATGCCTCCAGTATTCATACCGTTGAGCATGTCCCGCTCGGGCTGGCCGCACCCGCAAAATTTATCACAACTCTGGGGACGGCACTGACAGAGGCGTTTGAGACGGTATACCACGTCCCGGATTCGGTGACGTACAGTAAAACCGGTATGTTGTTTGGCGCAAATCTGGTGGGAGCGGCCACGGATTTCATGTTCCGCAACGGTGACCTAGCAGAACTGTTTACAGACTATGTTCGAAACTGCGTGGTGGGTGACATATTGCTTAACCACAAGTACTCCTTTCAGGCGCTCATGACGAGCACAGATCCCTACGCGCTCATTTTCAGCCAGCCCAGCCCGTTACGCGGCGTGATGGTGCCTGCGGGTAATACACTCGCAAACCGGGAAGGTTTCTGGACCTGTGAGGAGCTGGCCAGTCGTGTGCTGAAACTCCAGTTGAATGCCGATACCCTGTCAGGCGGTAAAACCTGGGAGTATTACGTTTCCCGGATCACCGGCGCCAGAGCGAACAGCAGCGCCCTGTTCGGTACGCTGATGGCAGACAGCTACAATTACTATTACAGCGGGGGGGCAACGGCGAGTCAGATCATGCGGTCTGCGGTGGTGATGAATGGCCTTAAACAGGGTATTTCAACCTACAGTGCGCATAACGGGGATGCCGCCGGGCTGATTAACCTCGCCACGCAGTCATCCTACGCCAAAATGCGTCTGAGTCAGATTACCTCCGGCAGTATCGCCACGACGTATCTGCCGCTGATGAACACCGTCCTGCTGGCGATGGTGATCGGCCTCTTTCCGGTGATTATTCTGCTGGCGACCCTTCATTCTCTGACGCTTCAGGTTCTTAAAGGGTTTCTCTTCACCCTGGTTTATCTCCAGACCTGGGGCCCTATGTTTGCCATCCTGAACTATGCCGTCAGTGCATGGCTGACCAGTAAAACCCACTCCCTCAGTTTCTGCCTGGCAAATCTGTCCGTTATTCAGCAGACCCATGCCGATATCGGTGCCATTGCCGGTTGGCTGTCGCTGTCTATCCCGTTTCTGGCTATGGGGCTGGTCAAAGGGCTGGGCAGCGTCGTATCGCAGGCGGGCAATTACCTGGGGACGGCCATGAACAGCACCGCCTCATCTGAAGCCGCGCGTGCCGGTGACGGTATATGGGCATTCAATAATCTGCAAACGGACAATGTTGCCGGGAATAAATGGGATACGAACTATGCCCGACGCAGCGGGATGGCGACCACTCAGCTGGCAAATGGCGCGATGGCCAGCCAGACCCCGGACGGCAGTGCAGTCTACGATACCAGTACCGCGATATCGCGTCTGCCTGTCGATATTCAGCTGGATCGCGCTGCGGTGAGTGGATATCAGCGCCAGGAGCGTGAGGCGCAGGGGCAGTTGCACAATCTGACGACCTCGCTGGGACAAACGATTAACTCAGGGGTATCACAGCTGTCGCAGTGGGCACGTCAGCGTGGTCACAGCGATACTGTCAGCCAGGGGACAGACCAGAGCGTCAGTACCAGTGATGCACAGGCAATCAGCCAGCTTCAGAGCGTGGTCTCACGCTATGCCCGCGACAATCACGTCAGCGAGTCGGAAGCCCTCCGGGCGGCAATGGAGAAAAGTCAGCATCTCGTACTCAGTGCCGGGGCGGGGGCGTACGCGAAAATTGACTCCGGCGATGAGATTTTTGGCAAACTGGCCCGTCTCGGCACCGGGGTGAGTGCAGGCGCGGATATGCATACCAGGGTGGATGCCAGCGGGCAACGCGGAACCAGCCATGGCGTCAGCAGCGAAATCAGCCATCGCCAGGGTCAGTCACAGGATTTCAGCGTTCAGGATCTGAGGGATATACGCCACGGTATGGATGTCATCACCAGCCACCGCGTCACCGATAACAGCAGCCACACAGAAAATGCTTCCGGTTCACTGGTCAACCAGATGGCCGCGACGTTCAGTGACATTCGCACTCAGGCAACCCAGCTCAGCGACACACAAACCCGGTCTCTCGAGTCTGCCCGGCTTGCAAGCTTTGTAGAAAATCACAGTGCGGCGATACGGAGCCATGCCACGCAGGAATTTGTGGAGTACGTGAAGCAGAGGGTGCCGGATGCCGATGCGATTCTGACCGATGTTTCCTCACCACAGGCACGCGAAAAACGCGAACAGCTTGCCGCGCAATTTGTGCAGGAAAGAATGATGCCCCAACTTGAAGCCGCATACCGGAAGGGGCAGCAGCTAACGACACAAGAGGTGGACTCATCCGCGCCGTCCAGTCTTTCCCCGCAAAAAATCAGGCGTGATTTCAACACGCGTCAGCATGAGATCCTTCAGACTGCCGCGGTTGAGGGTGCCCGCGACGATGGCCGTCTGGAGGCTGACGTTACTGAGCACAATCTTGGATCCCGGACATCAATTGAGACTGCCCAGCAGACTATTAATGCCAGGCAGGCAGAAATAACGGCTGACGCGGCTCATCTGTCTGAGGCCTATCAGACCGGGAATACAGAATTTGATGAAGCCAGGAAAAAGGCAACGGCCCGTCAAGAGGTGTCTTCTGTGCCAGACACATTAAATGAGACCAACGGCGAAAATAACCACGCCGGGTAACCCTTACGGGTATTCAGCATTAATAAACTGTCCATGACGACGTTATACCGGATGATATCCTCTCGGTTTTACAGAAAGACTGCCCTCACTCCGTCGTCATCGCCCGGATTTAAAATCACTGTATATCAGCCAGAAAGATCTCCCGGTCCGCGATAAATGCTGAGATGGCTTTCACTGAACAGGTTGCCCTGACATTCGAATATTTAGCATCCTGACGTGAGCAGGCACTCACTTACCCTGATCCGCACTGAGAGTCGGCAAAGGCCCGGAAAATCCACCCCAAAAGGTGAGCTGTCGCCTCATCCTGTCAGCCGGATCCATGAACGTGAGACAGAAGAGTCTTCCGTTTTCATATTACCGCGTTTTTCTCCGGGCATCGTGCATGTCTGTTTCGGTTCCGCCACGGTTTATTTTTGCCCGGCCCGGTAGCGAATATGCCGGGAAATATTGCTTTCAGGAACACGGCTAGGACTGGATATCTATCGGGAGGAGAGATGAGTGTAACCAAACATATAACGCAGGGGGGGCAGGTCTTCAGCTATATGCTGAATATGTTTATGCAGGTTAACCGGCGTATCGCTTTCTGGCTGTGTAATCTTTTTATTCTGCTCGTGCCATTTATTTTCTGGTTGCGGGTTCCCTGGCAGGAGATCTGCAACGGCGCGTTGTACTGGTGGTTATCCGTTACCGCGAAGGGGGAGCACGCCCTGTTTAGGGTTCCACCTGTTTATGCCGTCAGGTACGAGGGCCAGATATTGCACTTCACGTCCGGTGCGATCCTGAAAGATCCCTATATGACCTATGCCGGCCAGCTGGTTATGCAGGAGCTGGGGATCGCCGTGTTGCTCGCCAGTCTCGTGGTGCTGGTGGCAGGCTATGGCGTCTATTACTGGCTTAAACGGCTTGGGGCGAACCAGGCACAGGATGTTCAGACCGGTGGGCGGACGTTAACGGAAAATGTGAAATCGGTGACGCGCATGCTGCATCAGTCGGGAAACGCGTCGACGCTGCATATTGATCAGCTGAGTCTGGTTCGCGACAGCGAACTAAAAAATCTGCTCCTGCACGGTACGCCCGGGTCCGGAAAATCAAATGCGCTGAATAAATTGCTCCGCCAGCTGCGGGCGCGCGGGGATATGGTGGTGGTGTATGACAAAGGGTGCTCACTCGTAAAACGTCACTATAACCCGACGACAGACAGCTTGCTGAATCCGCTCGACAGGCGTTGCGAGTACTGGGATCTCTGGCTGGAGTGCCAGTCCACGCCGGATTACGATTCCATCGCCAATACGTTGATCCCGCAGGGTACGCGGGAAGATCCCTTCTGGACCGGGGCTGCCCGTACGATTTTTACTGCGGTCTCTGCTCGTCTGAAAAACGACCCTCAGCGGACCTACAACCGTTTGCTGCGCACCCTGCTGGCCATCAATCTGGAAGCATTGCGCGAATACGTTGCGGGCACAGAAGCCTCTAATCTGATGGAGGAAAAGGTGGAGAAAACGGCGATCTCCATACGCGGTGTTCTGACGAATTATGTGAAGGCACTGCGGTATATGCAGGGAATTGAACACACCGGCAGGCCGCGTTTTGCTATCCGGGAATGGATGACACGGGTAAATGAACCCGGACAGCCTCGTGGCTGGCTGTGGATCACATCAAACGCCCGACAACACACGTCGCTCAAACCCCTGATCTCCATGTGGCTGGCTCAGGCCGCAAACTGTCTGCTGGAAATGGGGGAAAACTCGAACCGTCGGGTGTGGTTTATTTTTGATGAACTCACCTCCCTGCATAAACTTCCTGAGTTGCCGCTGGTCCTGTCGGAAGCCCGTAAATTTGGTGGCTGCTTCGTCCTGGGGTTCCAGAACAAACCCCAGCTCGATTTCACGTATGGAAAGGACTTTGCCGACGCAATGATGGACCTGCTCAATACGCGCTTTTTTTTCCGTTCACCGGATGAAGGTGTGGCCAGCTACGTCATGCGTCAGCTGGGTCAGCGGCGCGCCCGCATCTTCAGTGAGCAGTACAGCTACGGGGCTGATACGGTACGCGACGGAGTTTCATTCAGTAAGCAGGAAGAAGATCGGTATCTCGTTAACTATTCGGATATACAGTCTCTGCCTGATTTAAGCTGCTTTGTGACACTGCCCGGGCAATACCCGGTGGTGCGAATGAACATGCGCTTTGAAGATCTCGATATCATCGCCCCTGAATTTCTTCCACGCGAGCTCAACGACAGCCTCGATCAGGAAATAGACGCGGAAATCCGCTCCCGGGACCTGGAGAATGTACGTGTGATGCGGCTGCTTGCATCGCTGGAGGACGGTCCGGGAGAGGCCGTCACCGCGGGCTGTACCTGTGGCGCGGACCATCCGGCATCAGCAGACGATGCCGTCGGAAAACAGGCAGTGCCGGAGGGCCTGATTGTCGAGAAGATGACCGGGGAAAGGGGGAGGAGACCGGAGCAGGAACGCACGGGCTTGCCGGCGGCGCATGCGCTTCGTGCAAGCGAGCAACACCTTCTTACGCATTCCCGCTCGGATAACACCCCGCCCGGAGATGACTGGTAATGCTGACGATCGCCCCGGTCGCCAGCGGCGGTGCGGATTATTACCTCGCCGGGGACAATTATTATTTTCTGGGCGAAAAGGCCTCCTGCTGGATGGGGACGCTTGCCCGGACGATGGGTCTGCAGGGGGGCGTACAACCCCACGATTTTGACCGCGCGCTCGCGGGCCATTTCCCGGGAGCGATCAGTCTGGCAAGAATGTCTGGTGGAAAAAATATCCACCGTCCCGGCTACGATCTGACGCTGTCTGCACCAAAAAGCGTCTCCGTGCTCGGGCTGGTCATGGGGGATCGGCGCTTTCTGGAGGCACACCAGCAGGCGGTCAGCGTAGCGATGAACGAAATTGAACACCTCGCCACAACACGAATAATGCGTGACGGTGTGAAGCAGACCGTTATGACCGGAAAAATTCTGGCCGCTGCGTTTCATCATGATACGTCACGGGAGCTCGATCCCCACCTCCACACACATCTCATTCTCCTTAACATCACGGAATATCAGGGACGGTGGAGAACACTTTCCAGCGATAAGGCCGGGAAAAGTGGTTTCATTGAAACCCTCTTCGCCCTCCAGGTGGCCCTTGGAAAAATTTATCGCCATGAACTCCGTCAGCGCATTGAAGCGATGGGCTTAGAAACGGTCATTACAGGCAAAAATGGACTGTGGGAAATTGAAGGTGTGCCAGTGGACTTATTCTCAAGGCGCACTGAACGTATACGGGCTGCGGTGGGTGAGGATGCCCCCCTGAAGACACGCGATATCGCAGCCCTGGCAACCCGACAGCAAAAACAGGGATTGCCGGACCGGTCGATGCTGCTGGCAGACTGGAAGCAACGACTGGAACAGAATGGCTTTACATACCCGACGCTGCTGAAGGCGGCGGCTGAACGAAGCAGGCGGAAGCGCGAAAGCCTCGCGGAGACGCAGAGCCTGCCTGCCGATGTTCGCCAGGCTGTGAGAGATGCCATATCGTTGCTCTGTGAGAAACGCACCCGCTTTACGTACTCCGACGTGCTGAACCGAAGCCTGAATAATCTTGATGCCCGATCGCATATAGCCCTGCTGGCCCGACAGGCCATTGAAGAGGCAATCAGTGCACAACTGCTTATCCCCCTCGATCGTGAAAAAGGCCTGTTTACGTCTTCGCTCCATCTTCTGGATGAACTCAGCCTGCAGGACCTGGCGCGCCGGATACGAAATGAATCCGTGCCCGGAATGGCACGCACGCGTTGTGCTTCGGACGTATTGCCGACATCACTGACGGACGAGAGGCTACCCATCGCCATTATCAGTCTGGCCGGCGGGATGCAAAACCTGCGTCAAACGGTTCTGGCTGCCGCTGACCTTGCCAGAACGCAGGGGCGCGCATTTCGTGTTCTGGCCAGTGATAGGGCCGTTGCGCGGTTCCTGGAAAAAGAATCGCTCGAGTCAGGAACGGTGCTGACCCTCAACAGGCTTTCTCAGGCTGAACTGCCGGAGAAGGCCACCTGGGTTGTCGCCGGCGCTGAAACCCTTTCCCTCCGGGACACAGTAACCGTGATGGATACCGCATTGCGCACACAGTCTCAGCTCCTGATGATCGACAGCAGCGGCAGGCAGGGAACCGGCAATGCGCTTCAGATCCTGGAAGAGGCCGGTGTGGTCAGGCTGCACGGGACATCGGCGCCGGTCAGTTATGCTGTGAAGAGCGAGGCGGATAAGATTCAGCGCTATGCCTTACTGGCGGAGGAGTATGCGGGTTATTTCAGAAAAGGTGAAACCGTGGCCGCGCAGGTCAGTGGATCCCGCGAGCAGGTCGCCCTGACCGCCAGGATCCGCCAGGCGTTATTTGAACGAGGATGCCTTGGTAACAGAACGGTCAGGGTCGATACACTGCTTCCTGTATGGCTGGACCGTAAAAATCGCCGTCAACTGGATACTTACCGGGAAGGGATGGTGCTGGAATACCGGGAACCCGAAAAACGCTCGGTGATGCGCTACATCATCGACAGAGTCAGTCCCGAAACACGGAGCCTGAGGTTACAGGATGATGCAGGCCATAAAACAGGCGTGAAGTTGAGCCAGATGAATGCCGACTGGGGGTTGTATCAACCGCACACGATTGAGGTCGCAGAGGGAGAAAAACTCATCTGGTTCGCCCGGCAGGGGAATACCGACTCACGTGACAGTGTCACGGTAAAAACGATAAACGGCGCAAGCCTGACGGTGAGACATCGCGGAAAAGACCGGGTTATTTCCCTTCATGAACCGTTAAAAGCGGGTTATGGCTATGTCACCCCGCCGGGAGGCGGCGTGCAGGAAAAGGGGACTGTCCTTGCCGCCGTCGCAGGTCGCGAAATGACGGGCAGACTGCTTGGCACGCTGGCCCGGAGCGGACACCGCATTCGCATCTTTACGTCACTTGCACCGGAGGATGCCCGGCGACGGCTGTCACGCTTTTCAGGCCCCAGAACCGTGCTTTCTGAGGTAAAACAGAACGAAGATGAGCTGGCGACCGCCCTGGATACCCGGCGGGACGCATTAATGAGCGTCACGGAAAAAGCAGTCAGACAGGCCGTCAGCCTGACGCAGGGCAGCAATGTATTTTTTAACCGCATGGACGTACTCGCAAATGCTCTGCCGCTTCACCCCTCTCTTGGCAAAGAGACTGTGGACAGAGAACTGCGCCGGCAGATCCGCACAGGCGAGCTGATCCCTGTACCCGGGGAACAGGGGGCAGCGCTACAGCGCTATGTGACGGCCGAAACATACGAGGCCGAGAAGCGCATTATCCGGCTTGTGGCAGAGGGGCTGGGCACGCAACCGCCTCTGATCGCGCCGGGCACGGTGATCCTTCCGGCAGGGCTCACGGACGGCCAGCGCCACGCGTCCCGGCTTATCCTTGAAAGTGCCGATCGCTTCGTGGCCGTTCAGGGCTATGCCGGGGTGGGAAAGACAACCCAGATGAAAGCGGTCCTCACAGCGCTTGAGACCCTACCGGCACCGGAGCGGGCAGAGGTAATCGGACTGGCCCCCACGCACCGGGCCGTGGGAGAAATGGTGCTGTGCGGCATAAAAGCACAGACTCTGGCCAGCTTTCTGATGGAGACGGAACGTGAGATTCAGTCAGGGGCGTCTCCGGATTTTCGGCAGACTCTTTTTCTGATGGATGAGTGTTCGATGGTCGGGAACCGGGATATTGCCGAATGCCTGCAGCATATTGCGAACGGCGGGGGACGAGCCGTATTGTGTGGCGATCGCGACCAGCTGCTCTCGGTTGCGCATGGCGCGCCTTTTACGTTATTACAGGAGCGGAGCCCCCTCGATACGGCGATCATGAAGGATATCGTTCGTCAGGTACCCTCTCTGCGGCCTGCGATTTATGCACTGACGAACCGTTGTGTACCCGCAGCACTGGATATTATTCGTCAACAGGATCCAGATACCGTTCCGCGTGAGCCTGACCAGTGGAAACCTGCCGGGGCCGTGATAGCACTGCCACAGACGGCAGATCAGAAAAAAGAGGAAGGCGATCGTGTCCTGGCTGCGGTAGTGGCGGATTTTACGGGACGGACGGCAGAAGGCAGAGCATCCACCCTCATTGTCACCCAGACAAATGCTGATAAAAATGCAGTAAATGCTGCCATCCATCAGCGATTGCAGGCCCGCGGCAAGCTGGGGACGGAAACGGTTATTACGGTGCTGGACAGAGAGAAAACGCACAGCGATCGGCTCAAATCCGTGCAGGGAATGGCTGAACATGCCGGCAAGACGGCGCTGATTAACGACCGTTACTACGAAATTCACGTCAGAAAAGACAGCCAGACAGGCGGAATAGTGGAGCTGGTGGATGACACCGGACAGGTACAGTTGTTCTCTGCCTTTGAAAGCAGCCTTCGCGACGTGGCTATTTTTACGTCTCGCCAGATAGCCATTTCTGTTGGCGAGTGTGTGACCTTTTCTCGTTCCGATCGCGAGCGGGGACGTACCGCTGGCGAAAACTGGCGGGTGTCTGCAGTCGCCGAAACCGGCGAAATTCACCTGACCCGCGGTGAGATCACCCGGATACTGAAACCAGGTCAGGAGATGGCGGACCGGCATCTTGATTATGGCTACGCCGGCACGACACACAAGGCACAGGGCGCGAGCGCCAGATATGTCATTGTTCTGGCTGGCGCAGAGGGCGCGAGGGCGTCTCTCGCCACGCTTCGTGAGACCTATGTCGCGCTCTCTCGGGCTAAAGAGCACGTTCAGATTTATACCGAGAATCTCGGTAGATGGCTGGAACGGGTTTCCGGATCGTCAGACCGTCCAACCGCACATGATGTTCTCCTGAGCGAAAACGAGCGAATGACGGCGCTGGCCAGGCGTCTGTGGAAGGGAGCTATGCCTCTGAAAAAAATGGCCTGCGATCGTCTTATACAGGATCTGCCTGGCGTATGCCGGGAGGCCAGGGTAATCCCGGCAGGAACAAAATATCCCTCTCCTCATATCGCCTTGCCGGTGTTTGGCCCCGCCGTAAAACTGGATGCCATCATGCTCTGTCAGGGTGAACGTGATGAGAACGGACGGTTACGAGGGTTGTCTGGTGAGTGGCACTGTCTGGGGGAGAACGAAGCCGGGTTTACGCTGATACAGCGGAGCTTCAGCGGGAAAACGCGGGAGGCGGATACAGTCAGTGACGGTCTGATTCTGGCGAAGTCATACCCGGAAGAGGGGGTTATCGTCAGAGCGCCGAAGGCTACGCTGCAGGATTTGATTGTCCGGCGTGTGACAGGAGGAACTGTTACGGATATTTCCGCCCGGGAAAGTCCGGAGATGGCGGTTCCACCGTTCGCTGAGACGTCCCGCCTCAGAATGAACGACAGACTGAATATGGACGAGGCGGTAAACGCAGAAGTATTACGCCAGCAGAAGGAAGCTCGTGATTACAGCCGGTCTGTCGTCGCGTTTACGACCCGAGAGGTAAGCCCGTTACATCATCCTCAGTATCCGGAGCCCGAGTTTGAGAAGGGGGGGCAGACTTTGTCTGAGCGACACCCGGGAAGGCAGGCCCGGGCGAAGGAAGAGGAGGGGCTACAGAATTACCCGGGCATAACGAAGGCGAGAGATGAACCTGACCGGTAATCCGGCTTATCAGAACCGGAGTGAAGATATCCACAGATTCGGGGGATATCGTTGCCACAACGTGTGTATAAGAATAAGAGAAGGCCTCTGGTGATTAGGCCGAAAATTTTAGAACAGTTGAAACTTGCGAAGCTAAATTTTGCGTAACCTCACAAAATTATAAAAATAAGAGAGTATTTCCTGTCGTGGCGTAATGACCCTTGTGCTGTTGACGGAATATTGATTTTATGCGCGGTGTTGTTGGATACAATAATTCTGTCAAAACGCAGGGGTAGAGCATAAATTAATAACCTGAGGGCATGTTATGGACGTCACTGAGATTTATTACATTAAGAGCAATAGTATTTATTCCCTTCCGGAAGCATCTTATCGTCGTTTTATCGTTATTCCTGTCTTACTTGCTATCGGGCAGGGCACGAAAGCGTATGCGAGGCAGGTAGTGAAAATCAATAATATCGAAGTGGTAAGGGTGGAAGCTCAGCTGGGGAGCGTAAACTGTACCGGTTGGACGGGTGTGATTGAGCCCAATCAGTCTGCCAGTATTGCGGTCGAGGAAAAAATATCCCACGGTGGAAATACAACGGGTGGTATCACCGTTTTAACAGGGAAAGCATAACAGCATCAAAAAGAACTGTGAGGACCATCATGAAAATTAAAACCGTTCTTCTTTCATTATTTTTTTTGGCTGTCTGTACTGGAACAGCAGCAGCTGGAACGCTATTTACAACTCTTGGTTATGCGTTTACCCATGAACGCCCTGTGCAAAGTGCCGATGGGTTTACGGTGAAATACGGGTACCGGGAAGATGGTTCCTCTGTAGGTTTTATGACCTCCTTGTCATATCTGTATTCAGACAGCAACCCTAAAGGGGATGGCATCAGGGGAGATACATCAAAAATCATAAAAAAGAGTGATATAAAATATTTTGGTGTCGGTCCTTACTGGCACGTCACGCCTGTACTCAGTCTGTATGCCACGGCAGGCGTCGGGCGGGTGGCGATCCAGTACCGAAACAGGAAAGATGATGTCGTAACGAACACATCTTACAGGCGAACAGGTTTCGGTTACGGCACGGGAGTCATCATTAATCTGACGGAAAATATTCTTTTTAGTATCGGGACGCAGTCGGTAAAGTATGAAGATAAAAAAGTAAGGGGAAAGGTTCTCAATATGTATGACGTCAGCCTGGGTTATCAGTGGTAACCTGATACGGCTAAATGGTAAATGTCTCTTTGCGGATAACAACGTCGACGATCCAGTTTTATAGGGCTTCATTTAAAAATTGCTTATAAATATTTTCATAAATGATATGTTTTATTCAGCCAGATGCGAAGTTTTTTCCAGCTTACGCAATAAATCAAATGCTCAGCTAATGAAAGAATACTGATGAAAAGACTATGGTTAATAAAAAAAGTAATAAATCATAAGGAGGATGACAGATGCCGGGACATCACTTATGGGGGCGTTTTTTAAAGAGTATTCTAATGTGTGTCATTATATTGCTTATCCTTTTGGGCGTACTGGCTTACTGGATTTTTCCTTATTCACCGGGTATCGGCCAGACCTTTTAAGGGGGCGCGCCAGGGAAAATCACTGTCTCTTTTACAGAGCTGTACGCGGATTAATTCTGTCAGCCTGTTCCTTTCTGTTTTCTGCCTGTAACTCAGATCCTGCGACATCGCAGTTGTTGCAGTCATAAATGAACAGCAGCCCGATGCCTTGCAAAGAGCGAGTATGAACTCAACCGCAGGGTGTCTTCATCTGCTCGCCTGCTTCCAGGAAGGCGTAAACCCGAACGGGACGGGTAAGGGGCGCTCGGGACATTCCATTTCTGCAAGTCTCCCAGACATCGATGGCAAGCTCTAAAAAAACTCTACTTATTAAAATGTACCTTTGAAAAAGTAGACTTTCATAATGTGCCTCTGGCAATATCATTTTGTTCAAAATTTTAATGTGCGCACCGGACGCTGACTGGCCGGAAGAGAGACTGAATGAGCCTGCCAAACGAGGAACCCGACCCTATCCGTCAGGTGACAACACTTTCGCCCAATCATCAATACCTGCCCGCGCTGACCGGATCGGAAGTCCCGGTAGATCCTGCCCGGGCGTACCTGCTCTCGCTCAATTCTCCGCGTAGCCGGCAGACGATGGGCTCATTTCTGGGCGTGGTCGCCCGATTACTGGGAGCTGAAAACGCCAGCACCTGCATCTGGGGAAGTCTCCGCCGCCATCACATAATGGCGGTCACTGAGCTTTTAAGAGATACCGGAAGGGCGACGGCAACAATTAACACCTACCTGTCGGCCCTGAAGGGGGTAGCCAGAGAGACCTGGATGCTGAAGATGATGGACGTCGAAAGCTATCAGCATATTCTGGCCGTGCGTAATCTGAGGGGGAGCCGATTACCCCGCGGTCGGGCTCTCACAACCAATGAAATCAGGCATCTTTTTTCTGTTTGCGAGGATGACAAAAGCTGTATCGGACCCCGCGACGCGGCCTTGCTGGGGACAATACTCGGATGTGGTCTGCGTCGTTCAGAAGCTGTCGGGCTGAATTTAAGTGACCTTGTCACGCGTGACCGTGCGCTCAGGGTGCTGGGAAAAGGCAATAAAGAACGACTCGCGTATATGCCAACCGGGACCTGGCAGCGACTACAGACGTGGATTGAGGAGGTACGCGGTGAAAAGGAGGGCCCACTGTTCACGCGAATCCGCCGTTTTGATACCCTGACGAATGACAGGCTGACCGATCAGGCGGTGTACCATATCCTGCAGGTGCGCCAGATGCAGGCTGGGATTGCGAAATGTGCTCCGCATGATTTGAGACGCACTTTTGCGACCGCGATGCTGGATAACGGCGAGGATCTAATTACCGTAAAGGATGCAATGGGTCATGCCAGCGTCACTACTACCCAGCAGTACGATCGCCGCGGGGAGGAACGGCTGAAAGCCGCTCGGGACAAACTTGATCTGATATAAAGTTTCAGTTGTTTACCGCATTTATGCTGCAATCATTCTCTCGTGCCTGCTTGAGATACAAAAAAACCGCCTAGGTTTGGCGGTTTTTTTGGAAAGTAAGATAGGTAGTCCTACTTTCGGTAGTGCAAGACTACACATTAGACGAGTAAATTGTCGACTAGATCTTCTTCGGCGTCAAGTATGCGACGTATTTACTTAGCTTTGTTGGTGTAAAAATCCTCATCGAACCTCATTTCTAATCTCTAACCTAAAATCAACAAGTTATCTTTCAAAGATTATGCAATATTTGTTGTTTGTTCTGTTTTCGTCGATATAATCACTTTGTCTGGTGTAAAAATTGCGACCCGGTAATGTTATTTGATTAATCCTACCCTTTTGGGAAATGGATTATGAGAATGACAATTTAAGTGTAAGTCATTGATTCGAAAGTAATATAAGGAACATGATTCCATCATACTATCGCTGACAAAGAGTCGTTATCTTTTGTCATTCAATCAACTCCTAAGAGGATATCCTAATGAGATCGTATGTATCTATATCAGGAAAAGCACTTCTTAGAAGGGCTTTTCACTGAATCGATTTGCCGGTAGTTACGGCAGTAAATCATGACGTTTCTGTAACTAGAAACAAATGAGTTTGTACCGGGGGTTACCTCGGTCAGACAGAAGTAGTAAAAATGTAGTTAAACTAGGGCCATTTTCGCTACGCCATTAACATACCAGCGGTGGTGTGTCACTGGCACCGTAGGGACTGGAACTTAGGATTGTTAAGGCCCTCAATTCCGGGCCGCAAGACTACACATTAGACAAAATTTGTAAGTCTTCCTCTCTGGAAGCTTTCCAGTCATAAAGAGAGTAGTGCCCATCTGACGATGAGGTACGTTTCATGAAGCAAAGTAATAAAGGTAGTAAGTGGTGGGTTGCTCTTAGCGTAAGTTTTTACTTCGCTGCGGCGCCTGTACCTGGTGGGGAAGCAAAATTGAATTTCAATGGCGCACATTTCTTCAACGTGAATGTTACTCAAGTGACGAACAATATCACTGTTACAAACATTCCACCGGTGCATTCTAGCATTACACCGCCCAAACCGAAGCCTAAAGTAAACAAGGCGACTCACAAGAGTAGCTGCGTGCGCTAAGGTAGTGCCCGTTTTTTTAAACGGTAAAAGGCTCCCGACAGGGAGCCTTTTTTATACTTGTCTATTCCTAAAACATCCTCAATAGCGTATAAAGGCAGGGGATAGTTACAGGCTGCGGTTAAATTGTTGTTTAATAACTCTTTAAATTATAAATTTAACATAATCTTTGTTATGCGCACCAATATTGTAGTAGCTAAATTGAGATGTCCGTATGGCCAGATGAAGTTCGCGCTATAGCCTCGCCACAACGATCGCTGCTTTCAAAGGATGAGACTCATGACGGCATACGGAAAGGAGTTTTTCTGAATATAACAATAACATCCGACCTTTTCACGTCTTGTTGCATAATCAGAACTCACGGATTATCGTAATAAAGTCAGTTGTAGAGAGTTTCCCATCCGGCCAGACTTACCAGCTTGCACCGGAACCGTAATAAAGCCGACCTTACCAGTCGGTTTTTTTACGTCCGCGCTATTCCGCTTAGTTTTAACCCATTTATGGTGATGTTCCTTTTTCTGGCATAAAGGAGCCAGCCCTCAGACAATTGAAACATCAGGATACTTTTGACCATGCCTTTGTCATGCCTGTTGCGGTGAGTTGAAACAGTGCGATTTACACTGGTTGCAAAGGTGCTAAACTTATTTACCTCTACACTTAGGACACTAAATGGTGTCCTGTATGTACATTTGGAGGATGGGATGGATAAAATCACAGCGATTACCACGTTTGATCGTTACAACCTATCCGGGCGATATGTATTCGGCTTGTCTGATCTCAAAAATATGTTCCCTGAGGAATCAGAGCGCAGTATCAAAGCTTCCATCAGAAGGCTTACCGACGCCGGCATTCTCATCCGTGCTGCGCCAGGCGTCTATGTCAACAACCGGTCAGCTAAAGACAGCTACATTCTTGAGCACATCAGTAGATTCATTCGCCGCGGAGAATACAATTACATCAGCCTCGAGTCAGCGCTTTCTCAGTACGGGATAATTTCTCAGATTCCGGTTGACCGGTTAACGGTCATCACCACAGGTCGCAAAGGTGAATTCAGGACGCCATGGGGAGTAATAGAAATGACCCACACAGAAAGGAGCGTCTCCGACATTCTTAGGGGCACTACCCAGACCGCTGGCCCGCTCCGGATGGCCCTACCGGAAACGGCACTTCGGGATCTACGTCGTGTGGGTCGTAACCTGCACCTGGTGGATAATAAGGAGATGGAAAATGGTCGCTAAAATAGAGTTTGATACACTGGTTGAAGACGCGATACGGCAGGCAAATCTGTCGAACCTCAGACCTGTTGTTGAAAAAGAGTTATTGCATTATGACATTCTCTTTTGCCTCTCGGAAGCAGGACTACTGAGAACCTTGACTTTCCAGGGAGGTACCTCGCTGCGTCTCTGCTATGGGGCGAACCGGTTCAGTGAGGATCTGGATTTTGCCGGCGGGCGGGATTTTTGTTCAGCTGACCTCACAGCCATGAAAACCTGCATTGAAGGTTATGTGGGCTCTCGCTACGGTCTGGAGGTTACAGTTAAAGGTCCCGATGAGCTCAGAGACGAGCCTGAGTATGCTGAAGTCAGAATCGATAAATGGCAGATATCCGTTACAACGGCCCCGAAAAGAAAGGATTTGCCCCAGCAGCGAATCAAAATTGAGGTGGCGAACATTCCTGCATATACCCGAACACCGCGCCAGCTTGTCCGGAACTATACCGTTCTGCCCGACGGGTATAACGATATTCTGATTGGTGTGGAGTCCCTCAATGAGGTGATGGCCGATAAGCTGATCTCTTTTCCGGCTACCACCAGACGTATTCGCTATCGTGACATGTGGGACCTGGTCTGGCTGCGCCAGCAGGGTGCTTCGGCAGACACGGCCCTGGTGATGAAAAAAATTAACGATTACCGCCTGGAAGGCTATGCTCAACGCCTTCAGGAAAGAATCGCATCCTTGCCTTCAATAATACAGGACGGCCGGTTCCATGCCGAGATGAAACGATTTATTCCCGCTGCAGTCTATGACACCAGTCTTGGACGGGAAGGTTTCAACGACTTTCTTGAAACTATGCTCACAGAGTTACTGACGCAGCTAAAAAAAGACCTGGGGAAGCCGGACAGTCCGGGATTCAGATTGTAACCCGATAATGATGAAAGTACTTCCGTCAGCGGCCGTCGGGACGCTTATGTCCAAGGATAACACCTGTCTTTATCTGGCCGGAAACATGCGCGCAGATATGCAATCTTTGGTAGAAAACGAATTACTCTGTTCGCCGCTGCCTAAACACTACGGGATACACACCGCTGGCTCAGTTTGAAGGATGATTCTCGTATTCTATGCATTCACCAGCACAGACTCCTCGTTGTACCGATGTAAAAGCCAGATAACCCCTCTTTCCTGCTAAGCCTTCTTTTCATGACAGCAATGACTTTTTTTAGTTACAACATTCATTATATAACAGCAAGGGCTTTCCGGCCCTTCGGGCCGGGGCGGCGGCGCTTTGCAGGGGGGAGGTGTGCGCCGTTATGACCTCTGTGCACGGGGGCCGATAAGTGGCGGAGAGGGGCTATTTGGTTTCAGGCTGGCGCAGGGGTATCAGGCCTTGATGTATGTTGTAACTAAAAGTTGTCCTTTTCTCTTCTCGTGTCCGGTCCTCTTTTACGGGTACGGGGACCAGGTTGAGACTCAGGAGAGAGTCGAACAACCGGGGCAGCCGCCTTACGCCCTGCCCCTTACAGGCCGTTACCCGGCAAACCGGGCCAGCAACGCGTTTGCGGCCAGCTGGCCAAGTGCATTCGCCGCGAAGGGGCTGTCCCCCGTCAGTACGTTACGATCCTGGTGTACCGTTCCCTTGATGTCGCTATTAACAATGTTCAGCCCCATTTTCTGCAGGGCCTCACCGAAGTACCAGGTCAGATGCCCCGGCATATACCCCATCGACGGGGTTTCTTTGTCGGCACTGTCCGGGAAGGCGCACACCGAATACCCGCGCAGCGGATTGTCTCCCTGGTGCAGCGACAGAAACGCGGCAGGTCCATGACACAGTGAGATGACAACACGATCTTCCCGCATGGCCCAGCGCAGGGTCGTCGCCACGTCCTCACTCCCGGGCAGTCCAATCAGGGCACCATGCCCGCCAGGAATGAAGACCGCGGCATAGGCGCTGTCTTTCGTCAGCCGGCTGACAACATCAGACAGTTTTTGAGGGCTCCTGAATTTCGGCAGCGTCTCCCGAAAGAAAGGCATAATACGGTCATCTTCACGGGGCATCGCCCAGTACTCGAATTTTGCCATCTGGCCCGACAGGGTGGCCACGTCAAAATCGAACCCTGCCGCCCGCAAATGATACAAGGGCAAAAGGGTCTCAACGGGATGGTTTCCGGTGGAAAACAGTGCCCCGGTATCGGTTGGCAGGTAGCGTTCATCCGCGGCAATCACGAGGATCTTATGGGTGCCAGTGTACGGTTTCGGGTAATCTGCCCCGCTGAGATCGGAGACAGGGCTGGTAAACTGACTGAGCGAATACGCGGAGGGAAAGAAGGCATTCTCTTCAGCTGGATCGGTTTGGGGCTGTTTACGGGCATCATCCGTCATGGTTCATCCTCATCCGGAAAAATGAAAGCAACCTGCCGTAACCGTAAGGACATCCCTGATGTCCGCAGGTGCCTGAGACTGCTAAGCGTAGCACTCCTGTCACGACGGATAAGGGTAAATAATCCGTATTCTAAAATCTGTCTCCCCTGTACCGCCGGATCTGGCATCCGGGTACAGCTGCGTGCATGTGAATACTACCCCTCACCACAGGCCTGTCCGCCTTCTCCGCTCTTGTGTCCCGGCCCTTCCCATTCTGTCCGGATCCCGGGCAGACGGTTTACCCTGAACATACCCATCTCCGGAGGTGATATTCGCCCCGGAAATCCCCATGCCCGTCATGAATACGACAGGGCGTGCTTCTTCTTTTCCGGTGAGGCAGGGCCAGAACGTCATCCGGCCATCGTGACGTCGAACTCGCCGGCTAAGGGATGCTGATACAGGTTACTCGCCAGGCATCACGATGCGGCCACCTCCTGGTGTTTCCTGAACCACATTCCGCAATAATTTCTTCCTCGATAACCGACGATACGTTGTGTTCAACCAGATTTTTAAACTTGCGCTTCATCATAATGCCCTGAGGCGTACAGTCTTTTGATTCTGCAATCTGTATGGCTGCGCTGTACGCGTTATAACAGTAGCTGGCATCTTCAACTTCCCGTTTGCAGCGGCTGAAGTTATGAAAGACCGTGTCAGGGTGTTTGACCAGCTCGCGGATCTCACCGTTGTGATGGATATGCGCGAGCACCGCGGGAAAAAATTTCACGCCCGCCAGGACCGTGGCTGCCGCCAGTAAAAAAACGGTCATCCTAAACCGCATAGCGTTTCATTCCTGCTTATCCCCGTATTTTTCAGTGCTCTTCCGCCTGGTTTTCATGCGTTCCCACCTGTCGGTCGTTCAGTAAAAGTGTCTCAGGATATAAGCCGTTCTTTCAACACGGTATCAACCATCCCTTTCGCACGGGGATATCCGCGGATCTCAGCATCCGTTTTAAGACGATTCGGTACACTTTCCGCTGTCCGGCGGGGCAAAGAAGGACAACGGTGGTCAGTGCGTGGGCGGTTCGCAACAACCTGCGGCGGCGTCATCTTTTCGCCGGGGCTTTTCTGTGCAAATCAGGAAGTCTCTCTTTCGGATAACCATCCCTGACGTTTCATTACCGAGGCAGACATAAAAAAAGGACGCTTTCCGGGGGAATCGCGTCCTTAAATGAAGCAGGTAACTGAAAATATTTTTTCGCTTTCAGCACTACCTTACACCGTCCGGGATAAACCTCACCTGCCATATATGGCACAGACGGCTCCCCTCAGAAAAGCATCAGGATGCAACATCCTGACTACCGTTGCCTTCTCCTGCCAGGTTGTTTCGTCACTCGGTGCCGGTTCCCCTGCGGCCCGTCCGCTGTGGCGAATCGAGCCATGGGCAGCACTCTGCACTGGCGCACACGGTGGAACAGACAGCAAGTAATGACCCGGAACGCCTGCGACGCTGCACCAGACATGATGAGCATGCCATGCGCATCCCGCAAGACTCAGGGCAGGTGCCCGGGTTAATGAAACACTGGCTGGACGAGGTCTTTGTCCACGGCTTCGCGCATGGCTCAGCGGCGAAACTGGGCGGCAAAAAGCTGATCCTCTCCTTCACAACGGGGGCGCCACAGGCACTCTATACCGCTGACGGTTTCTTTGGCCATGCCATTGAAGCGTATCTTATTCCGTTCGAGACCACGGCAAGGCTGTGCAATCTTGAGCTGCTGGCGCCGGTTTATACCTGCGGTATCAGCTACGCCGACAGGGATGCCGACAAAATCGCGCAGCAAAAAACGCTCGCCCGGGAACACGCATCAAGGCTTGTCGATCTGCTCAATACCGTCGTGAATAATCCAGAGGGAGAATAACGATGCAGTATACCCGGCTCGGTAAAAGTGACTTACTGGTCTCCCGCATCTGTATGGGATGTATGGGGTTTGGCGACCCGTTAACGGGCCAGCATCGCTGGACGCTGGACGAAACAGCAAGCCGGGACATCATCCGCTACGGTCTCGAAAAGGGCATCAATTTTTACGATACCGCCATCGCCTATCAGAACGGCTCCAGCGAGCGGTACGTTGGCCGGGCGCTGCGGGAGATGGCAAAACGTGAGGACGTGGTGCTGGCCACCAAGTTTCTGCCACGAACCGCCGCGCAAATTGCAGCGGGGATCGGCGGAAAAGAGGCCATAGCCCAATCGCTCGACCAGAGCCTGCAGAATCTGGGGATGGACTACATCGACCTCTACATCTACCACATCTGGGATTACAACACGCCTGTGATCGCGGTGCTTGAAGCGCTGCATGCCGCCGTTACGGCGGGCAAAGTGCGCGCTATTGGTATTTCAAACTGCTATGCCTGGCAGCTGGCGAAGGCGAACGCCCTTGCCGAACGCGAAGGCCTGACGCCCTTCGTCTCCGTGCAAAGCCACTACAACCTGATCATGCGGGAAGATGAACGTGAGCTCTTCGGTCTGTGCACTGAAGATGATATCGCCATGACCCCCTATAGCGCGCTGGCGAGCGGCCGTCTCTCCCGTAAAGAAGGCCACACCCCGCGAGCCACGGAGGATGGCTATGCGCGGGGGAAATATGACAGCACGGCTGAACAGGATCGGATCATCATTGAGCGCGTCACCGAACTTGCCGAACGGCATCAGGTGTCCATGACGGAAATTTCTCTCGCCTGGCTGCTGACAAAAGTCACATCTCCTGTCGTGGGGGCCACAAAAAAAGAGCACGTCGATGGCGCGGTAAACGCCGTAAATCTTCAACTGAGCCCGGAGGACATCCGGTTTCTGGAAGAAACCTACCAGCCGCATGTTCTGACGGGGATCATGGCGCAAAACACGCCGCAAACCAAAGACGCCAGGCAGGTCTGGACGCGGTAGCCCTTATTCACTTTTATGAAAGGTAATCAGGAGGAAGGATGGTGTTTAAAACAGCGATAGCCTCTCTTTTCACACTCTCCGGGTTCGCGACAGCCCTGGCAGCAACGCCTGCTTATTATATCGCAGAGTTTCAGACGACCGATCGTGAGGAAATAAAGCCGTACAGCGCTCAGGTTGAGTCCACTTTCAGGCCCTTTGGTGGACGCTTCATCGTCAGAGGAGGTGAACCCGATGTTAAAAAAGGATTTGGCGCACAGGGCCGACTGGTTGTGATCAAGTTTGAGAGCCTCCAAAATGCCCAGGACTGGTATAACTCGGCCGCGTACCAGAAGATCATCCCTATCCGTCACCGTGCCGACAATTCGCGAACCTATATTGTCGAAAGATTACCGGAACTGGCTCCCGTTACGCCCTAGCGCTTTACTGCCGTATTAAAACAAAGGAGGTTTTATAATGGGGGTGCGTCAGCGCGGAGCAGCACAGTTTTTGTTTGCCTTAATCTTCCTCGTGTCCGTTGGACATGCTCATAGTCGTGAAAAGACCAACATGAAAACGCTCGTTATCGTTTCTCACCCTTATCCGGAACGCTCCGTTCTGACAAAAGGGTTGCAGGAAGCCGCGGAGAGTCTGGAGGGCGTGACGGTTCGCAACCTTGAGACGTTGTATGGTTATGACACACGTCAGATTAATGGCGACGCGGAGCGAAAAATGATGCGTGCGCACCATCGTGTCGTTTTTATCTTCCCGACCCACTGGTTCAATATTACGCCGATGATGAAAGCCTGGCTGAATGAAACCTGGGGGAGTGTCGGACCCGGTTTGTGGCAGGGAAAGGAGATGCTTGTAGTCAGTACGGCTGCGGGGGGAAGCTCAACTTACGGGCCGGACGGCAGGATCGGGGTAACGCTTGCGGATGTGTTTTTACCGATGAAGGCAAGCGCCCTGCACGCCGGTATGACGTGGCTTCCTCCGCTGGTCTTTGAGAGCGCCAGCAGCGATCGGCTTTCGTCCTACCAACACCAGCTGATCGAACGTCTTAAACAGCCATTTCAGTAAAAGGATCATCGTGAAAAAGACTCTTATGCTTTTACTTGGCCTGCTAATCAGCAGCCCTGTCTTTGCAACAACACCGGACACGCCGGATAAACAAGTGATGAATATCTTTGAGCTCGGCGTCAGGCACGATCGGGACAACGATTTTACAGACGTGGCCAGACAGACGATTTCCGCTTCGGTTGATCAGGAAGCAGGTACGCTGGCGATGTACGCCCTGCAACGCAGCGACGTTCCAGGTCAGGCATTCATGGTCGAACTCTATGAAAATGAGAGTGCTTACCGCAAACATCTCAATGCCGATCCGTACAAGGCATTTGCTGCTCGTGCACCTGACATAATCGATCGGAAAAAGAAAATCACCCTGGAGCCCCAGTTTCTGGGGGACAAACACATCATACCGAATGAGCGAACCATCAATAATCTGGTGATCGTCGAGGTAAAGCCTGAATTTCAGACTGACTTTAAAAGCATCGTCCTTCCAGAAATGGCGGAGTCGCTCAACGTTGAGAAAGGCGTGTTAGCAATGTATGCCGGTACAGATTCACAGACGCCAAACCACTGGTATTTCTATGAGATTTACGCCAGTGAGGAGGACTATCAACTGCACCGACAAACGCCGCACTTCCTGGATTATCTCAGGCGAACGGCGCATATGAGCGCCAGGAAGGACGCTATCCCGGTAACACCGGTCTTTCTTCGTAATAAAGGTGGAATCAAACAGGATCCGCACCGTTGATCAGTAAGGATAAACATGAAAAGCCTGATTGCAGCGGCGACCATGTCGTTTGTTATTTCTGATTTTGCCAATGCTGAGGAAACAAGAGGTAAAGCTATGAAGAAAATTGAACCTTCGGCAGTTTCGGAAGCGGATATTCGCTCTGTCTCACCGGCTCTGGCGCGCTTTAGTCGCGAAGCCATTACAGAAGATCTCTGGACTCGTGATGTCCTCTCGCCCAGGGATCGGAGTATGGTTACCCTCGCCATACTGATTGCCCGAAACCAGCCCGCTGAACTGAAGCACTATACAGAAATGGCCCTCGATACCGGTGTGACGCCTGCGGAAGTATCAGAAATCATTACCCATCTGGCATTTTACTCGGGGTGGCCAAATGCGATGTCAGCCATCAGCGTAACCAAAGCCGTTTTTGATTCTCGTGGCGTCACGGCAGAGGCACTTCCAGAAGCGTCTCCGGACCTGATCCCCCTCAATCAGGAAGCCGAAAAGCAGCGTTCAGAAACCGTGGAAAAAACTGTGGGGCCAGTATCGCCGGGTCTGGTTAAATTCACTGCTGACCCACTGTTCCTGGATCTGTGGCAAAGACCCGCGCTGAAGCCCCGCGACAGAAGTCTGATTACGGTCAGCGCGCTCATTGCAGCCGGACAGAGTGCGCAGATTGGCTATCACCTTAACAGGGCGATGGATAATGGACTTTCCGCCGGAGAGGCAGGTGAAATCGTGACCCAGGCCGCCTTCTACGCTGGCTGGCCAAACGCTTTTACCGCAGCCCCGGTTGTGGGTGAGGTCTTATGCAATCAGTCATCCTGATGGATGAAGAAATTGACAGGAAGGGGCCGCTTTCATGGCCCCTTCCTGTCAAAATTACCCAGGCGTAATACATTACTCCCCCCAAAAGATCTGGGTATAACCCGTTCAGGCATGAAACTGAATGATATTTGAAACTTACATCGAGATTCACGTTCCGCGTCTGGCACATAGAGCATATTTTTATTTCTATTAAGTCTCTTATGTTTGTCCAGGGCACGTACAGCATTATTCATTCGATCCTGAAAAACCTTTGGCCGAAATATCCATTAAACATGGCCACTGTGTCAAAAGCGTATGCAGCATCTTAGTTACAGCGGCATAGGCGGCACCAGACAGCCTTGATATTAATCCATCAAAACCTGTGAGTTAGACTCTCCCTGACAAACGCACCGCGCCTTTCCACCTGAGTGTCTCAATACGCATTCAGGACCCCGAATCCGATTTATCCTGAATTGCAAGCTTTGTTCATACATCACAGTTTATGGCTAGAAAACATCGTCAGCGATGGCAAAAACTAAATCTGAATGACTTACTCGGCTGGAAGTAAGCCTGAAGAGCTAAAATACCTCATTGCGAATGGAATTTGACGATAAGGTTGTGTGCAACCCTCAGAGTCATTCCGTATAGAGGATATATAGTGTAGCAATGCCAGCGTAAGCGTTAAACGGTAACGCTACGCTGGAGGTCGTTATCAGAGTAACTCGGCTTCGGAACTCATATGCTCAATCAACGCTAACCCGCGCAGGTGATTATGTGGTTTGATTTTAGGTGCAAATCATAAAAGCCTGCACAGTGACGTTCACTTTTTGAGTTGTGCGTCTATTGCATTGAAATCCAATAACCACACAATTATGGTGGATATAAATAATATCTTGCAGGCTGCTGGTCAACTCCAGAAAAGCAGCTAAGCTTTTCTGGTGAAAGCCACCAGTACTTGCCTGGGAGGGCAAGAAGACTCAGCAATGGCCGGTTAATCTTGCTGCCTGGATCTGTTTTGGCGAATAGATATTTTATAGACCTTCACTATGTATTCAGAATCTACTAATTATTAACATAAACATAACTGTTTTGTGCGGCATATCATACTGAATGCCAGCTTTAAACATTAGAGAAAAAACCTGACTTTGATTATTTTTTGGTTTAACTGCCTGATTTTGACGCAAATCACAGATGATTTTATATATTTATCGCCCCTCTCATTGAGAATATTCCTAACACATTAGGGCTAAGATCCTGGTTAATATAAAACATTGGTAAGAATTGAATCTAATAATGCAAATAACCCCATGAAAATAAATACCTTTTGCCTCATCTCAAAAAATCGATATTTTCATTTTTTGTAAATATTGACCCAGACACAGAATCTCTTTTCTTCGCTCGCGTTGACACTCATTAGGAAAAAACTTAAATTTCATTCCAAGCAGATAATTATCAAAAATTGATCTTGTCGTTCCAATAGCGATGGGTAATGTGACGTTTATTTGATGGAGACTGATTAGAGAAACCATACGCGCCTGCAATTTTAGAGGCATGGTATGCAGTGACATTTTAAAATGATTACTTCAAGGACAATGAGGTGCAAAACCATATGGAATATAAATACTGCTCCAATAAGTACATTTGGTCTGCCCATGACTCCTTCTTCTACAAAGGATTATCCGAACTAATTTTGGATATCGAGGAATTAATTTATCTGTCGCCGGAAAAAATAAAAAAAGATTTTGTTTTTATCAATATCAACACGGCTTCTTTAACCGACTTTATCAGGCGCGATAGCGAATGGTTGTCTGCCGTAAAGGGTAAACAGGTCGTATTGATTGCGGCCAGAAAATCAGAGGCTCTGGCAAATTACTGGTATTACAATAGTGATGTCAGGGGCATTGTATACATCGGCCTGTGTCGTGACATTCGTAAAGAGCTGGCCTATGTCATCAACGGTCGGTTTCTCCGCAAAGATATTAAAAAAGACAAAATCACTGATCGGGAAATGGAAATAATTCGCATGACAGCTCAAGGCATGCAACCTAAATCGATTGCCAGAATAGAAAATTGTAGCGTGAAGACAGTATATACCCATCGGCGTAACGCTGAGGCAAAGCTGTACTCCAAATTATATAAATTAGTTTAACAGCTCGAAAAAATTTCAAGATGATTCACCGGGACATCATGTCCTTAATTTAACTCAGGATGAAAAAGCGATGAAAAAAAAGGTCTTGGCATTAGCTCTGGTAACGGCGTTTACCGGTATGGGTGTGGCACAGGCGGCTGACGTAACAGCTCAAGCTGTAGCGACCTGGTCTGCGACTGCCAAAAAGGACACGACCAGCAAACTTGTGGTGACCCCCCTCGGTAGCCTGGCGTTCCAGTATGCAGAAGGTGTCAAAGGTTTCAACTCGCAAAAGGGTCTGTTTGACGTGGCGATTGAGGGCGACTCAACGGCTACCGACTTTAAGCTGACCTCGCGTCTTATCACTAATACCTTAACGCAGTTAGATACCTCCGGCTCCACACTTAACGTCGGCGTTGAGTACAACGGCGCGGCAGTCGAAAAAGCTGCTGATACCGTAATGATCGATACCGCAAACGGAGTACTGGGCGGCAACCTCAGTGCGCTCGCTAATGGTTACAACGCCAGTGGCCGTACCACCGTGCAGGACGGATTCACCTTCTCCATCATCAGTGGCACAACCGACGGGACTACCGCAGTCACCGATTTCAGCACCCTGCCAGAAGGGATCTGGAGCGGCGACGTCAGCGTACAGTTCGACGCCACCTGGACCAGCTAAGCCAGCTGACCCACCTGATGCACCAGCAGGGGCCCTCCCCTGCTTTTTTTCACGGACGGCATTGTAATGAAAAAATTCCTTATGGCCCTCGGGCTGCTGCTCATCGGGGGCGCGCCAGCGCAGGCGCTGGACGTCGGCGATATCTCCTCCTTTATGAACAGCAGCAGTAGCTCACTAAGCAAGACTATCAAAAACAGTACCGACAGCGGACGCCTGATCAATATTCATCTCGAACGACTTTCCTCACCGCTGGATGACGGAAAGGTTATCCCTATGGACAACCCCGATGAGGTACTGCTCACCCCTGCCAGCCTGCTGCTGCCCGCCCAGGCGAGCGATGTGATCCGTTTCTTCTACAAAGGTCCATCAGATGACAAAGAACGCTATTACCGCATTGTCTGGTTTGATCAGGCCCTCAGTGACCTGCAGCGTGATAAAGCCGACCGCAGCGCGGTAGCGACCGCCTCTGCACGCATTGGCACAATCCTGGTCGTGGCACCCCGTCAGGTAAATTACCGCTTTCAGTACGCCAACGGTGAGTTAACTAATTCAGGAAATGCAACGCTGCGGATCCTGGCTTATGGTCCCTGCCTAAGGGCTGCTGACGGCAAGGAGTGTAAAGAAAATTACTATCTGATGCCGGGTAAATCACGTCGTTTTACGCGTGTGAATATTGCAGATAAAAAAGGACGTGTTGCGCTTTGGCAGGGTGAGCAGTTTGTTCCTGTGAAATAGACAGCTGTGCAGATGGATAATGACGATGCCTCTACGACGGATTTCCCAAGAACTGAAGACACGGTTTGCCTTCAGCATGATCTTTTTGTTCGTTCAGCCTGATGCCAGCGCTGCTGACACCAGCGTACAGCAGATTGGCGGCGTGATGATTCCGCAGGCCTTCAGTCAGGCGTTGCAGGACGGCATGAGCGTCCCGCTCTATATTCATCTCGCTGGTAGCCAGGGTACTCAGGACGATCAGCGGATCGGCAGTGCCTTTATCTGGCTGGATGGTAGCCAACTGCGTATAAGACAGATACAGCTGGAGGAGAGAGACGATAACGCCAGCGTAAGCGAGAAAACCCGGCAGCAACTGACTCGTCTCGCCAACGTTCCCTTCAGCGAAGCGCTCACCATTACCCTGACAGACAATGCGCAATTGGATCTCAGTCTGCGCCAGTTACTGCTACAGCTGGTGGTCAAACGCGAGGCGCTGGGTACTGTGCTGCGCTCGCGCAGCGAAGATATTGGCCAGTCCAGCGTGAACGCCGTTAGCAGCAACCTGACCTATAACCTTGGCGTCTATAACAACCAGATGCGCAATGGTGGAAGCAATACCTCCAGTTACCTGTCATTGAACAACGTCACCGCTCTGCGGGAGCACCATGTAGTGCTGGATGGTTCGCTGTACGGTATCGGAAGCGGTCAACAAGACAGCGAATTATATAAGGCAATGTATGAGCGCGATTTTGCAGGCCACCGTTTTGCGGGCGGAATGCTCGATACATGGAACCTGCAGTCGCTGGGACCGATGACCGCCATTTCGGCCGGGAAGATTTACGGTCTTTCCTGGGGAAATCAGGCCAGTTCCACCGTTTTCGACAGCAGCCAGTCGACCACGCCGGTGGTTGCTTTTTTACCGGCGGCGGGAGAGGTCCATCTTTTGCGTGACGGGCGACTGCTTAGCGTTCAGAACTTCGCTATGGGTAGCTATGAAGTGGATACCCGTGGACTACCGTACGGTATTTACGATGTGGAAGTGGAAGTGATTGTTAACGGCCGCGTAGTCAGTAAACGCACCCAGCGAGTCAATAAGCTTTTCAGTCGGGGACGCGGCGTCGGATCGCCACTGGCGTGGCAGGTATGGGGCGGCAGCTTTCATATGGATCGCTGGTCGGAGAGCGGGAAAAAGACTCGGCCAGCAAAAGAGAGCTGGCTGGCTGGCGTCTCGGCGTCCGGCTCGCTCGACACGTTGAGTTGGGCTGCAACCGGATATGGTTATGACAATCAGGCAGTGGGCGAGACCCGAGTGACACTGCCGCTCACTGAATCAGTTAACGTTAACCTGCAAAATATGCTGGCCAGCGATAGCTCATGGAGCAGCATTGGCAGCATCAGCGCCACGTTGCCCGGGGGCTTCAGTTCGCTTTGGGTTAACCAGGAGAAAACGCGTATTGGCGATCAATTACGGCGCAGCAATGCTGATAACCGGGCTATTGGAGGAACCCTCAACCTCAACGCACTGTGGTCGAATTTGGGCACCTTTACTATCAGCTACAACGATGACCGACGTTATAACAGCCATTACTACACCGCGGATTATTATCAGACAGTTTACAGTGGCACCTTTGGGTCTCTTGGCCTGCGGGCGGGGATCCAGCGTTTTAACAATGGCAGCAGCAACACTAATACCGGGAAATATGTTGCTCTTGACCTCTCGCTGCCTCTGGGTAACTGGTTCAGTGCGGGGATGACCCATCAGAACGGTTACACCATGGCTAACCTGTCGGCGCGCAAGCAGTTTGATGAAGGAACAATTCGTACCATCGGCGCCAATGTGTCGCGGGCTATTTCCGGGGATACCGGGGATGACAAGACCCTCAGCGGTGGCGCCTATGCCCAGTTTGATGCCCGCTACGCCAGTGGAACCTTAAACGTCAACAGTGCAGCGGATGGCTACGTGAATACCAACCTGACGGCCAGCGGCAGTGCTGGCTGGCAGGGCAAAAACCTGGCCGCCAGCGGGCGCACCGACGGTAATGCCGGTGTGATACTCAACACCGGGCTGGATGACGATGGTCAGATAAGCGCCAAAGTCAACGGGCGAATTTACGCACTCAGCGGGAAGCGTAACTATCTGCCACTTTCTCCCTATGGAAGGTATGAGGTGGAGCTGCAGAACAGTAAAAACTCACTCGACAGCTACGACATCGTCAGCGGCCGCAAGAGCCATCTGACGCTCTATCCCGGCAACGTCGCAGTGATTGAGCCAGAGGTAAAACAAATGGTCACTGTCTCCGGTCGTATCCGCGCGGAAGACGGCACGCTAATGGCTAACGCGCGGATTAATAATCATATCGGCCGGACCCGAACCGATGAAAACGGCGAATTTGTTATGGATGTTGATAAGAAATATCCCACCATCGATTTCAACTATGGGGGCAATAAGACCTGCGAAGTGGCGCTGGAGCTCAGCAACGCACGTGGTGCCATCTGGGTTGGGGATGTGGTCTGTACCGGTCTCTCCACTTATGCCCGCACGCAGCAGACAGGAGAAGGAAATGAAAGCTAAATGGCTGGCATATTTGGTCATGTTCACAGCGGCGCTTTGTATCACGCGGGTGAACGCTGCGGTCACCCAAACCATCAGGCCAGATGCACCGGACAGGCAGTTTGTCTTCGTGGAAAACAACTCGGATGATAACTATTTTGTCACGCCCGGCGGCCCGCTGGATCCACGTATGACCGGGTCAAACCGATGGACGGGGCTGAAATATAACGGCTCTGGAAGCAGATATCAGGTGAGCTTGGGCTATATCGATAATGGCTACAACACCCCCCTGACAGCTGGATGGAAGTTTGATATGTGGGTGGAAAACTCACCAGTGTCGCACCCTTTGACCGGTCTTCGCTGCATCAACTGGTATACCGGTTGTGATATCGCCACCAGCCTTATTCTGCCACAAACCACCGACGCCAGCGGATTTTATGGCGCGACAGTGACCAGCGGAAACGCAAAGTGGATGCATGGCATGATGTCTGACGCGTTCTATCAGTATCTGCAACAAATGCCGGTCGGCGGTAGCTTTACGATGACCATCAATGCCTGTCAGACCTCTGTGAATTATGACGCCAGCAGCGGTGCGCGCTGTAAGGATCAGGCCTCCGGCAACTGGTTTGTGCGCAACGTCACTCATACTAAAGCCGCAAATCTGAGGTTGATCAACACCAATTCCCTTGCGGAGGTCTTTATCAACAGTGACGGCGTACCGACCCTCGGTGAGGGCAATGCCGACTGTCGGCCCCAAACCATTGGCAGCCGATCGGGATTAAGCTGCAAAATGGTGAGCTACACCCTGCAGACTAATGGGTTAAGTAACACCTCGATTCGTATTTTCCCGGCAATTGCTAACTCGTCGCTTGCCTCTGCCGTAGGCATATACGATATGCAATTCAGTTTGAATGGCAGTTCCTGGAAGCCAGTGAGCAACACCACCTATTTTTATAACTTTAATGAGATGAAAGGCGCCGATTCGGTCTATGTTTTCTTTTCAAGCAACTTCTTTAAGCAGATGGTGAACCTCGGAATCAGCGATATCAACACCAAGGATCTGTTCAATTTTCGCTTCCAGAACACCACCTCGCCGGAGTCGGGATGGTATGAGTTTTCCACCTCCAATACACTGATTATCAAACCACGTGATTTTAGCGTCAGCATTGTCTCCGACGAATATACAACCTCTCCGTCACGAGAGGGATTTGTCGGGAGCGAGGAACCAGCACTTGATTTCGGCTACATCGTCACCACCAGCGGTAAAACAGCCGCCGACGAAGTGCTCATTAAGGTGACCGGACCGGCACAGGTGATTGGTGGGCGTTCCTACTGTCTCTTCAGCTCCGATGACGGCACGGAAAAAGTGCCGTTTCCGGCGACGCTTTCATTCATTACCCGCAACGGAACGGAGCAGTCCTACGATGCCGGGTGCGATGACAGTTGGCGGGATATGTCCGAAGCACTTTGGCTCACTACGCCATGGACCGATATCTCCGGGGACGTCGGGCAACTGGATAAGACGACGGTAAAATTTTCTATTCCGATGAATAACCCCATTTCACTGCGTACGGTGGACGATAACGGCTGGTTTGGCGAAGTCAGCGCTTCAGGAGAAATTCATGTTCAGGCGACGTGGCGTAACATTGACTAAGGCCCTGCTGAGCCTGGTCTGTCTTCTGGCAGCCACTCAGACGCAGGCTATCTCGGTCGGCAACCTCACCTTCTCCCTGCCGGCCGAGATGGATTTCGCCAGTAAACGAGTAGTGAACAATAACAAAAGTGCGCGGCTGTATCGCATCACCATCAGCGCCATCGATCGCCCGGGTGGGAGCGAAGTGCGCTCCCGGCCTGGGGATGGTGAACTGTTGTTTGCCCCACGACAGCTCACGTTACAGGCTGGTGAAAGTGAATATTTCAAATTTTATTATCACGGCCCCCGAGATAACCGCGAACGCTACTATCGGGTTTCATTTCGCGAGATCCCTACGCGCAACCTGACGATGCGAAGTCCGACTGGCGGTGAGGTCAGCATGGAGCCGGTGGTGGTGATGGATACCATTCTGGTAGTACGACCGCGTCAGGTTCAGTTCCAATGGACGTTCGATAAGGTAGCAGGAACAGTGAGTAATACCGGTAATACCTGGTTTAAATTACTGATCAAACCCGGTTGTGATTCGACCGAAGATGAGGGTGACGCGTGGTATCTGCGTCCCGGTGATGTGGTTCGTCAGCCAGCGCTGCGTCTGCCGGGAAATCACTATCTTGTCTATAACGACAAATTTATAAAGATCAGTGATACCTGCCAGGCCAAGCCCAAGCCTGTGGACTGAACCCTATCATGCCGGTGCGAGCCCCAACCAAAAGGCACGACCGGCAACATCCAACAAATCTCGCCGTGAAAAGCTTGCAGTATGGCTGAAGCCTTTTCTTTATCACCGATTAATTTAAGTGACGTAAGCCAACCGGGAAATCAAATATCGGCGAGATAACCAGCATGACACTAACATGCTGATTACAGGTCATGCGCAGGTCAGGAATGGAAAGAGAAGAAATATATATAGAAATGGCATCATTCTACGAGTGTAGTGGTGAATATTTTAATGCCTGCCGATACTGGCTTAGAGCCTCTCGTTACACGCAAAATCTTGAGAAATATATCTGGATTCGTAAACGACTTAGACGATGCAAAACGTTGATGACCATCCTTGCGCTGAGAGACCCACACCGGTGAGCCAGCGCCATCTTCTTTAGAATCAATCATCGTGAGGAAAGTGTGGGGTCAGATCATATTTATTATGGACGTTCTGCCAGATTGGGGCACCGGGAAGACCATTTTACAAATTTGGCATTGTAGACAGATGCATCGTTGCTGACGAAAGATATTTCACCTTCTTTAGCTCCTGCCTTCAGAGTTCCGAGCAGATCTGCCTGCACCATTCTCACATCGAACTCCTTACTGTTTTCATCAAAAGCTTTGTAACAGCCTACAAAACCAGTTAATTCAATCGGTTCTTTAGCTTTGCTGTACACAACAACGTTGAACGTTTTTTCGTACATTGGCTTCCCTTCAACCACAACGGTTCCCTCTGAAGAAGGAATAGCCTGGATAGTCAATTTATTGTGTAAATCTTCGGCCGCCAATGAAGAAAACGAGAACAGAACAAACGAGGAGAGAAGAACTTTAGTGAGCTTTTTCATTTATTACATCCTTATATAAGAAAATGAATATTAATTGCACCACCAGATTACATGTAACAACGTATACAGGGACTAAATAACCGTTATCTTCTGCAATGTAGTTTACATCAATTGGCTTTCATTCTATGTCACGGTAAGCCATTCCGCCGTTCACTTAGATGCAATAGTACCGCATCGCCAGCAATCCTCAGCACACACTGTAACGAGCAAAAGAGCCTGGGCGATCGCGGATAGCGAATTTTGGGATGCCAGAAGAGAGCTAAACGCTTCTTTTGCTCACGTCAGTGCTCAGAGAAGAATGGACTTTACGGTTTCTGTTTTGACAAGCACGCTACGTAAATGTGCACACGCCAGAAAAACAACCCGACACATTCAAAACCAAGCTTCACACGTTTATAATTGAACTCCAGTTTTGATAGATTATGCTCAAAACGATTGAGATCAAGTATAAAGAAATAAACATAGCAATCAATACCTTAAGCTTGTTATGTCTTCTTAAACAACAGGCGCCAAAAACAAACGTGGTTAGTGCTACTATTGTATGTAATAACAAAATAATCATAGGGATTATTATTTCATACTCAGCAAAATCTTTATGCAAAAAGATCCAGCCCGTGACGAACCAAATCGCGAAATTCAGTATTGATATAACCAACAAGATTGAGCTACCTTTATCATTCTTTTTAATTACAACGCCACTCAAAGCCTTCCCCCCTGGAAACATTAAAAAAACAGGAAATAATGATATTGACCTGTCTTCAAAACAGTGATAGCAGGTATGACTCTGCCCCACCTCGCTACATCATCGAAGACATGAATAGTTTAATCGTATTAGGAGTCTAATATCACCTAAAAAGTTCAACAATATATAAACTTTGGCTGGATGGTGACGGTATTATGCAGGGTTGAACATGAGGTGGGTGCATTCTTATGGTGGTAGCCTCTCGGCCACCACCCGTTCAACATTAGGACTCCGGCATAGCGGAAGAATGATGCGATGAAATTTTCCACTCGTCACCGGTCCAGGCGTAAGTGAAAGTATAGCGGGCTGAAACTTTTGAATTATCGGCAAAAGTAAATGTATAAGTTCCGGTATCAATGGCTTTATTGCAGCCAATACGAATAGTACGACTGTCAATGTGTCCTACGGGATTCTTTTCCAGGAAATGTTTAAAGTAATCCTCACGTTCTGCGTCTGTCAGGCGTACCTGGTTTGAGACTGTTGGTAATAATACGGCATCGGAAAGGTAGTTTTCAGCCACTTTCTGCGGATCACCGGTCTTTAGCGAAGCATTCCAGCGATCAAATAGCGCCTCTATTGCGGCATTGTCTGTCTTTACACAAGTTGCTGTAGAGGTAGCTGCACCTGCAGTTCCAGAAATTAACATTAACGAACCAATAATACCGATCATCTTTTTCATATGTTTCCTTTATTAAAATATAGGTCCTGAAATGAAAAAGTAGCAAGCATATAGACTGAAAACAATAACACACAGTTATCGTTACTTTATTTTACACTTAATGATAACAGTTGAATTAAACGCAAAAATGTGCACCCCAAACTGCTGTTCGCTGTCTTCTTAAAATGATTTATAGCACAGATATCCAACTGCACTCAGCGAACAGAAATTTCTCAACCAAGGCAATAACCCCCTAAAATAATGGGTTATATGTTTAGTTCCCACTTTACTCTCAAAAAAAACACTATAAATATTAATAATTATTAAACGAACCAGCATTATGACATTGACTGTACATCAACAAAGTGAATAATTCTCTCAGGTATACGCTGTAGGATTCCACACCGTGTATTTCCCCTTAGACAACCTCGTTTATTTTAAGGAAGAAAATGAAAGGTTTATCACTTTTTTCGGTTGGGTTTATTTTTTTACTGGCAGGATGTTCAATGATGACAACAGAAGAAGAACGATTAAAAAACTGTGAGGCAAAAGGTATAAGTAAAGATACCTGCTACCTGGTTGAGAAAGCCGACAGACGGCAGGAAAAAGACCAGAATGATACCCGTTTTCACGAGCAAAACTTGCGAGTCATTAAGCAAATGGGATTAAAGGGTCTTGGGCTTCCGGACTAAAAAACAATACTCAGTTGAGACTCATTTACGCTGATCTTTGTTTATCATAGTTGCGCGCTTTGCGCACAGTATTAATTATCAAATATATTGTGACCACACGAGAACGGGAGGATATATGCAATAATTAGCTATCTTCAGCACAGTGGACTGTATCATTAAGTGTGAGTTATTTGCTATCTCACACTGTACACCCAGCGGGTGCCCAGGTCGTTAATAAGTTCGTACTTGAACGGTCGCGTTCCCTTTCCTGGTTCAACAGGAATGTTAACACTCGACGCCGGTGCCACCATTACGCCTCCGAGGCCAGACCTCATAAAACTCATATTTGTCAAAGTCATATGCCACGGCGTGGGATTTGTGACTAACATTCGTTCTCCATTTTGGGTTGACTGTAAAATAAAGCGAAGTTTATTACCATCTTGCTCTACCGGATCATCTACCCCTTCCGGACGAATAAAGACTTTCATCCTCAGACGCAGTGGCAACACTACTTGCCTGACCCCAGATACAGCAGCGGTATTAGGTGGGATTTGGTAAATATTCAGCCAGAATAGTGACTCTTTATCTTTCGATAAAGTTCCTGTAGACGTCAGCATAAGTTGCACCACACGAACTTCACCTGGTTTCATACTAAATACCGGAGGAACAGCAATAAGCGGCGTGGTCGTTTTTTCAGGCGGCGTGAGGGGATCGCCATTATCACTCCAGATTTGGACCATCGTGGGCTGTTCCTCTGAATTAGAGAGCGTGAGCGATGCCGAAAGTTCGCCCTGATGAATAATTACCCTGGTTCCCTCAACGTTAACCACCGCCCGAGCAACGGGCAGAAACGTAAACATAATCAACAAGGCGGGTAAAAACTTCATTTCTTTCCCTCTATTGAAAGCTGACCATAATCTGCAATTGCGCATTCACCGTACCTGGCGTAACTGGTTGCTGGCCCAGAGCTTCAAGCGACGCAGTAAAACTTCCCGTGTAGATGTCCGTATTGCCACTCGACACAAGGGTCGTTAAATCTCTGAATGCATACCATCCCCGAGGGTTGCCCGTGCCATAAGAGGTGAGGTCCGGCAACAGATTTAACGCGCTGCCGCTGCCCATATAAATACGAATCCCCACTCCGGAGGCCTCACCTGCACCAGCACCATAATGGTTATCCAGCAGCCAGGTTAATCCTCCTCCGGAGGTGATCAACCCTAGCGACCTGGCCGCGGCTACCGCGCCAGGCTGATTCACTAAAAATCCCATTGCGACGTTTGCCGCGCTGGTTGTTGACTGACTGGTACTGGACAACGCGCCGGTTTCGCATTCAATGGTGACGTTAAATCCCGCCTGACTGGATCCCCCCTGGCTCAACTGCGCTGCCGTAATGGTGGGGAGAGCCACCACATTAGGGAAATCACTCACCCGACAGGTCGCGCCGCGAACAAACGTCACACCGGTGCTATACAGGCTCCACGCTCCCGGCCAAGCGTTGTACCAACCATTGTAGTTTGAGGCGGAGTCGGCCCCCTCCGTGACGTTGGCGCTCAGCCCAGGGCCTTTAAAAGCAGTGTAACCATGAGGTTGCGAATACATATAGGTGTATCGATTGGAGGCGTTACTGAAATAAGTTGTGCTGTCGATACGAAAAATTTCCATCATGACGTCACTAAACGCACTGGCTGGTATATAAATATAGGTGCCGTCGGAGAACCAGTCTTCTTCAGAAAGCTTCCTTCCTTGCCAGAAACGCGAAAAGTAAGCCCCTGTTTTCAGGTTAGTGAGCCGGACGGCAACGTTACGCACATAGCTATAGTAAGCCCCCTCCACTTCGCTCGCTGCATACATTCCTGTCCAGGTATTGTCTCCGTTCGTGGCATACATTTCATATAAACTATCGGCATCGGCCACGTTACAGCGAAACAAGATCTGATTTGCAGTATAGGCCGTTGTTGCCCCCTGGTTCAGAAAGCTAATAGATGAACTGGCGAGCAATGTGCCTGAAGGCTGAAATGTTCCGCTGCTCAAGCTGATAACTCCGGGAATACCAATATTTCTGCCGTTGCATGTATCACAGGCCCCGGTCCAGCTTGTCGCCGTATATCCGGCGTTTATCGCGGCCTGAGAAAGCGTGCTGTTACTCGTGACGCGGCTACATACTGCCCAGGACATCTGGCACATTAGCAATAGCGCCAGCACTCCTGAAATCTTTAAAATACCCATGCTCATCTGTCTCCCCGTGGAACACAGGGTTGATTTAAATGGATAAAGCGCTCGCCGGAACGTGAAGGTAAGACGTAATGCACCTCACACTGTTCATTCATAGATTCTCCCCATTTAACGACCAGAATCCCGCTCTGCTCATCAATTCGCGCATAAATCTGCCCTCCCTGGCCAACCATTCCCTTGCTATCTCCGCTGACATCAACCACATCAGCCCCCATTGGGGGATACTCCCCCTTTGGTAAATGGGTGGTGATTAAAACTGCTTGCCCTCGCAGCGTGGCAAACGTAACTTTCGCCACCGCGCCAGCGTAAGGGACGACTTTTTCACTGCCTCCCAACAATTCTGTGTCTTCATCCATCTGGCTAGAGTCTAGCGTTATGGTGTTATACTGATAGGGCGTCAAGGACGGGAGAATCGCGTAGCCAAACCGATTGATTTGCGCTCCCTGTCCATTGCGGATTTTCGCCCCCCTCGCACCTGGCGCATTTATGAGTGCGAAGGTATCGCTCGCATAAGGCCCTGCCGTGACTCCCCCCTGATGCAGAAGCAATGTACCGGAAGTACCAACACCATATTGTCGGTAACCTTCCCCGGTACTGGCTGACGCGCGTAGTGAACCCAGCGACGTATTTTGCTGAAGACTGCCTCCAGCAGTCGTGGCAGTATGGCTGTTTTGATAATTTTCCAGTCCCGTATATCCTGACCAGCTTAGCGGATTGTCGTCACCTGTCGTCCCCGCAATATTGAGTATTCCGGAACGGGAATCACCGGTGCGTGTCATGTCCAGCGAGGCGATGGCTTTTGTTTTACCAAAATCAAACGGGATCGAGACCCCAAACGAGAAGAGCGTCTCAGTGACACGCTGTTCTCCTGTCGTATCAAAGTCTGCATCTTTAACGCTATTGAAAAAACGCCCCCTGTCCATGACAGTACGCTGACGTGCAACATTGAGATTGTACCCAATACTTTTCCAGCTATTGCTGTATCCCAGCTGTAGTTGCGTTACCCGCGATGAATCATGGTAGTAATCGCTGGTACTGGCAGTGAAGTTAAGCATACCCCAGCTATTCATCGATTGATTAACCGAAGCAGAAAAACGATTCTTCTGATTTAAACTGTCAGACCAGTACTCCACGCTGTTCTGGTATTGACGACGTTGGCCGAGTACATCCTGCAGGTCACGAAAGCCGTCCGTGGAGTAGCGCCAGGCCGCCAGGACAATACTGGTTCCGGTATTAAAGTTTCGGCTGTAGCTTAACTCACTGCGCCATCCTGTTTCGCTTTGATCGATTATTTCTGCGCGAGACCAGGTGGCATTTAATCCGAATGCCCCCACCCGGGTGCTAACAACCGTTCCGATAAGGCCAGCAAAATAATCATCCGCGACACGCACGCCACTGTTCAAAGTAAGCGTATTACTTATCCCGCGCTGTATAACACCTTCAACAAACTGATTATCAACGGAGGAGAAATCCCTGACTTTCCCGGCAGCAAGTTCATACTGCCAATTGCCGGGGCGCATGGAGTCAGGGACGGAGGTATAAGGGACGGTAAAGGATGAAACCCGCCCCGTAGCTTCATTGACCGTGACACTAAGATCGCCCTGGTCGCGCGTGTTATACAAGTCACGGATCACAAACGCACCGGGCGGTACGTCTGTCTCATAAATAATTTGTCCTAGCTGCCGTATTACAACATGTGCCGAGGTTGCCGCAACCCCGCGTACTTCGGGCGCAAAGCCCCTCCTGCTCTGGGGCCACATTCGCGTATCCGTCGCTAATTTAATCCCGTTAAAAGATAAACTGCCAAACAGACTGTTACTGGTATAGCTTTCTCCAATTGCCAGCACGCTATCGATCCCGGGAAGAGGACGCTCAATCCAGGAGCGTACTGAATTGTATTTATATTCACTGCCAGCTACATCGCTTTCGTAATACCGTAAATTACCCTGATGACGTACCTGCCAAAGACCCAGGTTTGTCCCTGCGTTTACGGCACTCCAGAGATAGTTATAGCTAAAGTCATTACGAGTATCATCAGTTCGGGTAAAGTTAGTGTTATGACGTAAATACATTACCGGTACGCCGCTGACCCATTCAGACACGGGAATATAACCACGCGGCATATGCACTAGAGCCTGTTGTGGTACACGAAGATCGAGACGCAGAGTCGTCATATCCAGCGCTTCAGTGACGGCTTGGCCTGTTTCCGAAAGCAATAAACAATCAGGATATTTACGTTCTTTTCGTGACTGAACGCGAATAGCCGTTTTTTGCATAAGATCCGGGGACAGGCAAGCTGAAATCTCGCCGCTTTCCTCCGCATGGAACATGATGGTTTGGCCCGTTGCAACAAGCTGACCATTAACGAAGACATCCAGTACATGTTTTCCCGGCTCGGCAGCGGGTTGCGTCTGGTTAAACCTGGCCAAATCCTGCCCGTATGATGCTCCTTTTAATAATTCCGGGTCGAAGTAGTAGTCCTTTGCCAGTGAAAGCGGAACATAACTTCCAGTACCCAGAATTAACAAGAAAGCGGCCTTTTTAAGAGGGCAAACGGACCGTCTATAACGGTATGTCACCACTGATGCCAGCTCCCTGATCGTTGATAACGGTCAGCGAAATCGTGTTATTCCCCGAATTCGCGGCGCGAGTAAACCAAAAAGTGCGGCTACCATACGGTGTTACCATATCTCCAGCGGTCAGCTTCAAGCCACTGGCTCCGTTTAGCTGTATGCGCGTTAAATTGAGATAGAAAGGTAAAGTATTGGTAAGTGTCACACCGATGCGATTACCCTCTCTCGCAGTAGAGGCTTTAATAGTTGAAATGACATTCGCGGGAGGACTACCTATCCGTGAAGGACGATAAAATAATTTTACCCTGTTACGTAAAACCACCAACATTTTATTTCTGCCCTCAGCGGCAGAACCACCGGCATTAGACGGTGGGATTTGCTGGAAATTAAAGTAAAAAACGGATTCACGGTCTTCGGGTAGACGACGCAAAGCGGTGTGAGAGACGCGCACAACCTGCCCGGCCCGGGCCTGGATACGAAATGAGGCAGGAGTTGCGACAAAGGGGACATTTGTTTTACTTTCCGGGCCATCGTTGATGTTTCCAGCGTCAAACCAGGTTTGTACTACAAAAGGGATATTTCCATTGTTTGCCAGATTGACATCAACGGAGCGTACATCACTACGATAAATAATACGTGTTCCGGTCATGGTCACATTGGCCCAGCTGGACACACTCACCATTAACGCAAGGAGAGCGAGAGTAAGGCAACGCAGAAAATACGATGGCTTTGATGCAATCATACTCATACCCTGTTCTGACAAGAGGAAAATAGTTTTCTGGGTACGATGATTATAAGTCAGTGTTGAAAAAACTGCCGCACAATCAAACTTAGCTTGCTCCCTGTTCAGGGGTATTGATCGTCAAGGAGAAAGGGCCCTCAATCAGGCCCCTGTAATTTACTGGTAAGAAATTGCGTACTGCATCGTTGACATTACGCTGCCGGGTACTGCGGCCCCTGTTGCAAAATACTGCGCAGTATAAGTTGAGTTCGTGCTGGTTTGTCCCGATGCAAGAACCAAATCCCGGTTTCCAGTGAAACCGTTCGTAAAATCAATCTCTATGCCTTTAGTATCAAGAATTTGCAATTCAACATTCTGGGCAGTCCCCGTATTACCTAAATTACCTGCTTTGGTTACCTGATTACCGACAAAGACAGTTGAGAAACTCATTCCGTCATCGCTTGCGGTACACCCCGTAACGCCAATATCAAAAGTCGTCGCGCCCGCAACCTTTCCAGCTTCATTAAGCTGAGCGGTACCTACAGTCGGCAACAAAACAACCGGTGATGCATCATTCCCGTTTACTGATATCGAACAGGTTTGAGCCGCCACTTCGCCCTGAAATGTAATAGTGTTACCCGAAGCAAAAGCTAAACCAGGAAGCAGCAAAGTGGCACATGCCAATGTGTATCGTTTCAACATCATTTTATTACCTTCTCTGTCAGAATTAAACAATATAAACTGAATAAACAGTTAATCGCTCACGAGTAGATACGTTGATGATGGATGAACAACATCCTGTGCCACGTCATTGTGAGTATTTAAAAGGTTAATTTCCCATCTAAGTATTACTCGTTAAGAAAAATCTTAGCAGTACTTTTATGCAGAAGAGTGCTTTTATTGTATAAATTAAAAAAGTACTGTAAACGCCTATATCACAAACAAATCACCAACAATAAAGAAACAACAAACAACATTTTTTGTCACCTTCCAATAATATCCTTGACGGATGCAAGCATCTATTATTGATGATACACCCTGATTTCAACGCATTACATTGTTCCTGTTTAATGTTTTACAACTGATATTCTCTTCAGAAAAACCGCATAATATTGACCGGGCGCTATATCGGCGAAAGGAAAGGTAAACTCGCCAGATAGCTGCTGTTTTATATAAAGTTACCGCACGGTAAATAAATTTAACCCACCCGGTCAGTGCGGTTCTGAGGATGATGCTCGCATCGATCGTTATGTTCATGGCCAGGATTATACACATGCTATTGATATACCTGACCATGAAGTGAAGTTAATATTAACCAGATTAAACTACCATTCCGTAGTAAATTATAAGCACAGCTTTAATTTAACCAGACAATAGATGCATTCACTATTGTGGCAAAGACAAGCCATAAAGCATAGGGGACGAAAAGCCAAGAGGCTAATTTATCATATTTTTTGGCAAGGATAATAAACAGGAGAACTGAAACCAAAGCCATCGTGATAATAATCAGCGCAATCCCTGGTTGATGTGCTAGGAAAAATACAGGAGACCACATCCAGTTCAACAACATCTGCATTCCCCATAACAACATGGGGAAACTCGTTCTGGCGCGCAGCCAGACTCGCCAACCAGCCATCGCAATCATGAAATAAAGTACGGTCCATACGGGAGCGAATACAGCATTAGGCGGGTTAAATGAGGGTTTAACAAGGCTGGCGTACCACGCATCCGGACCAGTTAAAACACCCAATACCCAACCAATTCCCATCACACTAACAACAAAACAGATCCGTACGAAACTTTCTGTCGAACGCTCATTCTTGTTCTTTTCTGTCATAATCACACTTTCATCCTATTGTAGTAATTTAAATTTATTTCTCGTTTTTTTTCGTCAGTCGAACATATCTCTGGTATCAGGTGCTCCGTACGCGTATAACGCCCCCCATTATAGAATGAGGTGGCCAATAACACGAGTGAGTATAATCTACGCCCTGTAATTAAGTCTCAGTTGGCAACTATCCCAGCACACTTCGTCCGGCCTGTATCTTCCCGCCGTCAACCAGACCAGGAGATCACACCACGGGAGGTATGCTATTTTATCCCTGTCTCTGTATCCACCTTTCCCAGCCAGTCGAAGGGTTTGGGGTTTTAAGAAGCAGCCAATTTATATGCTCCCAGTGTAGGTCAGCCCAAATAATGGCTTAAAGTTTCTGCATGATCGATGGTGATTCACAGGGCTGAATAGCCTCGTCATCCAGCCAGACAGACATGAAGTCACGGTTGATAAGGGCTTTGCTGTAGGTGGGCCACTTGGTTACTCTGAACTTCTGCTTTGCTACGGGATTGCTTACGTAATAAGGGTATGCGGGATCTGATCTTACTACTCGGCAAAAGTTCGATTTATCCAACATATCTTCGCCCGTAACGTGGTTGCCTGATCGAGGAAGCCCACTCTCTCTCGCGAGCTCGCGCTGGACGCGCTGATGATGGCCGTCTGGCGTCGAAAACCAGATGGCGAGGTTAATCGCACATTGCGATCAGGGCAGCCAGTACGGCAGTGACGACTGGCTGCGCTTCTGCCGGGCCAATAACCTGGCGCAGAGCATGAGCAGGCGTGGCAACTGCCAGGATAATGCGGTGGCCGAATCGTTCTTCAGTTCACTGAAGAAATAACGCATCAGGAAAAGAATATACAAAACCCGGGTTCTGGCCCGGGTGGATATCTTCGATTACATTGAAGTGTTCTTCAACCGGGTCGGCGCCACAGTCACCCGGCAGCGTCAGTCCGGAGGCCTTCGAACAAGCCTCGTCGTGAGGACAGAATTTATCTACGGGCGTGGGGTCAGTCCAGTAATGAATAAAATTATAAAATATTGAACCATGTCACATAATTTGTAAGTTTGTAATTATGTAAAGCTCGCAACCAGACACTAAATTGACATTGAGTGGTTTTTTCGTTAAGAATCAAAATTGATTTGGAGTAAAATATGAGCTTCACACGCAATATCTTTACCTCCAGCGCCACTATTATTTTTTCTTTTTTTTTAATTCCAGCCCATGCAGTAAGTGGCCTGACAGGTGCGGGCGGTACATTCCCTGCCCCCATTTATGAGAAATGGGCAGCTGAATATCGAATAATAAGCGGCAAAAGAGTAAATTACCAGGGAATTGGTTCTTCTGGGGGCATCAGGCAAATAAAAGCCAGAACAATTGACTTTGCAGGTACAGATATTCCACTGAAAGATGAAGAGCTTGACAAGCTCCAGCTCTTCCAGTTTCCCGCAGTTATCGGTGGTGTTGTTGTGGCCGTTAATATTCCTGGTATCTCTTCTGGAGACCTGATTCTTGATGGAGCTGTGTTGGGTGATATTTATCTTGGCAACATAAGACGCTGGAATGATAAAGCTATCACAAGGTTGAACCCTGGCCTTAATTTGCCAGACATTCCTATTGCAGTTATTCGCCGGGCTGATGGTTCAGGTACGACATATATATTTACTCGTTATCTGTCAAAAGTTAACCCTGAATGGAATAGAAAGATTGGAGCCGGAGCAAACGTTAACTGGCCAACCGGAATGGGAGGTAAGGGAAACAGTGGCGTTGCTGTATTTGTTCAGCGTGTTCGTGGCGCCATCGGCTTTGTCGAATATAGTTACGCAAAACCTGACAATATGTCTTATACTAGAATGATAAATGCTGATGGTAAAACTGTCAATCCAAGTCAATCGTCTTTTAGTGCTGCAGGGAAAGGAGCGAACTGGGGAAAACAATTAGCTCTGGATCTGACAAATCAAAAAGGTGAAAACGCGTGGCCAATAACTGCTATAACATTTATATTAATCCATAAGCAGCAAATAAATGCAGCCAGAGGAAGCGGAGTCCTTAATTTTTTTGACTGGTCATTTCATAACGGACATTGGCTGGCCCAAGACCTAGATTATGCGATGCTACCTGATTCGGTTATCAATAACATACGGAATTCATGGAGGGATAACATTACAGACGGTCGCGGGCAGCCTCTTCTTGATAAATCTAATTGATGGATAATTAGTAAATTAATACAGTGTGAAATACCTGAATACTGCTCTGATTTACGCACCCGATAATCGAAAAAATAGACGAATATAACAACCGAACTTAACTACGTTACGAATACACTGAGAGTCAGGCTATACGGGATATAGGTTTTAGACCTGGCGTTATTGATGCTCGTGAATGACAGGCGGAAATAGGATATCCGACACTAATCGAGATGCTTAACAGACTGGGTATGAGAACACTCTCTGCTGGAAAATGGGCAGTGATGCGCAAAGATAAATTTGACGTTGCTTCATTAACTTAGTTGTTTAACTGTGAAGTATGGTGGTTGACATACCTCTCGGCGCACCTGTTGCCCTTAAGCTGAGAACACACCAATATGACAGATGTTTATATCTGGAAAGAAAACCGGATACTCACTTTCGGTAGCTTTCGTCGACTGAGACCAGCGAGAGTCAAAAAGTCAAAAATAATCATAACGTACAATAATGTTTGATATCCAGGCTAAACCCTTAGTGAAAAAAATTATGGATCGTGACGGTTACAGCGAAACACTCCTCCACACTGATAGAACATATGAATAAATGGTATCTACGGCCATTAAAAAAAACTGGCTGAGGAAGAAATCATTGCTTAACGTGAGTTTTCGTTCCTTTGCCCCTCAAATCCACGATACTACATAATTTTTACGAGGTACATTGGCTGTGCAGTTTTTAACGCTGGGGAAAGAACTCACTGAGTGATAGCCTTATATCAAGCCGGGCGAGGAGTCCGGCTTGTGTATACTCAGAAAGAGTACTTCAGACCGACTGTTGTCATAAAGCTATAGCTTTCAATACCACCGCTGTTCTCCGCGCTATTTTTTTCGCCTGAGCCATAATCATGAGCTGACAAACTTCCTTTTTTGTTGGTTGCTCGGTTCCATGCCCCTTCCAGATAAATTTTTGCGTCAGGCGTTAAGTAATAACCTGCATTACCAACAAGAGAGTAAAACTTCTGGTTCTTGATATTTGTTCTGAAAGTTGTATCTCCGAGGTAGTGCTCATCGTTATCAGTTGCGCGCACCCATCCACTGTATTTGAAGCTACCGCCGAACTCGAAACGCTCATAACGGTAACTACCTACAATGCCGATGTATGGCATTTTAAAATGTTGTTTGTAACCGATAACCGTCGTTCCGGCCGGGAAAGTCCCAGCGTCAGACAGGCCTGTATCTTCATCGGTGTAATTGAAGGACCCTCCAGTGGCTTTGAAGCTATAGCGGCTTTCCTGATAACCGGCCATCATACCAAAACGATGGGTAGGTTCGTTTAACAACCATCCTTTAACGTTCAAATCAAATTCATTTGCGTAATTTAAACGTGTATTAGGATGTCTGCTCTGGTCTGTCCATGATTTTTTACTCTCATCCATCCAGTCAGTATCGTCCATATAACCACCACGGCTAGCAATAGTTGTCCAGCCAGAGGCACCTATCGATAGCCAGGGAATTAAATCCCAGTCAAGAGAACCTTTAATGATTGCAGCATTATTGTATTTCCAGTTGAGCTGGCTGTTCTTATGTCCACCTGAATCTGGGTCGTATACACGCTCCTTGGTCTTACCGCTTAAGCTACCTAAGGCAAGGTCTCCGCTAAAACGTCCCGGCTGTGAAATATCGTTACTAACGTCCGCAATAGCAGAATAAGAAGCTGATATGACAATGGCTAGCCCCAGAACTAAAATTCTCATAAATATATCCTTATAAATTTAACGAATGAGGTGGATGTATGTTCCTACAAACTGATGCAGTCAATAAGTAATCAATGATGCACAGCGATGACCCAGCTTAACAAAGCGCAAACATACACGATGAAAGCTCAACATACCATAAACAATTGGTTAAAAAAACACGAGCACTTTACAACCACAGATATGTAATTTAGTGTGACTTCTGGAAATGGTTTTGGTGGTAAATATTTTTAATGACAATTTTTATAAACACATATCAAATATTAACGATTCGTGGGGGGGGGGATGGCAAACTATATTCTAAAAATAAATTTTCCCTGGTTTTTATTTTTAATCATAACCCTGTTTTTTTTGCTGAATAATATTTAATTTTTCGTGCTTTCTATGCAGTTTTACATGTGAGTTTTTAAGGACAATTAGTATAGAATCGCTTTTATTTATTTCTCGCAGATTAAGTATTTTTAGGTCAATCGTACAAAAAAAACGTTAGGGAACTTATAGTCTAAAATATCGCCACTTCGAGACGGATTTTTATCAAAATCAATTGTGATGCTGTGTAGCATTGCTATTCACATCACTGGACTTCTACTCATTCAATAATTGATAGGCCTGAATTATCAATAAAAGGAATCGTTATGACGCAAAGTCATTTTCATGATTTGCTCAGTAAACTTGAGCAACCACTTGGCGATGCAGCACTATCCTGGGTAGCTGCACAAAATCACAAAACTATAGCGCAATTTACCCAGAGCAGGCGTTTTCAACAGATGCAACAGCTCATCCTGACATCTTTAAACGATCAGGCGAACATTCCCTGGGGTACCCATTATCACAATACTGTTTATAATTTCTGGCAGGATGACCATCATCCTCGCGGCATCTGGCGACGAACCCATGAAACATCGTATCTGAGCACAGAGCCAGAATGGGAAACCGTGCTTGATATAGATCGTCTGAATAAAGATGAAGGCGCAAACTGGAGTTTCAGTGGGGCTGATCTGCTTTATCCTGATTTCACGCGGGCGTTAGTATTTTTATCTGGCGGTGGCGATGCCTGCGAGATCCGAGAGTTCGATCTGCTCAGCAAGACCTTTATCAGGGACGGTTTCTTTCTTCCGGAGAGTAAAAGTTCAGTTGCCTGGCTTGATGTAAACACTTTACTACTGGCTCTGGATGCGGGGGGAAATACGCTGACCACATCAGGTTATCCGCGGTGTGTTCGTCGATGGACGCGTGGCACTTCAGCCCGGGATGCCGCTCTGATTTATGCTGGCGAAACTACTGATATGATGGTTTCGAGCTGGCATGATCATACGCCGGGTTTTGAAAAAACACTGGTGCATTGCAGTCAGGATTTTTATCGCAGTCGCACGTACCAGCTCACTCTACAGGGCAGACTGGAATTCATCGATATCCCGGAGGATGCATCCTGCGATTTTTTTAATGAATGGCTGCTTATCACACTCACCAGCACCTGGAAAATAGCGGATAAAACTTATCCGGCAGGGGCTTTGCTGGTGACAGATTTCATTGAATTTCAACAAGGCCAGCGCGACTTAACCGTCCTGTTCACGCCGGATTCACAGACTACATTACAGGGTTACAGTTCGACCCGTGATTATCTTCTATTGAACTTGATCCGGGATGTGGTTGGAATCGTTGACGTTTTAAAAATAGAGAAGGGGCAGTGGACCTGCGTCCAGACGCTGGCATTACCGGACTTTACGACGATTTCTGCTTCAGGTATTGATATGGAGAGCAACCGTTATCAACTCGTGAGTTATGGTTTTTTGCAGCCCTATTGCCTGAGTTATGGCGATCTGGACAACAAAACGCTCCGTGTGGCGAAGCAAGCCCCAGAATGTTTTGATAAAACTGATTTTCAGGTTACTCAGCATTTTACCAAATCGCTTGATGGTACCCGTATTCCCTATTTTCAGATAGCCACTAAAGAGCTTGCGCCCACTGGCCAGCATCCCACTCTGTTGAATGGTTACGGAGGTTTTGAAGTCTCTTTAACACCCGAATATATGGGCTCTAAAGGGGGCACATGGTTGCAAAAAGGGGGAGTTTACGTCGTGGCCAATATTCGCGGTGGTGGTGAATACGGCCCGGAGTGGCACCAGGCGGCACTAAAACAGTATCGATATCGCGCCTATGAAGATTTCGCGGCAGTGGCTAATGATCTGATTATACGTGGGGTGACCTGTGTAACCCGCCTGGCAGCACAGGGGGGGAGCAACGGAGGATTGTTGATTGGCAACATGCTGACAGACTATCCCACACAGTTTGGTGCGCTGGTATGTGAAGTTCCGCTTCTGGACATGACCAATTATCATCGCTGGCTGGCGGGCCCCTCATGGATTGCTGAATATGGAGATCCGTATGTTGTCGAAGAAAGACAATGGCTGCAAAGATATTCACCCTTCGACAAAGTTTCTCCCGTTGAATGCTATCCACCAGTGCTGTTTACCACAGGGACTCAGGACGACCGTGTCAGTCCGGCACATGCGCGGGAAATGGTGGCCCTAATGCAGCAGCAGGGCCATAGCAATGTCTGGCTGTATGAAGAAACTGAGGCTGGCCACGGTAGCGCGCCAGAGAATAGTCAGGTCGCATTTTACCATGCGATGATCGAAGAGTTCCTTTGGCAAATACTGACTGAACGGTAAAACCAGTATGCCTCCGATAATAGTCATGATCCGGATCAACAAGTAAGGCTTCCAATGGGGGCCTTTACTCCTTTCATAACAACTTCTTGAAACCGTGTTTGTCCTTTTATTTGAAGGCGAGGCGGCATTGCTGCCGTTTCTCAAATACCCCAGATGGACTGCCCACCCTGCCCTATAGTTGGACATAGATAAATTCAGTCCTCATGGTGTGGCCTTATCAAAGGTCTCCGGACTGACACCGCTGAGATGACTGTGGAGCCGGGACCGGTTAGAGATGAATCGGCAGCATAACAAAACGGGAATGACGTTCTACGAGGGTGATGATATAGGAGTTTTTCGAGCCCTGAATCAAGTCATCTTCCCACTGACCTGGAATGGCTCTGTCAGCGTCTCCAGGTGGCCTTTCGCTGATTGGTATCGTGTGTGGGATTGACCCTAATCCTTTCCCTTTAAGCGATGACATTCTGGAACCGTATTGAGCGGGAGCCAAATCCAAACTTTATTATCAGGCCCATTACGCTTGTTCATCACGCGCTGATGGCATCACCCGGGCTCATTGAGAGGCTGGATGCGCCAAAAAATTTCGACGATCTGCGCCAGCGCTATCCTTTCAGTGGCCTGTTGAATCCTGAAACCGGCAAAGTATTCGAATATATGCTCGATGGCGTCGATACTTTTGTACCACGACATCTTGAATTTATGACTACCGACTCCCAGTCTGAGATTCAGGCTGCATTAGCCGGTAAAGCAGTGATCCAGTCGAGTAATCTGGCCTGCAGGGAAGATATCAAAGACGGCTGGCTGGTGAATGTTTTACCGGAACTAAAACTGGAAACCTGGCAGCTTTATCTTTACCGGCCCTATCAGACCCTTGTACCGCAACGCATCAGGACCGTTTTTCACATCCTTAAAGATATTTTACTCAGACATTTCAGTTAAAAGAGGCCCCGGATGCGGCTGGCGTTCTTAGCCGGAGGCGTTACTTTTAAAACGGAGAATTGAATTTTTGGGTACAGCTCTTTATTTGTGAAGCCGCCGTTCCGGAATGGACGCATCCGCGAAGCAAAGCCAGCCGTCCTGCCAGATTCCCTGAATACTGCTGACTTTTAATGTGCTCCGGATGGCGGTAACAGGCATATCAACTAAAGATTTCATCTATCCAGTCAGCAAATGCCCGCTGACGGGTATAGACAGCGTTTCTGTTTCCTGCACAAAGTGTAATACGTCTGTACGCCGGCTTTGTCCGCAAAAATAATGGATCGCCCGATGATGAGACAACTCTTCAGGTGACTAAGGAAGGCAGTAAAAATTTGGCCGCTGGCCGTAACCGGAACGCATCGGCACATTTACGCTGACGGATGAGGAAAACATAGTGATGATGGGTTTTGAATACTGCCTGAGCTATTACGATCTGCGAAGCGGTATTTTATCCTGAACGCCTCTTCACCGGGTGGCCCGGGTCTGTTTTCATCGTCCCCGGATAGCTTCGAAACAGTGCAATACCGTCAGGAATACGCCTCACCTGAACGCCCCCAAAATCCCGAATACGATGATAATGGTTAGATACGCCTTCGTGATGTCGTCCACACAGGTCAGGCACTTGCTCCAGCGACTGGGGGCCAGCGCGTCCATGACGAAGTTCATTGACCAGCTCAGGTTGGGCGCCGCCAGTCCGAACAACGGCAGACGTTCCATTGCAAGCCCTTCACGGCGCAGTCACTGCCAGATACAGCGGCCTGCACTCCAGTGTCAGTTCAGTGATGCGCCTGATAAATACGCATCAATCGCCGGACGCTGAGCTCTGTAGCCGCAGGTCGACAGAAACATACCTGTAAGCCCGCAGACACGACGTCGTGACACACCGGTCGCGTCATACATAAACCTAACGGCTTTATTGATATTCGTGTCACTCAATATTCCTTACCACCTGGGTTTTATTAAACGTATTATCTCTATATTGCTGGTCGCGAGTAGATACACACCCAAAAGTATGTATCTACATGCACTCAACCTGAGATAACTTTGAATAAAGGCGGTCAGAAATGTTTTTTGCGCCACCTGCGCGTCAGCACCTTTTCCGCCTCGACAATCAGGAACATCACAAAACCAATCAGGAAGGTAATGACCCAGTAGCGGAACGGCAGCGCTTCGGTGCCAAACAGCATCTGCATGAACGGCGCGTAAATAATAAGAAGTTGTAGCGCCAGCAGTACGCCGCTCACGATCCAAATCCCTTTATTCTCCAGCAGGCCTTTGCTCAGCGAGAAGCCATCGTTAACGCGGCAGTTAAGCATGTAGAACCACTGCGCGGTCACCAGGGTTTGCAACAGCACGGTGCGGATAAATTCCGCCGAGTAACCGCGCGGCTGTAGCCAGGCTTCCAGCACGAAGGCGCTGATGGCAATCATCAGGCCGACAAACACTACGCGCCAGATGGCATAGCCGTCCATCACATGCAAATTCGCCTTGCGCGGCGGCCGGTTCATGATGTCCTTCTCACCCGCTTCAAACGCCAGGCCAAACGACAGCGTTGCCGATGTTGCCATGTTCATCCACAGGATCAGGACCGGCGTCAGCGGGATGAGGTTCCCCGCCAGCAGCGCGATGATGATCAGCAGGGCCTGGGCGATGTTGCTGGGGATAACGAACAGGATGGTCTTTTTCAGATTATCGTAAACCCGACGCCCCTCGTGCACCGCACTGGCAATGGTGGCAAAGTTGTCATCCGTTAACACCATGTCCGCGGCTTCCTTGGTGACTTCAGTCCCCTTAATCCCCATGGCGATCCCCACATCCGCCCGCTTGAGCGCCGGGGCATCATTTACGCCATCCCCGGTCATGCCCACCACTTCCTGTTTACTTTGCAGGGCCTGCACGAGGCGGAATTTATCCTCCGGGCTGGTGCGGGCGAAAATATCGTACTGTTGCGCGGCGTCGCTCAGCTGACGATCGTCCATCGCCTCCAGCTCACGTCCGGTGATTGCGCTTGCGGCGTTACCAATCCCCAACATTTGCCCAATGCTCATCGCCGTTTGCGGGTGGTCGCCGGTGATCATTTTCACGCGAATTCCGGCCTGCAGGCAGTCGGCAATCGCGGTAATGGCCTCCGGACGCGGGGGATCCATCATCCCGGCGATACCGAGCAGAATAACGCCATCCTGCAGGTCAGGGTGATCCAGCTCACGCTGTCCCTCGCGGGCAGGTTTCCAGGCCGCAGCCACCATGCGCAGCCCCTCGCGAGCATACTCTTCAATCTTCCCTTCCCAGTATGGCTGATCGAACGGCTGCAGTCCGTCATTCGTCTGCTGGTACTGGCAGAGACGGAACAGGACGTCCGGCGCGCCGGTGAGTAAAATCACCTCTTCTTCGCCCAGACGGTACAGGGTGGACATGTATTTATACTGCGAATCAAACGGGATTTTACTGCGCATTTCGGTATCCAGCGCGGGAAGCGGAATTTTCGCCGCCAGCACCTTCAGCGCGCCTTCGGTCGGGCCGCCGGTTATTTTCCACAGTCCCTGCTCGTCTTTGATCAGCTGACTGTCGTTACAGAGGTCGATGGTCCGCAGGTAGCGTTCCAGCAGGGAACCCTGCGTCACGCTGACGGGCGTCGGATCATATACGGGGTGAATATTGCCGACCGGCTCGTAGCTTTCTCCCTCCACGCGATAGATCGTATCAGCGGTAATCACCGCCTTGACCGTCATTTCGTTCATGGTCAGGGTGCCGGTTTTATCCGAGCAGATGACCGTCATTGCGCCCAGGGTTTCCACCGTAGGCAACTTACGAATAATGGCCTTGCGGCGCGCCATGGCCTGTACGCCAAGCGAAAGGATAATGGAGATGATGGCGGGCAGACCTTCCGGCACGGCAGCAACGGCGAGGCTGATAAGCGACAGCACCAGTTCAGAAACGGGCATATCCCGGAACAGAAGGCTAAAAACAAACAGCGCCACCATCATCACCAGAATGGTAATGAAGATGGTTTTACCGAGCTTATCCATCTGCACCATCAGCGGCGTGCGGTGCTTTTCAATGTCGGACATCATCTGGTTGATGTGGCCCAGCTCGGTCTCGCCCCCGGTCGCCACCACCACGCCTTTACCGCCGCCGGAGCTGACGGTGGTCCCTGAATAGAGCAAATTGTAGCGATCGCCCAGAGGCAGTTCCCCGCTTAACGCATCGCTGTTTTTCTCAACAACGGTGGATTCACCGGTGAGGATGGCCTCCTCCACGCGCAGGTTATGCGCTTCAATCACGCGCAGGTCCGCAGGGATGCGATCCCCGGCGCGGATCACCACGATATCACCCGGTACCAGCGCCGTGGTGGGGATTGTTTCATGATTCCCCTGTCTTACCACCACGGCTTCGCTGGAAAGCATATTGCGAATACTCTGCAACGATTTTTCAGCATTACTCTCCTGAATATGGCCAATCAGCGCGTTGACGATCGCAACCCCAAGGATCACCAGCATGTCTACCCAGTGGCCCATAAAGAGCTTAAGCAACGCGGCCACCAGCAGAACGTAAATCAACACATCGTTAAAATGTGCCAGGAAGCGCAGCCAGGCAGGCTTGCCCTCTTTTTGCGGTAACGCATTCTCTCCATGCTGCTGAAGTCGGGCGGATGCCTCAGTGCCGCTAAGCCCTTCCAGAGTGGAGTGGATAGTCGACAGGGTTTCGTCAACGGTTTGTTGATAGTACGGACGGTCAGGTTTTCCTGTTTTCATCGTTCCTTCCTCAGGTTCCATTCAGAAATCACCTTGCTTTCATGCAATTAACGAATAACGAAAACAGGAACATGGGCGTAACGAACGATACTTGCCGCCTCTGAGCCTAACAAATGGGTTTGAATATTGGGGTTTCGGGAGCCGACAATAATCGCGCCGACGGCAAGTTCATCCGCCAGCTTAATCACCTCATCACGAACGTTCCCGCTCCGGACATGGAGGTGAACGCGCTCTTCCGGCAGATTCAATTTTTTGACCAGGCCAGAGAGTTTTTCCCTCGAATTATTAATCATATATTCATCCATCTTGCGCGCATCTGAAATAAAACCGCGCGTCAGCTCGGCTGAAAATTTTGGCATCACGTACAGCAAATGAACGTCACCCGATGCACTCTGCGCCAGAAAATGGGCATGCTGCAACGCTTTATCCGCCAGGCTTGTCTCGTAGACATCCACCGGAACGAGAATGTTTTTGTACATATCGAGCATCCTTTTTATTACTAAAATGATTGTGGGTAGAGAAAAAAACACATTACATGCAGGGGTTTACCCTTTATGGCCGTCATGAGAAAAACGATGAATGATATTAAACGTAGCACAGGAATTTCAGGTTTAGCGCGTCCCCACTGCTAATGGTTATTTAACATTTATCTTTTCGCCGACTATGCTCATAGTCAGCCGCCGCTTCCGGCTCATGGAGGAATGTATGTATGGTTTAAGCCTGATCCGCCTCGGTTTGTTTATCGCGCTTGCCATTATCGCCAGCACGGCAATTGGTTTATTTACCTATATGGTCGTCACTGTTCTGGCAGAATAGTGTCACTCCCTGCCCAGGTTATGGAATAAATAAAACAGTTATTTATCAGGGGAATACAGTGAATCGCTACCTCTCTCTTTTACCGTTCGTTTTGTTAATGCTCACGGCATGCGACCCGAAATCCGAGCAAGCCGCCCCCCTGCCCAGGATGGTAAAAGTGGCAGAGGTGACGGTTCCCGGTCACGCCCAGCAGCGCGTTTTTCCTGCCCGCATTGAATCGGGTGATGCCACAGACCTTTCCTTCAAGCGCGCGGGTCAAATTGAGGCGCTCGATATCCGTCAGGGCGCAGCCATCAAACAGGGCCAACAGCTTGCAAGATTGAACTCTCGTGAAGCCCAGCAGCGGGTTAACGACAGGCAGACGGCGGCGACGCTGGCTCAGAGGCAGTTCGATCGCTTCCAGACGCTGGCGGGCCGCCAGGCGATTTCGAAAGCCGAAATGGACGTGCAGCGTGCAAACCGCGATTCGGCGAATGCGGCGCTGCAGATTGCCCGAGAAGAGTTGAATCAGATGACGCTCGTCGCCCCCTTCAGCGGAACGGTGGCCAGCGTGCATGTCCGAAACCATCAGGTGGTGTCTGCGGGTCAGCCTGTTGTGACTTTAACCCGCACAGACCTGCTGGACGTGGTGTTTAGTATTCCTGAGAACCTGTTCAGGACCTTTGATATTCGTAACGCGCAGTATCGCCCCGTGGTGAGAATTAACGCCTTCCCGGATCGGGAGTTTACCGCCGTCTATAAAGAGCACTCGGGCAGCAGCGACAGCAACACCCTGACCTGGCAGGTGATCCTCACCATGCCGCGCCCGGATGATTTTCCCGCCGTGGGCGGCGTCAGCGGTACGGTGACCATCAATTTAACCAATCTCCCGGCAGGTGCGGGCGCTGAGGCACTGGTCGTCCCGGTGGAGGCGGTCTTTAACCCAAACAACAGCCCGCGTAATGAGCCGCACGTCTGGGTCGTCGCGGGAGAAGGCGACGCGCTCCATCTTGAAGACCGCAAGGTCAGCGTGGGGCAAGTCACCACTGAGGGCGTTGTCATTACGCACGGGCTCAAGGCGGGCGAGCGCGTGGTGGCTGCAGGCGTGGGTGAGCTTCATGCTAACCAGCCGGTGCGTATCTGGACGCGTGAACGGGGACTATAATGGATATCTCTCGCCAGTTTATTAATAACCCCGTTCGCGTCTGGCTAACGATCCTGCTGCTCGGCGTGGGGGGCATTTTCGCCCTGCTGAACATTGGCAGACTGGAAGATCCGGCCTTTACCATCAAAACGGCCGTGGTCATTACCCACTATCCTGGTGCCTCTGCTCAGCAGGTGGAAGAGGAGGTCACGCTGCCCCTCGAGAATGCCCTTCAGCAGCTGCCTTATCTGGACAATGTCAGCTCTATCTCATCAAACGGCTTGTCGCAAATCACCGTGAACATTGCCTCGCGCTATCATTCGAACGAACTGCCGCAGATCTGGGACGAACTGCGCCGTCGCGTGGGCGATGCCGCGCGCCAGTTCCCACCCGGCGTCGTGACGCCCTTTGTAAATGATGATTTTGGCGATGTCTTCGGCTTTTTCTTCGCGATTTCCGGGGATGAATTCAGCAATCCTGAACTGGTGAGGTATGCCGAGCAGCTGCGTCGTGAACTGATTCTGGTCCCCGGCGTCGGTAAAGTTGCCATCGGCGGGGCCATCAGCCAGCAGGTCAACATCGATATTTCCCTGACCAAAATGGCCGCGCGCGGCATCACGCTGAACCAGCTTTCCGCCCTGCTCGGCAGGCTGAACGTGGTTTCCAGCGCCGGAGAAATCACCTCGGGAACGGAATCCATTCGCCTGCATCCAACCGGTGAGTTTGAAAATCTGGATGAACTGGCCGATCTCATCATCACCCCTCCCGGCACCGGGGCAGCGACGCGTCTACGGGATATCGCCACGCTGTCGCGCGGGCTGAACGAATCGCCCGCCAGTATCTACCATGCTAACGGCAGAAAAGCCGTCACGATGGGCGTCTCGTTTATTCCCGGCGTGAACGTGATCGACGTGGGCCACGCGCTGGAGGCGAAGCTAAACCAGATGTCGGCGGAAAAACCGGCCGGGATACACATCGACCTGTTTTACGATCAGGCCGCCGAAGTGGGCCACTCTGTTAACGGGTTTATCATTAACTTCCTGATGGCACTGGCGATTGTTATCGGCGTGCTGCTGATCTTTATGGGCGTACGCAGCGGGATCATCATTGCGTTCTCCCTCGCGCTTAACGTGCTGGGTACGCTGCTGATCATGTATCTGTGGGGCATTGAGCTGCAGCGTATCTCGCTCGGGGCGCTGATCATCGCCCTCAGCATGCTGGTGGATAACGCCATCGTGATAGTTGAAGGGGTGCTGATTGCCCGGCAGCAGGGATCCCCGCTGCTGACCGCCGTGAACTACATCATCCGCCGCTCCGCCCTGCCGCTGCTGGGGGCGACGGTGATCGCCATTCTCGCGTTTGCCCCTATCGGGCTGTCGCAGGATTCCACCGGGGAATACTGTAAATCCCTGTTCCAGGTGCTGCTGATTTCCCTGATGCTGAGCTGGTTCTCTGCGCTTACCATCACGCCGGTGCTGATTAAGTGGTGGTTGTTTAAAAACGACGGCGCAGCTGTGAAACCCGACGAGTCAAATCCTTATGACAAACGCCTCTACCGACTTTATCAGCGTCTCCTGAACGCGCTGCTGTTCCGGAAAGCGCCGACACTCATCGTGATGGCTGCGCTGCTGGCAGCGTCAGTCTGGGGTTTTGGTGCCGTGCGGCAAAACTTCTTCCCCTCGTCTAATACGCCGATTTTCTTTGTCGACCTCTGGCTACCCTACGGCACCGATATCAAATGGACCGAGAAGATGACCGGCGATATCGAGAAAACCATCAACGGCCAGCCCGGCGTGGAAACCACCGTCTCAACCATTGGTCAGGGGAGCATGCGCTTTATTCTGACCTACAGCGGACAGCGGCAGTACAGCAACTACGCGCAGATCATGGTGCGTATGGATGACCAGCGCAGCATCTCCGCGCTGACGCGCCACGTGGACGAGTACATCGCGCGTAACTACCCGCAGGTCAACGCCAGCACGAAACTGGTGATGTTTGGGCCCTCCGGCGACAGCGCCATTGAAGTGCGCATTAAAGGCCCGGATCCTGACAGGCTGCGCCTGATTGCCAGCCAGGTAGACGACATCCTCACCCGCGACCCGGCCACGGGCAGCGTCAGGAACGACTGGCAAAACCGCAGCAAAGTGATCCGCCCACAGTACGTCGCCGCGCTGGGACGCGAGCTTGGCGTGGATAAGCAGGACGTCGACAACGCGCTGGAGATGAATTTCTCCGGCAGCCGGGCGGGGTTGTATCGGGAAGGCAGTGACCTGCTGCCCGTGGTGGTGAGGCCCCCGGAAAGCGAAAGGCTGGACGCCAGCCACCTGAACAACGTGCTGGTGTGGAGCCAGACGCGGCAGCAGTATATCCCGCTAAGTAACTTCGTCAGCCGCTTCTCGCTGGAGTGGGAAGATCCGCTCATCCTTCGACGCGACCGCTCGCGGGTACTGACGGTTCAGACGGACCCGGACCCGCTGAGCCAGCAAACCTCCGGCGATATTCTCGCCCGCGTGAAGCCGCAGGTGGATGCCCTTCCCCTGCCACACGGCTACAGCATCGAGTGGGGGGGCGACGCGGAAAACTCCAGCGAAGCGCAGCAGGGGCTATTCACTACGCTACCTCTCGGGTATCTGGTGATGTTTGTCATTACGGTGCTGATGTTCAGCTCGGTTAAAAATGCCGTCGCAATCTGGCTGACCGTACCGCTGGCGTTGATTGGCGTCACGCCGGGATTTTTAATTACCGGCATTCCCTTTGGCTTTATGGCGCTGATTGGCCTGCTGAGCCTGAGCGGCATGCTGATCCGCAACGGCATCGTGCTGGTGGAGGAGATTGAACAGCAGAAAACGCAAAAGGATCAGCACAGCGCGATCGTTTATGCCGCCACCTCGCGACTTCGCCCTATCCTGCTCACCGCGTTCACGACCGTACTTGGCCTGGCACCGCTGCTGCTGGATGTTTTCTTCCAGAGCATGGCCGTTGTGATTATGTTTGGACTGGGGTTTGCTACAATCCTGACGCTACTGGTACTCCCCGTGATCTATGCGTGTTTCCATCGTAAGGACGAAGCCAGACAACAATGAATGCGACAGGGCTGAACATTATCAAGACGCTGGGCTGTATGACGGCGGTCACCTTCTTCACCATCTACAATACCTGGGATCATTATGATTATGACTATCACTGGATCCTGGGGTTTTTAACCTTTATTTCGACCATCGCCACGCCGCTGTTTTTTGTGGTGTCGGGCTATCTCGACGGACAGTCCCGGCACGGCACTCGCTGGCAGCTGGGTAAAATTAAAAGTCTGGTGATTGTTTTTCTGTTCTGGATAACGATCTACTACCTGTGGGAGCCTTATCAGCGCGGGTATTTAATCCAGCCCTGGTTCGTGTTCGCCTTTGTCGTGATTTACACCTTCCACCCTGCGGTAGAATGGCTTAGCCAGCGGCGAGCGCTGTTCTGCGGCGCGATTGCTGCTCTGCTGCTTTTTTCCTACGGATACGATCTGCTCTCGGCGCTCTATCCTGAAACGCACGTCCTTTCCCTGTCACCGCAGTATCGGCTGTGGACATGGCTGCTGTTTTATCTGACAGGGCAACTCTTCTGCGACCCGAAAATCGCCGAGTGGATAAGCCGCAAAAATGTGGTCCGGGCGGCGGTTGTCGCCATCCCGTTTATCTATCTCTTCACCTGGTTTTACGAGCGCCACTTCTTTTTTGCCCTGTTTAAGGCCGACAGAAACGCCTTTATTCTCACCGGCTCGCAGATCTACATCCTGATTATTGCCCTGGTGGTTGCGGCGAACGGCGTGCGCTTTCGCCGCAACGCCGAATTCAAAGAGTCCGTTCTGGCCGCCATCAGCAAAACGATGACCGGCGTGTATATTGTGCACTACTCGGTGTTTCACCTGCTGACGGCGCTGATACCGGTGACCTCCCTCGGCATAAAACTCTCGCTGATTGTGCTCACGTTCGTCACCTCTGTTCTCTTCTCCATGCTGGTATTGTCTAACGCCGTGGCCAAAAAGGTGATCACCCTTTAAAAGCCTAAGCGCAGCCAGGCAAAGAGCACGTTGCCGTTATTGTAGGTACCTGGAATATAGGTGAACTGGACGGTAACACGCTTATACCCGGCCGAAAACAGCGGGAAGATGAACGGTAGCGGGACATAGTTCGCAAAATCATCTCGCGCCGTGATGCCCGCGGCGGCACCGAGCCCAAGGCGGAAATCTCTGGCATTATCCAGATACCAGCCCTTCTCCCAGCCATAGCCCATCGCGGGCTGCCATTCGTTGTGCGAGTCCTTGAACATCATCGCGAAAAGCGCGCTCCAGTTACCCTCTTCGTTATAGCGGGAAACGCCCAGCCCGCCTCCCCACGGCATTTCGTTGTAATTGTCGGTTTTTTCTTTGTCATACATAAAGCGAGCGTGCCAGCTCAGAAACGGCAGGTACAGATCGTAACGCTGAGGCTGCTCCCAGGTTTGCGAAATATCGTCCGTCAGCGCGTCCCACCAGCCGCTGATACGCTGTTCACCATAGACGTTGGGCTGAGCATGAAGTGGTACGACGAACAAAAAAAGGACAATCCAGATTGCCAAAAAGGTGCGTTGCATCGTTATTCCCTCAGCTTGAGTATCTCAGCAAATACTATAACCAAAAACTATTCAGCTGACCTGCACCAAAGCTTTCCTGCCCTATACAAAAAAATATAGTGGGATAACCTGTTGTCTATTATCTATTATCATTCCTGCCAGTGGAAATTCGTAACTGGAGTCAGAACTTGCAGATTTGCATGATGGATTATGGGCGGCTGTCGTCAGAGGGTAGAACACTAAAGCTGGATTGTTACGGGACTGGCTCGTTCGATGTTCTGTCAGGGATCGAGCGATATATTAACAATCCAAACTGCTCAGATATCGAAAAGGCCACTATCCCTCCTGGAACCTACTGGATTGTCGATCGACCAGCTGGAAGCCTGGTTAATCAAAGTTGCGTCACGCAACAGGGCACTATTGCCACGACTTAGATGTATTTCCACGCCACAGACGAAGTCCTGAACTCGTGGACGGAAGTACAGCCAAATTGTGAATCTGATATTTTCTAATGCATCACTTACCCAGCAGTGATATCAGGCTTACCTTCGCTGACAGCAAGGCACCAATAGCGGCCGGATACAACAAAATGTAAAGCTGCAAACGTCTCACCTTGTTGGTTGATGTGACGTCTTTAATGACTCTGGCCACGCTAAAAATGCACAAGAAGAATCCCACCGTAGCAACCAGAGCTGCCGCTAACATAAACCAGTACTGTACACCGGTCTGTCGTGACAGACTGGTGACGGCCCCCGCCATGACCAGGCACTGTATCAGTCCAAACGATAAAGCCCCCGAACTGCCCTCCACCACTTTGCCAAAATCTTTCAGAAAATCGTCCATCAACGTATCCCTTCTTCCGAAATCGAACAGTAATACTATACCGCTAAGCATCACGTTCAGCGAAGACACGAAGTCCCCTTTAATAAAGCCTACATAGCAGCTCCGGAGGTATGAGTCTTAAAGGGCTATAGCAAAATAGTTCTGTACAATTTGCAGGCAGATGTTCAATGGCGTAAGATTACCCCAAAGGTAAAGAGGAGGCTCTTATGAGAGAATCAGCTGTCGTTATGTTTTCTCGGCCTTTCGACGTTAATGTTTGCCATGACCATGAAGACAATGTGTGGGTGGCTCAGTGCGATGCTCTTGGTCTTGTTACAGAAGCAGCGACATACGAAGAACTGACCGAGCGAGTATGGGAAATAGCCCCAGAGCTTTATGTAATGAACGGCCTGGGTAGTAACCCTGCGCGTATCAGTTTGTCGTTTAATCAGGAACAATCTTACTCTGACAGGATTGCACTCTGAACGATGGGAACCGGACTATATCCTAAGCTCACGGAATTGTTGTCAGCGGCTGGCTGTTACTTTGAGAGACAGGGGAAAGGAAGCCATGAGATATGGTTCAGCCCAATAAGCAACCGTAACTTCAGCGTACCGTACACCATCGTTTCAAGACACACAGCAAACGGCATCCTGAAACAGGCCGGTCTGCCAAAGAACTTTTGAATCAAACCCACTAGCGGTATGAGTTCTGCCAGCAATAATTTCTGTTATCATGAGCTGCGACCAGTTTCAAAGTGGTCGTGTATTTATCAGTCTAGGATCGATACGAACATTACTCAGCTCGATTCAGGCATCATCTCAGTTCTTTTTGCCTCACTAAAAACGTGGCTTTGCCCATTAGGACGTTTCAACATAAGTGACTGTTTAATGGCTGATGGACAATGGTCGGCATCATGCATTCAAACCATATTTGGATGGTCCGGTTTCCACTTTCTTTCAGTCTCTTCCCCATGCGCATAATTCACCAATCAATCTGAAGAAACCATGCAGGCTTATGTCCCGATAATATGAGTGAATAACAGTAGATCTATCCGAATATGATCAAAGCGAAAGGGATTATGGAAAAACTGGATGTATAAGAGAAGTTGTTCTTAACAGATATGCACAGATATGCGGCCTTACGGCCACATCAGGCGGATATTTACTACAAAATCATGGGTAACACGATTATCCCCAACATCACGGTTGCAAAGATCACAGCCAAAACCTGTGTAACAACTGGTGCTTTTAGAAAAGCGCCAAAAACTTCTGCCATAAGTGCTCCTTTACTAAAAGGCGTAGGAACACCGCCGTACAATCGGTTGACGCGAAATTACCCTACGGGTAATATCTGTTCTGACTTTTATGTCACCAATTCTCAAGCGGTGCATAGTTTCGGGAACATGAGTTGTTGTTCTCGACGTTGAAAAAGAATCTGATTGCCCTCAGGTTCTTTTTTTTCGACTTAAAACAATATCAAGGACATCATTCATCGAGACTTTAGCGCTTAATCGATGAATGAGCAGAGTTTACCATTTCCCATTCAGCTGATGCATTGCCAAAACAATATAAAACAAGCACCCTCATCTTAAGATGTTGATAAATATAAATTTTATTTATGTTATTTTTATACAGCTTGCGAGTTTTAGTGTTAATTTCCTATAGGTTTGTCATTCATCAATGGACTCTGGGCCTCAACAGTCAGCTTGTTGATTAGTTTTGTCAGAGACTTCTGCTCACAATTCTTGGGCATACGAAAACCTGCGAGCCGGGTCTTCTTCATTTCAAAACCCAACAGTTCGGGCTCGGCTCTCGCCACAAAATGGCAGCAACGCTGCGGAAGAAATTAATGCTGGAGATGGTTCCCGCCCGTAAATGAAATTCCCACCCTGCCAAAAGGACTGTGGAAGCATGCGTATCCCTTATCCAAGGTTATGAAGCCGAACCCGTCTGTCAATGGGACCAGCGCTGAACTTAGCGCTCCCTCGTACCGCTAATGATTTTCCACGAAACGTCCAGAGATGGAGGCAATTAGAGTCGTATTAACGACACAAGAGAAGGAGTGAAGCTGTTTAATCGAAAAAGTTGGCTCACGGATTACATGCAGCGACAAAAAGTAACTTTGCATCAGGATATCTGGCGAGGCTCTGCTGCAGAACTGGCTAACCATGGGACCTTGGTCGTTTTCCCGGGCCAGGGCTGGTGGAAAACACGGCATGCTCTGAACAGCTATGATGCTGAAGCGCGCTACAGCCTGATCATCTCTCTCCATGTACCGGAGACCGATGTCGATCTGCTGGCGCCGGTAAAGAGTAAAGTGGCTGCGCTCATCGCCAGTCAGATCGAAATTACACCCTGAAAAAGTGATGTGTATTAGTCTGGCTCTATCTTACTCAGCCCCTTAAGCCATGACTTAGCCTTGTCACGAGATTTCTTGCATCGGATCCTGTCAGAGAATTCGGTCATAGATACCATGCGGAGAAATTACAAAGCTTTTTGCGGGAGTGGTTATAAAGGTTTACAGAGCCACAGATTGTTTAACCAAAAGTTACTAAATAGCTCTCAAAATAAACCCCGCTCCACACGACCATAAACTTCATGTACGTGATATCACGCCGAAACTCACCCACGGCTGGTTCCACTCAGGATGGGGCTGTTTTCAGATTAGCATGTTGTTCATGGATACCCTGCCAGAGGAATTCAGTGCCATTCGTCGCATAGGCCACCCTCAGGCGTTAACTTTGAATGAGTTATTCCTTCCATGAAACACCCTGTACACATTACCGTAAGGGGCGAAGTACAATGTCCGGTGAGAAAGCCAGGGGTTGCCCAACACCGGCACCGTCGGTGTTAACTGAATTTTAGCTCCCCATCTATCTGATATCTGATAAATCAGCCCTTCATGATCAGTCAGGCAGACAGGGGCGAGAGCACCTGCACGTCCCCTCAGATTTTCTCCTGTTGCGAGTCGCTTTTTTGGTAACATTACCCGTAGCTATGTCAGGGCTATTTGTTTCCGGCTACGGGATCTATGCCCTTGCCCCCACCTTTTCAGGGACGATAATTCATGAACATGCTCCATCTGTCCGTCGCGGCGGCTATTGTGGCCGTTATGGCTGTCTTTACCGTTTTCGTTTTACTCTCCAGAATGCGCGCACTGAAACGCGCAGACGCCGACAAAGCGGCCCGACTCCAGCGTTACGCGATAATCACGGATGCTGAAGCCGAGGCCACTCGGCTCATGCAGGAGGCGGAGGAGCAGGCCCGGGCCACCGCCGAAAGTGCCCGGGCGGTAGCCAGCGCCCTGGAAGAGGAAGCCACCGCCTTACTAGGTGAAGCGCAGTCAACCTCTCTCTCGCTGCAGGAACAGATAGCCACATTGCGCACATCGTATTCAGAAAAAAAAGAAATCTATGATGCGCTGGAAAAAGCGATTGCCATGTACCGCGAGGAAGAAGCGTTTGCAGAGATGGGCATGTTTGAACCCCATTTTGATTTCGATACCTCAGAAGAATTTAAAGACGCCGTAAAAGCTAACCGGGCGGAACAGAAGGCGCTGCTGCGGATCAAGACCCGGAGCGGCGCAATCTGGTGCGGCACGGACTGGACGGTTCACAACTCGCGTGCTGAAGGAAAAAAAATGACAACCCGCACCATTAATCTGACCGCCCGGGCTTTCAACGGCGAATGTGACGCAGCAATCGCTAACTGTACGTTCCGAAACTGGTCCGTTATGCACGATCGCATTCAGGCCGCGTTTGATAAGATCAACGCCCTGAATGAGGTGAATGATGTCCATATCAGTCACGATTATCTGACCCTGAAGCTCAAAGAGCTCGACCTCGTACATGCATACCGTATGAAAAAACAGGCAGAGAAAGATGAGCAGCGTGAAATCCGCGCTCAGATGGCCGAAGAACGTAAAGCGCAACAGGAGATAGAGCGAGCCATCAGAGAGGCGGAAGCGGAAGAGTTGCGGGCGCAAAAAGCACTGGATAAAGCCCGTAAGGAGATGGACGCAAAACTCGCGCAGATGACAGCCGAACAGGCGGCTCTCTATCAGACGAAAATTGATACCTTACAGGAAGCATTAACGGAAGCAGAACTTAAGGGCCAGAAAGCCCTGAGCATGGCGCAGCAGACCAAACGTGGCCATGTCTACATTATCTCGAATGTGGGCTCATTTGGTGAAAATGTTTACAAAATTGGCATGACGCGTCGCCTTGACCCCCAGGACCGCGTGGATGAACTCGGCAGCGCTTCCGTTCCGTTCCTGTTCGATGTGCATGCCATGATCCACAGCGAGGATGCACCGGCCCTGGAGACGGCACTCCATCAGGCCTTTGATGCCAGACGAACGAATCTCGTGAACCGTCGTAAGGAGTTTTTCAGCGTCAGTCTCCAGGACATAAAAAAAGCCGTATTTGAGCTGGCGGGCAACGATGTCGATTTTGTTGAAACAGTCACCGCACAGCATTACTACGAGACGCTGGCGCTGCGTAAGAAACAAAGCGGAAATACGAGCACCGAAAAGTCCGTGATTGTCAGCCAGCCACGGTTTGCCGAATCACTTTAAGTCACTGACAGCATTCAGGAACGTGGTGACTTAGCGGCTCAGTAGTAAGCGTATAGCTACCATAATACGTATACTACTGAGCCGCTCCTTGATGAAGGCACCGCGATGCGTTTTTCTTGTTCTGTTGGTGCGCCTGGAGCGGGCTCTCCCACAGGGTTATAACTTAATCCCCGCCCTCTTCCCTCAGATCGAGCCATACACATTTGTGTTCAAAGCACCAGGTATTCAATAGCAGGCAATACTGTCATTCATACCGCATTTCAAGGGCGTCAACATTATGACCGAACACTCCGTTCAAAGACCGGCTGTTCACAAGCACCAGAGACCCAAACGTCTCCTTCTAACTGCGAACCAATCCTCTCATGCATCCATTTTATATGGCCGTTTTGCGCGAGTAGCAGACGCTAACAACTCAATAAACACGAGGATTACTGATATTTCGAAAGTGAATGAACAAAGCGCAGATTAGCCATACTAAGGGGTGGCCCACAATGCCTCTTCTTGCGCGATGAGTGCCCTTAATGCATCAGGCTGTAGGTTTTTTGCGGCCAAACGGCGCTTCTCGATCATTTCAGGTGTCATACAGGAACGTAGTTCCCCCTCGAGGCATTCGATGAAGATCGCTCTAAACTCTTTTTCATTCTGGCGAGCAACTTGTACTCGGTGCTCCCGGTCATCAATGACCATCATCTTTACCGGGCTGAGCCGTAATAATTCACGCCAGCGACCATCATTAGTGACGAAATAGGGAATAAAGAAGGATCCATTCTGAGTCGCGGTAGCAGCCTGCTCTAGCAGACGCAGCAAAACCATATCCCATGCCATGCCGCGAATTGCCTTAAGCATGTCGCGAGACTTTCCCGTTACAGGGCCAAAAAAGGGCGCTACTGGCGATGAGGTCATGCCTCTCCAGATGAGCTGCAACTCCGTGAGCGGTATCGCCCCAAGTTTCTTAACAGAATAGATGAAGAGCTCACGCATGATCAGCTTGTAATCAGGCTTGCTATCACGGTGCCAGAGTGTGGCAAAGCGTAACAATAGAGCCTGATTGAATATGCTCTTAGCTTCCTGCTGTGCTATGAAGCCGTTGCTGTAGAGTTTTTGCATAAACGCTTTCGCATCTTCAAGAAGTTCGGACCGAAGAGTTTCTGCAGGCTTACTAAAAACAAATGTGCCTGGCGATTCTCTGAAGCGCTCCCAGTTCAGGTAATCGAGCATGCGGAAGGCAATAAGCGTATTAAGCGGACGTATGTTCTGCGGATTATCACGCGAAAGGCGAACATTTTCGATGAGAAATGGGATCAAATCGAACTGCACTCTGGGGTTGTATGCCTTCAACATCAATATTGCGATAACGCGTTTTCGTTCAATTTCCTGAATATTCTCTCCTGATACGACTGCGCGCATTTTTTCAGCAAAATTGGAATCAAAGCTGAGTGAATAATCAAACAATACGTTGCTTTTTCCGCCCGTCAAATATGCCTGAAGACTTGCACCTGCAGACATAAAGTAGGCGCGAGGGCCTTCAAAAAAAGAAATGATCTGTTCGTTCTCTGCAAGTTCTGGCCCAAGTCCGAGATTAATATCAACCGCTCCAGGTTCATTGGTGCAAAGGATTGTACGTAAGTGAATCATGTCCTCTGGTCTCTCTTTACCGATGGCATCCAGCGCTGCCAGATCGCCGTGAAGGAGGGCAAAGTAAAGAACATCTGATATAGGGGGGCGCAACATGCTGACTCCTTTATTGCTATACTGGTAAGACCCTTTATGGCTGGTGGTCTGTATCTGAATCATCATAGTGTCAGGTAGCATATACCCGAGATCATAATGTGTGATTGCAAGAAGTTGATGGCCGGCTGTTAGCCGCTCGATACGCCTCTGCGCGTTCTTTTTTCTAAGCCATATCGTACTTCAGTTCGCGTCTTCATAATGGTAAAAGCTTTACCGTCCGGAATTGAATAGACTGTGCAAAAAAGGATCATTCACGACCACGTTCTTAGCCGGTGCTTCATCTTCAAAATATCACACTGTCAGATTCTGTTAGTGACTGTCTCTTATTTGCCTCTCGCTTAATCACCATTGCTCCCGAATCACCGGTTTCACTTTGCAGAACACCCTCTGGCAGACTGACCAGAACGCTGGCCATACGGACGATGAACGGGATACAGGTTTGTCCTTCAGGATTTGCCTCACATCGCCAGAAATGCTTTCTTGTTACACGACTGCGGCCACTACAGTGCTCTCAGTTGCGACAGGCGGAACCTTAAGCACATGTATCCTCAGTTCCGTTTTCACCTTATTCTGCCGCGCCGATTTCGAATCTGATCCCCGGCCTCGCGGGCCATGAGCTATCCACTTGCCCTGCTATATCTCAAAGACGTCATCCACATATCCAATGCGCGCTGAAGTGAAGGGGCCAGCCGTTGGCGAGCGCCAGATGAGCCACCGCTTCGTCCTTTTTACCCCGTAGCTCGCTGAAACCCATGTGTTTGACTTCATGGCATGAAGGGCATGACGCGATGAGCCCGGTGAAAGTCTGACACTGACTGTCATCATCGTAATGCCATATTTCATGGCACTCCACAGGCCATCGGGGGCCCCTTTCCGCCGCAGATCTGGCATTTCCACCCTGCTGCCCTGGCCGTTTGTTTATATAACCGTACCCTGTTCGATAAAGAGAACGCACTTCTGATTTCCTCAGGCCTCTCTCAAACCCGCTGACGGTTTATAGCCAGGATAGAGCGGGTAAACTAAAGGTTCTATTACTGTTCACCTGAGAACCTATGTCACAGCTTAATTTTGGTAACCAGAACCCTTTTGAACGTGCGATTTCTCCTTTTGAAGAAATGGCGGCGTACGAAGCGCTGTGGGTCGAAAAAGGGGGGACGTTCAAGACCATTGCCGATAAGTTTCGCCAGGCTCCGGAAGGTGCCGTTCCTTCTGATTTAGTCTCCGACAAAACGATTGCAACCTTCAAGACCAGACTGAAAGAAATCATGTCCCGCTACGCTGTCGAAAATATCGGTGTTCGGGTTCATGGTGCCGGTGAGTATCCCGAGAAGCTGAGAGATGCCCGTCACCCGCTCGAAGTCCTCTATTATCAGGGATGGTGGGATCTGGTTAACACCCGCTCAGTCGCAGTTGTCGGCTCAAGAAAAGTATCGGAAGACGGCGCTCGTCGTACCCGTCGACTGGTAAAATGCTTAGTGGAAGATGGCTTTACTATTGTCTCAGGGCTTGCCGAAGGCGTGGACACTAACGCTCACCAGACCGCACTGGCGCTTGGTGGCAAGACTATTGCCGTGATCGGTACACCGCTCTCCCACAATTACCCGAAGCAGAACAGCGAGCTTCAGCGCACTATTCGTGATAATTTCCTGCTCATCAGTCAGGTGCCATTCCAGCGCTATCTGGACCAGGATTACCGTAGCAATCGAATTTTCTTCCCGGAACGGAATATCACCATGTCCGCGCTGACTGAAGCGACGATCATAATCGAAGCCTCCGAAACGGAGGGTACGCTGACTCAAGCTCGTGCCGCTCTCGCTCAGGGCCGTAAGCTTTTCATCCTCGAATCCTGTTTCCAGAACCCGTCTATTACGTGGCCTGCAAAATTTGAGGCATTGGGAGCTATACGAGTGAAGGATTACGAAGACATCAGGAAAAATCTCGGATGACATTCAGGCTGACGCAAATTGATGAGTTGATCAGGGGCAGCATTACCACCTCGAAGTTGGTGATCTATGCTATTTCTTCGAAGAATATACCGCCAGACAACGCGCAGCCTACAGCGAAACCAACCAGTTGATCATTAGTCTCAAAAAGGGTAACGAGCGTCGCGGGTTGCAGGATCACCACTAAAAGTCTGCGCCACAACCCAAGTCTGGCCTCAGGTAGTACTGAATGGAAGCGTAACAGCAGAATGAGTATTGTTGGGTTACATAACTTGATGAAAATAAAGCCCTAACGGGCTTTATTTAACAACAGCAAATGTTGGTTTAACACGCGTCCTCTTCGGACGAGAAACTGTTAAACCAAGGCCGACATAGCGACCATTGACAATCTTGACCTCGCCAGATTCAATTTTGTTTTTCAAATCCTGGCCCGCCGCTTTCTGGAGACGTTCTCCCATTTCTAGGGTAAGACGTTCTGCGGAGGTCATATAACCATTAGTAACTTTGAGTCGTGACGACATAACCTCTCCCCCCTTGGCTGGAAATCGAATCACTGTACGCTTCCCAACCTTCAAAGTATTCGTAAAAGAGCTTACTTTTAGCTTTACCATTAAGACCCAGAATACCATTATAAATGTCAACCAGATCTGTTTTACGTAAATGTTGTCTGTCTTCTGCTGCTGAAAAAACGTAAGCTCCTGCATTGCAAACATTATAGTGTTCAAGGATTATGCTTGCAACATTGAACAAAATTCGACCACCACTAAGACCAGGATGCTTAACATGCTGAAAACCTTTAAAATCAAGGACTTCATTAGTCAGCGGGTCTAATTCAACCTCATCAAAGAGTACAGCCCACACACCATTCCTGGGGTATCTGAAAGCCGGATTAACGGCAAGTATATCGACATTCTTACGGGTGAAGTCCTGCATAGTCTCGATGAACTCAAAACCAACGCCATACACCTTACCGCTCGCCAAGAAAAGACGATGAATCATGCCATTGCCATAAAAATTTGAAAACGGCGGCATCCACTGTATTGCTTCGTTCACAAGCGCTCCCAGGCGCGGATTACGTGTTGAAATTGAACCAAAAGCCAGAAATTTTAACAACAAAATCTTCAGGGATTTTGGTGGGTACATTAAACCGTTGCTGAAATGTTTAACCAAATCAGGCAACATTCTTGTCAAAGTGTGCGCCGGTATTGTCTGGGTGTAATATGGAAGAATTGTCAGGCACAGCTATATCAAAAATTCATTTGAATTGTGGCTCAAACGCCTTGGCTGAATTTTGGATGATAATCGCTTGATGGTCGTACCAACCGGAGCGTCTTCAGAGATGTCTGTCTCACATGCTTTAACTACTGTCATTCCTTACGTAAAATCAGCGTCCTGATAAAAGCCGCTGCGAAATGCAGCGCCAGCTCTGCATCATGTTCCAGAACAGATGAGGCTTTGTCGCTACCATGTCTGACGGCAGGCTCTGCATTGGCATAAGCGTAGAACTTTTCAATAACCGTTATGAGCATGGGTGAGACACTGCCATCTTTCCTCATCAGTTTAAGAGCCTCTCCAAGCGTGGCGGCATCCGGATAAAAGGTCCTGCAAACACTTTCGATCGCACTCACTGACTCCTTAATCGAATTTTCAGCATCACGATGCGCACCCAGTGCATAGGCCCGTGCTTTTACATAGTGCGCCCGAGCCGGTTCAAAACGATCGGCAAGCTTCTCCTCCGTGCTTCTTAATTTTTCTTCGAGAAAAAGTGGCAGGGGTGACTCCAGCTGACCTGTCTCATTCATTCTCCAGTCAACTTTGTATTCCGAAAAGAGCTCGTTCACCCTCTGACGATATGCGGAGTAAGAATAGGACTCATTTTTTGGGCTGCCCCACGTAAACGTATCGTTATTGTCAATCAGCCTCTCCGCTACGGTCTCGACCATGTCATAGAAGCGGTACCAGGGCATACCCATCACGAGATTTCGCAAAACTTCCAGGGCAGATGTGTGGCTTAAGTGATACTCATCGGGTTCTTCATCATCCATAGCCAATAACTCATATATCAGGTCATATACTGGTATAGGCTGCTTGCCAGAATCCGTTAGTTGATCAGTTTGAAGTAACCTTTCCAGTACCTTCGAAAAAAAGAGCTTTCTGACCCATTTAGGGGCTTCATCACGGACTACTCTATCGTCAAACTCAGGATCGTATCCATGGCGGTAGGAAAATTTCATCTGTAACTCTCAGGTAACTGGCTAAGCAGTTTTAAGTTATATGGTCGATATCGTTAACTCTATAGGGCTAATGCCTTATCACATTACAGTTTACAGCATCGGACTCATAATCAATCAGTCTCGTTGTATGGATTTAGTTGTTGGGAACCAATTTACAACGATCCCATTGCTCTGTACTTCTGGCAATGCGGTCGCTAATGGCGAAGTTCAACAGCCGCGGATCATAGGCATACACTTTGCTTTTATCATCCGCCATCATCAGCTTGCCATCGGTATTAAGATTCGGGGAGATCAGATATGTACCGTTCATGCGGTGAGCTTTGAAACTATCCGTATATAACGTGACTTTAGCGTTTCCTAAAACACGTAAAGAACCAATTTTGGCATTTTGTACTGCTGCAATAGCATATTGGCAAAGATACGTTTTCGCGGTTGCGGACGAGGTTCTGTCTTCAACTTTGTTAGTAGAGCGTTCAACGGATGATTCTGGAATTGTGCTTTGAAGCGAAGTTGATGGATTAGAGTATAAATGCCTGTTAGCGGAGGTAGAGTGCGAACTTCCGCCACAGGTTTTCCATGCTGCTATACACGAGTTACCGCAGGGAATACCTTTCTTACAGTTTTTAGCGTAAACAGAAAACGACATCCCCGCTAACAAAAACGTGCCAAGGGTTATCTTTACCAATGAAGACCAGTTCATATACCACCATTCCTCCAGGCTTTTCGTGCATGATACCATTGACCTGCCTCCCTCCTCAGATACAAACTTCAGTGAGTCACGTCGGTTGGTATTTCTTCATATTTTCTGTTTCGCCAGTCCGTTTCAATTTCAGCTGGTGTCTGGTAATTCAGTGATGAAAGGGGACGGTGCTCCTTATAATTTAGGCTCCAGTCTTTATCGTTTTCCTGGCCTGACAATATCGCTGAACCAGCGCTTGTTCAGGAACTCATCTATGAATCGCCCTTAAAAGGCTCAAAAAATCCGTCCTGGTTCGACTTGCCTGGCAGGATAAAACGCAGTACCACGCCATGCTCACAGGCTCTTTGAGCTGGTGCACGGCAGGTAGATACAGTTTCCTGATCGGCTCTTATCGTAGCTGGGGGACCACAAAACAGCGCGATGCTGTCCAGAATACGCGTGACGTGAACGCCTGAAATACCGAAAATAGCGGTGATCGTACACAGGTTTGGCACTTGATCCTGCGACCGTTGGCCAGAGCGTCCATAACGAAATCTATCGGCCATGTAAGGTTCGGCGCATCCGGGCGCAGAAGCGGAAACCGTTCGGTCGCCTGCCCTTTACAGCGTCGTCTGCGTTTTACGCTCAGTCCATTAGGGTGGTAAAAACGGTATACCCGCTTGTGATTAACGTGAAGGCCCTCCCTACGCAGAAACTGCCAGATGCGCCGTCGATAACCAAAACATCCGCGTTCAGGTGCATGCTCAGTAATACGCCCTGATAAATGTGCATCAGCAGCCGGACGATGAGCATCATAACGGCAGATCGACAGGGACAAACCTGTAAGCCTGCTGGCATGACGTTGCGACAGACCAGTCACATCACACATCAACACCACGGCTTCCCGCTTCTGGCCTGTCGTCAGTACTTTCGCCCCAGAGCCACCTGAAGCACCTCCTTATCCAGCATGGATTCGGCAAGCAGCTTCCTGAGTCTGGCGTTCTCTTCCTCAGGCGACTTCAGGCGCTTAACCTCGGGCACCTCCATACCGCCATACTTCTTACGCCAGGTGTAAAAGGTAGCGTCGTAAATGGCGTGTTTACGCCAGATTTCCCAGGCAGAAACCACGGCTTCAGCCTCACGGAGAATACTGATGATCTGTCCGTCGGAAAAACGCTTCTTCATAGGCATGCCCTCACGTTGCTAATGAAACATTACTAGCATCACGGTGTATTCAACAAGGGGGAGCAGGTCAATCAAGTCTTAAAGGTTATCTGAATATCTTCTTGAATAACTCATGAACTTCGGTAATATTTAGATACATGATAATTAATCGGTGCTAATGCCTTTTTCAATAGTAGCGCTTTTACGGCTATCAAATTAATTAAAGTGCCACGCCGGAACATAGCAATACGAAAATGGAAGATGTTAAGTTATTATTGATTTTTGAAAGGATAACTAAATGAAAACTGCTTCACCCGAAGATGTAAACAGCGCATTCATTGTAACCCACGATAACCCGCCCAGTTTATCTAATCTGAAAAGATTGAGTTTAATGAATGACGTGGTCTATTTTTCAGATCTTAGAGACTTAGCATTAATTTGCGATGATGAGACATCAAGCGTTGATAACGGTGTTACGTTCAGAATGGGCGAGACAGCTCCGTATCCTAGAGTTAGTGAATACGAGAACGTTTTTAATGAAAATTTAAATCATTCTTTACAAATGATTAATGAAAGGATTCTTTTCCCTATAAATACATTAAGTATCAAAAACCATACGCCGGCCCTTCACTGGATAGCATATCAATCGGCTATCAAAGATAAAGAGTTAGTTCGAAGTGCTTCTGAGGAAATACCCGGCGTCAGTTTAATTGATGGGTTTTATTCTCCGTTCACTATAGCCACAAGTCAGGGTCGCTCAAATCACTGGTATCAGCCGGAACAAATAGAAAACATTGAGGGTATGTCTCCTTCAACGCAGATGCTCTCGCAGATAAGGGTTGGTAGGGCATTGAAATCTCTATCTATGGCAAGCTCTTTAGGCGCAAATCCTGTAGTTCTAGATGACATAAACAGTAAGGTAATTGGCAGGTTACTGCGGGACAAGAGCGCTCTGCTAGATGTTGATACTTACGTAAACAGTGCCATTGAACACGAACTATTAGATATTCCCCTTCTTGAGAAGGAACTGGAGGATGTACCTTGGCAGGATATTCTCCAGATGAGGAGAGAAACCCTACCTGCTATAAATAAAACTAGACGTTTTCTGATCGACAGTTCTAAGGCGTCATTCCTATTTCCTTCTTCCAGCCCCAGAGAAATACGTAATAAAGCAACCGAGTTAAGAAATGAATACTGGAAATTAAAGTTTGAAGAAAATATTAAGTGGACTCAGCTAGGACTAAGTACTGCCATTTCTACCGGAGCTAGTGTGGCAGGAGTGACGGTTACTGTTGGTGCAGGACTTATAGGTTTACTAGCCGCTCTTATCCCAGCAGCCGGAATGGTTCTCATAAAAGAACAAATACCAAACATCATGGATATCGTTAAACTACGTCGGGAAAGAAAGTCGAACTCATTAATTCAAATAGATAGTTGTAACTATCTGAATTTGAAAAAAGGGAATTAAATCTGTCCTTTTCCCCGTTGATGATTTCGTAAACTGGGACTATACAAATAAAATGGAAAGCCTCTCATTTGCGGCGAGAGGCTTCATCTTGGACTTATACAGTCTTTACGTCCGGCATGGTGAATAGTCCGAACTTATTAATTAGTATATCTGACGAGGCACAGCAGCAGAACTGGCCAACTGCGGATACCTCGCCTTTTCCCGGGCCAAGGCTAGTGGAAAACACGACGTGCTATGAACCGTTACGATTCTGAAGCGCGCTACTGCCTCATCGTCTCCTTCTATTTACCGGAAACCGATGTCGAACTGCTGATCGCCGTTACAGCTCAAAGTGGATGCGTTGCCACAGGTTTATTCACCACTGCTCCCGTATCACCTTTTTCACTTGGCAGAACACCCGCTGGCAGACTGACCAGAACACTGGCCATACGGACGATGAGCGGGATACAGGTTTGCCCTTAAGGATTTGCCTCTCATCGCGGGAGATGCTCTGTTGTTCCACCACGGCGGGCACTAGAGTGCTCTCCTTCGCGACAGGCGTAACCTCAAGCTCCAGCGAAAGCTGATCCTCAGCAGGAATGTTGTCGCCCTCTGCTGCTGTCCCATCCTGGCGTTTAATCCCCTGCGTTTCGAGCCACGAGATATCCAGCTGCCAGGCGTGACGAGAGCGTGCCCGCCACACGTCAAAGGCCTCATCCACATAGTCAAATGCGCCCTGAAGAGACCAGCCGTTAACGAGCGCCAGATGAGCCACCGCTTCGTCCTTTTTACCCCGGAGCTCACTGAACCCCATGTGTTTGACTTCATGGCAGGATGGGCATAACGCGATGAGACCGGTGAGGGTCTGACACTGCCTGTCATCATCGTAATGCCAGATTTCATGGCACGCCACAGGCCATCGTGGCCCCTTTCCGCCGCAAATCTGGCATTTCCACCCTGCTGTTCTGGACGTTTGTTGCCGTAGCCGTTTCCAGTCCGTTGAAGATACCGCACTTCTGACGTTATCGAACCAGCATGTCCGGGGCACCAGCTCAATCGTGAGTCTTGGTGGGTAAAAGCTCACATCAGGTTCACCCTCCAGAGCCTTCAGCACTCCTTTTTGAAGATAATCCTGACAGACATCAGAAAGGTTATTTTTGCTGCACATCTCTGTAAGCCATTCTTCCGACCGGTTATCACGGATTTTACATACCATGTAGCGAAGCACTTCTTCATGGGGTAAAGGTACAGCCTGTTCAATATCAGGAAAGAGATCCATGAAGAAATCCTTTTGCAGAGGGGCGTTTCTGCTGATTATACGAAGAGCTTCGAGGGGATTAAACGAGATAAAGTCGCGCTCTTCGTACCTGGGTAACAGGCATATGGTAAGGAGCAATGTGGTCGTGCCTCTATCTACTTCAGAGGTGAAATACGTCAGACAACGCTTATCACTTTCTTCGCAAAATCTGCGGGGCCGCACGCTCGGCGTTATACAGAGATAACGTGAGAGGCATATGGTGCCTTCCGCTTAGGTCAGTGTTAAGCGGGGGATCTACGTACCCCACCGTCTCCTTCAATGTACCGGAAACTAGTGTCGATCTGCTGACGCCGGTACAGAGTAAAGTAGTTGTGATCATCTTGCCTGGACTTAGCGGGCCACGAGATTTCTTACGCGAGGAGTAGATAGTGGCTTAAGAATAACATTTCTTCTGTCGGGGTCAGAATGAAGGCCTCGCTAACATCACGGTGTATCAGTCAATGGGGAGCAGGTCATTAGAACATCAGCTTCTGACACCAAGCGGATGGACATATGTGGAATGTTCACTATGAGTGGGATGAGGGAAAAGTTGATGCTACGCAACATATCATCCCATCATGATTGAAAGGTAACGATACCAGGCGTATCAAAAGAGACGGCAACTTTGCCATTCTTTAAGGAAACAGAAATATGGCGGACAGAAGACCACTTAATCCAGGCGTTGTTGTTCCTAAACCCGGCGGTGGAACGCAGCCCCGTGATCGTAACAATGATGGTAGAGTTCGAGAAAAACGCTCGGATGCTGGGAAGCCACGTAAATAATGACAAGCCGCCTCAGGGCGGCTTAATACGCCATACTATGTTGTCTAACCGGTACCTGTCGCACAAGCAGGCTCTGAACGTCTTGAGATAACAACACATAATTTTGCAGATACGCATCGTCAGTTCAGTAATGAGCATCCAGCAGACGTTCATAATTAAGTCGCTATGAATGGCGCTAACAACGCCGTGTGTCAATCAACGGGAGAGCAGGTCAAACTTGCTTTCGAGCATTCAATATAACATCATAATTTACTTACAAAAAGTGCACGATGATAGGCAAGATGAGCCTTAAGCGGGCGATCCATTCGTGCCTCCGGCAATCTCATTAATTTACCCTGTAAATGACCGTACTCGCTGTTTAGCAACCCAGGGTCGAGGTTAACCCTAAAGTTCTCATCTATCCAAAGCAGTCCTTTGTCAAATAGCGTGTGTATATCGGTTCTGAGAAGTATTCCGTGCATGGCCTTACAATGCTGAGCCCCTGAATAAGGAATTATATGAGCGGCTTCAAGTAATTCAGCGATCGCACAGTCGGTAACTGCACATGCTCGATTGTAAGCATCCAGTAGTCTTTTCCGAAAGATAGGCTGACCTTCACGATCCACAATTTCCCTCAGCACTCTTGCACGCATATCCTCCAGTTTTAACTCATGACATTCAGTACATTCATGCAAAATCCTTAACCTCTCCAGGGAAGTAGGTTTTAGAATCTCTACTGGCGTTTTTCCGTCATCGCCAATATCCCAGACACCATGTATGTTTGGATCATAAAGAACATAGCGGGTCGCCCTCCCTTTTCCGGTGCGGAAGAGCTTGTCCATATAATGCCCCTGATCGCTAACCATGCTTGTACGGGATGCACGATATCGGGCACGCTGATTATCATTGACAGTGAGCGCCTGGAATTGTGATCGAATTTCATTCAACTTTAGCGGGGCGTTGCTAAAATCAAGCCATTCAATGACCTGTGGGATCGAAACTTCACCCAGTTGCGTAACGGCATAAACAACTCGGCGTAGCTGTGGCTCTAAAAATTCCTCGGGAATCATATTAAGGCAACTATCTGCTTTCTCCGTACTTTCAAAACCGTGGTACAGCTTCCATTCAATTCTCTGTCTTCCATAAGTACTTAGACCTGCCCTTTCGGGTTCCCGTAACTTCATTTCCTGCAAGAGTTCCTGTCTTTCAGGAACGCGGCCTAAACGTTCATACAGCTCATCACAACAATCCCATATTGCTCTCACCAGGGGACCGTTTGGATATCCTTTCTGCCTCATACTCATCGTATAAACCTGAATGTTCTCATAAAATCAGTTGTTATTAACCTTTCTCCTCAAAGTGAAAAGTTGCGATAGAGTTGAAAGGACCATGATATTAAATTCGAAACGCTAGATATGTTGTCTGCCAAGAGACAGCGGTATTTATAGTCACAGGAGTTATTTCTCTGGAGTGTGATATCTAATTTTTTTTGAAAACAAATCTACTATAGTAAAGGCGTGAAATTATTAAAGTAGCGCCTTAATTGTATTAAATAGTTTTGTCAGGTAGAGTATTATGACAGGCGTTGCGCTAGCAATTGCTGCTACCGCAGCTAATGCTGTAGCCCTAACTGTACCAGATTGGAGCTTGCTGATTTCTGCATGCCTTCGTGACTGTGTTGAGTATTCGCCGAGTGTTGTAAAAGCTTTACCTGTCGGTCTATAGCCACCCTGTTCACCTTTTTTCAGCTCTCCATCCAATACAAAGGATTCGAGTACAAGCTCGAGCTCACGTTTCATTTCACCTTTCCTCGGATGCAGCTCCCAGCGGAAACTATGGATACGGGTTGCAATTTTTGGTAGGCCATGGTGACTTCCGTCTTTCATATACAGCTCAATTACAGCATTGAGCACATCCATACGATCGTTAACACGCCGTTCTTGCTCGTTATACCTTTTCTGTTGCTTCTCTTCCTTCTTGCGGTCTTTCCTTATATCATTGAGGAACTTTCGGCTGGCGAATTTTTCAAGATGATTGAGATCGTTAAAATCAATTCGGTAACCCTGAAAGTAATGTGTACCATATACTTGTTCAGGCGTAATTTCTGAAAGGTAAAGGATAGTTGGGATACAGAATGAATCTCTTTTCTCGCAATATTCTTTGACCTCAAGCTTGTCGCCATCCTTCCTATCGAACAAGTAGCCATTGTCTTTCCCTTCTTTACGTAGATAGACTTCATACATGTCGGCGTCTTGCATGGAGGCGCGAGAAAGAGAGAATCTGTCGGGGGTTTTCTTTGCCTCGAAAACTGTAAACCACTTGGTTACTAAATTTGTTCTGCTCCCAAACATATTATCATTCACCTATGAAATAAACCCTATCAGCCAGGCACCTACGAGTAATAATGTATTGTTTAAATCACTGTAGTTGCTTCAATGGATAAGAATTGGAGCTACTCGAACCGTCGCTGTAGGCCTCAGTAATAATGATTTTTTTACCCTCAACAGCATATCTGACCGTGCTGTCTGCCGGATCATCCCGCCAGCGACCGGTGCTGTCAGGATTGTCAGATGCCCACATCACTTGATTGCCGATAAGTTTGCACTTGATGGCCCAGCGGGTGTCATCGTTCTCTCGGATATAATGTACGTAAGCAATACCTGACTCGACTTTGTCCAGCTGCATGATTTTGTGATCACGGCCGAACATCGCCGCAGAAGCAGCCTTGCAAACCTGACCCACCGTCACTTCAGATGCCAGTACCGGAGCAGCAAACACGAGCGGAACAAGAAGCAGCAGTTTCTTCATACGGATCCATCCCCTTGGTTATGTTCATGAAAAACGCTTATCGTATATTTCGGCAACCTGAAGCATTTCTTGACGAGTATTTCGCGTTGCGATGACCGGGGTGACTGGCAGGATCCCTGGCGTAATCTCAAGCACTCCCTGACGGTTAGCCCTGCTCCTGCTGTACATCCTCGGCCTGGTACGCGAACAAAACATCGGGCATGAGACCCGTTTTTTCTACCATCGCCAGCACGGACTGCGTTGAAGCCTCGGAGATGACCTTCATCGCCTCATCACGAATTTCGACATACGCCGGGTCTTCACGGGGCACAAAAGGCTCCAGGAGGTAGGCAATGGCCTTACCATTAACAGACAGGCTGAACGTGCCAGTGGCATGATCCACATTCCAGATGTAGATGAGCGGCCATAAACCCAGCTCGTCGCATTCGGCCTCACTGCAGATCCCCGGCAGGTACACGGGCATAGACAGCTTTTCATCACTCAGCGTCAGCGCGATAAACTGTTTTGCCGTCAGTAGGGAACCCTGCCCGGGCTCAGCGTCAGTTTTTTTCTTTTTAAAGAATCCGAACATGCCTTTTCCTTATAAGTGATGAATAAGAGAGGCAATCAGCAATCTCGTAATGCTAAACATTCTGTGCTATCTGTCACTAAAATAGCTCCAGCCTCTGTCTTTTGCGATAACTCTCTTCTCTCCGGTACTTTTACACATTTAATACCCTCTATAACAAGCGCGGGTTAACGTTTTCTCTTGTCAGATAACCCATTGAGACTCAAAAAATTGATGCCGCGTCCATTGGTAATGAATCTACTGACAAAAAGTGTCATCCATCAGTAACACTTGCGCTAAATGACGTGCCTTTAGTGGTCTATCGCGAATACTGGTGAAACACTATTTATACTTCTTATTGACCTTAATCGGCGACTCTTGCGAATCGTATTTACCTACAATACCTTCTAGCGTTAGTCTCTCGAGCAGTGCCAGATCTGCAGGAGTATTTGGAATTCGGGGTTTGTCATAACCAACGTTCGTCAAGCTAGGGTAATCCCCATCAAGTAATCGCAGCACAGAAAACAGCTGTTGGCGGCTAATCGATTCCAGGTGCGGTTGTAAGAGAGGGATAACCAGCTCCGCCGCCACCCCCTCCTCTGCCATGTTCTGAACTACTGACAGATCACAGGCATAACCATGGTGTGTGGCATATTTTGCCAGTTGATTAAGACCAGCAAAATCTGCTAATACTACGTATAAGGTTGCGTCATCGACTATTTTTGATTTTATCGATGCATTGATAACATCGCTGGCCAAAATCTCTGCCAAGTCAGCGCAGACAAGTTCAGGCGTCATATATTTTTCAAAATCCGCTGACTCACTAATGAATGCTTGCCGGGTCGGCCAGTCAGTCCCAGCAAGATGTTCGTATGATTCCGAGTCATCCTTAATGAGGTTGTGCCTGAGCAATAGCGCGAAAAGATCCCCTACTTCCGCAAAAACTTTACTGATATCAAGGTAATCCTCAAGGTTTAAACTGTTCACCAGCTCTACCCGCAAAGATGCAGGAGAAAGATATTCTCTGGCTGCGAGGATTGCTGTCGCCAGGGATGTCTTTTGTTCTTCTTCCGCTGCTTCAGCCTCAATAATCGTGCCGCATGAAGAAAGCACATGGGACAGGTGCGCATCGACAGCACCAAAGACTGCAAGATAGCGACTGACATTATTAAATGTTGCGGGGAACCGGCAAAGTTCAGCGAGTGGCTGCCAGGCAGCCTCTGACACCTGCGTAAGATCCCTTACATGACAATCAGTATGAGCATGCCGAATTACGTCATTAAGATGAGATGTATCCTGAGCAAGCACCTCTTCAATTATGGTGATAAAAGAATCGGGGACATCAATTGTTAAAGATTTGCCTTCAATAGCCTTAAGATACGTGCCCAGATTTGTAAGAACATAGCTAAAGACTGTCTTACTCGCAGTGTTTATTACGTCCAGCGCGACACTTTTTGCACTATCAATAGCAGTTAACAGGTTCTCATAGGTGACCTCATAAATACTTTGGGACTGGAAAGCCTGACGAACCTGTCTGCCCAGAGGCTGCAAACGAGGCACTATAATATGTGCTTCTTTGAAAAGCGTTCCAATGCGTTCTGCCTGAGACATAGAAATGGCATCTGAGGTAAGGGCAGTGAGCTCAGCGTAATGAGTTAAGAGGTACACAGATGAAACTGAATCAGTCCGTTGTTTGAGTTTAGGAAGATGAGTCAGGGCAATATCTACAAACTCCAAGCGGGAGACGTCATCCAGAGCCGTCTGGTTTACAATATACGGAATGATCCTCGAAAATACATTTGTTAACCGCGCAATGAAATGCGGACGCTGTTCTCCGGAAGAAAGGTATGCTTGCATGAACTTTTCAGCATTCTCACTAAAATCCAATAAAGAATGGATCATAATATCTGCTAACTCGCTATCTTTAACGAGTAAGTGGTCCATAATATCGATGTTGTACAAGGCAGAATCTTTGAGCGACTCTTTACCACGCTCACGAACGACGGCATCAACATCTTTTGGCGTTAACTTGAAATAGATATCCATCAGGTCACGTTCAACATGATGAATAATATAGTTAGTGGCCGTCGTGCTGACACGAGTACCATGAAACGTTGACGTGTAAAGTGTGAAATTACGATTAATATATCCTGCACGGATCAATTGGTAAGCCAGACCTGTCTTCAGCAGAGACCGTGCAATTGTGTCGAGAGGTACATTATTATTCTCGTACTTCACCAGAAATTCCGAATATCTTAGGAGATCATGGAGATCCGCGCTTCTCAGAAACTGAATGTCGGAATTTCTATCCTCTATTTCATCAGTAATAGATTCCCTTTCTTTATTTTCCCATAAATCTGCGTCCAATGGCTCACTGAGGACTTCAGCAAGCCTATCCCGAGTAAAATCCATAGTATAGTTTTGCCGAGTACGAACCTGGAATACTGTATCACCATCAGCCAATACTAAGTCCTGCCAGAATGACTCTCCTTTCAGCTCTTCCTGAGAAAATGCCACGCCCTTGAAGCTAAAAGTTGCGTTCGGTAATTTATAATCAACGGCCTCTGCTGTTCTCTTTACATGAGCTAGCAATTCTTCACCTAATCGTTCACACTTTGAGGCTATTGTGTTGATATGCTCTAGCTTATAACGAAGAGCAGCGTACTCCCCCTCCAGCCTTTTAATATTACTGGCCACCAACTCTCGGCTAATTTTATATAATACATCGAGTTTGCTCTTGCCTATCCTGATTGTCTCAAAATCGGTAAGATGGGTATTTTTATAAAGCATCATCGCAAACAAATCGGTTTTACTAAGATTGAGCTGTTCTCCATCACCGGAAAAAATCCTTGCACGGAAAACCATATACTCGTTACGTATATTTTTGAGTAACCTCATATCCGGGACATACTGAGATGCCAGGTCGATAAGTTCAGGTGCTATCTGATTCTTCATGTTCCCAAGCTGTTTCAGCACGAGATTACGTGCACTTCTGTGAGTAATGAAGGGAACAACCGGGATGATGAGGTCAAAGAACTTTGTCCGGTTCGCACGAACCACCTCAGCGAGCGCTGGGTCGCCGTTTTCAAGTATAGCTTTTTCAAGCTTACGCCCTTCCTCATTCAGGGCAATATTGTCAAAGATACTGTCTTTGACGGCATAAATGAAACAGACCGGCCTTTTGATCTGAGGCGATGCATTGAGTAATGTATTCAGTGCACGTAGCGTTTCAAATATGTGCGAATCGTTAAAACGGTCAATATCCTCAAAAATGACGATATTGCGATCAGAAACTTCAAAAAAATATACGATCTCATCTAAATACTGGTCGAAGTACGATACAGAATTGTCATCGAGTGTGACCGTCGCGGCACCAGCTGAAAATTGCTTAATATGAAGCTTGCCGTAGAACCGCCAGCGAATCAGAAAGGCAATACATGATGCGACACTAAAGGTCACTGCATGTATCCAGGCTCCAAGTGCTTTCAAGGAAGGGATCGCGGATACAACTTGGGCCGTCCATCCAGACAAGAGAAAAATGACAGCGACAGCGAATCCCAGCAAGCAAGCCGACACTGCTTCCCTTTGCCATCGAAATCGCTCAATTCGTTTAAAGCGAGAGCCCGGTGTTTTACTCGGTTCTTCGCGGTAAAGCAGTTGTTTAACGATTTCCTGCTGAATGCGGTTCGTTGGCGTCGTTGCCTGCTTTGGTACCGATTCGTCCAGCTTTGATACTTCAATAGGTGACAGGGTTGATAAAGAAATTTCGACGACATGATCTTTCTTTCTTCGAGCAACTTCTTGCAAGATGCTACTCTTACCCACTCCGTAGTTACCCGAAAGAGCGATGTTACGGATCTGCTTATCAGCAAGAGCAGCTTCAATTGCCAGAACATATCCAACATGTTCTTCCTCGATATACTCCGGTGTAAGCGATACGAGTCTCGAGTTCACATCAACATCAATAGGCTGATTTTCGATCATATGGATATATTCTCTCCCTGTAAAAAATAGTGTTGTACTACTGTTTCGATACACAGCACTATCATAGCGCGTCGTCAACAATGATTCATTGCAGTTCATTTCATTCCGGCATAAAAATATTGCCCCATGAAGGACTTTTATTCATCAAAAAGGGACGAATATTTGATTGATGTCATTTACGTTCTGACTCCGAAATTTTTTCTTCAGGTACCATCCATAGACAAAGGAGTTGAGTCAATGAGACAATTAAATGGATACAACAACCTATTCCATTTAAATCATTGTTGGCGTATACGCCTACTGTCAGATTCTACCAGGTAGTAATCCTCACCTCTCTCATGGTTATTCACCACTGCTCCCGTACCACCTTTTTCACGTGGCAGAACACCCTCTGGCAGACTGACCAGAACGCTGGCCATACGGACGATGAGCGGGATACAGGGTTGTCCTTCAGGATTTGCCCCATCTCGCCAGAATTGCTTTCTTGTTCCCTGACGGCGGGAACTGCAGTGCTCTCCGTCGCGACAGGCGGAACCTCAAGCGCCAGCGAAAGCTGATCCTCAGCAGGGATGTTGTCGCCCTCTGCTGCTTTCTCATCCTGGCGTTTAATCCCCTGTGTTTCGAGCCACGAGATATCCAGTTGCCAGGCATGACGAGAGCGTTCCCGCCACACGTCAAAGGCCTCATCCACATAGTCAAATGCGCCCTGAAGGGACCAGCCGTTGACGAGTGCCAGATGAGCCACCGCTTCGTCCTTTTTACCCCGTAGCTCGCTGAACCCTATGTGTTTGACTTCATGGCATGAAGGGCACAACGCGATGAGTCCGGTGAGGGTCTGATACTGCCTGTCATCATCGTAATGCCAGATTTCATGGCACTCCACAGGCCATCTGGGTCCCTTTCCACCACAAATCTGGCATTTCCACCCTGCTGTTCTGGCCGTTTGTTGGCGTAACCGTTTCCAGTCCGATGAAGATACCGCACTTCTGACGTTATCGAACCAGCATGTTCGGGGCACCAACTCAATCGTCAGTCTTGGTGGGTAAAAGCTCACATCAGGTTCCCCCTCCAGAGCCTTCAGCACTCCCTTTTGAAGATAATCCTGACAGACATCAGAAAGGTTATTTTTCCTGCACATCTCTGTCAGCCATTCTTCCGACCGGTTATCACGGATTTTACATACCATGTAGCGAAGCACTTCTTCATGGGGTAAGGGCACAGCTTGTTCAATATCAGGAAATAAATCCATGAAGAAATCCTTTTGCGGAGACGAGTTTCAGCTCATTATATGAATCGCTGTGAGGGGATTAAACGGGGCAAAGCCGCGCTCTTCGTCCTTAGGTTACAGGAATGTGGTCAGGAGCAATTCGGTCGTACATCCATCTATTTCTAAGGTTCAATTCGTAAGACAACGTTATCAATTCCCTGGCAAAACCTGTGGGGCCGCACCGTTCGGCGTTCTAGGGAGATAACGTGAGAGGCATATTATGCCTTCCGCTTAGGTCAGTGTTTACCGGGATTGGCCTGGTTACCTTATCGTCTTCCGCCCTGTACCGAAGACCAACGTCGAATTGCTATAACCGGTAGAGAGTACAGTAGTTGTGAACATCTTGCCTGGACTTAGTGGGCCACGAGATTTCATGTGCGAGGAGTAGACAGTGGCTTCGGAAGGACATTTCTTCGGTAGGGTGCCCCACGTTGCTGATAAGAACTTTGCTTACATCACGGTGTGTTTACCAACGGGGAACAGGTCACATGATGGTTCGTGACAGCCAGAGTACCTACACCCCGGCACAAAATATGCACTTTCAGCAACGTCTGGATTACATTAACGAAATGCAGGAGAAATATTAATGGCATTTAAATGTCCCGAATGCAGTACGACGGCACACGCCAGAACCTCCACCTATGAAGCACGATCGGTTAAACGCTCATGATATCAGTGCCAGAATCTTGAATGTTCCTGCACATTTACCGCACTGGAAAGTGTGGATACGATAATTATGAAACCCCGGCGCAATGAACAGGAATCAGAGAAAGCACAATCGCCTGAAAAACAACAACAAACTCTCAATCGCTATGGCTCCGCGTCAAAGCTGTCAAGCCGTCAGCAAATTCCTGTCTGATTAGCAAAAAACGCCCACGTAATCCCGGTCCAGTACTGGGATTTTTTACGCCTTTCCCTTGGCTGGCCTGAGAGCGCATGAGTACATGTCTTTAGCGCATGAAAATGCATGATCCTCATGCACCAATTTTTACGCGAAAGCCCTTGTGTGGTAGTTTCTAAGACGATTTGCGGGATGAATGAAAACTAATCTGTTAAGCGAAGCAGACAGGCAAGCAGGGCTACGCGCGTTACAAAAAATAATCTCGAAATATCAGCCTATCCAGCATGTTGTCATTTTAGGTTAAGTGACAAGCTGAATTACTAGACTCAACAATCAAATCATGTACAATTTTTCGTACTTATCTGATAGCATCAAAAAAACCAATCAACTTTGCAAGCTTATGAATGTAAAAACAATAAATCGAGAAGCAAGTAAAACATCTGGCCGTGGTTTATCTTTTCAGCGCACTCGCGCTGTGCAACGTCTTTTAAAGCTTATAAAACAAAACGGCTCAAGGGTATGTTATTGCGCAACAGAGTTCATAGAAGACTCTGCAACGCTGGTCCCTATAGATACTGGTGTTGACATTACAATTGAAGAAAACAAAAATTACTCGAGTGGTCTAAGCTTCAATAGCGATCCAATAAAAAACACTATCGTAGCATTTGCCGATCAATACTTAGCTTATTTCAATGATAATAAAACCATAGATTTTTCTATTTTTTGTCACGCTAAGATTTCGGATGAGCAGCTAGATAACACATATATACAAAATCATATTCCTGGTTTTACACCACAAACAGCAAAACAAACTAGATTTAAAATATTAAAGAAACTGGCATCAAATATTTATTTGGATGAGAACGAAATAACTTTAGCTCGTAATTTATTTTTGGAAGAATACAAGAAGCAATACGCGGTTTACAAAGATACCCAAAAAGCAGCTATAGATTATATAGGCGGCAATTATAACAAGGTAGTATCTTGGAAAAATGATGATTTTCGGGAGTTTATCAAAGGTATTACTTTCATTATCGATGACGCAGATAGCGAGGATTTAGAAGAGTCTGTAAAAGATGATATTAAAAACTGTGAGTTCTATAATCAACGCCATTCTGGGTTAGAGAATATAATACTTAGTGCCATCGAGATATTGTTTGATAAATCTCAACAGGATGAAAGGAAATTTGGTCGTTTTGTTAGTCGTGATAAAGTACAAGTTGTTTTTTTACAGATCGCTGCTAATAACGATGACTATAAACCTGTAGATCCTTCCTGGGAATCCTTTGCCGCTATTGACACTGAGGATCAGCGCAATTTAACTGAAAAGTATTTGAGCGTATGCAAGACTATTACTACACGAAAATTAACAAGACTCAGTCTGTCTGCAACTAATTCTAGGGCAAACGAACCTATTTTTGGACAAGAATATGCATCGCTTCGTTGTAAAATCTTTGAATGGTGTGATGAATACCTCGAGAAAATATGCACGAAAGATAACTTTACGATTGATGAGCTTAATTCTTTTTTAGACGAAATG